>OGMF01003258.1_pt1 | contig 12420 bp, 8 predicted proteins | sample 1572921 | NCBI WGS metagenome assembly OGMF01 (sample SAMEA2581919, study PRJEB24529) | metagenome | biome: Human gut stool | place: China | collected 2011
GGCGGCCCTGCTCATTTTTCTGGCAGCGAATTCGTTCATCCTGGCGATCACGTAATCCAGGTCCTCGTTGTCCAGATACGGAGTCATCGGGATCGAAAGCGCGGTCTTCGACAAACGTTCGCAAACCGGCAGGGAACGGGTGTTCCACTTGGCATAGGCGGTCTGGGTATTGACCGGACGCGGATAGTAAGCGCCGCAGGGAATGCCGTTTTCTTTCAGATAGGACATCAGCTCGTCACGGTCTTCGCAGTGAACGGTATAAAGGGCATAAGCCGAACGGCAGCCTTCCAGAATCTTCTGCTTGCCGAAATATTCGCTCAATTCGCTATCATAGCGTTTGGCAACCCGGCAGCGCTCTTCCAGTTCCTTGTCGAAAACCGTCAGCTTCTGTAAAAGAACGGCGCCCTGGAAAGAGTTCATGCGGCCGGTCATGCCCAGACGGACGTTGTCATAATGGTCTTCCGGGCTCATACCGTGAACGCGGCAGGACTTGACCAGTTCGTTTTCCTCGTCGGTATCGGAAAATACCGCGCCGCCGTCACCGTAACCGCCGAGCGGTTTGGTCGGATAGAAGGAAGTGGCCGTCATGTCGGCGATCGAACCGGCCTTTTTGCCTTTGTATACGGAACCGTAAGACTGGCAGGAATCCGCCAGCACCTTCATGCCGTTCTCGTGAGCGATTTTGATGATCTCGTCATAATTGCAGGGAGAACCGAAAATATCAACCGGGATCACCGCCTTCAAATTCAGTTTTCCTTCTTTCTTAACCTGGTCGATCGCGCGCTGCAGGTCTTTCGGATCCATATTGTAAGTGTCGGGATCGGAATCCACGAAAATCGGGGTTGCGCCCAGCAAAACCGGCGCTTCGGCCGAAGCGACGAAAGTAAAGGAGGAAACGAAGACAGCGTCGCCTTCCTTTACGCCCCAGGCCATCAGGGCCAAAGTCAGGGCATCGGTTCCCGAACCGCAGGTGGAACAATATTTAACGCCGGAATATGCGGCCAATTTCTCGTCCAGTTCCTTGGTTTCCGGTCCCTGGCAGTAGGCGCCGTGGTTCAGAATATTTTCAAAAGCCTTCAAAAACTTGTCCTGCCCGATGATGTTCTGGGAGGTTTTGCAGTCAAACAGCATAATCGGTTTGTTGGGTTTGCTTGTCATTATCCATAGTCCTTATCAAAGTTTTCAACTGAAGCGGATGTTACGACAAAACCGACGGGAATGCAAAACACAAAAAATTTCCGGATTGTAACAATCAGTTTTGCAGGCGGAAGGATTCTGATAAAATTATACCCAGCCGCGCTTCTTTTGTCGTTGATATTAAGCTTCGGCATTGCTATATTAGGCAAAAAATCACCGATTCTTTTATGAAAGGATTTATCTTGCCCAAATATTCGTTACTGCTTGCCGTTCTCTTAAGCGGCGCCGCTTTCGGCGTTCAGGCCGCCGAAGACGATTCCGGCTGGCTCGAAAGCTACAACCGTTCGATGTTCAACTTCAACTACCAGCTTGACAAATACACGCTCAAACCGCTGGCCGAAGGTTACCGCGCGATAACCACCCCCGACGTCCGTAACCGGGTCACTTCCTTCATCGGCAACATGCGCGAACCCGTAACCGCCGTCAACCACACCCTGCAGGGAAGCATTAAAGACACGTTTGTGTCGGTCGGACGTTTTCTGATCAACAGCACGCTTGGCCTGGGGGGAACTTTCGACGTTGCCGAAGGCTGGGGACTCAAACGCAATTCCACCGACTTTGACGCCACGCTGGCCACATACTGCGTTCCCGACGGCCCGTTCGTCGTCGTGCCCCTGCTGGGACCGGCCACACCGCGTTCGCTCGTCGGCCTGACGGCGGATGCCGTCGCCAGCCCGATGTACTGGGGACCGCTGCAGGACAAAAACTACGCGGACAAAATATCCTACAGCTACGCTGCGGTGGTTGCCGTCAACGCCCGCGAACGTTCGCTTGACCTCTTAAACGACCTGGAAAGCAATTCGGTCGATTTCTACACCACCGTTCGTTCGGCATATATGCAAAACCGGCAGGCCATGAACAACCTTTGCGCAGGCAAACGGCAAAATCCGGCGGCCAGTTACGATTTTGACTTTGAAATTGAAGACGAAGACGATTTTGAATAAAGGGAAAACACTATGAAAAAAACGATTCTTGCCGTATTGGCATCCGCATTCATGTTAACGTCGTTCCCGGTTTGCGCCGCCGTCGACGCCGGCAAAGCCGAGAGCTTTGTCAAGAAAATCACCAAGGAAGGAATTGAGGAAATCATCGATTCCAACGTTTCGCAAAGCGAAAAGGACAAACGCTTTGAAAAACTTTTCAACGAAGCGCTTGATCTCAAGTTCATCGGACAGTTCGTGCTCGGACGCTATTGGCGGCAGGCCTCGCAAAGCCAGAAGAACGAATTTATCGAAGTTTATCGTCAGCTCAACGTCAAAACCTGGTCCAAACGCTTCGACGAATTTAAAGGCAAGGACTTTATTTTTGAAGGTACCTCTCCTTCCACTTCCGCCAACCAGGTTTTCGTCAATTCCAAAGTACCGATGGACCAGGGAAAACCGGCCACCGTCGTCTGGCGCGTCAAACAAAACGGCAGCAGCTTCAAGATCGTCGACATCATCATTGAAAACGTCAGCCTGGCGATCACTGCCCGCAACGAATACACGGCGTTCATTAAAAATTCGCCGTCCGGCATAGACGGTCTGATCAAAGACCTGAAGGCCAAAGTAAAATAAACCGTTTTCCGCCCCCGTTGCCGGGGGCTTTTTATTGCGGACGCAGACGCTCCTCCGACCGGCGGCCGTTATTTAACCTGCCGGCCGACACGGCAAATTTTCGTCAATTCCACTCTTCCCCGTGTTCAACAAAACGAAGGTTTTGTTTGTCCTCTCCGCCGCCGCAAAGCTGTCGGCAAACCTTTCCTTCCGCCCTGTCCGCAGCGCCCCGCTTTTCCGCTTTTCCTTCCGCCTGATCCGCACCGCCCCGTTTTCCCGCTTTTCCTTCCGCCTGATCCGCGCCGCCCCGTTTTCCCGGCTTTTCCTTCCGCCTGATCCGCGCCGCCCCGTTTTCCCGCTTTTCCTTCCGCCTGATCCGCACCGCCCCGTTTTCCCCGCTTTTCCTTCCGCCCTGTCCGCAGCGCCCCGCTTTCCGGCCGCTTCCCGGTCGCACATGCCGCAATATTTTAAATTTTTGTCTTGAAAACCTGCAATGCCTGATTATTTGAAAAACAGTAATGTTCTTTTAGAAAGGAAACACCATGGGAACCATATTGAAATACATTTTCTACGTTGCGCTCATCCTTGTCATTTATCTGGTCGCCAAAGGAATCTATGACGGCAAAATAACCGAAGACACCACCGTCGCCCAGGTCGGCAGCAACATTGCCGACGGCACTCAGCAGCTTGTCAGCGACACCAAAAAGGCAATTGACGAACGGGCCGACAAAGCAAAAGCCAAAGAAGCGGCGGAAAAAGCGGAAGCTGCCGTTGACGCCGGCGCGGAAAAAGCGGCCGACACGGCTTCGGCAGCAGCGGAAAAGACGGCGGACACCGCTTCTGCCGCCGCGGAAAGAGCACAGGCCGCCGCTCAGACTCCCGCCGCCCGGCAGTAGCGTTTTCCGTCGTTTCGGCAACCTTCCCGCAGCTCCGGCCTTCCCGGGGCTGTTTCTTTATCCCCTTAGTGCGCGGTTGCAAAAAGCTTTCGCCTTTGCATCAAAAAATTCTTTTGCCGCCATGATCAAAACAGCCCGGACAACAAATCCACCGGAATTGCAAATGCCCCGATGTTTCGCGCCGAAATACCGTCGAAAGAAACTTCAGGACAAAGTGCATCCGAAAACAGGAAAAATATCTGGAAGATTATGCCGATAAAAAAATAACAAACCCGACGGAAGCAGCAGTTCATCCGGGCATGTTCATATGTTGCCGAAAGTAACGTTAAAATAGGTATCATAAACCATCTTAAAAGAAAGAACGGTTCACCGATATGCAAAAAAGCGGCAAAACGCCGGCCTTGGAATAACGAAGCCCGCGCACTTTGCGCTGAGGGTTCCCCGCTGCCCCCGGAAAACATTCAAAAGCCGACAGAGTACATATGAAGCCAACGGAAAAAGCAAGGCAAACCAAAATAAGCGGATTTTTCCGCTTACGGTTAAACAGCGGCAAACCGGCCTGTCTGGCCGCCTTACGCCCTTTGGCGTCCGGACGTTTCATGTTCACCGCTCAGCCGCGTCCGCTCCGGTGCCGCCTTGTGCCCTCAAGGCGTTTGCCGGCGCCTTAGAGCTTGCGGACACAACAAAAAACAAGTAAAAAAGGGAAACTGTCCCGTTTTCGACCGCCGACTTTTGTCCCGTCATCATTTTTTGCGCTCAAACGCGCTTTTTCCCGACACGCCCGAAAATACGCGGCATCACAGCTGCACGCCTATTCGGATTCGACGAAAAATTTCTCCCGAACAGACAGCAGCCGCTGCATTTTTCCTTCCATATGACTTCTCAGACGCGCCAATTTCAACCGCATGTTATTCAATTGTTCCGTGATATGTTCGGGCATTTCCCGACCGCCGTATTTTTTCTCAAGTCTGGAAACCGCTTTCTGACGGCTTTCTATCCGTTCCCGCATATTTTCGATCTGTTGTTCAAGATACATCATGTCCCAATACAACTCTTCAACGTCCTTCCTCTTTTTCGACTGCTTTTTTTCAATAAAGGACACTTCGTCCAACACATCGGGATCCGTCGTCTGCCCTTTGTGCCTGGAATAATATTCCAAAAAGCTTTCCATCGAATACATGTAAAACCGTTGCTTCGTCTTCTCGGCAAATTCCTTTCTCAGCTCAATCCGGGGACCGACCGTTCGTCCCTTTGCAATTTGCCACCAGTCTTTTTTCTGGTCATGGGTCACATAGATAATATCACTTTTTTTGCTGCCGGCATATTCCATTATCTGTTTCCAGACAACAAAATCCCCGTAGGCATTATTGTCGCCTTCTTCCGCTTCTTTTCCGGCATCGCAAAAACCCGGCGGCAATTGTCTGGAATAGCGCTCTTTTCCTTCTTTCAAAACATTTTGCATTTCCTCTTCGGAATAAGGTTCGCCCACTTTTCTGTTAAAAAGAGACAATATCTGATTTAAAATTTTATCGTCGGAAACTTTTGTGACAATCAGGTTGCCCTGCTTCTGTTCACCAATCCAGCCCGCAATCATGTTCTGCAATTTTCCGATTTCCGCATCGGAATTTTTCAGTCTCAATTCTTCGGCAATCTTTTTTATAAAATCATTTTCCAATGTTTCCAGCTTGTTGTATTTCTCAACCGTTTCATAAATCACGTCACAACGGTTTCTGGCATATTCGTACGCTACCTGATAGGGGAGCCACATCCTCCCCTTTAAATCTTTAAAAGCCTCCAGTAAAATGCGGCGCGTGTTGCCGGTATAGCGATAAAGGTTCAACAGCACGTTCGTATCAAAAACAAAAGTACAATTGTTCCATAAATTTTCCTTTTCCCGCTCGGAAGGAATGATATATTCCCAGATTGCCGTCTTCATGAAATCTCCTTAAGCTTTTTTTGATATAGTATCCCCTTAAGAACTCAATTGAAAATAAAAAACAAAAAAATAAACAACTTTTAAGAGTTTGGCTGCCAATCAAGGCTTCGTCCTCAAAAACGTTCCTGATCCGACATGGTAAGCCGGAAGTCCAGAAACAGCAACACCCTTATGTTTTGAGCATGATTAAAGACGCGAAGCGGCGTTATCCCGACACTAAACCGTCCCGGATAATCCACGTTTTTTGTCAGGCATGTAACAAACTTCCGCCAGTTTAAGCAAGCGGCATTAGCCATTCCGGATCTCAAACGCCCGACCAAGCTTCGCAAGTCCTGCGGCCGGGCTGAAACGCCCGCATCTGCCAACTCACACAAACGTTCAAAGCATACGTCGTCCCCCGACTTGCCGGCGCAGAAAAAAGGAACCTCACGTAAAACGCGGGGTTCTTCATATGCGGAAGTGCCCCGACTGTACCGGCAAACGCCTTAAGGGCATGACACCCTTACAGGACGATGGCTGCCCGGCTCCCGTAAACGGAGCAAAGTCCGGTGTGAGCAGACTTTGCCCGGCGTCTTTTTTCAATTGATTACGAATGTATCTTTTGAGTATTCTCCCCCGGGAGATCAACGTAATTCCCTTGGCGCCAAAATTCCCGGTTGCAATCGAGAAATCTTGCATTTCCACAACGCTCATATATTGACAAACTTCTTTTGCCTTTGAAACAGTCCGCAATTGAATTGACGGAATATTCGGGCGGCATCCCCGGTAACATATGAATATTACGGATCGGAACACCTCCGGTTTCCGTAATGACCATGCCTTTCCGACGGTTGATTTTCCGATCATTCCCCCGTTTTCAAGCGTTTTTCTCCGTAAAAGAACGGTCTTCGATATTTCGGGACGAAGAAACAAAGTATTTTCGGGGTCCGCATCATATGTGTAAACGGTACACACACTCAAAAAAACGCCTTTGCTCTTTGTCAGGCAATTTCCGACCGTTTTTGCTACAACGGCAAAAGAGTCTTATATACGCACTGAGAACAAAATGTAAAAAACACGGAAAAAAAAGAGGAGATAAAAAGAGCGAAAAAAAGAAGAACGGAAAAAGGAAGAGGAAAGTGGAAAAGAGGAAAAAAGCAGGGAGAGCAAGAAAAGACGGAGAAACGAAAAAAGGCAAGAAGAGTGAACGAAAAAAGCCGTAAACTCTTCTGAACATGCACCTGCCGCGGGACGGTATAAAAAAATCTCTCCCGTCAAGGGAAGGATGAAAGAAAACGGCTTATTGCAAAGGCGGAACGTTAAGCTGCGCAATTTCGCCGCCACGCGCCTGCCATAGGGTACGAAGTTTTCCTGCCATGAAACTCCACCGGCTTAGCCGGTGGATTACTTTTTTTAGTTCAGGCTAAGCTTGCCCCATATCTTCGCACCCTTGGTGTTCAACATAGTGTTGTACCACAGCCTCGTTGATGCCGACAGTACTGACAAAATACCCGTCCGACCAAACACTTTCCGTACCAAAATAACATTTTTTAAGAAACGGATAGCTTTTCTTCAAGTCACGTACTGTATCGGATTTAATTATGCGTACAACACTACCCACACTTATTTTGGGTGAAATTGAAACCTGAAGATGTATATAATCTTTATCGCGGTTTTGTCCTATGAACTCTATTTGTGGGTAGTGTTCATGAATTTCACCTAACCGTTTCTTAAAAAATCCATATACATCTGCATTGAATATCTTCTTACGGCATTTTGTCATTATCACTATATGATAATGGCAGTGATACACGCAATTACTCTGTTTTCTGTATATGACTGTTCCATAGCTTAGTTATAGCGCGAAGATATGGGTACGTCTACATCTACCTGCTTATACAAACGTTCGAAACACAAAAGCCCCCGGAAACTCCGGGGGCTTTAAGATTAAGAACAACTGATCAGTCGTTGTCGGCCGGAACCAGATCCGGCAGCATACCGGTCGCTTTTTTGCGTTTCAGTTTGCTGACGAACTTGATGGAACGCTGTGCATCCCACTTCTTTTTGCCTTCTTCGATCTGGAAAATCTGCTTGTAAATCTCAATCGCCTGATCAAACTCCGACAACTTTGTCAGACAGCTGGCCAAACCGTCGTAAAGTTTGTGATGATAACGGTTGTCGTTGATCATCTGTGCCTTTTTGTAACATTTGAGCGCATCGTTGAACTTCATCATTTTCTGGTAAACGAAACCGATACTGATCCAGGCCTGAATTTCGCGGCTGTTGATATTCAGGATTTTAGTAAAGCATTTCAGCGCGGAATTGTTGTCGCCCATCAGCTGATAAGTAACGCCGATGCCGTTCCAGGCTTTGATGTTCGACTTGTCATACGTCAACACCTTTTTGAAAAACGAAATCGCCCGCTCAAACTGTTTCAGCTTTTGCAGCGTTACCGCAATGCTGAGCAGCGTCTGGGTATGCTTGTTGTCGATTTTCATCGCCTGTTCCAAAACGTCCAGCGCCTCTTTATAGAGATACATGTGCTGCAACGCGATCGCTTTGCCGTTCAGGGCTTCAAGCGAGGTCGGATCATTCGCCACCGCCTGATCAAACTGGGCTATGGCGTCTTTGTAAAGGCCGCGCATGGAGAGCGTCACGCCTTTGTTGTTGATCACTTCGACCGATTGCGGATTAAGTTCCAGCGCCTTGTCAAAACACTCTACGGCTTCCGTGTACTTGCTTAATTTCTGCAGGGCAAACCCTTTGGAATTGAGGGCTTTCCAAGACTGCGGCTGTTCTTTGATTGCTTCGTCGAACTGGGCAATCGCTTCTTTGTACATACCCTGGTCCAACAGCTCCTGACCTCTGCGGTATGCGTTATTCTCATTTGTCTTAACCATTAAAATCTCTCTTTTTTACAAAATAATTTGGATTAAAAGCTATCACCAAAAAATTTTTTTGTCAACTACGGCGTTAAATAAATTTCAACTGGCGGAAAATGTCAACGTCGGTCCGAACTTCCATATACCGGCAGTTGAATCTGCGGCAAAATTCGCGCAGCATTGTCTTTTTGGCGGCAAAATGGTTTTGGTACTCCCGACGGAAAGCCGGCGGGCGGCTGTCAAACACCAGACTGCGGCCGTTTTGTTCCACCATGTATTCGCCGTTTTTCGGCGCCAGTTCCTCAAGCAGGTCGAAAACGTTGATGCAAAACACCTGTCCTTTTTTGGCCAATGCCGCCAAAGCCTTTTTTTCCGCCTCGCCGAAAACGTAAAAATCGCTGATGACAAACACCGCCGCCCGGCTCTTGATCAGTTTGGTCATCGCCTGCAAAGCGCGCGCCGTCCCGCCGCCTTCCTCCTCATCCGCCGGTGCGGACAAAATTTTGCGCCCCGTTTCCGCGATTTTTTTTAAAACCGCGGTCAGATGCGCCCGGTTCTGCCGCGATTTGAAGGTGCGGATTTCCCGTCCGTCATATATCACCGCACCGAATCGGTCGCGGTTTTCCTGCGCCATCCAGCCGATCAGGGCCGCCGCCTTGGAAGCCGTCACCGACTTCAGCTCTTTTCTGGTGCCGAAAACCATGCTCGGCGACAAATCAAGCAGCACGTAGATTTCGCGGTCCTTTTCCTCGGCATAAACTTTGGTATAGGGGCTTTTTTTGCGCGCGGTCACCCGCCAGTCGATGTCGCGTACGTCGTCGCCGAAGGTATATTCGCGGATCTCCTCCATCTCAATGCCGCGCCCTTTGAAAGCGGACCTGACCTCGCCCGCCATGTCGGAGGGTTGCAGTTTGCTTTTCTGGTGCAGCCGAGCCAGATTTTTCCGCTGCTCCATCAGTTCCTCGAGCGATGCGGACAACCCGCCGGCCGGTTCTCTGCGGCGGCCGAACAAACCGGCCGCCAGTTTGGCAAATCTCTGCATTTCGCACTCCTTCGGAAAAAACTTACGGCAACGGAACCAAATTGAGCAGCCGGCCGATGATGTCGTCGCTGGTGACGCCTTCCGCCTGAGCTTCAAAACTCAAGATAATACGATGGCGCAAAATGTCATAGATTACCGCATGAATATCTTCCGGCGTAACAAAAACGCGGCCGGCCAGCCAGGCGTTGATCTTGGCCGCACGGTCAAGCGCGATCGTCGCCCGCGGGCTGGCGCCGAACATCACCATGCCGGCCAGTTCGCCGTCGTATTTTTCCGGCTTGCGGGTGGCAACGATCAGCTGCACCAGATATTCTTCCAGTTCCCTGCTGATATGGGTGTTAAGCGCCTCGCGGGTCGCCGCTTCGACGTCGGCAATTTCAATCTTGTCAAAACCTGTTCTCAGATTCGGCGTACTGAGCGTTCCCTCGCCGCGCACCAGCTCCAGAATTTTGCGCTCGTCGGCGGCGTTAGGCTGGTCGATTTTAATGTACATCAGAAAACGGTCCAGCTGGGCTTCCGGCAGATTATAAGTACCCTCGTGCTCAATCGGGTTCTGGGTAGCCATCACCATGAACAGCCGCGGCAAAAGATAACGCTGTCCGCCGGCGCTGACCTGCCGTTCGGCCATCGCTTCCAACAGCGCGGACTGCACCTTGGCCGGCGCGCGGTTGATTTCGTCGGCCAGCACCAGATTGGCAAAAATCGGCCCCTTGCGAAACTCGAACTCACCCTTCTGGCTAACGTAAATTTCGCTGCCGGTAATGTCCGACGGCAACAGATCCGGCGTAAACTGGATACGGTTAAAGCTGGCAGAAATGCAGTCGGCCAGCGTTTTGATCGCCTTGGTTTTGGCCAGCCCCGGCGCACCTTCGACCAGCGCGTGACCTTCCGCCAGAAGCGTGATGATCATTTTTTTCACCAAATCCTTCTGCCCGATGATCCGGCTGTCCATATAATCTTTCAAACCAACGATTTTATCGCGTATTTCAGACATTTTACCCTCTTGTTTATAGTTTCATAAAGCGCTTTTATTTCCGTAAATAATAATATAATATAGGCAAAGACAAACCAAAAAACAAGAAGTATCCTGAAAATGAGCGACATATTCGACCTGGCCGCCGAAGAGCCTGCGGCAACCTATGACAATACCGCCCGGCTGATGCCGGAACTGCCGTGGTTAAGCGAACTTAACCCCGAACAAAAACAGGCCGTCACCACCACCGAAGACCCGTTGCTGGTGCTTTCCGGCGCCGGCACCGGCAAAACCAAAGTGTTAACCGCACGGCTGGCTTATATCCTTGCCAACATGAAAGCCAACCCGTGGAACTGTCTGGTCGTCACCTTTACCAACCGTGCCGCGCGCGAAATGCAGAACCGCGCCCGCAATCTCATCGGCAACATCGCCGATTCCGTCTGGATGGGCACGTTCCACGGCATTGCCGTCAAAATTCTCCGCCGCCACGCCGAACTGGTCGGCCTCAAAAGCAATTTCACCATCTTGGGCGAAGACGACCAGCGCCGGCTGATCAAACAGCTTCTCGAAGCCGACGGCATCGACGACAAAAAGTATCCGCCGCAGTCGATTCTCGACAAGATTCAGCTGTGGAAAGACAAAGGGCTGACGGCAGACAAAATCGACGACAGCTTCCGCGCCAACGTCGTCACCGAAGTTTACAAGAAATATCAGGCCCGGCTTTTGGAACTCAACTGCGTCGACTTCGGCGACCTGCTGCTTTACACGTTAAACATTCTGATGTCCGACGCCGGCGTACTGGACGACTACCAGACGCGCTTCAAATACATCATGGTCGACGAGTATCAGGACACCAACGTCACCCAGTACCTGTTTCTCCGTTTGATCTGCCAGAAATACCGCAACCTGTGCTGCGTCGGCGACGACGACCAGTCGATCTATTCCTGGCGCGGAGCGGAAATCGAAAACATTCTGCGCTTTGAAAAAGATTTTCCCGACGCCAAAGTAATCCGGCTGGAGCGCAATTACCGTTCCACCGCCAACATTCTGGCCGCCGCCTCGGCGCTTATCCGCCATAACCGGGACCGCCTGGGTAAAACCTTAAAAGTGGCGGAAAATTCGCCCGCCGCCCGCGGCGACAACAGCAAAATCAAAGTCGTCAGCACCTACAGCGGTTCGGAAGAAGCAGCCTATGTCGCCGACGAAATCGAAAACCTGCACCGCAACGGCACCGGCTACAGCCAGATGGCCGTTCTTGTCCGCACCGCTGCGCAAACCCGGGAATTTGAAGAAAAATTCATTGCCGAAGCCATCCCCTATCAGGTTATCGGCGGACCGAAATTTTACGAACGGGCGGAAATTCGCGACGCCCTCGCTTACCTTCGGGTGGTTTTGCAGCCGGCCGACGACCTGGCTCTGGAGCGCATCATCAACAAACCGGCCCGCGGCATCGGCGCCAAAACCATCGAAAAATTTGAAAACGAAGCGCGCGTCAACCACATCTCGATGTTCATGGCAATCGAAAAAATGCTGAAAGAAGGTGCCTTAAGCGGCAAGGTCAAAACCAACGTTTCCGAACTGATTAACAACTTCTATCAGTGGCGGCAGACCATGAACGCGGTTTCGCCCGACGACCTGGCCGCCCAGGTGCTGGAAGACTCCGGTTACATGGAAATGCTGAAAATGGACAAGTCGGCGGAAGCAGAAGGCAGGATCGAAAACTTAAAGGAACTGATCAACGTCATGAGCGACACCGAGCAGTACCCGACCTTAAGCGACTTTATGGAGCATGTCAGTCTGGTAATGGACAACGACAACAACATTGATACCGACAAGGTAATGCTGATCACCCTGCACTCGGCCAAGGGACTGGAATTTGACGCCGTGTTCCTGCCCGGCTGGGAAGAAGGCCTGTTTCCGCACCAGCGGGCGCTGGACGAAGGCGGCGGCAGCGCTTTGGAAGAAGAACGGCGGCTGGCA
>OGMF01003260.1_pt1 | contig 12415 bp, 8 predicted proteins | sample 1572921 | NCBI WGS metagenome assembly OGMF01 (sample SAMEA2581919, study PRJEB24529) | metagenome | biome: Human gut stool | place: China | collected 2011
GACCCTCTCGACACCCTTTTCGCGATTGAGTTGGTGACTTCTTCTTACTTCTTCCGCGTGTTTATCCACAGGATACCCACACAATTCACGCGATTTCAGGGAAATAAAACCACATTTACATCATGGTCGTGGGGTTGTACTCAAAGTACACCTCCGCGCCCTCCTGCTTCTCCCGCGCCAATTCGCTCAATGCCGCGGCGAACTGCTCCGTCTCCGGATGCACCAGCAGCTTCATCAGCACATGCCAGCGCGTTTTTCCGCGCAAAACCGTGATGCTCGGCTGGTCAAGCCGCACCATCAGCGCCCGCTTCTTCCACAGTGGATGCGCTGCCAGCAGCTCCTCGCACCGCGCATGAAGCATTGTCGCAACTTCTCGCGCCTTCTGCGGCGAATTGCTCTCCACCAGCAGCCGCGCCAGAATCGTGAACGGCGGATACAACCCCGTCCGCCGGCGGTCGAACTCCAGCTCAAAGAACGCGCGGTAGTCCTGCGCGGCAGCGGTCTGAATCACCTCATCCTCCGGCTTGTACGTCTGGATGATGACCTGCCCCGGCAGTGTGCCGCGTCCGGCGCGCCCAGCGACCTGCGTCAGCAGCTGGAATGTCCGCTCCCGCGCGCGGTAGTCGGGCAGATTCAGCGTCATATCCGCCGCAATCACGCCCACCAGCGTTACCTTCGGGAAATCCAGCCCTTTGGCAATCATTTGCGTGCCGACGAGCAGCTTTGCGCGCCCGGAGCGGAACTCATCAAGCAGCTTTGCGTGGCCATCCTTGCCGGAGGTCGTGTCAATATCCATGCGGATGACGTTTTCCTGCGGGAAGAGCTTCTTCAATTCTTCCTCGATTTTCTGCGTCCCCGCGCCGAAATAGCGGATGTACTTGCTGCCGCATTTCGGGCAGGTGTTTGGCGGCAGCGCGGCGAATCCGCAGTAGTGGCAGTGGAGTTTCGCCTCAGTCTGCCCGCTGCCCACGACGTGGTAGGTCATGGCGACATCGCAGTTCGGGCATTTGACGACATAGCCGCAGCTTCGACAGCTGACGAAGCTGTTGTACCCGCGCCGATTCATCAGCAGCATGGCCTGTTCGCCGCGCGTGACGCAGTTCTTGAGTGCCGCGACCAATTGCCCGGAAAATACGCTTCGGTTGCCGTTCTCCATCTCCTTGCGCATGTCCACCAGCGTGACCTGCGGCATCGGGCGGTTGCCGACGCGGGAGGGCATTTCAAGCAGCACATAATCCCCGCGCCGTGCCCTGGCGAAGGACAGGATGCTGGGCGTAGCGGAGGCAAGCAGAAGCGTCGCGTGCTCATTTTCGCATCGGCGGATGGCAACTTCGCGCGCGTCATATCGCGGATGACGGTCGGAGATGTACGTCGATTCGTGCTCCTCATCCACGACAATCAGCCCTAAGTTCCCGCACGGCGCGAACACCGCTGACCGTGCGCCGATGACGACCCGCGCGTCGCCGCGCCGGATGCGCCGCCACTCATCAAAGCGCTCGCCCGCGCTGAGCCGCGAGTGCAGCACCGCCGCAACCGCCCCGAACCGCGCCCGAAACCACATGACCATTTGCGGCGTGAGAGCGATTTCCGGCACGAGAATCATGGCGGATTTCCCCTGCACGAGCGTCTGGCGCACGAGGCGGATGAACACCTCGGTTTTGCCGCTGCCCGTCACACCGTGGAGCAGGTATTTCCCCTGTCCACTGCGCAAATCCGGCAGCATGACAGACAGCGCTTCCTCCTGCCCCGGCGTGAGGGGCGGGTCAGGGACGGCGGTGTCCGGCGTATTGCCGCCCGGTCGGCGCAGCACTTCTTCTTCCCGCAGGGCAATTAGTCCGGCTGTTTCTATCTGGCGCAGCGCTTGCAGCGGCTCGCGGACGAGCAGCTTCAATTCCTCCACCGGGTGCGTCCGCCCGTCGGATAAGACCGTCAGCAGCAGACGCCGTTTCGGCGAGCGTTTCTCCGCCAGTGCCGCCGCTTCCAGCATTTCGCGCGGCTTCGCGGCCTGCGCGACCGTCTGCGTTTTCACCTGAATGCGTCCACCGCGCATTTGGGCGGGCAGCATCAGCCGCAGCGTTTCCGCCAGTGGGCAATGCACGTCGTCCGCCATCTGCTGGGCGAGCGTCAGCAGCGTGGGGCAGATAGCGGCATAATCCTCCAGCGGGCGGAGGATGTCGCGGAGCTTTTCCGGCGGCACGTCCGTCTCCTGCGTCAGGGAAAGGACGACCCCCTCCTTGCGCATCCGCCCGAACGGAACTTCCACGCGCTGTCCGGCGGTGAGCGTCATGCCGTCCGGAATGCAGTAGGTAAACGTGTGCGCAACATTCTCATGCACAATGTCCACAATTACCTGTGCGTACAGGACACTCACCCCTTTCTGCTCAATGCGCTAATACACCATTCTTTATTATACATCGGAATGCCGAAGGGGTCAAGGAAAAAAGGCATGTTTCTGCGATTTCCCAAAACGAAAAAAGCGGCCACACGACCGCTTTTCAATGCGCAATGATTTCTCAAATTGCTAATTACTCCTCGCATTTTCCGTGAATCACATGGATGGCAACGATGACGACCCCCGCCAGCATTTCCGCAACGGACATCCCCATCAGCACACCCGAAAAGAATTCCTTGACATGGCTGCCGCCGACCAGCGCAGACAATGCGTTGCTCGCGATGCCCAGCAGAATCAGCAGAACGCCGTAGAGAATATGCTGCTCGTAGACCGTCCGCTGCATCCGGCGCAGCAGGTCAAGCATCTGTGCGTCATGCGTCAGCTGCATTTCTTCCTTCTGCGGCGAATCCTTGCCGTTGAGCAGTTCCGGCAGGGTGATACCCAGCGCCGCGCAGAGCGCTTCCACCGCATCAGCATCGGGCAGACGTTTGCCCGTTTCCCAGCGCATCAAGGATTTCTGCGATACGCCAATTTTCTGCGCCAGCTGCTCCTGCGTCATCCCTTGCGCAGTGCGCTTGCCTGCGATATACTGACCAATTGCCGCCTGATTCATAAGCACACTTCCTTTGATAGCCGCACCCCTCTTGGAGTACTTTCCGTATCATAGCACGACTTTGTAACGAATGTCGGAAGTGTTTGTAAATATTTTGTGAACAATAATTGCGTCGAAACTGTTGCAAAAAGAACCTGTTCAAGCAGGAGAAAATGTGCTATAATAAGACATAATCAACCATTCTGGAGGTGGTTCTGCATGGCACACAAGCCTGTTTTGTATATTGTGATTCCCTGCTACAACGAAGAAAGCGTACTGCCGATTACCAGCGGCATGTTCCGCGACAAGGTGCGTCAGCTCGCAGACGCGGGGAAAATCAGCGACAAGAGCCGCATTCTGTTCGTCAACGACGGCAGCAAGGACAAGACGTGGGAGATTATCACGGCGCTGTCCGCGAAAGACCCGTGCTTCCAAGGCATTGCGCAGAGCCGCAACCGAGGGCACCAAAGGGCGGTCTGGGCAGGGCTGATGGAGGCAAAAGACCGCTGCGACATCACCATCAGCATCGACTGCGACGGGCAGGACGATATCAACGCCATGGACGCGATGGTGGATGCGTACCTTGACGGCTGCGAAATCGTCTACGGCGTGCGCTCCAAGCGTGATACCGACACGTTCTTCAAGCGCTTCACGGCGGAAGGCTTCTACAAGCTGCTCAGCGCAATGGGCGCGGAGGTTGTCTTTAATCACGCGGATTATCGCCTGATTTCCAGCCGTGCCCTGCAGGAATTGGCGAAATTCCGCGAAGTAAACCTGTATCTGCGCGGGATGGTTCCGCTGGTCGGGTTCAAGTCCACCAGCGTCTCTTACGAGCGCCACGAGCGCATTGCGGGCGAAAGCCACTATCCGCTGAAGAAGATGCTGGGGCTGGCGTTCGACGGCATCACAAGCCTATCGGTCAAACCGATTCGCATGGTGTTCTTCGCCGGGTTGTTTATCACGATTCTGTCATTTATCGGCATTATCTGGGCGGTGATTGCCGCGATTGCCGGGCATTCGGTGGCTGGCTGGGCGTCGCTGGCTTGTCTGGTATGCTTCGTTGGCGGGATGCAGTGCCTGTTTCTCGGTATCATCGGGGAATACATCGGCAAAATCTACTTGGAAGTCAAGCAGCGTCCGCGGTATATTATTTCGGAACGCACAGCGGAGATGGATGAGAAGAAGGAGTAACGGCACACCCACTAATCGCATTTTCGATAAAATCCAAGTAACATGGGTGTGCGTGCAAAGGAGTCCAGATGGCGACCGCAAAGCCCTCTGGTCGCCTCCGCAGAGGCGAAACCCCTGCCGCGATAAAGAAGTACCAATAGTACCACTATAAAAGGAAAAAGGAGAACACAACACACATGCTCTACGAAGGCAAAATCTGGCTTGGAACGGGTGAACACCCCGTCTGCCTGCTGCCGCAGATGGCAAACCGCCATGGTCTCATCGCCGGGGCGACCGGTACGGGCAAAACCGTCTCCCTCAAAGTGCTGGCAGAGGGATTTTCGGACATGGGCGTGCCCGTGTTCCTCGCGGATATCAAGGGCGATCTCGCCGGGATGGTGCAGCCCGGCACACACAGCGACAATATCGCCAATCGCCTGACGCAGTGCGGCGTGCCGACGTTCGAGTACCGCACGTTCCCGACCGTGTTCTGGGACGTGTTCGGCAAAGAGGGTCATCCCGTCCGCACGACCGTGAGCGAAATGGGGCCGACGCTGCTCGCGCGGCTGATGAACCTCAACGACACGCAGGCAGGCGTGCTGAGCATCCTCTTCCGCGTCGCGGATGACGAGAACATGCTCCTGCTCGACCTCAAAGACCTGAAGGTCATGCTTGCCTACGTCGGTGAGCACGCCAAGGAGTACACGCTCGATTACGGCAACGTGTCCATGGCGTCTGTCGGTGCGATTCAGCGCGCCGTCGCCATGCTGGAGGACGAGGGCGGCAATGCGTTCTTCGGCGAACCCGCGCTGAACATCGCCGACTGGATGCAGCTTGATGAAAGTGGGCGCGGCGTTATCAACATCCTCGCGGCGGACGTGCTCTACCGCAAGCCCCGGCTGTACTCGACCTTCCTGCTGTGGATGCTGTCGGAGCTGTACGAGCTGCTGCCCGAATGCGGCGATTTGGACAAGCCGCGCATGGTGTTCTTCTTCGACGAGGCGCACCTGCTCTTCGACGACTGCCCCAAGGCGCTGCTGGAAACGCTGGAGCAGGTCGTCCGGCTGATTCGCTCCAAGGGCGTCGGCGTGTATTTCGTCACGCAGTCGCCGTCCGATATTCCAATGAGCATTCTGGGTCAGCTCGGCAACCGCGTTCAGCACGCTCTGCGCGCCTACACGCCGCTTGACCAGAAGGCCGTCCGCACCGCTGCGATGACCTTCCGCGCGAATCCCGCGTTCGATACGGCGGAAGCCATCACCACGCTCAAAACAGGCGAAGCACTGGTTTCCTTCCTCGATGCGGACGGTGCGCCGAGCATCGTCGAGCGCGCGACCATCCTTCCTCCGCAGAGCGCCATGAACGCCATTGACGGCGATGTGCGGCAGGAGTGCATCGAGACCAGCCCCTTCCGCGGCGTTTACGACACGCCGGTTGACCGCGTTTCCGCCTACGAAATGCTGGCAAGTGCGTTCCAGAAGGAGCAGATGCCCGCGCCAGAAGCCGCCGCGCCGCAGATTTCGACCGCTGCGCCGACGGTCAGCCGCCCCGACGCGTTTCTCGTGTTCGACCCGCAGACAGGGCATTATGTGCAGCGCGAGGCTGCCCAGCCGATGGCTCAGGCACAGCCGATGGTTCAGGCTCAGCCTGTTCAACAGCCTGCCGCACAGGGCAGCACGCCGCGTCCCGCGTGGATGGCGGCGGACGAACCTGCACGTCCGGCGTGGCAGAATCAGCAGGCGATAGGTCAAGCGCAGCCTGTCCCGGTGCTGACTGTGCAGCAGCCGCAGGTACAGAACATGCTGGTGATGGTCTATGACCCGGCAAGCGGGCAGTATGTGCAGAAGATGATGCCGATGCAGCTTGACCCCGCGACGGGCAATTACGTCCCGGCTCAGGCGCAGGCCGCAGCAGCGCCGACAACAACGAAGGCACAGGAGCGCGAGGCGGAGAAGCAGCGCAAAGCGGCTGAGAAAGCCGAGAAGGAACGCCAGGCGGAAGAACGCCGGAAGCACGCGGATGAACTGCGCGAAGAACGTGCCGCGCGCGCCCGGAAGAACGACTCATTGCTGGGGCGCGTGCAGAATACGGCGATTAGCACCGCGACCCGCGAAGTGACGCGGCAGGTGACGCGCGGGATTCTGGGCGGAATCACGGGGCTGTTCGGGGGAAACAAGAAGTAATTATTGATATACGCAAAGCGGGTGCATGGAGTTTGAATCTCCGCGCACCCGCCTTTTTTATACTATTTCCAAATTCGCGGCGCAAGCAGATGGCGCAGGCGAATGCAGGAAATAGTATTAGTCCACCGTAATCATAGTATTAGTCCACCGTAATCAGCCCCGGATACTGCGCCATCACTTCGTCCGCCTGATTCACGAACGTCGTTACTGCCGACGGCTGCGCCTCAAACGGCTTTCCTTCCACCAGCACCTCAACTTTCTTCACGCCCGGAAATTGGCTCGCCGTGAACACAATTGCCCGGAGCGCCTGGCTTGTCGCCGCGCTCGCGTCCTCCGCCGTCGCAAGGGACGCAAATTCTTTTGTGAAGTCAATTGTCGCGACACCGTTCTTCAGCGTCACCGACCGCAGACCACAGTCCTTCGGCAGCGGAATTTCCAGCCCGCTGTCCTTCTCCGGGCCTTTCGCCAGTTCCAGCATTGCCGTGGTCAGGTCAGCAGGGGAAAACACCGTCCGCGTAACAGGCACCATCAGCCGCCCGTCCGCCGACGGGAAATACAGCTGCACCCGCGACGCATTTGTCAGGTTCGCCGTCGTTTCCACGCTTTCCAGATTCACGCCGTCCGCCTTGAACACGCCGGATACGTCTGTCCCGTGCGTCAACTGCGAGCGCTTCTGACCGTCAAAGAGGAACGTTACCTCCTGCACCGTGTCAAATCCGCACAGCGCCGCCGCCGTCCCCTGCACCATCAGCAGCTCTTCCTCCGCGTTCTGGCAGCTCAGCGCCTCCTTGCTCAAGTCCACGCGCGCCTTGCCGCCAGAAATGTCCAAATCGAACGTCACGCCCTCTGGAATAACGTTCCGCAGCCCCATCCGCGCCGCCGCGAGGTCATTTTCCGACGACTTCACCATCAGGCTCAGCGTCGCCTTCGCCACGCCGTCCTGCAGCGGAATCTGGCGCGTGACCGGCACGAGATACCCCTCGCCGTCCTCATACCAGCAGACGGTAGCGGTCATTTCGACATCCGGCGATGCGTCCGCGATGGTTTGGGTGCTGACATCGGGGGTGAAGTCAGTCTGCTGCATGGCGGTTTGGGTCTGCTGTCCGCCGCGGACGGCGAGGACAACTACAAGCGCCGCCGCAGAGACAATGAGCAGCCGTTCCATGGTGATGCGGCTGGGGAGATGAAGGGATTTGAGGGATGGAAGTTTCGGAAGTTTGGGAAGTTTCATGTTTGTCCGCCTCCTTGCCCGTTGATTCGGCTGATGGATGGTATGCGGGCGGGCGGCGGAAAAGAAGGGCGCGGGGAAAAGAAAAAACGGGTGCAAGGAGCAAAACCCCCTGCACCCGTCCCTTTGCAATTTTCCCTTCAGCCCAATCAGCCGATATATTCCTTCCCGCCCATGTACATGCGCAGCGCTTCCGGAATGCGGACGCGGCCGTCGGCCTGCAGGTTGTTTTCGAGGAAGGCAATCAGCATACGCGGCGGCGCAACACAGGTGTTGTTCAGCGTATGCGCGAAGTATTTGCGGCCGTCGTCGCCCTTGACGCGAATCTTCAAGCGACGCGCCTGCGCATCGCCCAGATTCGAGCAGCTGCCGACCTCAAAGTACTTCTTCTGGCGCGGAGACCACGCTTCCACGTCCAGCGACTTCACCTTCAAGTCAGCAAGGTCGCCGGAGCAGCATTCCAGCGTGCGAACCGGGATGTCCATCGAGCGGAAGAAATCAACGGTGTTCTGCCACAGGCGGTTGAACCACATCGGGCTGTCCTCCGGCTTGCAGACGACGATCATCTCCTGCTTCTCGAACTGGTGGATGCGGTACACGCCGCGCTCCTCAATGCCATGCGCGCCAACTTCCTTGCGGAAGCAGGGGGAATAGCTGGTCAGCGTCTGCGGCAGCTGGCTTTCGTCCAGAATCGTGTCGATGAACTTGCCGATCATCGAGTGCTCGGACGTACCAATCAGATAGAGGTCTTCGCCCTCGATCTTGTACATCATGTTCTCCATCTCGGCGAAGCTCATCACGCCCGTCACCACGTCGCCATGGATCATGTACGGCGGGATGCAGTAGGTGAAGCCGCGGTCGATCATGAAATCACGGCCATAGGACAGAATCGCGGAGTGCAGGCGAGCAATATCGCCCATGAGGTAATAGAAGCCGTTGCCAGAGGTCTTGCGGGCGCTGTCAAGGTCGATGCCGTGCAGGCGCTCCATGATATCCACATGATACGGAATCTCGAAATCCGGCACGACGGGTTCACCGAAGCGCTCGATTTCCACGTTCTGGCTGTCATCCTTGCCAATCGGCACAGACGGGTCAATGATGTTCGGAATGACGAGCATCCGCTTGCGGATTTCCGCCTGCAATTCGTCTTCCTTCGCCGCCAGGCCCTCCAGATCCGCCTTGTAAACGGCGACCTGTTCCTTCGCCTTTTCGGCCTCTTCCTTCTGACCCTTGCCCATCAGCATGCCAATCTGCTTGGACGCAACCTTAATTTGGTTGCGCAGGGTGTCCGCCTGCTGAATCGCGGCGCGGTACTCCTTGTCCATCTCGACGACTTCGTCGACCATGACGAGCTTTTCGTCCTGAAACTTCTTGCGAATGTTCTCCTTCACCAATTCGGGATTGGTACGGAGCAGATTGATGTCCAGCATCGGAAAAAATCCTCCTTTTTTGCTTGGCGGAAACCAAAAAGGCTTCCCATCCCGTAAAATTCCGGGACGAGAAGCTCGCGTTGCCACCCAGTTTGCCTGACGCACGTCAGACCACTCATGCTCGCTGTATCGGGCGAACCCGGCAGACTCCTCGTCTGCCCCCATTCAGGAGTGGAAGAAGCACCCGCGCCCTGCCGCCTCGCACCATCCGGCGGCTCTCTGGAAGGACAAAAGCTGCTTTTCTCCCGTCAAGCGGGGTCATTTGACAGGCTTATTATACGCCATTTTGCGCGCTGATGCAAGAGGGAATTTCAACTTTTGGGCGAAATGGCGCGCATCCGCAAAATTGTTACAAAAAAATTAAATTTTCGTACATGACAACGTTTTCCCCTTTTGATTCGTCTGATATGTAGAATACCGTAGGAGGTACATTTCCCGATGAAACGCCTGATTTCGCTTTTGCTCTGCGCGCTGCTGATTGTTCCCGCTTTGGCGGAGGACGCACCCGATTTCGAGCCAATTCCGTGGGATATCAAAGTTTCCCCCAACCTGCCGAACCCGGATTGCTACCTGCCCAATAACGGCGGCTACCATGATGATTCCATCGACATCCAGATTAACGTCACCTACTGGACGCAGGATTTGCAGCAGGTTGATGCTCCCGGCGAAGGCACAACGACCGTCATGTCCGCGCGCGTCAAGCTGACCGACGTGAGCCAGTTCCGCACGGGCTTCGCGAACAAGTACCCGTCGAAGCAGGCGCGCCACGTTAACGACATGACGAAGCGCTTCAACGCCGTCATGGGCATCGACGGCGACTACTGCCTCTACCATGAGCAGGGCATCGTCGTCCGCAACGGTCAGACGCTGCGGATGCGTCCGCATAAGGGCCGCGACGAGCTGATTGTGGACGAAAATGGCGACTTCCACCTCATCACCCGCACCACGCAGGCGAAGTGGGACGAGTACATTGCCGGCGGCGGCACCGTTCTGCACGCCTTCTGCTTCGGCCCCGCGCTGGTGGTGGACGGCGTTCCGCTCACAAACCTTGATGACGTGACCATCGACAACGGCAAAGCCAAGAAAGCCCAGCGGATGGTCATCGGGCAGATCGGCAAGCTGGAATACCTGATACTGACGAACGAGGGGCCGGAAAGCACCGCCCCGAAATCCGTCGGCTTCGACCTTGTGCAGATGGCGAACCTGTGCGTGCAGTTTGGGCTGGACAACGCATACAACCTCGACGGCGGCTCATCGAGCACGATTGCGCTGAATAATCAGAAGATTAACTCGCCATCGAGCCACAAGAACCGCATGGTTGGGGATTGCATTTGGTTCGCGACGCTGGTGAAGGAAGAGACGTGGCGGGAGAAGGAGTCGGTACAGACGGTAGAAGTGGAGGAAAATAAGTGAACCTCGCGGTGCGCAGGCGATTGGCAGACCTGCGCACCGTGCTTTTTTGGCGAATTTTACCGTCAAGGAAGCGGCAGGTGCAGAAAAATAGGGATGAGGTCAGGAAAATGTCAAGACTGCATGGTGTGCTGCTTAAAAATGCAAAATTCCGCCCCAAAACACGAAAAAAGCCCTGCAAAATGCAAGGCTTATGGAGCTGATAACCAGATTTGAACTGGTGACCTCATCCTTACCAAGGATGCGCTCTACCAACTGAGCTATATCAGCATCCGTGTGCCGGCGAGTGAATCGCACTGACAACATTGATATAATAGCACACTTCTTCGGAAAATGCAAGAGGGAAAATGAAATTTTTTTCGGGAAATTTGCGAAAAATATCGTTTGCGGGAAAATCAGCAGATTTCAGCACGGAAAATCAGCGTTTTCGGTGGAAAAAATGCGTTCCAGCCTTGACAAAGTGAGCGTTTGCGCCTATCATTACATTTGTTAGATTCTCACTTTTTCAGGAGGAAATCACGATGGCTGATTTGACGATGGACAAACTGGTTGCGCTGTGCAAAAACCGCGGTCTGATTTTTGCCGGAAGCGAACTGTACGGCGGTTTGGCAAATACATGGGACTACGGCCCGCTCGGTGTGGAATTCAAGAACAATGTGAAAAAGGCGTGGTGGCAGAAATTTGTGCAGGAAAGCAAGTACAACGTGGGGCTTGACTGCGCTATTCTGATGAACCGCGAAGTGTGGGTGGCGTCGGGCCACGTTGGCGGCTTCAATGACCCGCTGATGGACTGCAAGGCGTGCAAGGCGCGCTACCGTGCAGACAAACTGATTGAGGACTTCACCGGCGGCGCGGAAACCGGCGACGGCTGGACGAACGCTGAGCTGGAGAAGTACATTGCCGAGCACGACATCGTCTGCCCGAAGTGCGGCAAGAAGGATTTCACCGGCATCCGCCAGTTCAACCTGATGTTCAAGACCCATGCGGGCGTGATGGAAACGCCGGAGAACGAGATTTACCTGCGCCCGGAAACCGCGCAGGGCATCTTCGTCAACTTCGCCAACGTCATGCGCTCCACGCGCAAGAAGCTCCCGGCGGGCATCGCGCAGATTGGCAAATCCTTCCGCAACGAAATCACCCCCGGCAACTTCATCTTCCGTGTCCGCGAATTTGAGCAGATGGAGTTGGAATTCTTCTGCAAGCCCGGCGAGGACTTGCAGTGGTTCGACTACTGGCGTTCGTTCTGCAAGCAGTGGCTGCTTTCGCTGGGCATCAAAGAGGACAGCCTGCGCCTGCGCGACCATGAGCCGGAAAAGCTGGCGTTCTACTCCAAGGCGACGACGGACTTCGAGTTCCTGTTCCCGTTCGGCTGGGGCGAGCTCTGGGGCATCGCCGACCGCACGGATTACGACCTGACGCAGCATCAAAACCACTCCGGCAAGTCGCTGGAATACCTCGACCCGGTGACGAACGAGCGCTACATCCCCTACTGCATCGAGCCGTCGCTGGGCGTTGACCGCATGGTGCTGGCGTTCCTGTGCAATGCTTACGAGGAGCAGGAGCTGGAGGGCGGCGACGTGCGCACGGTGCTGCACCTGCATCCGGCGCTGGCGCCCTACAAGGCTGCCGTTCTGCCGCTGCAAAAGAACAAGCTGGGCGCGCTGGCGAGCGAAATCCACGCGGATTTGGCGAAGTATTTCCCGGTGGATTACGACGAGACGGGTTCGATTGGCAAGCGCTATCGCCGTCAGGACGAAATCGGCACGCCGTTCACGATTTGCGTGGACTTCGACACCGAAGCGACGCAGTCGGTCACGGTTCGCGACCGCGACACCATGCTGCAGGAGCGTGTGGCGCTGAAGGATCTGCGCAGCTACATCGAGGAGCGGATGCGCTTCTAAGTTGCGCACCGTCCGCTCAATCAGCACGCGGGCACAGTATGCAGTCGAGCTCAACCCAATCGCGCGAACGGGAGTCCAGAGGGTCGAAGACCCTTTGGCAGGGTCAAGG
>OGMF01003268.1_pt1 | contig 12386 bp, 9 predicted proteins | sample 1572921 | NCBI WGS metagenome assembly OGMF01 (sample SAMEA2581919, study PRJEB24529) | metagenome | biome: Human gut stool | place: China | collected 2011
GGCTCATAGAAATTGATGGGCTGGCCGTAGCTGGGCGCTTCCGAGATGCGGATGGTGCGCGGGATGGTGGTCTTGTAGACCTTGGCACCAAAATACTTTTTGACCTGATCCACCACCTGCAGCGTCAGGTTGAACCGCCCGGAGAACATGGTGAACACCACGCCCTCGATGTCCAGATAGGGGTTGTACTTCTTGCGGATGGTCTTGAGGGTGCTGATGAGCTCCGACAGGCCCTCCAGTGCGTAATACTCACACTGGATGGGGATAAGCACGCTGTCGCAGGCGCACAGACCGTTCAGGGTGAGCAGATCCAGGCTGGGCGGGCAGTCCACAAAGATGAAGTCGTAGTCCTTCTGCACCGAGGCCAGCGCCTTGCGCAGGCGGCTTTCGCGGCCCGGCAGATCGATCATTTCCAGACCCGCACCCGCAAGCCGGGTGTTGGAACCGATGACATCGGTGCGGAACTCGGTCTTGCGGATGGCATCCTTTGCCTCCGCCTCACCGATCAGCAGCTCATAAGTACCCACATCGACACTCCGCTTGGGAATGCCGTAACCGGTGGTGGTATTGCCCTGCGGGTCCAGATCGACGATGAGCGTCTTTTTGCCCAGAGCCGCAACGCAGGACGAAAGGTTCACGGCCGTGGTGGTCTTGCCCACGCCGCCTTTTTGGTTTGCAATTGCAACGATTTTAGCCACGCTCTTTGTTTCCTCCCGGGAAAATTATTTGTTCCACGTGGAACATTCGAGGCCGGGCCCCGCTGTTTTCCCACCAGCAAAGCCCCTTTAAAGACTAGTATAGCACATCAGCGCGGCTTTTTGAACCTGTTTCCTGATTATTTTGCGTAAAAACCCTGTGGAATTGCATTTTTTGTGAAAATTGCGATGCGTTTTATCTTTGCGCGGCTGCGGTTGGGATGCGCACCGTGTATTCGATATAGCCGTCCCGCTCTTCCCTGTGGGCCGTGGCAGGCACACCGTTGTCCGTCATCAGCCGGATGGCATGGTCGATGGTGTTGACAAAGATGCGCACATCCTTGACCATGGAGATACGGTGTCTGCCCGGGGCAGCGGCATTGAGCACCTGCTCAATGTACAGGTCGGTCTGCCGGGCATTCATCCGCCGCTTGGCAATGGTGATAAGGGCTTCGCTCCGCCGGTTCTCGGGCAGGCGCAGGACAGCCCGGGCGTGGCGCTCGGTCAGGCCATTGTCCAGCACGAACTGCCTTTGGTCGGTGGTCAGCTGCAGCAGCCGCAGCTTGTTGGCAAGGGTGGGCTGTGCCATGCCCAGCCGCTTGGCCGCCTCGGCCTGGGTGCAGTCCCAAAGGGCGATCACATCCCGCAGCCCCTGTGCCTGCTCAAAGGGGTTCAGGTCTTCCCGCTGGATGTTTTCCAGCAGACCCAGCGCCGCAGTCCGCTGGTCGCCGCAGTCGCAGAGGATAGCCGGGATGGTCTCCATCTTGGCCAGCTTGCAGGCACGGAGCCGCCGCTCCCCTGCCACCAGCTCGTAACCGCCCTCGACCTTCCGCACCGAGATAGGCTGCAGCAGGCCGTTTTCCCGGATGCTCTGAGCCAGCCCCGCCAGCTCCTTTTCATCAAAAACAGTCCGAGCCTGAAACGGCGAGGGACGGATGCTTTCCACAGGCAGGGTGTAGATCTTTCCGGCAGATTTCTTCCATTCAAACATGATTCTTTCCCCTTTCGCTAAAATGTGACGCGGTTTTTCACCGTTTCCCGGGAAACGGTGGAAAACTTACTCATTGCAGTTCCAGTGTACCAGAAATCAAAAAGCCCTGCCAGAAGAATCGTTCGGCAGGGCTTGGCATTTATCTTGCGTTTTTTCGTTATTTCAGCGGAGACTTTGCGATCTTTCCACCGTTTCTGGGGTAGGCTGTCGGAGTTTGCGAAATCTTTTTGCAGAGGATGAGGGTGCGGGTATCGCCGCCCGGCAGATGCAGGGTGCGGGTTTCCTTGTACTCTCCACCCAGCTTCCGGATGGCACCGCGGGCAGCGGCCAGTTCCTCCTCGCCGGAAGAGCCTTTCATGGCAAGGAAGCTGCCACCCACCTTGACCAGCGGCAGGCAGTACTCGGCCAGCATGGGCAGAGCCGCCACCGCACGGGCAGAGGCCAGATCAAACTGCTCCCGCCATGCTTTGCGGGCGGCTTCCTCGGCGCGCTCCTTGGCAAACTCCACCCCGGTCAGGCCCAGCTGAGCGCAGGCATACTTCAAGAACTCCACCCGCTTGCCGGTGGGCTCCATCAGGGTCAGCTCCAGCTCGGGCTTGTAGATCTTTGTCACGATGCCCGGGAACCCGGCACCGGCACCCACGTCCACCATCTTCCCTGCCACCTCGGGCTGGCTGGCAAACAGCAGGCTGTCGAGGAAGTGCTTGTCCTCAATGCCTTCCGGGTCAGTGATGGCGGTCAGGTTGACCTTCTGGTTGTAGTCCACCAGGATCTGCGCAAAGGCATCCAGCTGATCCAGCTGGTTCCCGGTCAGCGCAATGTTCCACATGGAACATTTTTGTTCCAGTCTATTCTTGTCGATCATTTATCTGTCCCTTTTCGTTTTAGGCAATTCTTTTATCTTTCTACCAATGGCTCCCCTATCAGGGGAGCTGTCGCTGCAGGCGGCTGAGAGGTTGTACAGAGGTTCTGCCCTCCTTCGTCAACCTCTCCGTCAGTGCATCAGGTTTTCTCTCTGACTGTTAAAGCAATGCTCAACTGCGCCACATCAGAGGGCGAAACGCCGGGGATGCGGCCCGCCTGCCCCAGATTCTTCGGGCGGATGCGGGTCAGCTTCTCACGGGCCTCCAGCGTCAGGCCGGTCAGGTCAGCATACTCAAAATCTGCAGGAATCAGGGTCTTTTCGTGGCGGGCCACGTCTCGGATCATCCGATCCTGCCGGGCAATGTAGCCTGCGTACTTGATCTCGGTCTCCAGCCGCTCGGCCAGCATGGGGGTGATGCCCTCGCCCCAGCCGATCACACCCGCCAACAGCGGGTAGCTGATCTCGGGGCGGCGGAGCAGCTCCTCGGCAATGCCGCCCTCAGCGGCAGGGGTCAGCCCGGCTGCTTCCATGGCAGCGCGCAGGTCAGCGGTGCGCAGATGGGTCTCGTGCAGACGGCGGCGCTCCGCTTCCAGAATGCTCTGGGTGTGCTGATATTTTGCCCAGCGGTCATCCTGCACCAGACCATACTCCCGGCCAATGGGGGTCAGCCGCTGATCGGCGTTGTCCTGCCGCAGGGTCAGGCGGTACTCGCTCCGGCTGGTCATCATGCGGTAAGGGTCCATGACCCCCTTGGTGACAAGGTCATCCACCAGCGTACCCAGATAGCTGGTCTGACGCTCCAGGATCAGCTGGCTCTCCCCTTTTGCACTGCGGGCGGCGTTCAGACCGGCCAGCAGACCCTGCGCGGCGGCTTCCTCGTAGCCGGAGGTGCCGTTGAACTGGCCCGCACCATACAGGCCCCGCACCACCTTGCTCTCCAGCGTGGCTTCCAGGCTGGTCGGGTCTATGCAGTCATACTCGATGGCGTAGGCCGGGCGCATGATCTCAATGTGTTCAAAGCCCTGAATGCTCCGGTAAAAGGCGTTCTGCACATCCTCAGGCAGGCTGCTGGACGCACCCTGCAGATACATCTCCTCTGTGTTTTCGCCGCAGGGCTCCACAAAGATGGGGTGCCGGTCCTTGCCCGCAAAGCGCACCACCTTATCCTCAATGGAGGGGCAGTACCGGGGGCCAACGCCCTCGATCATACCGCCGTAAAGGGGGCTGCGCTGGATGTTATCCAGAATGATCTTGTGGGTGGTGGGGTTGGTGTAGGCGATCCAGCACTCCACTTTATTGTGCATGGGCGTGTCTGTCAGGAAGCTGAACGGCTGCAGCTCGCTGTCCGGGTCGCCGGGCTGGCACTCCAGCTGGGAGAAATCAATGCTCCGCCGGTGGACACGGGCCGGGGTGCCGGTCTTGAACCGCCGCAAGGGCAGGCCCGCCGCTTTCAGGCTCTCGGTCAGGGCGTTGGCCGCGTGCATTCCGTCCGGGCCGGACGCATACCACGCATCCCCGACAAAAATTTTGCCGCCCAGGTTGGTGCCCGTGGCAATGACAACACACTTGGCCCCATATTCCCCGTTGAGCTGGGTCACCACGCCCTTGACTCTCCCCTGCTCCACCTCGATGGAAACGACTTCCGCCTGATGGATGGCAAGGCCGGGCGTCAGCTCCAGCGCGTGCTTCATATATTCGTGGTATCGCTTGCGGTCGGTCTGGACGCGCAGGGCGTGGACGGCAGGGCCCTTGCCCTTGTTCAGCATCCGGCTCTGCAGATAAGTAGCATCCGCCGCCAGGCCCATCACACCGCCAAGAGCGTCCAATTCACGCACCAACGTACCTTTTGCAGTTCCACCGATGCTGGGGTTGCAGGGCATATTGCCGATGGCATCCAGACTCATGGTAAAGACTGCCGTCTTTGCCCCCAGCGTGGCGGCGGCGTGGGCTGCCTCAATGCCGGCATGGCCCGCACCAATGACGATGACGTCATAATCTCCTAAATGGTTCATTTGAAACTTTCCCTTAAAACCAATAAACTTCCCCTCTTTGCCAAAGGCTCCCCTGTCAGGGGAGCTACCGCTGAAAACGGCTGAGAGGTTCTACTTTCCCACACAAAAACGTTCAAATACTTCGTTGATGACCGCTTCCGATGCATTTTCACCGGTCAGCTCACAGAGGGCATCCAGCGCGTCGTCCACACAGACGGAAACGGCATCCAGCCCGAAACCGCCCTGTACGGCGTCCAGCGCCCCGGCCACGGCGTCCCGGGCACGGGTGGCGGCGGCCAACTGCCGCTGGCCGGAAAGGCTGGCGGCGTGCGGGCCACTGCCGCCGAGATGACTTTCCGGCTCCCCTCTTCCTGGCAGCAGACCGGAATCACCATGGCAAAATCGCCCGCGATGATTTCCGCGTCAAACCGGGTCGGCTTGTCCTCCTTGTTGACGAGGGCAATGGCCGGGCGGCCCGCACAGCGCTGAGCCAGGGCCAGGTCTTCCCGGGTCAGAGGTTCCGAGCCATCAAAGACGGCCAGGATCAGCCCGGCCTCGTCCAGCTTCTTCCAGCTGCGGCGAATTCCCTCCGCCTCAATGGCGTCGTCCGTCTCCCGCAGCCCGGCTGTGTCAAACAGGTTGAGCCGGATATCCCCCAGCTGCACCGCCTGCTCCACCACGTCGCGGGTAGTGCCCGCCACCGGGGTGACAATGGCCCGGTCAAACCCGGCCAGCAGGTTGAGCAGCGTGGATTTGCCCGCATTGGGCCGCCCCACAATGGCGCAATCCACGCCCTCCCGGAGCACGGCCCCGGCGTCATAGTTTTTGATCAGGCCGTCCAGCTCCTGCTGTACCTGCCCCAGCACCGTGTGCAGGTGGGCGTCGTCCAGCTCGGGGACATCCTCTTCCGGGAAATCCACCCAGGCAGCCAGATGGGCCTGCAGGCCGGTCAGGGCCTCTTTTTCGGCGCCGATCTTTTTCGCCAGCGCGCCGGAGAGGGACGCGTTGGCCAGCGCCGCCCCCTGTTTGCCGTCCGCTGAGATGAGGTCCATGACGGCTTCCGCCTGGGTCAGGCTCATTTTGCCATTGAGGAACGCGCGGCGGGTATACTCGCCGGGAGCTGCCGGGGCAGCCCCTGCCGCGATGCAGGCTTCCACCAGCCGCCGGGCCACCGCACTGCCGCCGTGGCAGGAAAGTTCCACCACGTCCTCCCCGGTGTAGCTGTGGGGTTCCCGGAAAAACAGGGCCACGCCCTCGTCAAAGGCGTCGTCTCTTTCCACAAAGGAGCCAAACAGGGCAGTGTAGCCTTTGGCCTCCTCCACGTTCTTGTTGGGGTTGGCCGGGCGGAACACCCTTGCAGCCACCGCATAGCTTTCCGGCCCGGACAGCCGCACCACCGCGATGCCGCCCGCCCCCGGTGCCGTGGCAATGGCGGCAATGGTCGTATTCTGCATGAGGTTCCCTCCCGCTCCAAAATTTCAATTACAGTATATTGTACCACGAACCACCGGAAAAAGAAATATAAGGGCGCAAAAAAGCACAGCGCCTGCGGGAGTTTTCCCTGCGCTGTGCTCATTCTTCGGTGCCGCGCCGCAGCTGTTCGTAATGTCTGCTTTTGTCCAGATACATCCGCTGCTCCGCCTTTTTGATGAGAGCGTCAATGTCAATGCCGCCCGCGCTGTGGGAGGCAGTGCCCACGGCCACGGAATAGCCTGCCTCCTCCACCTGCCGGACAAATCTCTCAATGTTTTCGTTCAGCTCCGTGTCGGGGCTGTCCAGCGCAAAGGCCACAAACTCATCTCCGCCAATGCGGTAGCTGTCCTCTTCCCCAAAGATCTCCCGCAGGATGCAGGCCACGGTGCGGAGCATCTTGTCTCCCTCCTCGTGGCCGTAGGTGTTGTTCAGCTCATGGAGGCCGTTAACGTCGATGTAAACACAGGTGAGGCTGTTGCTGCACCGGAGCGGGTAATCCCGCAGGCGGTTCTCGTAGGCATTGCGGTTGTGCAGCCGGGTGTTGAGGTCGCTTTCCGCCACGGTAGACAGCTTGCTGCTGGTGATAAAGTTGCCGTACATCGTGCTCATGACAAAGGTGGACACAATGCAGGAGATGGCCCCGAACACCAACGCGTTGCAGACATCCATGGGGATGACCCGCCAGTCCTTGAAGCGGGTGACGCAGACCAGAAAAATGCCGTCGAACAGCAACACATTGGCAATGTGCAGGATGGGCCGCATCATAAACAACATCGGCACACAGAGCAGAAACGGAAAAAACGCGGTAGCGCGCTGATCCGGGGTCTGCACCGTGCCCAGGAAAATCCCCAGGCCATAGACCATGGCTCCAAAGGCGTAGATCTCCCAGTTTAAAAACAGACCCAGCTTTTGCGGGAGCATCTGCTCCACGGCCAGCAGTCCCAGGCTGACAATGAGGGCCACTGCAAAAACCGGGATATGGTCATACAGCAGCGGCACCATACAGGAACCAAGGGTCAGCGCCACAAAAAAGGCACAAGCCGTGCCCAGAAACGCGGTCAGCCGATGTCGGTTGGCGATCTGCACATCCATCTGACAGCGTGCAAAATCTTCTGGCTCTGCCCCGGCATACAACAGCAGCTTTTTCAGTTTTTCTATCATCGGGGTCTCCTCTCCGGCCAAGCCTGCTGTTTTGCATCGGACTCATCCACATTTAATTTTATTATACAATATTTCGTTTCAAAAAGATATGGTTTTAAGCAAGTTTACCCCCCCCCACCAAAATTTCCACATTATGGCGAATATCAGCCGAGGTTTTTAGCCCTCTTTGCACAAAAAAGACGTGCAGCCATAATAGCTGCACGTCCTTTCGCTTATTTTAAGGGGTCAATTGCCGGGGAACCAGGCATCAGAACGCGGCAATATCTGCCGTGGTAATGGCCTTGCCGGGCAGGGTGCGGCTGTCGGCGTTCTCATTGAGTGCCAGCTTGCCCTCACGCAGCAAGCGGACAGCCTTTTCGTGGTCGGCAGCTTTCCAGTTGTTGCCCACGATCTTCCAGTTGTTGTCCACATGGGGCTCGATGGTGCCGCCCTTGACGGTGCGGATGTACTCGCCCAGCAGCTCGCGGACACCGCCCACATCGCCACGGACGTCGATCTCCAGCAACTTGGGCAGCTCATCGCCCTCGGCGAAGATATCCGCATAGGCCAGCAGCTGGGTGGTAGCGCGGTAGTTGTTCACGGCCACCACAAAGCTATCGGTATCCTGCACGGCCTTGCCGTTCATCCAGGTCAGGTTCCGGATGCGGTTGCCCGGCTCCTTGGAGATGTCCAGATCATACTTGACGCCTGCAAAGGCATCGTACAGGTAGTAGCGGACGGAGGAATCAAAGGCGATGGTGACATCCTGCGGCTCCCAGGTCTTGAAGAACGCAGCCGACCACTCCATGAACTTGCGCAGCTGCAGGCCGTTCATCTGCAGCTTGTACAGGGTGTTCTGGTAGGTGTAGATGCTGGCCATATCGCACTTGCGGATGGTGCCCTCTTTCATCTGGGAGGTCATGGAGGTCAGAGCCGTTGCAGAGACCTGTGCACCGGTATAGTACATCTGCACTTCGTTGATGAAGTCCAGCAGCGCGGTATCCTGAATCATGGCCTGCGGCAGGCAGTCGATCTCATTGGCCGGGGCCAGGTCGCCGCCGCGCAGCTCACCGATGGGCGTCACGGCGTCTTCCTTGGCACGGGCGTCGTACTCGGCCAGCAGAGCGGTAAGCTCGGGGTCCGGCGCGTAATCCTTGATCAGCAGGTTCTCGGAGGTGCGGTTCTTCACTTTCCACTTGCCGTCCAGGCCGCGCTGCAGGTAGAGGTGGATCTCAGACACGGTAGCGCCCGCGTTCTTGTTCTCCACCACCAGCACGTTGTTGATCATCTGGTTGGGGATGCTCTTGTGGCCGTGGGCTGCCACGATGACATCGAACTCCGGGCAGGCATTGGCCAGGTCGGTAACACCGGAGCCATAAACACCATACTCGTTCTCCACGTCCATGTGCATAACGCCAACGATGACATCCACCTGATCCTTGATCTGGTCGATGATCTTCCGGCTCTCGTCCACAGGGTTGGTGACGGTCCAGCCCTCAAGGTTCTTGGAGTCCCAGCGGGTGATGTTGGGGGTGACCATGCCGATGACGCCGATCTTGACACCGCCCTTGTGGATGATGGTATAGCCGTCGGCCAGAGGCTTGCCCTCCGGGCTGTAGACGTTGCCCGTCAGCACCTTGGCTTTCTGCTGGGAGAGCACTTTTTCCAGCGTGGCCATGCCATAGTTGTACTCATGGTTGCCGGTGACATAGACATCGTAGCCGATGGCGTTCTGGGCCGCGATCATCGGGTGGATCTCGTCATTGAGGAACAGTTCTGCCGAGTTTGCCTGGATGGTATCGCCCGCGTCCACCACCAGCGTGGTCTTGGTGCGGGCTTCCCGGATCGCAGTGGCCTGCTGGGCCACGCTGCCGGAAGCGTCTTCCTTGTTGGCGGCGTAATCCCAGGGGTCAAACTTGCCGTGGGTATCGCTGGTAGCAAGGATCTGCAGGTCCATGCTCCACAGGTTTTTGATGTCACAGGCAGCAGCCGAGGGGGCCAGACCGCTCACGGCAGCAGCCGTAGCCGATGCACCGGCCACGCGCAGGAAATTGCGGCGGGAAATCTTATTCTCTTGCATAATATCCTCTCTTTTCTGCTTTGGGGTTCAAATTTCCAAAGCGCTCCGTGCTCCTAGTATAAAGCTTTAGTCTGACTCTTTACAATGGACAACCTGGAGAAAAATCTCCCGCAAATTCAGACAAGTTTCCCAAACATCCAAAAGAGCCCCTTTCCCGGCCGGGAAAGGGGCTCTCAAGATCCAAATTACAGCTCGATCTTGCCGAAGCTCAGATCGGCAAAATCATCCACGCGCTCGGTGCGCTTGGGTGCCACAGGGGCGGCACTCTCCGCGTCACGGGGTGCATAGGTGCGCTCCGGCACGCTGGAGCCGCGGGGACCACGGCTGACGCCGCCGCGGCCGCCACGATAACCGCCGGAACGGCCGCCGCGCTCATTGCGGTCACCACCACGGTAGCCGCCGCGATTGCCGCCCGGACGACGGCCATTGGGACGGCCGCCACGGCCGCGGCGCTCGCCGTAAGTATTCTCGGTCTGTGCGTCGGGAGCGGTAGAGTAGATGACCACACGGCGGTCACGGCCCTCGCCCTTGCTCTCGCTGCGGACACCCTCCATCTTGCCGATGGCAGAGTGGATAATGCGGCGCTCATAGGGGTTCATGGGCTCCATGGCAAAGCTGCGGCCGGTCTTGCGGACCTTGGCACCAATGCGCTGTGCCAGAGCGGTCAGGTCGCTCTCGCGCTTATCACGGTAGCCAGCCACATCCAGGCCCAGCTTGATGTAATCGCCCTCCAGGCGGTTGGCCACCAGGCTTGCCAGATAGGACAGGCTCTCCATGGTCTCGCCGCGGCGGCCGATCAGAGCACCCAGCTTCTCGCCATCCAGACGGATGATGGTAGCCTCGCCTTTCTGCACGGCGCTGAATGTCACGTTCTCCACGCCCATCCGCGCGATGACCTCACGCAGATAGTCCACAGCGGCCTTGACCTTGTTGTTCTCTTCGATATTGATGGGCACTTCCACCTCTTCGCCCTCAGCAGGGGCAGCCTCTGCCGCCGCCTCTTCCACGGGCTGCGCGGCGGGAGCTTCTTCTGCTGCAGGGGCGGCGGGAGCTTCCTCCACAGGGGTCTTCTCCTCTGCCTTGGGCTCCTCGGCCACGGGAGCCGGAGCAGCTTTTTCTTCCACCACGGGTGCCGCGGGAACGGGGTCTGCCTCCTCCACGGTCACGCGGACCTTGGCGGGGGTCAGCTTCAGGCCCAGAAAGCCCGTCTTCTGGGGCATTTCCAGCACTTCATAGCTCACGTTGATATCGTCGGCCTGCACGCCCAGCTTGGCGCAGGCGTTGGCGCGGGCTTCGTCAACCGTCTTGCCGGTTGCTTCCTGAGTACGGATCATAATACGGTCAGTCCTCCTTTTTGTTTTCCAGCTCGCTCAGCGGGACCGTGCGCTCGTCCTTGTATTTTTCCGCATCCAACTGGCGGGCATACTCCAAGCGGCGCTTGTTCATCTCACTGGCAGAGACATTCTTTTCCACGATCTCCCCGGTCTTTTCATCCTTGACCTTGAGGGTGGTGCTCTTCACGCCGCGCTTTTCTTCCTTGCGGCGGGCAGCGATCTCAGCCTGGACCTGCTCTTTCATCTTCTCGGGGTCATAGATCTTGCGCATGACCTGGGTCTGCACGGTCATGATGACGTTGGAAATGACGTAGTACAGAGAGAATGCGCAGGGCACGGTAAAGCAGAAGAACAGGTACATCAGGGGCATCATATACATGGTGAGTTTCATGCTGCCCTGCATCTGCTGGCCGGAGGCTTTCATGCTGATGTGGGTGGAAATGAACATGGTAACGATGGCCAGGATGGGGAGGATCAGCAGGGGCAGGTTATCGGCCGAGAGGTTATACTGAGGCACACGGGTCAGATCGATGCCGAAGAAATCCATGTGCTGGCCAAACTCGGTGATGGTGCTGAGCTGTTCGGCAGTGAAAGCACTGCTCACCGTGGGCTCGCCCGCCATGACCTGCGCAATGATATTGGTGTCGCAGGTAACGGTCGTGAAGCTGATGCCCAAGGCCGTCAGAGCCTCGCTGGCGGCGCTGATGGCTGCAGAGCCGATGTGGAAGATGCGCTGCAGCGGGCGGTACACGACCTCGATGACGCCGAACATGACCAGGAAGTTGATGAGCATGGGAGCGCAGCCGGACATGGGATTGTAGCCGAAGTCCTGCTGCAGCTTCATGATCTCTTCGTTCTGCTTTTCGGGCTTATCCTTGTACTTTTTCTGGATGTCCGCGATCATCGGCTGGAAAGCCGACATTTTGGCCATGCTCTTCTGCTGGTTGAGCTGGAGGGGGATCTTCACGATGTTGATGAGCAGGGTGAAGAGGATGATGTCCCAGCCGTAGTTGGGGATCAGCTTGTAGATCCACTCCATCACATAACCGAGTGGCACGCCGAGGATGTATAAAGGGTTCATAGCTTCGTCCATTCTGCCCCGTCTGTGGCACGGAGCGGTTATTTTTATCGAAGGACGCCTGTCCACAGCGCAGCGCGTCACAAGAAGCAAATTTTAATCGCCTTTCTGCTCCACCTCCCCTGTCAGGGGAGGTGGCACGCCGCAGGCGTGACGGAGAGGTTTGTTTTCCACTTATTTTCCGTGTCTTGTGGAAAACAGTCTGGCCGGAGAAAGCTTCCGGGCCGGGTTGCGCCAGCGGCCGGGCTCCGGCACGGGGTCGTAGCCCCAGCGGCCCAGCGGGTTGCACCGGGCAATGCGGGCAGCGGCCAGCAGCAGCCCCTTGATGCAGCCGTGGGTCTGGATGGCCTCGATGGCATACTGGCTGCAGGAGGGGGTAAAACGGCAGTTGCGCCCCAGTCCCGGGCTGATCCACTTCTGATACCAGCGGATGGGCACGCACAGGGCACGGCGGGACCATGCCGAGAGCGGGTTCACTCGCTTTCCGGCTTCCGGGCCGGGGGGACCGTGGCAGGGGGCTTGGCACCCGGCTGCTTTGCCTTATCCGGCAGGCCGGCCTGGGCAAACAGTTTGGCCACCACGCTGGAGAGCTGCCAGCTCTTGAGGCGGGGGGTCATGCCCCGGGCCACAAAGATGAGGTCATAGCCGCCGATGTTGTAATCCAGATGCTCGTCAATGGCGGCTTTCATCACGCGGCGGGCGCGGTTGCGCTGCACGGCGTGGCCGATCTTTTTGGTGG
>OGMF01003271.1_pt1 | contig 12377 bp, 8 predicted proteins | sample 1572921 | NCBI WGS metagenome assembly OGMF01 (sample SAMEA2581919, study PRJEB24529) | metagenome | biome: Human gut stool | place: China | collected 2011
GTATCCGTCGGACGCGGCGGTTTCGTCATCCACACCCGGCCCGTCGAAGCTGACGACGCGGCGGATACGCCCCTGCAAATCCGCCTTGGTGTGCGCGGCGGCATACACGGCGAGGTTTCCGCCCTTGCTGTGACCCGTCACGATAACGTCACCCGCATCCTGCATCAGGTGGTGTTCGAGATACTTTTGCGCCGCCGCCTGTGCCGGAACAGGGCTTTCAAACGACATAGCGAAATCCTCCCGCCAGCCGGTCAGACTGCCGTCCGTGCCGCGGAAGGCAATCATATGCGTTCCGTCGGGCAAATCCACCGTCATGGCGGCGAACTGGATTTCGTCATTGAGGACGGACACTGCGTCGCGCACCGTCAATGCCCCAAAGCGGCTGCTTTTCGCGATTTGCTGAAGCAGTCGGCGGCACTCGCCCCGGAAATGGTCGTCCGGGTCATCGGGCGGAACAGATTTCGCGCACTGGGCGAAGACTTGCGTTTCCGCGGGCAGGTCGATGTAAGACAGTGCCGCCATCACGAGGGTATCAAGGTCATTGGCGGGATCAGCGGCGAATGGAAGATCGCCGCGCCAAGTGATGTAATCGGGCAAGTAGGACATTGCTTTGCCACCTCCCAAAGCAGATGAGGGTTTTTTCTGTATTGTTGTTCCTTTCGTTTGGGGTTCTATGAAACTGGTCTTTTTCATGCAGAGGGTTTCGCCTCTGCGGAGGCGACAAGGGGGCAATGAAAACAGACGAAGTCTGCGATCGCCCCCTTGACCCCTTCGCCTGCCCCTTCGGATGCTACTGGTTGGTTATGTTTATTTTCTTATTTTGGCAAGCCAAAAGCACACAAACTATAACCACTTTCGATAAAAGCCAAGAAACATGGGAGGGCACCGAAGGTTTCCAAAGGGCGACCGGAAAGCCCTTTGGTCGCCGCCGCAGCGGCGAAATCTTTAGAACATGCACACCTGACTGGTTTCGCTCAAACCCTCCAGCGAACCGTGCGTCCGCAGCAGCTCAATGACCGCGCTGGAAATGCGCGTGCGCTCCTTCAAGTCCTCCACCGACATGAACGGGCCGCGCTCGCGCTCGCGCACGATATTGATGGCAGCCGATTCGCCCAGTCCCCCCAAGGACGTGAACGGACACCGCAGCCCCGTTTCGCCCTCCATCTTGAATTTCTTCAGGTCGCTCTTGTACAGGTCGCACGGCAGGAACTTGAAGCCGCGCATGTTCATCTCCAGCACCAGTTCAAGGCTCGTCACGGCTTCCTTGTCCTTCGCGGACGCCTTCGGGTCAGCCTTAATCTGCTTGATTTTCTCGCGAATCGTCGCGGGGTCAATCAGCATCGTCATCGCGTCGAAGCCGTCGCCGCGCACGGTGAAGTACGCACAATAATATGCCAGCGGACGATGCACCTTATACCACGCCACGCGCAGCGCCATCGTCACATACGCCACGGCGTGCCCCTTGGGGAACATGTACTTGATTTTCTTGCACGAATCCATGAACCACTGCGGAACGTGCTGTTCAATCATCGCCTGTTCCATTTCAGGCTTCAGGCCGCGCCCTTTACGGACGCTCTCCATCGTCGTGAACGCCATCTTCGGCGCAACGCCCTTGTCAATCAGGTAGTTCATGATGTCGTCACGGCAGCAGACGCACTCGCTCAATTTCGCCGTACCGTTTGCAATCAGCTCCTGCGCGTTGCCCAGCCACACGTCCGTGCCGTGGGACAGGCCGGAAATGCGCAGCAGCTCCTCCATCGTCGTCGGCTTCGTCTCATCAAGCATCCCGCGCACGAACGATGTGCCGAATTCCGGCACGCCGAACGTACCCGTCAGGCAGCCGATATCCTCCGGCGTCACGCCCAGCGCCTTGGGCGACGAGAACAGGCTTCGCACGTCCGGGTCATCCAGCGGAACATCCTTGTAGCCGATGCCCGTCAATTCCTCCAGCATGTGCAAAACCGTCGGGTCGTCGTGACCGAGGCAGTCCAGCTTGACCAGAATGTCGTGCATGGAGTTGAAGTCAAAGTGGGTGGTGGTAAAGTCGGAATTGAGGTCGTCAGCAGGGTGCTGCACGGCGGTGAACTGGTAGATTTCGTACTCCTTCGGCACGACGACCATGCCGCCGGGGTGCTGCCCCGTCGTCTTTTTCACGCCCTCGCAGCCCGCCGCCAGACGCTCCTTCTCCGTGTTGCCGACTTGCAATCCGCGCTCCTCGAAGTACTTCGACACATAGCCATATGCCGTTTTTTCCGCCAGACCCGTAATCGTGCCCGCGCGGAAAACGTGGTCATGTCCGAACAGCTCCTCGACGTTATGGAACGCGCGGTTTTGATATTCGCCGGAGAAGTTCAGGTCAATATCAGGCACCTTGTCGCCCTCAAAGCCGAGGAACACCTCGAACGGGATGTCGAAGCCGTCCTTCACGAGCTTCTGACCGCAGATGGGGCAGTCCTTGTCCGGCAGGTCAACGCCGACTTTGTATTGGCTCTTGTCCACGTCGAAAAAGCCCTTGCGGCAATGGGTGCAGCGGTAATGCGGCGGAAGCGCGTTGACCTCCGTGATGCCGCACATACGCGCAACGAGGCTCGAACCGACCGAACCGCGGCTGCCGACAAGATACCCGTCCGCGTTGGACTTGCTGACCAGCCGCTGGGCAATGTTGTACAGCGTCGCGAAGCCATAGCCGATGATGGATTTTAACTCCTTGTTCAGCCGGTTCACGACGATTTCGGGCAGCTCATCGCCGTAGAGCTCCTTCGCCGTGCCCCACGTCATATTTTGAATGTTGTCCGCCGCGTCCTCCCAGAACGGCTGGAAGGTGTCCTCGCCCTTGGGGTGCTTGGGGAACAATTGCAGCTTGTCCACCTGATCCGCAATCTTCCGCGGATTGTCGATGACGACCTCGTGGCACTTTTCCGCGCCAAGGTAGGCAAATTCCTCCAGCATCTCGTTCGTCGTCTTGAAGTACAGCGGCGGCTGCATGTCGGCATCATCGTAGCCCATGCCCGCCTGAATGATGGAGCGGTTGATGGCGTTGTGCGGGTCAAGGAAGTGCACATCCCCCGTCGCGACGACCGGCTTGCCCAGCTCGTCGCCCAGCTGGACGATTTTGCGGTTGATGTCCCGCAGCGCCTCGTCGTCCGCCACGCGCCCCTCGCGCACCAGAAACGCGTTGTTGCCCACGGGCTGGATTTCCAGATAGTCATACCACGACGCGATTTCCTTGATTTTCTCCCACGGCTCATTTTCCAGCACCGCGCGGTAGAGTTCACCCGCCTCGCACGCGCTGCCGATAATCAGCCCTTCGCGATAGCGGTCAATCATGAAACGCGGCATATGCGGGCGACGGCGGAAGTAGTCCAGATGCCCAATGGACACCAGTCGGTTGAGATTGACCAGCCCCTCCTGACTTTTCACCAGCAGAATGACATGGTAGCTTTCGCCGATGGCGCCGCCTTTGAGCGTGTTCAGGTCGCTGAGTTTGGTGAACCCGTGCTCTTCCTTGGCGATTTTGAACATCTTCGCCAGACAGTACGCCGTCGCGGTTGCGTCGTGGACGGCGCGGTGGGCGTTTTTGAGGCTCACGCTCAGCGCCTTGCAGACGCTCTTCAATTTGAACGACTTCAGTTCCGGCAGCAGCTTACGCGACAGGGACAGGGTATCCAGAATCGGCGCGTTGAACTCGCGCCCCAGCCGCCGCAGCTCCGCTTTGAGCAGCTTGCCGTCAAACGCGGCGTTGTGGGCGGCAATCGCGGCATCGCCGATGAAATCCATCAGCTTCGGGATAGCGGTCTCCGCCGTTTCCTTATCCGCCAGCATCATGTCCGTAATGCCCGTAATTTCAGTGATTTTCGGCCGCAGGGGAATTTTCGGGTTCACCAGAATCGACAGCGTATCCACCAGCGTGCCGCCGGTCATTTTCACCGCGCCGATTTCAATCACGCGGTCTTTCAGCGTGTCCAGCCCGGTGGATTCAAAGTCCAGCACGACGATGGTATCATCAATCGAGCGGTCGTCTTCATCGGTGACGACCTGCGTTTCGTCGATGAGGTAGCCCTCGCAGCCCGGAATCAGCTTAATCGGCTGCTTTTTGACGGCATTGAACGCCGCCGGGAACGCCTGCACCACGCCGTGGTCGGTAATCGCGACGGCGGGATGCCCCCACTCGATGGCGCGCTTGATGAGGTCACCCGCCGGGGTCAGCGCGTCCATGGTGGACATGTTGGTGTGCATGTGCAGCTCGATGCGCTTTTCCTCCGCCGTGTCCTCGCGCCTGATGCGCTCCATCGGCACCATATCGCGGATGGAAATGGACAGCTCATGCGCGAAATTATCGTACATGCACTCGCCGCGCACCTTGACGTTCAGCCCCACCTTGATTTGGTTGACCTTGTCCATCACCGCCTGACGTTCCTCGTCGGTAATCGGCGGCGGCGGCGCGTCGTCGTCCTTCTTCTTGCCGAAGGGCAGGCGACGGTAGCGCATGAACGCCTTGCAGAGAATGGAGGACGTGTAGTCGGTGATGGCAAAGGTGACGAGCAGCAGTTCGCCGCCCTTGAGTTCCTTCGTTTCCAGCTTGAAAATGTCGCCCTGCACGACGACCAGCCCCGCGTCGCTTGCCAGCTCCTTCATTTCCATCGGCGGATCGGCAATTGCGCGCCCCATAATCGGCTTGCCGATGGCGTGGTCGGTCATCACGGGCAGCATCGGATCGCGCTCCGGCATGGTCTGCTCCGGCTTCTTCTCGCGCGGCGCGGACGGCTTGCGCTCCTTGTGCTCCTTCGCGGGCTTGGCATCCCCCTGCGTCATCGCGGCAATCTGCTCCGGCGTGTAGGTGACGGTCTGCTCGCGCAGCCGCTCTTCGCGGATTTCCGCCAGCCGCTTCTCCTGATCGCCCGCGACGGTCAGTTCCACCATCACCTCAGCGGAAAAAATGTCCTTCACCGCCTGTGACAGGCGCGCCGCGACGTTCTGCCGCCCCATGTATTCCAGGCTGAACGCGTCGGGGAAGGTCAGCGTGATGCGCTTGCCGTCGCACCGCCAGTCGATTTGGCTCATCCAGCTGGCGGACGCGGGATAATTGCGGCGCAGGAAGTCGGTCAGCACCTGCTTATACGCGCTGATGTTCTCCAGAAAATCGTCCTTCAGTCCCGGCGACACGACGCGCAGCGCCAGCGGCTTTTGCGGGAAAACGCGCCGCAGAAGCGCTTCCAGCTTCAGGAACGATGCTTCCTCCACCAGCACATTTGACTCAAACGTGATGTACACCTTGCCCTGCGACTGCACATACACCACGCGCGGCGCATGGAGCTGCCCCTTGAGCTGCGGCAGCGCGGCATACACCTGCGCGAGCAATTCATCGTAACTCATGCTGCTTCCTCCTTCCCTATAACGACGACGAGCCAAGGGGGGGACTTCGTCCCATCTCATCTCCCCCTTGACCCCACCAGAGGGTCATTGACCCTCTGGACTCCCTTTCGCGCGATTTAGTTGTGCGCGATTCCATGCTGTGTCCGCGTGTTTATCCGACCTCATCCGTCGCTGCGGCGACACCTTCCCCATAGGGGAAGGCAGGGATGGCTGCGCGCGCCCAAAACCTTCCCCTTTGGGGAAGGTGGCTGAGCGAAGCGAAGTCGGATGAGGTCGTCCCCGCTTTTCCGCCGAGAAAGCGTCATTTCCCCGCTTTTTCCGCCGCAATCTTCCGTGCCAGCTCAATCAAGCGGTCAGCCAGATTCTCCTCGACCACCATTGGCTCCTGCCCCTTGACGAACAGTACACCGCCGCGCTTGCCGCCCGCCATGCCAATGTCCGCTTCGCGCGCTTCGCCGGGGCCGTTCACCACGCAGCCCATCACCGCCACCTTCAGCGGCACTTGAATATCCGAAAGCTCCTTTTCCACGCGCGCGGCAATGCCCGCCACGTCGATGCACGTCCGCCCGCACGTCGGGCAGGACACCAGCTGCACGCCGTGCGTCCGCAGGTTCAGCGCGCGCAGGATGTCCCACGCCGCCTTTGCTTCCGGCACGGGGTCGCCCGTCAGGCTGACGCGAATCGTGTTGCCGATGCCCTCCGCCAGCAGCGCGCCGATGCCAATTGCGCTCTTGATTGTCCCCTGCCCCGGCAGACCCGCCTCGGTCACGCCGACGTGCAGCGGATAATCACAGCGCTTCGCCGCCAGCTCATAGGCGGCAATCGTCAGGCGCACATCCGACGCCTTCATGGACAGCACAATGTCCTCGAAGCCGACCTTCTCCAGCATCCGCGCGTGATTCAGCGCGCTTTCCACCAGCCCCTCGGCGCACGGCTGCCCGTACTTCGCCAGAATATCCTTCTCAATCGACCCGGTGTTCACGCCGATGCGAATCGGGATGTGGTGCGCCTTTGCCGCCGCCGCCAGTTCCCGAACGTGCGCTTCGCCGCCGATGTTGCCGGGGTTGATGCGCAGCTTGTGGATGCCGTTTTCCGCCGCGGCAATGGCAAGGCGGTGGTTGAAGTGGATATCCGCCACCAGCGGCACGGGCGAGCCGTCCACCAGCGTGCGGACGGCGCGGGCGCAATCCTCGTCGTACACGCTGACGCGCACGATGTCGCATCCCGCTTTCGCCAAGGCGCGAATCTGCGCAAGCGTCGCCTGTGCGTCGCGCGTGTCGGTGTTCGTCATGGACTGCACCCAGACCGGGTTGTGTCCGCCCAGCGTCAGATTGCCGACGCGAACCATTCTCGTTTCGTACATATCATTCACCTCAGTGTCCCATCAGGGTCCATACGTCCTTAAATACCAGCAGAATCATCAGCCCGAAGAGCAGCGCCATGCCAATCAGGTTGACGATGGCTTCCTTCTTCTGCGGCAGCGGCTTGCGGCGGATGGCTTCCACCAGCAGGAACAGGAACCGCGCGCCGTCCAGCCCCGGAATCGGCAGCAGGTTCATGATGCCCAAGTTGATGGAGATGACGACCAGCGCGTTGATGAACGCCGCGAAGCCGTAGGTGTTGACCTGCTCGCTGACCGCCGCGACTGTGCCGACGACGCCGCCGACTTCATTCAGCCCCGCGCCCGTCGTGACCATATCGCGCAGCGCCTGCCCGATGATTGTCGCGGCGTTGACGCACACGTTCCAGCTGTCCCGCACAGCCTCCCCGAACGACACGGGCAGCATCTCGCCCGACGCAGCCGCGCTGACGTGGATGCCCATGCGGTAGCGCCCGGTTTCCGTATCATAGAACGGGGTGAGGGTGATTTCGGTGCGCTCACCGTCGCGGCGGATGCCAAGGACCATCGCGTCGCCCTGCGAGGCGTTAATCAGCTCCGTCAGCGACTGCGATGCGTTTTCGGGATTCGGCGCTGTGCCGTTGACGTCAAGGATAATATCGCCCGCCTGAAGCCCCGCGGTATACGCCGGGCCGCCCTGCTCCACATCCGCGACGAGGGCTTCCGTGCCCGTCACGCCGCCAATCCAGAAGTACAGCACCAGCACCACCAGCGGCAGCAGGAAGTTCATGCCCGGCCCCATCAGCACCGACAGCATCCGCTTCCAAACCGGCTGCTTGCCGAACGCGCGCGGGTCGTTCGTGGCTTTGCCCTCCACGTCGTCCTCGCCGTAGAACGCGCAGTACCCGCCCAGCGGAATGCACCGCAGCGCGAACTTCGTCCCGGACTTTCCCGTCCACCCGACGATTTTCGGCCCGAAGCCAATCGCGAACTCCATGACCTCTATCCCCGTCATGCGCGCGAAAATGTAATGCCCAAATTCATGCACCGTAATCAGGATTCCCAGCAGCAGCAGCGCCACCAGCACCGAAACAACTGTCATAGCTTTCCTTTCTTAGAAGGGAGAGACGCAAGGGGCTTTGCCCCTTGACCCCACCAGAGGCTTTGCCTCTGGACTCCACAAGGGACTTCGTCCCTTGACCCTTTCGCGCGATTGAGTTGCGCACTCTTTCATGCTATGCCCGCGTGTTGATTGAGGGAGACCGAGGGACTTCGCCCCTTGACCCTTTCGCGCGATTGAGTTGCGCACTCTTTCATACTATGCCCGCGTGTTTATCCACAGGATAACCACACGATCCCCGTTTCTAATAGCCACAGACAAACCAAGTATGAGAAACCCCAAAAGTAGCGGCGCCGAAGGTTTCCAAAGGGCGATCGCAAACTTCGTTTGTTTTCACGCCCTTTGGTCGCCTCCGCAGAGGCGAAACCCCTGCAACAAAATCAATCGACTAACATAAGAAGAAGCCCTCAATCACAGAAGCGAATCTTCTTGAATTGCTGAAAACTCACTTGAGCTTTTCAGCAATTTCTTTCGCCACGCGGCGCGCTTCCTGATCCGCATGGAAAATATCCTCCAGCGTATCCGCCGGCATCGCTCCGCACGCTTCCAGCGTCCCTTCCACAATGCGGCTGATTGCCCCAAACGGAATCTCATCCCGCAGGAACGCCGCCACCGCCATCTCGTTCGCGCCGTTCAAAATCGTGCACGCCGCGCCGCCCGCGTTCAGGCACTCCCCCGCCAGCCGAAGCGCCGGGAAGCGCACCGGGTCGCCGGGTTCAAACGTCAGCGTGCCGATGGAGAACAAGTCCAGCGGCTTGCTGCCCGTCGGGATGCGCCGCGGGTACGTCATCGCATACGCAATCGGCACGCGCATATCCGGCACGCCCAGCTGCGCCAGCACTGCGCCGTCCGCAAACTCCACTGCTGAATGCACGATGCTCTGCGGATGCACCACCACCTGAATCTTCTCCGGCGGCATGTCGAACAGCCAGTGCGCCTCGATAATTTCCAGCGCCTTGTTGAACATGCTCGCCGAGTCGATGGTGATTTTCGCGCCCATTGACCAGTTCGGGTGCTTGAGCGCCTGCGCGCGCGTCGCGTTCTGCATCTGTTCGCGCGTCCATGTGCGGAACGGCCCGCCGGACGCGGTCAGCAGCAGGCGCACGGGCTGATTGCCCCCTGCACCCTGCAAGCACTGGAAAATGGCGGAATGTTCGCTGTCCACGGGCAAGATCGGCTTGCCGATGCGCTTCGCCGCGTCCATCACCAAGTGGCCGCCCGTCACCAGCGCTTCCTTGTTCGCCAGCAGCACCTGCCGATTCGCCCCCAGCGCGTCCATCACGCTTTGCAGCCCGGCGATGCCGACCACGCTGACGAGCACCATGTCCGCCGGGACTTCCGCCGCCGCAACGCGCAGTGCCTCTTCGCCCATGACCCAGCTGCAGAAGCGCACATCCTCCGGGATTTCGCTCATCGGGATGGGTTCGGTCAGACCCGCGACTTCCGGCCGGAACTCCCGCACCTGCTCGAACAGCTTCTCCCGGCTGCTCCGTGCCGTCAGCGCAACGACGCGGAACTCCTCCGGATGCAGGCGCACAAGTTCCAGCGCCTGTGTACCAATCGACCCCGTAGACCCCAGAATGGCGATGGTTTGCATGTCGATTCGCCCTCCTACATCAGTAACGGACTTGGGGCGCTGCCCCGAACCCTGCAAGGGGCAAAGGAAATGGGACGAAGTCCCCCCTTGACCCTTTCGCGCGATTCAGTTGCGCGCACTTTCATACTATTTCCGCGTGTTTATTGGCAGATTAGATGCCCGCCATCAGGCGATAGCACAGCATCAGCACCGCCATAAACAGCACGCTGTCCAGACGGTCGAGCATCCCGCCGTGACCCGGAAACAGGTTCGAGAAGTCCTTCATCCCGCAATGGCGCTTGACCAGCGAGAAGAACAAATCGCCCATTTCCCCGACAACGCCGCCCAGAATGCCCAAAATCAGGTACACATACCACGCGGGCAGCAGCGGACGCGCATCCCCCGCCACGAGGTATGCCACAACGCCAATCAAAATCGACGTGAGCAGCGCGCCGACTACGCCGCCAATCGCGCCGGAAATCGTCTTGTTCGGGCTGACGGTGGGGCAGAGTTTCGGCCCCTTGACCGCCTTGCCGACCCACATTGCAAACGCGTCTGCCATGCAGGGAATGCCAATCATGAGTGTTATCAGGGTGACTTGCAGCGCTTTCGGCGCAATGTGCGTGAACGAAATCGCGCTCATGCCGGGCAGGGCAACCGTCAGCATCGGCAGCATACTCAGCACGGCGTCATCCAGCTTCGGTTCGGAGCGGAAAATGACGCAGATCATCGTCATCAGGCAGATGGCCATAATGACCGGCAGAATCATTTTCGTGCCGATAAGCAGCGTCAGCGGAATTGAGACAAACATGCCGACCCACGTCGGCCACGCGACAGGGCGGTGTCCCGCCTGTGCGAGCGCGTGAAACTCTTCCTGCACGCCGAAGCAAATCAGCACCAGCACGATCAGCGCCATGACCCAGCCGCCCACCGCAATCATCAGCGCTGCGCCGGCGGCCATAATCAGTCCCACGATCGTCTTTTGCCTCATGGTTCTTTCCCCCTCATGTTTTCCTTGAACTTCCTTGAAATCTGATGATAGCATACGCCTATGAATGCAATATGAACACTTTTCCGCCAAATGTTCAGCATTTACGAAAGGCGTTTGCCGAACCGCCGCTCACGGCCGCCGAACGTGGCAAGCGCTTCGTCGTAATCCGCAACCGTGAAATCAGGCCACAGCACCGTCGGGAACTCAAATTCCGCGTAGGCACACTGCCAGAGCAGGAAGTTGCTCAAGCGCATTTCCCCGCTCGTGCGAATCATCAAATCCACGTCCGGCTGACCGGCGGTATACAGGCGCTGCGCGACCGTCTCTTCGCTGATTTCATCCGGATTCAGCCGCCCCTGCGCCGCCTCCTGCGCCATCAGCCGCGCCGCGCGGGTCAGCTCCGCTCGTCCGCCGTAGTTGAGCGCGATATTCAGGTGCAGCCCGGTGTTTTTCGCTGTCCGTCGCTCCGCCTCTATCAGCGTGTCGCGCTGCTTTTCCGGCAGCGCCGCCTTGTCGCCCAGGATCAGGATACGGACATTCTTCTCGTCCAATTCATCAATTTCGGACGCAAAGAAATCCAAAATCAGCTGCATCAGCGCGCCGACTTCCTCCTCCGGGCGTTTCCAGTTCTCTGTGGAAAATCCGTAAACTGTCAGATACCGGATTCCAAGCCGTGCTGCGTCCTCAACGACCTGCTCCAGTGTCTCACAGCCCTTTTTATGTCCAAGCTGTCTCGGAAGTCCGCGCTTCTTCGCCCATCTTCCGTTTCCATCCAGGATCAGCGCCACATGGGCGGGGATCTTTAAATTCTCTTCCATGATATTTGTTCTCCCTTTTATAACCAATGTAAAAACAAGGGACAGGAAATCTTCCCCTGTCCCTGTCTGTCATGTACCGTCATCCTGAACGATTTGGGATCTTCCATCCGGAAATTTCCCTCTGCTCAGGAATCAGGCTGTTCGTTTTTATACGGTAAGAACTTCCTTCGTCTTGTTCTCTACGGCCTTATCGATCTTGTCGATCGCCTTGTCTGTCAGCTTCTGTACCTTCTCGGTAAGATCCTTTAAATCGTCCTCAGAGATCTCGTCGTTCTTTTCCATCTTTTTGAACGCTTCGTTCGCATCGCGGCGGAAATTGCGGGCTGTAACCTTAGAGCCCTATCCTTTCTTCTTTACGTCCTTTGCGAGTTCTTTACGTCTGTCCTCTGTGAGCTCCGGGAATACAAGGCGGATCACTGTTCCGTCGTTGCTCGGGTTGATTCCAAGCTCGGAAGTCTGGATCGCTTTCTCGATCGGACGGATCAGGCTCTTCTCCCACGGCTGGATCAGGATCATTCTCGCTTCCGGAACGGAGATATTTCCGACCTGCTGGATCGGAGTCGGAGTTCCGTAGTAATCTACTTTGATCTTGTCAAGTACATGCGGGTTTGCACGTCCTGCGCGGATGGATGCGTACTCGTTTAAGAGGGCATCAATGGATTTTTCCATCTTTTCTTCATATACTTTTAATTCTTCGCTCATGGTTTCCTCCTGTTATCAGACGGTAACGATCGTACCGTTAATTTTTCCCTGCATGGCGTTCGCGATTCCATCCTTTTCGTTTAAGGAGAATACCGCCATCGGCATTTTGTGTTCCATACACATAATGGAAGCAGTCAGGTCAACGACACCGAGCTGCTTGTCGATCACTTCCTGAATCGAGATCTCGTCATACTTTTTCGCATTCGGATTTACCTTTGGATCACTGTCGTATACACCGTCGATGGATTTTGCAAGAAGAATGCAGTCCGCATCCATTTCGATCGCCATCAGCGTGATCGTTGTGTCGGTAGAGAAATACGGCTGTCCGATTCCACCGGCAAAAAATACGACCATTCCGTGCTCAAAATACTTGTTCGCACGGTCCTTGGAGAACAGTTTTGTCATATTTCCGCACTCAAACGGGGTAAGGATCTGTGTCTTCATTCCCGCGTTCCGGA
>OGMF01003275.1_pt1 | contig 12362 bp, 11 predicted proteins | sample 1572921 | NCBI WGS metagenome assembly OGMF01 (sample SAMEA2581919, study PRJEB24529) | metagenome | biome: Human gut stool | place: China | collected 2011
TGTACACAGCGCTGGCTCCGCTGCCGCTGGCGGCTTTTGCGGGGGAAAGCACACAATCCGTGGGCATATCATTTTTGAAAAGTTATGTCGGCGTGTGCTTAGAGGGTGCGGTCATTGTGCTGGCCTGCGTGATTTACTCGGCGTTTGTCAGTACGCCGACAGTAACCAGCGGTGAAGCGACCACTATTGTGTGGAGCTACCTTGCCGAAACCGTGTTCAATATGCTCGTACTTGTGGGGCTGATAAAAGGCTCTGACCGAATTATCCATGAAATGATGGGGTTGTAATATGCAAATTCCGATAAATAAAGAAATCCGCCATTACCAAGAGGAAATCTTTTTGGGGCTGAATCTGCGGCAGATGATTTGCTCCGGCGCGGCCATTGCCGTGGCAGTTGCGGTCTATTTGGGGCTGACCCCGCTGTTGGGTCATGAAACGGCGGGCTGGGTCTGCATTGTGGCCGCTGCGCCGATTGCAGCAGCAGGATTTTTTACTTATGACTGTCTGACCTTTGAAAAATTCCTGCTTGTTGTAATAGACAGCACAGTTATCAGAAACGATTGGCGGTTATGGAAAACTGAAAACAAATATTGCAAAAAGAAAAAGGGTGATAAGCATTGAGACTAAGTGAGTACGCATCTACGCGAAAAACGCGCGGCAGCTATAAAATGCCCCGTTCCGTGCAGCAGAGTATCCCCATCGACAGAATCTATGCAGACGGTGTTTGGCAATCGGAAAATGTGTTCAGCTTGATGTGGCAAATCAGCGACATCAACTACGCCATGCAGAGTGACGCGGCCAAGCAGAATATTCTAACGCAGCTTGGCACGGTCTACGCGGGCATCCCCGCTGACTGCTGGATGCAAGTCTGCATCGTCAGCCAGCGCATGGATGAAAAAGCCTTTGCCCGTGATGTGCTGTACCACCGCGAGAACGACGGCTTTGATGCCCTCCGCGCCGAACGTAACCGCCAAATCAAGGCCAACGCCCGCGAAAATGGAAATGTGGTGCAGCATAAATACATCATCGTGTCCACGAACAAACCCGGCGTAAAAGAGGCCCGCGAACGCTTTGTACAGGTGCAGGGGCATCTTTTGTCCGCGTTTTCCGCACTGGAGTGCAGCGTCACGCCGCTGGACAACCGCGCACGGCTGGAGGTGCTGCACAAGTTTTTTCGTATTTCCGAGGAGGGGCGTTTTAACTTCGACTTTGATAATTGTGCCAAACTGGGGCAGGACTTCCGCGATTCTATCGCCCCGGACTGCATCCGCTTTTGCAAAAAGCATATTGAAATTGAGGATTTTTATGCCAAGTGCATGACGATCAGCGAGTACCCGCAGCAGCTTGATGATAAGTTTATCTCCGCACTGCTCCAGCAAGTGCCGTATATTGTTCTATCCATTGACATTGAACCAGTGGAAACCGAGGATGCTTTCAAGGAAATCGACAGCGCACAGATGAAAACCGACGCCGAGAAAGTCCGTTTCAATAAGAAATCCGTGGAAAATCTGGACTTCACTTCCTCCGTACCGCAGCGGACGCAGGAGCAGGACCGCATCATTGCCAACATCCGCAAAGAAATGACGGAGAACGACCAGCAGATGTTTTTGAGCCTGCTCACCGTCACTTACTTTGCTGACACACTGGAAGATCTCGCGCTGGAAACCGATGCACTGAAAACCACGGCGGCAAACTATAACTGCCGATTCACCGAGTTGTATTTTCAGCAGGAACGCGCCTTTAACACGGCCATGCCCTACGGTCTGCGCCGCATCGAGAGTGTGCGCACGATGCTGACGAAATCGCTGACAGCACTTGTACCGTTCAATACGCAAGAAATTCTCACACCGGGTGGCATTTATTACGGCAGAAACGCCGTGACCGGCAATCTCATCATCGGGCTGCGCACTAGCCTTGTCAACGGCAATGCAATGGTTGTCGCTACCTCCGGCGGCGGTAAATCCATGTTTGTTAAGCTGGAAATTTTGATGCTGTACCTGCGCTTCACAAAAGCACGTTTCTATGTCGTAGATCCCGAAAATGAGTACGCGCCCCTCGTGCAGGAATTGGGTGGCGAGGTTGTGAATATCTCGGTGGACAGCGCTACGCACTTTAATCCGCTGGACTTCAAATACGATAAGGCAACGAAAATACCTCCCCATGTTGCTAAGGCAGAATTTGTATTGAGCCTGTGTGAGCAAATAATGGGCAAGGAGCATATTCTGGCCGGTGATAAAAGTCTGATTGACGATGCCCTTGAAAACATCTACAAACCCTTGATGGAATCCCACTATACCGCGCCATGCCCGACTATCAAGGACTTGTGGATGGCACTGAACAATCAGCGCGATAAACGGTCAAAGGAAATCGCGCTTGCATTGCGGATTTTCGCCACCGGCAGTATGCAAGCCTTCGCCCAGCCTACAAATGTGGATATGAGCAACCGCCTGATCTGCTTCAACATCCAGAGCTTGGGGGAACAGCTAAAGCCAGTTGCCATGCTGTCCATGCTGGAGTACATCAATACCGCCGTGATGAGCAACGAACGCAATGACCCAAAAGCAGCCACATGGGTGTACTTTGACGAAATCTATCTGCTACTGCGCGATTCTTTGAGCGCCAATTTCCTGTACACAAGCTGGAAACGTTTTAGGAAGTACAACGCCTACGCCACCGGCATCACGCAGAATGTGCAAGACTGCCTAACCAATGACACAGCCTATGCAATGCTGGCAAACTCCGAATTTGTAGTTATGCTGCGTCAGACCAAGGACATTGACAGCGTGGTGGAGTTGTACGGACTGTCCGACCCGCAGCGAAAATATTTGCTGTTGGCCCAACCCGGTGAGGGTATTATCAAAATGGGCAACAGCCTTATCCCATTCAACAACCCCCAACCCAAGTATACTAAGACTTACAAATTACTCACGACTAAACCCGGTGAAATGGAGTGAATCCTATGAGTGAAAATGAAATCCGCGTGCTGTATGTGCAGCCCGGTAAATACCCGGAGGAACGCACGATTCCCAACACATTAAGGGCATTGCAGGAGCTTGTCGGCGGTGATATTGAATGTTGCCGTCCGTGGAGAGATAGCGTTTGCGTTATCTGCAACGACTCCGGGAAGATTGACGGTTTGCCGCCTAACCGGCTTTACGGACATACAGATTTTCTTGCAGGTTCTTTTGTGGTCTGCGGCAATGGCGGAGAAGACTTTATCAGTTTGACTGATAGACAGGTTTTCTTATATGAAAGGCTGTATCATAACCCTGTTGTCTTTCTCCCCACGCCGCACGGCCTGTTGCCGATGAAATGCACTCCTGAACAGTACGAGCAATTCCAGCGCGATGGCAATAAGCTGAAAATCAAACCCATCGACCACGGGGAGCGCTAACACCATGATTCTACACAGACAAAAAGCGAGGTGCCGACCGCCTTAGTATTGTAATATTTCTTCATGCTCACTTGAGTTGGCTATCATCGCATATTACTTTCTTCGTCTGATAATGGATGACTACTTCCATGTTCCGCATTTCACGCGAATCAATATACGATGCTGCGGCACTAATATTTCCCAACCTTATAAAATGGTCTTTGGGCAGATCCATATCAAGAGCCAGCCTATATTCTCGCTGATATTTTAAGTCTTCATTTTTATAAAGGAATCGGTTACTCTTCGCGGCACCAAAAGCAAGCATTCTGTCAATGTTATTACTTTCACAGTAGTGAACAGCATCAAAAATATAGTTTACATGATGAGTTTCAGCATATTCCGAAATCCGTTGCCTTAAAAATTTTTCGCCAACAACAACACAATACGGTCCAAATTCCCTGGACATATGTTCGAATTCTTCCTCACTAAAAGGAAAACGAAAGCACGCTTCATCCTCAGTAACTCGGACAGGGTGCATCTCGTTAATAGTAATGCCTACAAATGATACTAACGGTTTAACATCATCGTCTTTAATCTGAAACTGACCACTTCCATTACCCAATTCACAAATTATGTCTTTAGTTTGAGGATTACATATCTCCACCTTATCGAATCGCATCGGAAGAATTAACTCGTATGCATCTCCTTGACCACGAACACCAGATTCATTTTCCTTATTACGAAACCATTTTGGAGTGTTGGCAAACAAGTTTCCGGCACATATATCTTTTGCGAATCTTTCTTCTTGGCAAAATTTCAATAGGAAATATGGACGCCCATCGTTTTTGTCATTGAGCCAGTCAATAATATATCTTTCGTTTTCATCGGTTAGCTTCTCCTGTGCCATGACTCCCCCTCGTATCCTTTAGATTCTGAATTTGTTTAGATTTTTAATACATCCGTAGTGTGGTATAGGACTCATCACTATATGCAGATTTTCTAAATTATAGCAATTATAGCATGAATTTTACTATGTAGAAAAGAGGTGCATCAAAATAAAATCCAACTATCGGCGCAAGCAGCTTGTGCGCAAAACACTTATGCGGGCCAAGGCGCAAGGTGAACGCACCGCCGAGCAGCGGCAGGAATCCCCCGAAGAATACGCACAAACCGAGGTGCAGCAGGGCATTTCCGATGTGGCTGCCCGTACAGGCAACACCGCCAAAAGCACCACCCGCATCAGCTACCGCAAGTTTCGTGCAATGCAGGAGAAGCGGAAAAATCTCACCTTGCAGGGCAGCGCCCAATCTGCATCAAAACCGACTGAAAAAGAGAAAGTCACTGTTCCCACGCAGACCGAGCGCAGGGAAATGTTCAAAAAGCAGCGTTTCCGGCAAAAGGCCATCGCAGCCAAAACACCAGCGCCGCAAGCCCCTGTGCCGTCATCGGCCACACCGGCACCGCCGCCTTACCAAGCCCAAATGCAGCAGCACTTAAAGCGGCAGCACCTGACCCGCGAGGCTGTGCGCCGCTATCTGCAAAAGCAGACGGCAACCACAGCGGCGGGCAATACCGCTCCCATCGTTACCCACGCACCCAAGCTGCCCACAATCAGCAGTAAACAAGCCACGGTTGAAGCAATCAGCCGTGGCGTTCATTATATCGCAGCCAAAATCAAAGCCCTGCTCTCCCAAACTGTGCGGCACGCCGCGCAATCGCTGTTGGCGCTGCTTGGTGCGGGCGGCGTGGTGCTGTTGCTGGCGATGGTCATAGGCGCGGCTGCGGCGGTGATCGGCTCCCCGATGGGCATCTTGTTTGCCGATGAATCCGGCGATCCCAACAGCATCCCTATTGCCGAAATCGTAGCCGACACCAACGCCGACTTCGGCGCGGCCATCAATGACATCGTATCCGCCCACCCGGAGTGCAGCGAAACCACCATCACATACGACTACGAGGACGGTCATACATGGGCAAGCTACTGGCCGGAGGTGCTGGCCATCTTTGCAGTACATACCAACCTCAACTCTGATAGCGACGTTGTCGTTATCAATGCCGCCCAAATGCAGCGCATCCAAGACACCTTTTGGGCTATGCACGAGATCACCTACGAGGTCGAAGAAGTAGACACCACTCCCGAACCCACCGAGGACGACCCCGACCCGGAGCAGCAGACCGACTATATTTTGCACATCACCGTCAGCAGCAAAACTGTGGATGAACTGGCCGAGTTGTACAATTTCACCCAAGACCAAAAAGACATTTTGCACCAGCTGCTATCCGAGGAAATGCGCCCCAGCCTGCTTGCTCTGTGCGGCGGGATTGCTGTTGCCGATGGCGAGTTATGCTGGCCGCTGCCCGGCTACACCTATATTTCCTGCAATTTTGGTGACGACGACGCTTACGGTAATTCCGGGCATCGCGGTACGGACATTCCCGCGCCGGAGGGGACGCCGATTCTCGCCGCCCACAGCGGCACGGTCATTATCTCCGGCTGGAACAACAGTTATGGCAACCAAGTTCTGTTGGACAACGGCGTGGGCCTGTCTACGCGGTATGCCCACATGACTGCCGCTGCTGTTTCGGCGGGCGAAACCGTCACGGCGGGGCAAGTGATTGGCTATGTTGGCAACACCGGCGACAGCACCGGTTTCCACCTACATTTTGAGGTAATGCAAAACGGCGTGCGCGTGAACCCACTGGATGCAGTTACTCCGCAATGATGGCGAACACTTTTTCACAAAATGTCAAAAATATGGTTGCAGTCCAGATTATAGGATGCGCAAGCGTGTATAATAGAGACAGCGCCCCCAGCATAAAGATAAAAATTGCCTGAAAGGAACTTCTCTATGTCATTCAAAATGAAAAGAACGCTTGAAATGCGGCGTGTAGAAAGCGCGTTTGCGGACTACTTAGAAAATGAGGACAGTATTGACCTCCTCTGGTCAGATAAAGTCGGCTATGTCTTTCTTACCATCAATGAGAAAACGCATCAATCTGAAAGCTGTGAGGATTTACATACTGCACCGCAGCTTTGCCGCCGACTGCTGGATGATATGGCCATCACCGTGATGATGCAGACAAAGCGCAACCACAACTTTACAAATATGGATAAGGACGAAGCTGTGCGGGTGCGGGCTTTTTGGAAACCGGTAATTGAAAAGCTGCCGGACTATGCTTATCTCTGCGATGAAATTCTCCGCGAAGCACAAGAAAATGAGGAGGAAAACGGCATTGATTTACAGTGAAGCCGAAAGGAAAGAAATCGAGCGTGTGTATGGCGTTTTCAAGGATTATATTCACGCAAGCAAATTCTTGGATTTTGTCTGGTCTGAAAAGCTGGGGTATCTGCTGCTGCATATCGACCCAACAAAAAACACCATCGAGGAGGACCAAATCATTACTTCTGCGGATGAATTGTGTGCCGAACTATTCAACGAAGTTGCAACGGATGTTTTTCAGGAAGCTAAGAGGGAACACTTTTATCCTGATGCAGATGATGACGAGATTGCGGTGATTCGCAGACGTTGGCAGCCGTATCTCGACTTGCTTCCTCAGTATAGGAGTTCATGCAGAGCGTTTCACATCGCAGAATAAGCGAAAAGCAGCCTTTAGCATGATATGCCCCTATATAGTTTTCAGTGCTTTATTTCACTGTTCGCTATATAGGGGACATATCATTGCGCGGGCTGCTATTTGTTTTGGAAATTTGGAATTGTACTTTCTTGCCGAACAGAAGCAGAAATATTTGCTGCTGACACAGCCAATACATACGAAGTGCGGCAGGCTCTTGTTGAGAACGATCTTGAATCACGCTATCCAAGACGGAATCATTTGACAAAAATCGCCAAAATGTGCTATTATATGCCGACTTTTAGTTTGCGAGATCGTTTCGCTTATAGGAAGTGGACATCAAAATTTCACTTGGTTTGCTTTACGATATTCTGTCGGGGATGTTCCCTCTATGTTGCTAAATGTCTTGCAAAAGTAGCTGGACGAAGAAAAGCCGAGAATGCTGGCAATCTGAGATGGTGCAAGGTCGGTTTCGGCCAATAACCGCTTTCCCTCCCGGATGCGGCAGTCAATGATATAGTTGATAGGAGAGACACCATATTCGCGCTTAAAAGCGTGTGCCATGTGATATTTGCTGATACTAACCTTTTCGGCAAGCTCATCCAGCGTAAGATTTTCTTTATAATGGTGGTCGATATAGCGCTTTACAGTTGCACACTGGCGGTTAGCAGGCAGCCGGGAATGAATTGGAACAGCGGATACACTGGCATTTCTCATAAGCTGTACCACGATAATATCCATATAAGCCTGACAAAGTATCTGAAAATTGGATTCCCGATTCTGCATTTCCGTAAGAATCTTTCTCATGCAGGACAGTACATCGTTGTTTCCGTCAAACGTATAAACGCAAAAGCTGCCCTCGGCGGCATCGGAAATCGTAAATTCTAACCCCTCAATACCCAGCACAATGTATTCCAGCGGGTGGGATTTCAAGCTGACCTCTGTATGGATAACATTGGGGTTTACAACAACAAGCTGGTGTGCCTGAACAGGGAATAATTTATCGTTGATTTGAAATTGCCCCGCACCATCTACAATATAAAATAATTCAGCATAACTATGAGAATGTGGAATGGAGGGCCAATCCCCGCTATACCTTGTGGAAGCAATATTGCGTAATTTCATCTTATCGCGGGGCAGGGAATCATCAGTCTGATTAAAGGAGTAGTTAATATGGCTCATTGGGGTCACACTTCCTATTTTGTAGTATATTGTCATTATATTGCACGAGGCTGAAAAGTGCAAGACGGTATTCGGCGTTTTTGTCAACAACTAACATTTGATGAAAAAAGCAAATAGTAAAAATGCACAACGATTGCCTACGAAAACCAAGCAATATGCCGAAAAGCGGAGAAATAGCAAGATTGTAAAATAGGTGGGCAAGATAATAATTGCCAAAAAGCTGGAAAAGCACTACACTTAAGTCACCGCGAAAGGGATGAAATCCCGACATAGAAATTACACTTAGGAGGAAAACACAAATGAAGAAGATCGTTGCACTTTTGATGGCTTCTGCTATGGCAGCTTCGCTGGCTGCTTGTGGCGGCAACGCCCAGAGTTCGGAAGCTGCTTCTACTGCTCCCGCAGAGTCTACGGCTGCCGAGTCTACGTCCACCAACGGTAAAAAGTACGAGGGCGTTGAGTTGACTATGTGGTCTATGTGGTCTGCCGGTGAGGTTCAGGCAAATGCAATTCAGGCCGCCGCTGACGCTTTCGAGGCTGAAACTGGCGCACACGTCAACATCGAGTGGAAAGGCCGCGATGTCAACACCCTGATTTCTGCCGCGCTGGAATCTGGCGAAAAACTGGACATCTTCGAGGATGATTACAACCGTATCGGCCACGCTTACGCTCCCTACACCTACGACCTGACCGAGATGGCAGACGCTGTCGGTTATGATGACTTCAGCTACGCTTGCTTTAACGATCAGTCCAAAGAATGGGCTGGCTACCTGAACTCCATCGTAGAGCAGCCCCAGATTGGCGGTATCTTCTACAACAAGGACGCTTTCGATGCCTGTGGCATTACCGACACCCCCAAGACTTGGGATGAGTTCCTGACTGTCTGCCAGACCCTGAAAGACAACGGCTATGAGCCGCTGGCGCTGGACGGTGCTTACGCAAACTTCAACTTCTACAACCATCTGGTTCGTCATCTGGGTGAGGACGCCATTGCTGAACTGGGCAAGAACGGCGGCTGGGCTGATAATGAAGCTGCTGTGGCGGCTGCGCAGGAAATCATTGATTTCGTGAACGCTGGTTATCTGGCCGAAGGCGCACCTGATGCCTACCCCGCCAGCCAGACCAAGGTTGGCCTTGGCACGGCTGCTATGGTTGTTTGCGCAAACTATGTCACTTCTGAGGTTGACGCTGCGGTTGGTGAGCCTGTAAACTGGGGCTTCTTCAACTATCCCGAAGTCGAGGGCAATGTTGATGCTTCTGCTTACGCCGGTGCAAACTCTCTGGCCATCTCCTCTAACTGCGAGAACCCGCAGGCTGCATTTGACTTCATTATGACCATCGTTACCGGCACTTGCGGTCAGGAACTGGTTGACAACGGCGGCCAGATTCCCGCTGACACCCGCCTGAAAGAGTCTGTCCTGGCCGGCTCTGTTGAGACGCTGAAGAACACCACCACCCCGATGAGCTGGTGCGGTTCTCTGAACACGCTGGACGGCTGGTCCTCCATCAAGAGTTCCATGATTGAGCTGTTCGAAGGCAAGTACGCAACCGGCGCTGACTACTGCGCTTACTTGGATACCCTGTGCGGCTAATCCTATAATAAATCGCGGTACGCCGTCTAGCGGTGCGGCTGTAATGGATTTATTCAGGATTCCCTCAATCTGAACAGAGGCGGCACCTGAATGGGGGCCGCCTTTGCTTATGACATTTCATTTTTGAGGTATTACCAGTATGAAAAAGAACAAGACAATGATTTTCCTATTCATTCTGCCCACCGTTCTTTGCCTGTTGTTCATGTATGTCTATCCGGTCGTTCGGACAGTTATCATGAGTTTCTTTAAGGTAGAGAGCCTTACGGCATCTACAAGCACATGGAGCTTCTATGGGCTGCAAAACTATTTCAAAATCCTGCGCAATGCCGGTTTTATCAGTTCCATAAAAAACATGGTGATGATTTGGCTGGTAGGCGGCATCATTACCATGTGCCTGTCCATGTTGATGGCCGTGATTTTGACCAGTGGCATCCGCGGCGCAAAATTCTTCAAGGCCGCCATTTATATGCCCAATATCATCAGCGCCGTGGCACTGGCCACCATGTGGATTCAGTATGTGTTCAACTATGATTATGGTCTGCTGAACCAGATCGTCAAAGCATTCGGCGGCGAGAATGTCCGCTGGCTGGGTACGGACCTGATTTTCTGGGCTATGATGATTGCTTTCATTTTTGGCAGTGTTGGTTACTATATGCTGATTTTCATCAGCGGCATCGAAGGTATCCCGCAGGATTTGTACGAAGCTGCCACTATCGACGGCGCGAATATCTTTGACCGCTTCTTCCAGATTACGCTGCCCCTGCTGAAAGGCGTCATCCGTACCTGCGTTACTTTCTGGAGCATCAATGCTACCACATTCTTCCTGTGGACGAAGATGTTCTCCCCCATCAACACGGAAACGGCCACCATTGTGCCCGTTGTGTACCTGTACGATACGGTGTTTGGCGGCAAGGGCGTTGTCGAGCGCGATGCTGGTGCAGGCGCAGCGATTGGCGTTGTGCTGACTTTGATTATCATTGCTGTGTACGTTATCACCAACCTGATCTTGAAAGACTCGGATCTGGAGTATTAAGGTAGGAGAGCAGTTATGGGAAAATATCACGATAGAATCAACTGGAAGAAAGAGCTTCAGCTTCTGCCCGGTTATATCATTATTTGCGCGTGGGTCGCGCTTACGGCTGCCATCCTGTTCTGGATTGTCTGCGCCAGCCTTTCCTCAACAAAGGAAATTCTGACGGGCCGTGTTATGGACTTTTCCAATGGCCTGAAGTGGGATAACTACGTCACAGCTTGGAACACCCAAAATGTATCGCTGTATTTCTTCAACAGCTTGGTTTATGCCATTGTTTCCTGTGTGGGCGTATTGCTTATTTCCGCGCCCGGTGCTTATGTGCTTTCTCGCTGGAAGTTTGTCGGCGGTAAGGCCATCCGTATCGGCTTGGTCATTGCCATGAGTGTTCCCACCATTATGATCATCATGCCTCTCTACTCTTTGGCTGTGCAGTGGGGCATCAAGGGGCGCGTGCTGTTGGTTGTGCTGTACATTATGCTGCGCGTACCGTATACCACGATTTACCTACTGGATTTCTTCTCCTCACTGTCCCGGTCTTATGAGGAGGCGGCCTACATTGACGGATGCAGCCATTCTCGGACGTTCTGGCAGATTATGCTGCCGCTGGTTCAGCCCGCCATTATTACGGTTACGATTTTCAACTTTATGTCTGTGTGGAACGAGTTCTTCATGGCGTTGATTTTCACTACCAGCGATTCTATGACCCCTGTTGGTGTCGGTTTGTTGCAGATTGTCAACGCAATGAAATATTCCGGCCAGTACGGTGCTATGTTTGCCGCAGTTATCATTGTGTTCATGCCTACTTTCCTGCTGTATCTTTTCCTGTCTGAAAAGATTATTGTCGGTGCTACCAGTGGCGGCGTTAAGGGCTGATTTGACTTTCCTCCATTCAAAATATTACGTTTCAAGGAGAATCCTTATATGAATGATGTAAGAAAAATGGGCCGCGTGACGATTCCCACTGATACGGACGCAGTGTCTGAAACCCTCGACCTGTTGAAGCGCTGGGGCGCGGATGCCATCCGCGACTGCGATGGCACTGAGTTCCCGCAGGAGCTAAAGGACACCGGCGCAAAGATTTACGCCACCTATTACACTACCCGCAAGGACAACGCATGGGCCAAAGCTAACCCTGATGAAACCCAGCAGTGCTACATTATGACGCCGTTCTATACGGCAACAGAGGGCGCTCTGACCATCCCCTTGATGACCGGAATCAGCCGCGAATTGATGAAGGTCAACGATCACGACGACATCGCCCGCTGGTGGGAGGTAATCGACCGCACGACAGGCGAGCCGCTGGATACCGCCGCATGGAAGTATGACGCCGAACGCGAGAGCGTTGTCATCGACGCCCCCGCCGCTTACCACGAGTACACGGTCAGCTTTTTGGCGTACCTGATCTGGGATCCCGTGCACATGTACAACTCGGTCATCAATGACTGGAAGGATGTCGAGCACCAGATCCCGTTCGATGTGCGCCAGCCCAAGACCCACGCCTACACAATGCGCCGCCTGCGCGAGTATCTCGAAAGCCACCCCTATGTCAACGTTGTGCGCTTTACGACCTTCTTCCACCTGTTCACGCTGGTGTTTGACGAGCTGCGCC
>OGMF01003276.1_pt1 | contig 12358 bp, 8 predicted proteins | sample 1572921 | NCBI WGS metagenome assembly OGMF01 (sample SAMEA2581919, study PRJEB24529) | metagenome | biome: Human gut stool | place: China | collected 2011
TGGTTTTATGGAAAGAGTTCACGTTGCACCGTGGAAGGGTGCCATAAAATCAATATAGAATTTCTTTATTTTGTAACGCCAGTTGGATGTATTTTGTGAAAATTTGATATTTTCGTACATCATTCTCCTGAGGCATAATATTTATTTTTTCTATTTATTCCTTTTTCATTCTTTGCTCTATATTATTATATACCAGTCAAGAATTCTATTTTAATACTATCTTTGCAATCTCTGTTGCATCAAGTGCTGTTTCTATCTCTTCTCCAGTTCTCATTTCTTTTACCTTTACTCTTCCTGATTCAATCTCATTATCTCCAATAACAATAACATAAGGAATTTCAAGCTTATCAGCATATTTCATTTTTGCTTTCAATTTTTTATCATTTAGATAAATCTCTGTATTAACCCTTGCATTTCTTAGTTCTGTTGCAAGTTTAATAGGAACCTGTAAGTTTTCAGTCATAGGTACTATTAAAATATCAGATATAGATTTCTTCTCTGCCTTTATTAGATTAAGTTCATTCAATTTATAGAACAATCTTGTTAAGCCTATTGAAATACCAACTCCAGGTAACTTCTTATCTGTGTAATTCTGTGCTAGATTCTCGTATCTTCCACCTGAACAAACACTTCCTAATTCTCTGTATCCATTTAAGAAAGTTTCATAAACAGTTCCTGTGTAATAGTCTAATCCTCTTGCAATACTCAAATCTATTACAAAGTTCTTGTCTTCTATTCCAAATAGTCTAATATATTTTACAACTTCTCCTAACTCTTCTACTCCAAGTTTGTATGTATCATTTTCAATTCCAAGTGATTGTAATTTTTGAAGCTTTTCATCAGTTGTTCCATCTATTTTTATAAATTGCATTATCTTATTAATTGACTCTTCTGGAACTTCTATTTTTGCAAGTTCTTCCATAACAGCTTGATCACCAATCTTATCTATCTTGTCTATAATTCTCATTATATCAACAGATTTTTCTGTTTGGTTAATGCTCTCATATAATCCATTTAAAATTTTCCTATTATTTATTTTTATTGTGAATTCATCAAATCCCAATCTTCTGAAAGTTGTAGCAATTACAGCTGGAAGTTCTGCATCATTTATAATATCTAAAGTTTCGTCTCCAATTATATCAATATCGCATTGATAAAACTCTCTATATCTTCCCTTTTGTGCTCTTTCTCCTCTATATACCTTTCCAATTTGGTATCTTCTAAAAGGAAAACTTAAGCTTCCATAATTTTTTGCAACATATTTTGCAAGTGGAACAGTTAAGTCAAATCTTAATGATAAATCTGTATCCCCTTTATTAAATCTATAAATCTGTTTTTCTGTTTCACCACCAGCTTTTGCAAGCAATACTTCTGATAATTCTATGATTGGTGTGTCTATTGGTAAAAATCCAAAAGTTTTGTATGAATCTTCTATTGTTTTTCTCATTTGGTCAAATAGAATTTGTTCAGATGGTAATAGCTCCATGAAACCTGGTAATGTTCTTGGTTCTGTTTTTGCCATTTTCATTCCTCCTCTTTTATTTTAATATTCAATTCTTGGTTTTAAATCTAAATATATTGGTTTTTCGTCCATTATTAAAGTTGATTTCCCGTGACCTGGATATACAACTGTTTCGTCTGGAAGTACCATTAATTTTTCAGTAATAGATTTCATTATTGCCTCAAAAGAACTAGTTGGCAAGTCGGTTCTTCCCCATGTTCCTCTAAAAAGTGTGTCTCCTGAAAATAATAGTCCCTCTTTTTTGCAATATAATGAACTACTTCCCTGAGTATGTCCTGGTGTATGAAGCACTTTAAATTCAATGTTACCTACATGAATTAAATCTCCGTCATCAACTCTTGAATCAGGCTCTAATTCAATGTGTCCCATATCTATTGTTTCACTTAAATTAATGTCTTCATTGTCTAATCCATCGGCATCGTCCCTATGAATTAAGACTTTTCCACCCTTTTTTCCCTTAACAGTTGCAACTGCTCCGATGTGATCACTATGGCAATGTGTAAGATAAATGTATTTCACCTTTGCTTCAATAATATCCAGCATTTCAATTATTTTATCTGCCTCTCCTCCTGGATCTATCACCATAGTTTCCTTTGTTTCTTCATCTTCTACAATATAGCAATTCGTTGGTTCTCCCAAGGTTGTATCAACTTTTAGTCTTTTTAAAATCATTACTTTTTCCTCTATCTTTAGATATTTTTATTTATTTCTCTTTACTTCGTATACACTGTCGATTTTTCTTAGTGCTTTAATTACACTGTTTAATTGTGCAACATCATTTACTTCTATTGTAAGCTCTGTTAGAACTATTCTCTCTTTAGATACCTTAGATGTAACAGACATCATTGGAGTTTTCTCTCCAGCAACTGTCGAAATAATGTCTGCAAGAAGTCCATCTCTATCATTTGAAAATACAGCTATATCAACATTGTAGCTTGATGGTTTGTCTGTATACCAAGCAACATCAATCATTCTGTTCTCTTCCGAGAATAAATCTTTTACATTCTTGCAATCTTTTCTATGAACAGATACACCTCTACCTTTTGTTATGTATCCTACTATCTCGTCTCCTGGAACAGGGTTGCAACATTTAGAAAGTTTTACTAAACAGTTATCAATTCCTTTTACAATAACACCACTTGAAGATGGTTTGCTTGATGTTTTTTCTTTAGATAGTTCTTCAATTTTTTCTTCGATATTTTCTTCTTTATGAACTTTTCTATATTCTTCAAGCACTCTAGAAACAATCTTGTTTGCTGTTATTGCTCCAAATCCGATGCTTGCATACATATCATCTAAAGAATTGAATTTATATCTGTTCATTGCAACATCAACATATTCTTGTTTGAATAACTCAGAATAATTCATTCCAATTTTCTTAACTTCTCTTTCAAGTGCATCTTTTCCTTTTGCGATGTTTTCAACTCTTTCAGTTCTCTTAAACCATTGTTGAATTCTCGTTTTAGCAGTGCTACTCTTTATAAATTTGAGCCAATCTCTGCTTGGTCCTTTTGATTTATCTGAAGTTAAAATTTCAACAATATCTCCGTTTTTTAGCTTTGTTACAATAGGCATCATCTTGCTATTGATTTTGCAACCTGTCATACGGTTTCCTATTTCTTCGTGTATGCTATATGCAAAGTCAATTGGCGTTGCACCTCTTGGCAATACTTGAATTTTGCCCTTTGGTGTAAATACATATACCTCGTCCTCGAACAACTCTGTTTTTAAAGTGTTCAAAAATTCTTGAGGATCTTCTATATCTTTTTGCCATTCCAGCGTTTCTCTTAGCCAAGATAATTTATCTTCACTTACAGTTACATTTGCTTTCTTTCCACCTAAGAAGCTTGCCTCTTTGTATGCCCAGTGTGCAGCAATTCCGTATTCAGCAATTCTGTGCATATCCCAAGTACGAATTTGTACCTCGAAAGGTGTTCCCTTTGGTCCTATTAATGTTGTATGTAAAGACTGATACATGTTAGGCTTTGGAACTGAAATATAATCTTTAAATCTGCCCGGCATTGGATTATAAAGCTCATGCACAACGCCAAGTGCTGCATAACAGTCTTTTACCGAATTTACAATAATTCTTAGTGCAAATAAATCATAAATTTGGTCAAGTGTTTTATTATCTCTTTGCATTTTTCTGTAAATACTGTATAAATGCTTTGCCCTTCCAGTGATTTCGGCTTCAATCTTTTGTTTCTTTAAAGCCTTTTTTATTTCGTCCATTATCTGATCAATGAATTTTAATCTTTCTTCTCTCTTCTTGTCTATTCCCTCAACAAGTTCTCTGTAATCTTCTGGGTATAAATATTTAAATGATAAATCTTCCAATTCCCATTTTAAAGAATACATACCAAGTCTGTTTGCAAGAGGAGCATATAAGTCTCTTGTTTCTGTCGCATTCGCAATTTGACGGTCTCTTGATAAATATTTTAAAGTTCTCATATTGTGAAGTCTATCAGCCAATTTTATTAGTATTACTCTAATATCTTTTCCCATTGCTAGAAACATTTTTCTGTAATTTTCAACCTGTTGTTCTTGCTCACTTGTATAATTCAACTTTCCAAGTTTAGTAACGCCATCAACCATTTCTGCAATCTCTGGTGAAAATTCTTTAGATAAGTCTTGCAAAGTTACATCTGTATCTTCAATTACATCATGTAAAAGTGCAGCACAGATTGTACTCTCATCAAGTCCTAAATCTGCCAAAATATATGCAACCTGAACAGGGTGTATAATATAAGGTTCTCCAGACTTTCTAAGTTGATCTCCATGTTTTGCTTTTGCAAAATCATAAGCTCTTCTTATTAGTTTTAAATCAGCTCTTCTATTTTTCTTCTTTGCAAGTTCTAATACTTCTTCTATTGAATGATTAACATTTTCAGACATATAAATCCCTCCTGTCTCTATTAAACTCCATGTCTCATATCTTTCAGATTAATTTGAACATTTTCATTTCCTTTGTAGCTATTTATTTCTAAATTTCCTACTATATCAACTTTTGTGCCTATCGGATATTCTTCTGCAAGTGCTCCCATATTAAAACCTATAACATCTATTAACCTTTTCTCGTCTTTAAGAGTCATTTTTAAATGTTTTCCTTCAGAAATAGCTCTTATAGAGTCGATTTTTAAATTGCTAATTTGGAATATTGGCGTTTTGTTTGCCTCTCCAAATGGTTCTAATAATTCCAACTCTTTTATATTTTGAATCGATATATCATCTAAGCTAAGCTTTTCATCTATATTAATTACTGGAACAATAGATGCAACATCCATTTTTTCTGCATAGTCTTCGAAGGCTTCTTTAAAAGCTTCAAATTTTTCTTTTTCAAGTGTTATTCCAACAGCCATGCTGTGTCCACCAAATTGTTTTATATTTTCTTTGCAATTTTCTAATGCTTCATGTAAATCGAATCCCGGAACGCTTCTTCCTGAACCTTTTTCTAGGTCATCTTCTATTGAAAGCAATATGCTTGGTTTTGAATACATTTCCGTCATTTTAGATGATACAATTCCAATTACACCATGATGCCAATTTTCCTTTGCAAGAACAATGCATGGTAACTTGTTTCCTTCTGCTGAAAGCATCTCTTGAGCTTCATTGAATATTCTTTTTTCAATGTCTTGTCTTTCAAGATTATAGCCATTTAACCTTTGTGTTATGTTCTTTGCCTCTTCAACATCATCAGTAAGAAATAATTGTAGAGCCTCTCTTTCATGTCCCATTCTTCCACAAGCATTTATTCTTGGTGCTACTCCAAAAGAGATTGTGTTTGAATCTATTTTCTTGTATCCAATACTTTCTAATAATACTCTTAAACCAACATTTCTTGTTTGTTTTACAAGCTTTAGTCCCAATTTCGATATTGTTCTATTTTCATCTACAAGTGGAACAATATCAGAGATTGTTCCAACACAAACTATATCCAAATATTTTAAATTTTCTTCTTCTCTAATATTTAACCTTTGTGATAAAGCCTGAGTTAATTTAAATGCAACTCCAACACCAGCTAATCCGTTAAATGGATATTGGTTATCCTTTCTTTTTGCATCAACAACCGCAATCGCATCTGGCAAACCTCCCTCTTGTGGCGGCTCATGATGGTCGGTTACAATTGTATCTATTCCAAGAGTTTTAGCAAGAGCAACTTCTTCTTTTCCAGTAATACCACAATCCACTGTTATAATAAGTGTGTGACCTGTTTCGGCAATCTTCTTAATTTCATTAGAATTAAGACCATATCCTTCGCTTAATCTATTCGGAATGTAAATATCTGTATCCAATCCCCTATCTTTCAAGAACCTGTGCAAAACTGTGCTACTCGTAATTCCATCTACATCATAATCGCCATAAATTGCAACTTTTTCATTGTTATTTATTGCTTCAATGACTCTTTCTACTGCCTTTTCCATATCCGGTAGTAAAAATGGATCATGAAAATCAGTTCTTCTTGGGTGCAGAAAAATCTCTATTTCATCTTGAAACTTTAGTCCCTTGCTCGCTATTATGCTTGCTACTAATTTACTTATATTAAATTCATTTGCAATTTTATCTATTATATCTTCATTAACTTCATTTATTTGCCATTTTTTATTCAAATTATATCTACCTACTTACAAAATAAATTTTACAATATTTTATAACAAAATGCTTAAAAATACAAGCTTTCAGACCAAAATACTGAGGGTCACTTTCGTGGCCCCCAGTGCGGTTGAGAATTATTCAGTTTTTGGGTTGTTCGACATGGTTATTCGAACTTAGTCGACAGGCTTTTTACAAGCCCATAAGGGTTCACTCTGAAGAAGTAACCGGCTCCAAGGATTCCAACTCGCTTGGTTTTGACTTCGTCGATAATCCTTTCGGCAAAAATTTCCTTTGTATTGGTTTCGCCGTGGTTTACCAGCACCATCTTCAAGTTGTGGAATTGCTGTAGGAACGCAATCATTTCGTCAGCCTTTCCGTGTGCAGAGTACTCTGTGGTGTATTCCACCTGTGCACGCTTTTTAACGAGCATGCCTCCAATTTGTACTGTGTCACCGATTTCAGCTTCCTTAAGTCTTGCTCCCAGAGTTCCTTCGGTGGTGTACCCTGTGAAGTGAATCAAAGAGTTCTGCCTTGTTAGATACTCCGGAATGTAGACCTGTGCCGGTCCATAGGACCCCATGCCCGATGTGGTAAGGATAATCTTAGGTTCCGTACTTGCCAGAACTTCACATCTGTTTGTCTTGTCAACATACGTGAGGTTCTTGGGCAAGAAATCCATCATTTCATCCTTAATATCAAGTCCATCATGCAGGTACAAGAAAGTGTACCTTATTGCAAGCTTACCATCTAGATAAATAGGGATATTCACATCCAGTGCTCCCGCTTCCTGCATGCACTTGAGTTCATAAAGAATTTCCTGCGAACGTCCCAGCGAAAAGACAGGTGCTACCACCGTGCCTCCTTTCTCAAGGCATTTAAGGATATTCTCCTTGAAACACTTCTCGATTTCGCTAGAATTCATGTCTCCATAGGTAGATTCCTGGATCAACGTAAGCGGAAGGTCCAGCACCCACTCAGGAAGAGGCGGAACATCAAAGAACATGTTCTTGTTGTTGTAGTCTCCAGTGAAGAAAAGATTGATATTCTCATATCCCGGGTACCCAATCTGTACTAGAATGCTTGTGGCCCCCATAAGATGCCCATTCTGGAAGAACGTCGCCTTGATGTTAGGACGGATTTGAACAGTCTGATTGTACTTGCATGGACGTATAAGCTTCATCGTCTGAGCAACGTCGCTTTCCGTATACAAGCACGGACGATTCTGCCGTTTGGCAACATCCCTAAGAACTTTGTGGCTATCCTCCAAAGCCAAAGGTAAAAGTTTTGACGTCGTTTCACTAATGAAAATTTCCTTATCAAATCCCTTGCTCACCAAGAAAGGCAAGCGTCCAACATGATCCACATGGTTATGCGTAACCAAGCAGAAGTCTATATTGGCAGGAATGAAAGGCAAGCTTTCATTGTTTTTACTATACTTCCGTTCCTGAAACAAACCACAGTCCACAATGAACTTTACCGTGGTATTGTCCGGCTGTTTCACGATAACCAAATTGCAAGATCCAGTTACCTCAGGATGTACAGCCATGATGTCTGCGTAGAGCCGTTCTTTTGACCCCATAAAATAATCCCCCAATCCATAAAAAAGTTATTTAACTTTAAAATGCTTTTTCAAACATTTTACTCTTTTATTTTACAACATTTTTGCTCTATAGTCAACGATTATGCATATTCTCCGCACGTTTTGTCACTTTTTTTCAAAAAAAGACCTCAAGTATTAAAATAAATCAAATTTTATATTTTTTATTTGTTACTTGTTATGTTTTGATTTATTTTAATTTCTTGAAGTTTTCTTTGAAAATGTTTCTTAAATGTTTTTTTGAAATGTCTTATGAAATCAATTATTCTTCAATTTCTTCTGCTGCTCTTGGTTTCATTAATGGGTATAGAACTACATCTCTTATGTTATCACTGTTTGTTAAGAATTGTAAGAATCTATCTATTCCAAGTCCCCAACCAGAGATTGGTGGCATACCATATTGCATAGCTCTTATATATTCTGTATCTATGCTCATAGCTTCTTCATCACCATTAGCTTTTAATTCTGCTTGCTCTATAAATCTTCTTTCTTGTTCATCACAGTCTACAAGCTCTGAATATCCATTTATTATTTCTTGTCCATTTACTACTAATTGGAATCTATCTGTCAATTTTGGATTTTCATCATTGCTTCTAGCAAGTGGAGATAAATCTATTGGGTGTTCAATTAGATATGTTGGGTTTATTATGTTTGGTCTACTTACTTTTTTGTATAATGTATCTATTAAATTTCCTCTTCCTAATTGTTCTAAGTTGTCTGCTTCTAGTTTTATTCCTTTTGCTTTTATTTCTGCAAGTAAGCTTTCTGCTGTTTCAAATTTATCAATATCTATTCCACAGTCTTTAAGTATTAAATCTCTGAATGATACTACTTGCCATTCTCCACCGAAGTCAATTTCTTGCTCTCCAATTTTGATGTTTAAGTTTCCATCAAATAATTTTGATAATATGTATATAATCATTTCTCTTAAGAATTTCATATTATCTCTGTAGCACCAATAAGCACTGTATCCTTCAACCATTGTGAAGTCTTGTAAATGGTTTGCATCCATTCCTTCATTTCTGAAGTCTCTTGCAATTTCATATACATTTGAGAATCCACCAATTATAAGCTTTTTTAGTGTTAATTCTGGAGATATTCTTAAATATACGTCCATATCTAATGCATTATGGTGTGTTATGAATGGTTTTGCAGTTGCTCCAGAAGCTGTATTTTGAAGAACTGGTGTATCTACCTCTAAGAATTCATGTGTATCTAAGAACTCTCTCATTAATCTGATAAACTTTGTTCTTAGTACAAATCTCTTTTTAGCATCATCGTTCATTATTAAATCAAGATGTCTCTCTCTGTATACTGCATCTTGGTCTGTTAAACCATGGAATTTTTCTGGAAGTGGACGAATTGCCTTTCCTAAGAATGTGTATTCATAAACTTGAAGTGATTTTTCTCCTGCTTGAGTTGTAAATATTTCTCCTTTTACTCCAATGAAATCACCAATATCAACTGTTTCGTGTAAGAATTTATATACATCTTCTCCCAAATCCTCTTTTTTAATCACTAATTGAAGATGTCCCTCTAAATCTCTTAAATCTAAGAAGCTTATCTTTCCTAATTTTCTCTTAGACATTACTCTTCCAGCAATTGATACATCTTTTGTTCCGTCTGGTAATTCTCTTGCTTCTTTAATTTGATGTGTTCTCTCGTATCTTTCTGGATGTACGTTTACACCATTGTCTATTAGCTTTTGCATTTTGTCTCTACGTACTTGCATTAATTCTTTTATATCTGCCATATTTAACAACCCTTTCTTTTTACAAGGCCTTTATTTTTTACATAACATTGAAAAAATTTTACCATTTGTATAATTTATATTCGCCCTGCATTTTTCTTTAAAATTATGTAACCATTATATTACAAAAAGCCTTGTGCGTCAAGGCTTTTATTATTTCAAATTATTTTGTTATCCATTTTATCAAGTCTAAGTTAGCTGAATCCAATACCATTTCGCTCTTAGGCATAACTCTGAATGTATATCCATAGTTTCCTCCAGTTGTAAGTTCAACTGTCGCTTCATACTCGTATTCTTTCTTTTCAGAATCTTCTCCAATCAATTTCATTGGAATTATTTCTATACCATCAACAACTCCATTTTCAGATATTTGTCCATAATATACTTGTGCTTCAATCGAATCTTTAGAAATGTTTGGTAGATAAACTTTGCATCTTACTGTTATTTTATTTCCGGCATCGATTGTTATATTATCCAAATTGCTCTTTTCTTGTTTTATTGTAATATCGGTCCAATTTAAGAAAAGATTATCCTTCCATCCATCGAATTCTGCAACTGTTGATAAATCTGAATAGTATTTGTTATACAAATTGCATAATGGAATATAGAATTTGTTTGTGTAATCTATAAGCATTCTTGAAGTACTATATCTTCCCGAATTAGAGATGATTGAATTCTTCATGATTTCCATCCATTTTTTAGATATTCCTTTTTCATCTTTATCATAGAATGTAGGAATTATCTTGTTTTCAAGAGTCTGATAAATACTTTCACTATCAGCATTATCTTGTTCTTCATAAGAAGAATATTCGGCATTTGTTCCTATAGTCCAGCCATTCTTTTGATTGTATCCTTCTGCCCACCAGCCATCTAGTACACTAAAGTTAATTACACCATTAACAGCTGCTTTTTGGCCAGATGTTCCCGATGCTTCCATTGGTCTTCTTGGATTGTTTAACCATACATCTACACCACTTACTAAATATTTAGATAGTGAAATATTGTAATTTTCTAATAAGAATATCTTTCCTTTAAATTGTGGCTTCATAGATAGTTCGTGAATATATCTAATTAAGTCTTTTCCTTGTGAATCTGATGGGTGTGCCTTTCCAGCAAATATTATTTGAACTGGTTTTCCTGCTTCATTTAGTATCTGTGTAATTCTTTCTAAGTCTTTAAATATCAGTGTAGCTCTCTTATATGTTGCAAATCTTCTAGAAAATCCTATAGTTAGTGCATTTGGATCTAGTTTTGAAGTAATATCTACAATTTCATTGTAATGATAGCCTTCCCTCTTTAATCTTTCAGTTATATTTTCTTTTACTAGTTTTAATAGTTTAATTTTTCTTTCTTGATGAGCATTCCATAGTTCTTCATCTGGAATATCGGCTATTTTTAGCCATGTACTATCAGATTGAATGTCGTCCTGCCAATATGGTTTCAAATATCTATTGTATAATCTCTTCATATTTGGTGCAAGCCAAGTGCATGTGTGAATACCATTTGTAACATAGTCGATTGGTGATTCATTTGGTGCTATATTAGGCCATACATCTGCAAATAGTTCTCTTGAAACGGCTCCATGAAGTTTGCTAACTCCATTCTTTTTTCCTGAGAACTTAAGTGCTAAAATTCCCATGTTGAATCCAACTTTAGAAATTTCTGCATTAGGAGCCATTCCTAATTTAAAGAAGTCTTCTTTAGTAATTGAATATCTATTCCAATAATCTTTAAAATATTGTTCAACCAATCCTAATGGGAATATATCATTTCCTGCTGGTACCGGTGTGTGTGTTGTAAATACAGTTTTGCTTGATACGATATCTTTTGCAATTTCAAAGCTTACCTGTTTTTCTTTTATTATGTTTTTCATCAGCTCAAGAATTAAGAATGCAGAATGTCCTTCGTTCATGTGATAAACTGTTGGATTTAATCCCAACACTCTTAGTAAACTTGTTCCGGCCATTCCAAGAACAATTTCTTGCTGAATTCTTGTTTCTTGGTTTCCTCCATATAGAGTAGTTGTTATTTCCCTATATTCAGGAATGTTTGCATCTATATCAGAATCCATCAAATATAATTTAACTCTTCCAACATTAATTTGCCAAACTTTTAAATATAATTTTTTCTTTGGCATATTTACATACACTAATAAATCTTTTCCATCCATGTCTTTAACAGGATATACTGGCAAGGTATCTAAATCGTTTTCTCTGTATTCTTCGATTTGTTGACCATATCCATTTATTTTTTGATGAAAGAACCCTTTTCTATATAACAAACCTACTGCAACTAGTGGAATTCCTAAATCACTAGCAGATTTCAAGTGGTCTCCAGATAAAACTCCAAGTCCTCCTGAATAAATTGGAAGTATTTGGTCCAAACCATATTCTGCTGAGAAATATGCAATTAAATCATTTTTGTTGTCTGGATAATTTCTTTTGAACCAAGTGTTTTTACTATTCATATAGTCTTCAAAGTTATTAACAATCTTATCATAATCTCTTAAGAATTCTGGATTATTAGCAACATTTTCTAATTTTTCTTGTGATACAAGTTTCAAGAATTTCACAGGATTTTTGCCAACTGTTTCCCATAAATCGCAATCTATTGTTTTAAATAATTTTAAAAAATCAGTATTCCATGTCCACCAAAGGTTGTCTGCCACTTTTGCAAGTTTATTAATTCTTTCTGGCAGTTGTGGTGTTACTGTTATTTTATTAAAAACGTACATTAAAAATTCCTCCTTCGTAATTTCAACGCCTTATATTCAGGCTTTTCTCTTTTAGCTTTTCTTTTCATTTATAGTAGATTATAATTTTAATCTTAATTTTCATTTTCATCCTATATTATCTCTTAAGAAAAAAAATTTTTCAAGAGGTTTTATTCATTTTAT
>OGMF01003280.1_pt1 | contig 12349 bp, 8 predicted proteins | sample 1572921 | NCBI WGS metagenome assembly OGMF01 (sample SAMEA2581919, study PRJEB24529) | metagenome | biome: Human gut stool | place: China | collected 2011
CTGCCGCACCTCGCTCGCCGTATCGGCACTTAGAATTATGCGGTATTGCCCTAATAAAAACAACAGGAACATTGCAGTGTACAGCAGTGTTCCTGTTGTTTTTTATGCCGAAGTTTATTGCGCATGGCGGGGTGTCACTATATATCATTACACGTGTCTTGACACATGTAATGAACGGTGCTATACTGTCAAAGTTGGAATTACAGAAGAAACCGAGGAAACCACATGAAAATGGCTAATATGGATGACTATTTTGACGTAGTCATCGTCGGCACCGGCGCTGCGGGCCTTTACTGCGCCCTGAATCTGCCTGCGCGGTACCGCATTCTTCTGCTTACAAAGCAGAAAGCGGACGAGAGCGACTCCTTCCTTGCGCAGGGCGGCATTTGTATGCAGCATGGCGAGGCAGACTACCGCCCCTTTTTTGATGATACGATGCGGGCAGGCCATTACGAGAACAACCCCGCCACAGTAGACCTGATGATTCGTTCCTCCAACTCGATCATCCGGGATCTGGTGCGCCGCGGCGTCCGCTTTGCGCGGGATGACCACGGGGCTCTGCGCTTTACCCGGGAGGGAGCGCACTCCCGCCCGCGGATTCTGTTCCATGAGGATATTACCGGCCACGAGATCACCCAGACCCTGCTGAACGAGGTCCTGCGCTGCGAGAACATCGAACTGCGCGAGCATACGACTCTGCTGGATTTCTTCGCCGATGCCTCGGCCTGCGGCGGTGTCATTGCTGCCGGCCCGGACGGCGAACCGCGAGCCATCGGGGCAGGGGCGGTGGTGCTGGCCTGCGGCGGCATCGGCGGGTTGTATAAAAACTCCACCAACTTCCCCCACATCACGGGGGATGCCATCGCCATGGCCCTGCGCCACGGCGTTGCCTGTGAGCACCTGGACTATATCCAGATCCACCCCACGACTTTGTACAGCCACCGAAAAGGCCGCCGCTTTCTGATTTCGGAATCGGTTCGCGGGGAGGGCGCGCTGCTGCTGGATAAAAACGGGAACCGCTTTACCAACGAATTGCAGCCCCGCGACGTTGTGAGCGCAGCAATCCGCGCACAGATGGAAAAGGACGGCACCGACCATGTGTGGGAGGATATGCGCCCCATCGGTGAGGCGGCTATCCGTGAGCATTTCCCCAACATTCTGGAGCGCTGCGAGGAGGAGGGGTACGACCCCATCCATGAACCGATCCCCGTTGTACCGGCCCAGCATTATTTTATGGGCGGCATCACGGCGGACCTGAGCAGCCGCACAGCACTGCCCCGGCTGTATGCCTGCGGCGAGACCTGCTGCAACGGTGTGCATGGACGCAATCGGCTGGCCAGCAATTCCCTGCTGGAATCTTTGGTCTTTGCACAGCGCGCGGCAGATGATATACTATATGGAGAACCGCCTGTCTTTACAGGCGATAAGCCCGATTTGGCCCCATACCGTGAACAGGAACCGCTGTTTGCCGCGTATCGGCAGGAGGTTCTGACCGCTATTGAGAGGAGTAAAAACCATGAATGAGATCACCCAGCTGCTGCATATAGACCCGCTGCTGCTGCAAGCGCTGCGGGAGGATATTCCGGAGGAGGACGTTTCCACAAACGCCGTCATGCCACACGCCTGCCCCGGCACCGTGGATCTGATTGCCAAGGAGGACGGCATTGTTGCCGGTCTGGCGGTCTATGCCCGCGTCTTTACGCTGCTGGACCCCGGCACCAAGGTGGAATTCTTCTGCCGGGACGGCGATACCGTACAGCCCGGCCAGAAGCTGGCCGTTGTTACGGGCGATATACGCGCCCTGCTTTCCGGTGAGCGCGTTGCGCTGAACTACCTGCAGCGAATGAGCGGCATTGCCACCTATACCCATCAGCTGTCTGCCCTGCTGGAAGGCACCGGCATCACCCTGCTGGACACCCGTAAGACCAGCCCCAACAACCGCATTTTTGAAAAGTACGCTGTCCGCGTTGGCGGCGGCAGCAACCACCGCACCGGCCTGTCCGACGGCGTTCTGCTGAAGGATAACCACATCGGCGCTGCCGGCGGCGTGGCGAAGGCCGTCAAGATGGCCCGGCAGTATGCGTCTTTCGTCCGCAAGATCGAGGTGGAGGTTGAAACGCTGGAGCAGGTCAAAGAGGCCGTGGAAGCCGGTGCGGACATCATCATGCTGGATAACATGAGCGACGAGGATATGCGCAAGGCTGTGACTTTGATTGCAGGCCGCGCCAAGACCGAGTGCTCCGGCAATGTCACGCGGGAAAACATTGCCCGTCTGCGGGACATTGGCATTGACTATGTGTCCAGCGGCGCACTGACCCATTCGGCCCCCATTCTGGATCTTTCCATGAAGCATCTGCGCCCCCTGACCGCGGAGGAGGCCTGATATGACCACCGCAGAGCGCCGCGCCGCCATTTTGCAGCAGCTTGCCCATGCCCGAGCGCCTATTGCCGCCCGCACGCTGGCTACCCATTACGGCGTCAGCCGTCAGGTCATTGTGCAGGATCTGGCGGTCATACGGGCATCACACCCCGGGATCATTTCCACTGCACGCGGCTATGTGCTGGAGCAGCCCGATCAGCCCGTCGGCTGCACACGGGAGTTCAAGGTGCGCCACACACCTGACCGAACCGGGCAGGAGCTGAACCTGATTGTGGACTGTGGCGGCCGGGTCAAGAATATCAGCATCAGCCACCGGGTCTATGGCCGTATCACCGCCGAGATGGACATCCGTTCCCGGCAGGACGTGCGGGAATTTCTGCAATCGTTTGAGGACAGTTCCTCCACGGTGCTGTCCACCGCCACCGACGGCTACCACTATCATCTGGTGGAGGCAGCCACCCCGGACAGGCTGAGCCTGATCGAAAAAGAACTGAAAGAGCACGGTTTTCTGGCTCCGCTGCAACCGTGGGAGCATTGAAGAAAGAAAACGAGGCATAATTATGACTGTCCATGAACTGCAGCAGGAGATTCTGCGCCTGAAACGGGAAAAGAATATCTGCATCCTGGCCCATGCCTACCAGAGCCAGCCTGTGCTGGAAGTCGCCGATTACACCGGCGATTCCTACGGGTTGAGCGTGCAGGCGGCCAAAACCAACGCGGACGGGGTCATCATGTGCGGTGTGCGCTTCATGGCCGAGACCTGCAAAATTTTAAGCCCGGAGAAAACTGTCTGGCTGGCCAACCCCATGGCGGGCTGCCCTATGGCCGAGCAGCTTGATCTGGCGACCTTGCAGGAATTGAAAAAGCAGTACCCCGGCTACGCCGTGGTGGCGTACATCAATACAACCTCGGAGCTGAAAACGGCCTGCGATGTCTGTGTGACGTCCTCCAGCGCGCTGAAAATTTGCAGTGCGCTGGAAAACGATAAGATTCTGTTCATCCCCGATCCCAATTTGGGTGGCTATGTAGCAAAGCAGCTGCCGGAAAAGCAGTTTGCCTTTTACCACGGCGGCTGCCCGCGCCATATCGTATGTTCGGCAGCAGATGTAGTCAAAGCCCGCGCTGCCCACCCGGAGGCGCTGCTTCTGGTTCATCCCGAATGCCGCCCCGAGGTCGTGGAGCAGGCTGATTATGTTGGCTCTACCACCGGCATTATGGCTTATGCAGAAAAGTCCGATGCCAAAGAGTTCATCATCGGCACGGAAAACAGCATCGTGGAGCACCTCTCCTATGCTTGCCCGGAAAAGCGGTTCTATCCGCTGGCCGTGCAGCTTACCTGCATGAACATGAAACTGACCACCCTGATGGACATTTACCATTGCCTGCAGGGCAGCGGCGGCGAGGAAATCACCCTGCCGCAGGACGTCATGCAGGGAGCCGGGCGCTGCATCCGCCGCATGGTGGAGCTGGGCGGCTGACAGATTGCGCATATCCGCAATGGCCATCTGATACGATCCGCGTTGCATCCCGGCTCACACGGCGCTCTTTGCGGTATTGCCCTAAGAAATCAATGAAAAAAGCATATACAGCATCGCGTTGCGAACCGCCGAGAGGCCGTTCGCCATAAACGCAGCTGTATATGCTTTTTACTTTGCCGTACAGATCCTTTGTACGCTATTTAAACGCGATTACGAATTCTGTTTAAAAACTTTATCCAGTGTTCCCATCAGGATGTTCACATCAATCGGTTTTGCAATATGTGCATTCATCCCTGCTTTGAATGCTTTTTGGCGGTCTTCCTCAAAAGCGTTGGCTGTCATGGCCACAATGGGAATGTTTGCCTTTTTATTGCTGCTCAATGTACGGATCTCCCGGGTGGCGGTGTAACCGTCCATTTTGGGCATCTGAATATCCATCAGGATCAGATCATACTCATCCTCCGCAGCCTCGTTCATTCTGGCCACGGCATCCGTGCCGTCCTCAACGGCGTCCACTTTCAGTCCGGCTTCTTCCAGAATGGCCGTTGCAATCTCGCGGTTCAGTTCGTTATCCTCGACCAACAGCACCTTTTTGCCCGTATAGTCGCCGTGCTTGGGCAGAAGGGGCTGCCTGCCCGACACCACTTTGTGTGTCAGTGCATCGCGCAGTTCCGACATAAACAGCGGTTTGGAAACAAACGCCGTGACACCGGCCTGCCGGGCCTCGTCCTCAATGTCGGCCCAATCGTAGGCTGTCAATATGATGATCGGCGTGCCGGGTTCGATTACTTTGCGGATCCTGCGCGCCGTCTCAATGCCGTTCATATCCGGCATCAGCCAGTCAATAATGTAAACCTTGAACTCCGCACCTTGATTGTGCGCCTCCCTCGCGCGCAGGATGGCTTCCTTGCCGGAGGTCGTCCAGTCGGCTTCCATCTCAATTTCCCGCAGCATTTTGCTTACGCTCATGCAGGTCTGTGCATCATCATCCACAACCAGTGCACGGGTGCCTTTCAGGCCCGGAATCGGCGGATATTTCACCGATTCCGTACAAACCTTGCAGTCCAGGGTGACCGTAAACTCGCTGCCCTTTCCCTGCTCGCTCTTGACGGCGATGGTTCCGCCCATCATATCTACGATGTTTTTCGAGATGGCCATGCCAAGGCCCGTACCCTGAATGCAGCTTCTTGTCGCAGTCTGTTCCCGTGAAAAAGAGTCAAAAACGTGCGCCTGGAAGTCCTTCGACATACCGATACCGTTATCTTTCACGCTGAAAACAAAGGTCGCATACCCACTGCGGGCAGACGGCTTTTCTTCAACGCGGATATTGATGGTACCGCCCGCCGGTGTAAACTTGACAGCGTTGCCTACGATGTTGAGCAGGACCTGATTCAGGCGCAGCTTATCGGTGACAATATCCTCGTGGTGCACATCCTGCGTGTCGATGTAAAGGTCAAGCTGTTTGGCGCTGATATTGCCTTGAATGATCGTGCGCAGGTCGTGCAGTACATCGGGCAGGTGGACTTCTGTGTTGTCCAGTTTGACCGTGCCGCTTTCGATACGGCTCATATCCAGAATATCGTTGATCAGACTGAGCAGATGCTGGCCCGATACGCTGATTTTCTTCAGATACTCTTTGACAAGGTCAATGTTATCAATATGCGCCGTGGCAAGGGCCGTAAACCCGATAATGGCATTCATCGGGGTGCGAATATCGTGCGACATACTGTTCAGGAATACCGTCTTGGCCTTATTGGCGTGTTCCGCCGCCGCCAGTGCATCGCGCAGGGCATCCTCCTGCTTTTGCTCCCGCCGCTTTTCCTCGGTAGCGTCGCGGGTAGCAACCAATACGGCTGTTACGTTGCCGTCCGCGTCTTTTCGCTGCGGTGTGATCAGCGTAAGGATCCATTTCCTGTCGACAGTCTGAGACGCAAGAGCCAAAGAGGTGTGACCCTTCAGACGTTCGGCCACTGTCGTCATGTCCGTAAAGGCGAGATACTCCTCGCGGGATGGTTCCGCGATAATTTTCTCGATTTGCTCCTGCTGTACGGATCGTTTCAGTGCAAAGTGCTTCTGCTTCTTGACCGTATCTGACGCGTTTTTGACGATTTCAACGGTGTTTTTCTTCAAGTCCACCAGTGAAATGGACGTATACGCCGTGCCAAGCGCTGTGATAATTCCGGTACGTTTCTGGTGCTGCCGCAGCGCGTCTTTTTCCATTTTGGTCTGCCACAGCAGTGCCATTAAAAAGACCATTACGGCTATGGCCAGATAGGATGCACAGACAATGTTGCGCGTCATGAACACCTGAGATGCCGGGAAAAACACAAAGAGCGTATAGTTCTCGGTATTTTCCCGGCTGCCATACCAGACGCCCTGATGGCTGTTCAGGCGCACAATGCCATCCTCCGCAGCACCGAAGGTTCCGTTATATAATTCCTGGCATTCCTCTATTGCCTTGTTTACCTGTTTGCTGCTGTTGCTGCTGATGACCCTGCCGTTCTCCGTGATCGTAGCGATGCCGCCAAGCTCCAACGGAAAATCTCTCAACAGGGAATCCACCGTCAAATCCCCAGTATCCTCATTATCCTTCTGTATATAGGTAATCAGGATGCCTGGTGCATCCGCGCGTGCCACCGCGGCAAAATCATAGAGTATCCCATTTTCTTCCAGACGGGTCGAGTATGTCTTTTTTGGATAGTCAACGATATTGTGTACATAGGGGCTGTCGATCAGCTTCTCCCACAGCGGCATGGCGTTGCCGCCCTTTGTGGTCTGCATGACAACATTCAGGTTTTCATCTAATACAATCGCACCGGTCAGACGCTGTTCCTCTGCAAAAGCGTCCAGCTCCTGCGTGCCGAAACCTTCCTTCAGCGTCATTTCGTTGCCAAGGCTTACCGTTTTATCCAGCAGGCGGACAAGGCTTTTCACGCGGTCGTTGGCCGCATCAGTCTCGTACTGCTCTAAGCGAATCTTTACAAAACCAATCGTTTCATCCAATGTATGACGCAGTGCAATTCGGTTCAGATTCGTGAATGTGATCCAAAGTACAATGCCGAACGCAACTAACACAAGCAAAAACAGTCTTTTTTTGCCGGACTGCTTTTTCTCATTCATTTTCCCTGTTCCCCCCACACAGTTTTTTCTGCATCAAGTCCGAATTTTTCTGCAACGCGGCCAATCGTTCCGTCCTGCTTCATATCTTCCAGAGTTTGGGTCAGCTGCACAGCCAAATCCTCATGGGTGCCCTTTGCGAAGGCAACGCCAAGTTCGGAACTGTAAGGACTCTCTGACAGCACACGGTAACTGCTTCCATCCAGATTTGTCCACTTGGCTACCAGTGCTTCATGGCCCGCGACGGCATCTACATAGCCTTTGCGCAGTGCCGAAAACATATCCTCTGTCGTCTCAAAGCTGTTGACTTGCTTGACTTCGGGCAGAAAAGAGGGAATTTCGCCGAGAAACAGCGACTCCGCCTTTGTGGTTGCCTGTACGCCGATGCGCTTACCGGCCAGATCGGACAGCGACTGGATATCGCTGCCCGCACGGACAGCCACGACCTGACGGCTGTACATATACGGACCGGCCCATTGGTACTCGGTTTCCCGCCCGTTCATGCTGAAGCATGACCAGATACAGTCGATCGTTCCGTCGCTGAGAAGGTTGTTTTTGTCCGGCCATGAAATCGTCCGGAATTCCGGCGTATAGCCAAGTCGTGAAAACGCTTCCGTCGCCAGTTCCACGTCGATGCCGGCAAACTGCCCGTTCCTGTCCAGATAGCTGTAAGGGTCAAACACATCAATGCCGACCACAATCGTCTGCGGCGCAGTCTCTGCCGCAGAGTGCGGCTGTGCGGAACAGGCGCACAGACCTGCCATAAAAAGCATAGCCAAAGCCATAAGCAGACCATACACTTTTGCCCTGCTCATTGACGTTTTTCCTGTGTGGTGATGCCTGTTTGAAAAATGGAACATGCGCTTCTCTTCCTTATTATATAGGTTGTATACCGCTTGCCGCCGAACCCTGTCGGACGCAGTAAGCCATGAAGTAAACCATATTATAACTTTTCCAAATTGGAATTTTATCATACTACGGACATTATTGCAAGTGCTTTGCCTTGTTATTGGCTTACAGTTTACCACATTTATACAATATCCGACGATAACTCCAAAAGGCAGTTTCAGCTATTGAAAAAATCTGGCAGAAGTGCTATAACAAGGATGGATTACAGTAAATTGAGAGAGATGACATGTATGTATTCCATCTTCCGTGATTTGGCAATTATTATTCTGAGCGCCAAGTTTTTTGGCCTGGCTGCCCGCAAGTGCAAGGCCCCGCAGGTGGTCGGTGAAATTCTCGCCGGTCTGCTGATTGGGCCTTGTCTGCTCAATCTGGTGCAGATCAACGATACGATCTCCGTTTTTGCTGAAATCGGCGTTGTGCTGCTGATGTTTTCCACAGGACTTGGCACCAACCTGAAAGAACTGATGCGGGCCGGGCCTATTGCCACGCTGATTGCCTGCATCGGTGTGCTTGTACCGTTGATGGGCGGTACGCTGCTCTACAGCGCATTCTACGGCTTTTCGGCAATCGGCAGCCCGGAATTCTTCCGCGCATTGTTTATCGGCACGATTATGACTGCAACCAGCGTGTCCATCACGGTGGCAACGCTGCAGGAGTTGGGGCACTTAAAGAGTTTCCTTGGCACTACCATTGTCAGCGCTGCCGTCATTGATGATGTCATCGGCATTATCGTGCTGACCTGTGTGCTGGGTGCCAGCTCCGGTGAGGGGACCGGCATCGGCGGCGTGCTGGTCCAGACCGCGCTGTTCTTTCTGGTTGCCGTTGGTATCGGCTATGCGTTCCACTGCGCCATGAAGTGGCTGGATTCCCGCAATCCCCATACGCAGCGCATAACGATTGCCAGCCTTGCATTCTGCTTTGCAATGGCCTATATTGCCGAGAAATACTTTGGCATTGCGGATATTACCGGCGCTTACATTGCCGGTATCGTTCTCTGTACGCTGCACGACGCCGCTTATGTGGAGCGGCGGGTCGACATCAGTAACTATGTGATTTTTTCGCCGATTTTCTTTGTCAGCATCGGTTTAAAGACCGACATCAGCGGGCTGACGCCGGAGATTCTGCTGTTCAGTGTTTGCTTCGTTCTCGTTGCCCTGCTGGCAAAAATCATCGGCTGCGGACTGGCGGCCAGAGCCTGCCGTTTCAACTGGGGAGACTCTCTTAAAGTCGGTGTTGGCATGATGACCCGCGGCGAGGTCGCTTTGATCGTGGCTCAGAAGGGCCTTGAGGTCGGCGTTGTCGAGCCTGTTTATTTTACGGCGGTCATCCTTTTGATCGTGGTTTCCAGCGTCGCCACGCCGCTGGCGCTGAAAGCGCTGTTCACGAAAATGCCTCCTGTCCCCCATCCAAGCGAAGCAAAAAAGTGACCGCTGCATAACCCCTGCCTGTCAGCCAATGCCGGTGCCGGACGACCCATAATGAAAGAAAAGCCCTGGTAGCAGGCTTAAAAGTGAGAAGCTGCTCATTCCCTACGGAGTGAGCAGCTTCTTTTGTAAGATATGCGAAAATGCGAGATAATACGGCGCAGCAACGGCCTGCCGGTGGGCGCTTTGCATTTATCGCAGCTTATTTTCCCAGCCGACATTTGAAATCTGTATATCCGAACGTCACGATTTTCCGCGTAGTGCCGTCGGGCTTGCGGGCGTAAATACCGGGCAGGGGCATACCGTTGAAGGTGTTGTTCTTGCAGGTGGTGTAAATGGCCATATCGCCGAACACCAGCAGATCTCCCACGTTGGGAACGGCGTCCACGCCGTAATCCCCGATGACATCCCCGGCCAGGCAGGTCGGCCCGGCAAGGCGCACGGTGCAGGGCTTTTCTCCCGGTTCGGCTGCGGCAAACAGCGGCGGGCGGTAGGGCATCTCGATCACGTCCGGTGTATGGCAGGCGGCGCTGGCATCCAAGATGGCAACCGTCGTATCGCCGTTTTGCACCACGTCCAGCACGCGGGTCAAGAGATACCCTGCGTTCAGGGCGCAGGCCTCGCCGGGTTCCAGATAAACCGTCACGCCCCAGTCATTCCGGGCGCGGCGGATACACTTTTCCAAAGTGGCCATGTCGTAGCCGGGGCGGGTGATGTGATGCCCGCCTCCGAAGTTCAGCCACTTCATTTTTGGCAGCAAATCGCCGAATTTCTCTGCCACTGCGTCCAGCGTCACGGCCAGCGCATCGGCGTCCTGCTCACATAAAGTGTGAAAATGCAGGCCGTCCAACAGCCCGGGCAGGGCAGAATTTTCTGCCGCTGCCGCGTCCCACTGGGCGCGGGTCGTGCCCAAACGGCTGCCGGGGGCGCAGGGGTCGTAAATCGCGTGGCCGTCCTGAGTCGAGCACTCGGGATTGATGCGCAGTCCCACACTTTTGCCCGCCGCCTTGGCCGCGGGGCCAAATTTTGCCAGCTGCGCGGGCGAGTTGAAGACGATATGGTCGGCGTACCGCAGCAGCTCGTCCATTTCATCTGCGCGGTAGGCCGCGCAGAAAACGTGCACTTCTTTGCCGGGCATTTCCTCCGCGCCGAGCCGCGCCTCAAACAGGCCGCTGGCCTCGGTGCCCGCGAGGTGCGGCGCCAGCAGCGGGTACAAGTCGTAGTTGCTGAACGCCTTTTGCGCCAGCAGCACCTTGCACCCGGTACGACGGGCCAGCCCGCCCAGAATCTCCGCGTTGCGGGTCAGGGCAGCTTCATCCAGCAGGTAGCAGGGCGTGGGCAGGGCGGAAAATTCCGGCGGCACTGCGCCGTCGATGGCCGCAAACGGCGGCCGTGCGTCGCGCTGCGCCATCAGTCCACGAGAACCGGGTCATGGTTCTCGCTGCGGGGCAGGCCGTACTTGTCCAGTGCGTCGAGGAACGGGTCGGGGTTGAACTCCTCCACCGTGTAGACGCCGGGCTTGGTCCACTCGCCGGTCAGCATCATCAGCGCACCGCACATCGCGGGCACACCGGTGGTGTAGCTGATGGCCTGACTGCCGACCTCGCGGTAGCACTCCTGATGGTCGCACACATTATAAATGTAGTAGGTCTTGTCCTTGCCGTCCTTTTTTCCGGTGAAGATGCAGCCGATGTTCGTCTTGCCCTTGGTGCGGGGACCGAGGCTGGCGGGGTCGGGCAGCAGCGCTTTCAGGAACTGGATGGGCACGATCTCCTGACCGTTGTAATTGATGGGCGTGGTGGAGAGCATGCCCACATCCTCCAGGCAGCGCATGTGGTCAAGGTAGCTCTGTCCGAAGGTCATGAAGAAGCGAATGCGTTTGACATCGGGCAGGTTCTTGCCAAGAGACTCAATTTCCTCATGATGCAGCAGGTACATATCCTTCTGACCGACCTGGTCAAAGTTGTACTCGCGCTTGATACTCATGGGCGGGATCTCGACCCACTTGCCGTTCTCCATATAGCTGCCGGGGGCGGAGACCTCGCGCAGGTTGATCTCGGGGTTGAAGTTGGTGGCGAACGCATAGCCGTGATCGCCGCCGTTGCAGTCGAGGATGTCGATGGTGTCGATGGAGTCGAACTCATGCTTGGCGGCGTAGGCGCAGTAGGCCTGGGTCACGCCCGGGTCAAAGCCGCAGCCCAGCAGCGCGGTCAGGCCGGCGTCCTCAAACTTTTTCTTGTACGCCCACTGCCAGCTGTAGTCAAAGTAAGCGGAGAAGCCGGCCTCCTTGCAGCGCTTCTCGTAGATGGCACGCCACGCGGGGTCGTCGGTGTTTTCCGGCTCGTAGTTGGCAGTGTCCATATAGTTTACGCCGCAGGCCAGGCAGGCGTCCATGATGGTCAGATCCTGATACGGCAGGGCGATATTCATGACGAGGTCAGGCTTGTAGCTGTTGATGAGGTCGCACAGCTGCTGGACGTCGTCGGCATCGACCTGCGCGGTGGTGATTTTGGTCCGGGTGGTGGGGGCCAGCTTGGCGGCCAGCGCGTCGCACTTGGATTTGGTGCGGCTGGCGATGCACAGCTCGGTAAAGACGTCGCTGACCTGGCAGCACTTGGAGATGGCGACGCTTGCCACGCCGCCGCAGCCGATAACAAGAACTTTGCTCATGATGGTACTCCTTTATGTTTTATTTGAATGTAGGGTGTACAGATCTTCGATCAGTCCAGCGCCAGCAGCAGCTCACGCAGCACTTTGCAGGCAGTTGCGGTGGAAACGCCGCTCTGGTCCAGCATGGGGGCCAGCTCGTTCACATCCGCGCCGATGATGTTTGCTTTGGTTACGGTGCGGATGGCTCCCAGCAGCTGCAAGAAGCTGACTCCGCCCGCTTCGGGGGTTCCGGTTCCGGGGAATGCCGATGGATCCAGGCAGTCAAGGTCGATTGTCAGGTAAACCGGCACATTTGCCTGGCACAGCCAATCGGTCAATTCCTGCAGACCGGTGAAATCGAACTTGTGAATATCGGTATGGCGGGCGGCAAA
>OGMF01003289.1_pt1 | contig 12328 bp, 9 predicted proteins | sample 1572921 | NCBI WGS metagenome assembly OGMF01 (sample SAMEA2581919, study PRJEB24529) | metagenome | biome: Human gut stool | place: China | collected 2011
CCCTTGACCTCTCGGATGCGAACCGAACGCTCTCCCAACTGAGCTACAGGCCCATGTCATTTCGACTTGATAAGTGTACCTCTTTTCTGCCAAAAAGTCAAGGGGGTAATGCAGATTTTGTTTGCAAGCGCCGGACATATCCTGTAACATACGAATTTATATTGTAACAGGTGCAATTCCGCCTGCATCTTGCGCTTCTCTTTATATAGTGCTATAATGGTACAAATCTTGCAGTGCCCGTATAAAAACGTATAGGCAATGTGGATTGAATCCTGCGCGTGGGTTGAATTATAGTATTCTCATTAAAGGTACAAGAATTCAACCTATGTGGGGAGGAAACCTTATGGAAGGCAAGCTGATTGCAAGCTACCGGCGGGAGCTTTCTGCGCTGGATGACCTGCAATGCGCCGGAACCGTGACCTATACGCTGACACAGGAGGCGGATGCGTTTGTCATCACTGTCCAGCGCGACGGGGCACGGGCAGCGGCGTGTATGCTGTGTGAGATAGAGGAGGAGCGCGCGGGGATGCTGACCCGTTTCCTGTACGAAAACGCCGTGGAGCCTGCGCATACCTCCGCGGTACTGCATGACCTCTGTGGATCGAAGGTGGGCTGACATGGCGGTGTTGCTGCATGACCGTTCGGAAGAGGCCGGACAAAAGCAGAGAGAGGCGCTCAGGCTGCCCCGGACCTCCGCCGTGGTGGCACTGTTTGCATTCAGCTCCCGCATGGATCGCGATTCCATGCGGCTGTTCGCCCGGACCCATGGGGACGAGGTTCGCGCCGCGGCCATTGCATCGACGGGGCAGGAGGTACTGGAGCTGCTGCACGGCGGTCTTCGCCCGCAGGTGCTTGTGCTCGACGCCCTGCTGACCAAGCCGTCCGTGACGCAGGTCTTGCAGGAGATCAGCACGATGCAGCCGGACCCGGAGCCGGCAGTCCTTGTGCTGGTGCCCGTGCCGGAGGAAACCGCTGCGCGCAAGGCGCTGGGCCTGTTTGCCCAGTACCGGATCATGCTGCGCCCCTACGGGATGAAGAATCTTTTCGATGAGATCTACCGCATGGGCACAACGGACGACGAGCATCGGCTCTACCACCTGCGCCGCTGCTGTGAGGATGTGCTGGATGACTTCGGCGCACGGTCCACACTGAACGGCTACCGCTATGCCGAGCGGATGCTGCTCTACGCGCTGTACGCGGAGCGCCCGCAGAAGATCGGCGATTTGCAGCAGTATGTCGCGTCGGAGGAGAACATAGAGATCGGCACTGTGACCTCGGCGCTGAACCGGATGTCGGCGGGTATGTCCAAGCGCGGTGCGGAGCCGTACCGCGGGCTTTGCCTGCGCTGCGGCCGCCCGGAAAACGGCGTGCTCTCCAACGGGCAGCTGTTTGAGGGGCTGCTCAAGGAGCTGCGCCGCCGACTGGAACCGACTGTATAAATTAGGAAAGAAGGCGTTTTCCATGGACAGAAGGAACGAGGATACAGCACTGCTGGCCTTGCGCGGGGGATTGCGCGGGCGGTTCCGGCGCTCGTTTGACAGCATGGAGAACGCCTTTGAGGTATTGCAGGACCGCTTGCAGCACGCGGTAAACCCGGCAGAGCGTGCCGAGCTGATGCCGCTGCTCGAGGAATTGCAGACGCAGCTGATCTGCCTGCGGCGGCTGGGGGACCAGGCGTCGGATGCCGCCACGGCGGCGCTGCTGCACGGCACCTGTGTGCCGCAGCCCATCGACCTGCTGGGGCAGCTGCGGGAATTTTGCAGTATTTTGCAGGAGGAGGCCGCGCAGTACGCGCTGCCCTTTACCGTGACGCTGCAGGCCGACGGGCTGGACGTGCTGCCTACGACGGGGGATGTCTCGCTGCTCAACGGTCTGCTGACGAACCTTGTCTCCAACACACTGGCCGCGGACCGTGCGGCGCACATTATGCTGCTCTGCACGCCGGGTCGGCTCTGCTACAGGGACAACGGCCCGGGTCTGCCGCCCGATGCCGCCGCCCTGCTGACCGAGGGGCAATGGAGCGAACGTCTGCTCCACGCGGGCGGGCTGGGCCTGCCGCTGGTTGCCGCTTACACAAGCGCCATGGGCTGGGCGCTGACCGTAGGGGAGGGGCCGGGTATGAGCTTGCAGTTCACGCTGCCCGCCGCGCCGCCGCTCGACGGCATGGTGCTGACCTCGCCCACCGAGCGTCTCGCTGACCGGCAGAACCGCCGCAGACTGATACGCCGGGAGCTGGCGGCTCTGGTAGCGGATACTTCGATGCAGTAAGTAAAAGCGCTGTTCTTGGAAGGGGGCGGCGCTTTTTTGCTGCATGGCTTCCCCCTCGGGGGAAGCTGTCAGCGGCCCCGCCTGCTGACTGATGAGGGGAAACCTTGCCTCTGCTGCCCGTAAACGGATCGCTGTGGCAAACCTGCCCCTCATCCGGCCCTGCTGGGCCACCTTCCCCACAGGGGAAGGCTTTAAGGAGACAGGCAGCCCCATTTTTTTTCCACACCGCTTTACTTTAAGCCCAAATTATTGTAAAATGTTATACAAAGAGAATGGTTTACTATGCCTGCACGGCACAGCAGACCGCCAAAATAACTACAGGTGGTGTTTTTTATGGCAATTCAGTATAAACGTATTCTTCTGAAGGTCAGCGGCGAGGCTCTGTCCGGCCCCAAGGGCACGGGCTTTGATGAGGAGACCATCGCCTCCATCTGCGCGGGCATCAAGGCTGCGCACGACCTCGGTGCCCAGATCGGCATCGTCGTGGGCGGCGGCAACTTCTGGCGCGGACGCTCCAGCGGCAAAATGGACCGTATGGACGCCGACAAGATCGGTATGCTGGCCACCGTTATGAACGCGCTGGCTGTCAAGGACGCGCTGCGCCAGCAGGGTGTGGACGCCGTCGTCATGACCAGCTCCTTCATGCCGCAGGTCGCCGAGTGCTTCACGAGCGACAAGGCCATTGCCGCAAGATCGTCGTGTTCGGCGGCGGCACCGGCAACCCGATCTTCTCCACCGACACGGCCTCCGCCCTGCGCGCACTGGAGATCGGTGCGGACGCCATGTTCAAGGCCACGATGGTCGACGGCGTCTATGACAAGGACCCCCACAAGTACGCCGACGCCGTGCGCTACGACACGCTGACCTTCACCCGCGTGCTGGATGAGCGCCTGGCCGTCATGGACTCCACCGCCGCGACCCTCTGCCGCGACAACGGTCTGCCCATCCTCGTGTTCGATCTGGGCCAGCCCGCCAACATTGCCAAGGCTGTCAAGGGCGAAAGCGTCGGTACCCTGGTCAGGGAATAAGACGTAAAAGCACAAATTGAAAAATTCATATTTTCCCCCTATACCATCTTAAAATAAGGAGAATTTCATTATGAGCAGCACGACGAAACCCTATGAAGAAAAAATGAATGCCAGTGTCAACCACCTCATCCATGAACTGGCCTCCATCCGCGCAGGCCGCGCCAACCCCGCCATTCTGGACAAGGTCACGGTCGATTACTACGGCAGCCCCACGCCCATCCAGCAGATCGCGGCTGTCGCCGTCGCCGAGGCCCGCATCCTGACCATCTCCCCGTGGGACCGCTCGATGCTCAAGCCCATCTCCAAGGCCATCCAGACCAGCGACATCGGCATCAACCCCATTGATGACGGCCAGGTCATCCGTCTGGTGTTCCCGGCCCCCACCGAGGAGCGCCGCAAGCAGCTGACCAAGGATGTCAAGAAGCAGGGCGAGGACGCCAAGACTGCCGTGCGCAACATCCGCCGCGACGCCATGGACAAGTTCAAGGCCATGAAGAAGGCCGGCGAGCTCACCGAGGACGACCAGAAGAAGCTGGAGGAAGAGACCCAGAAGCTGACCGACAAATATGTCAAGCTGATCGACGACACCTGCGCCGACAAGAACAAGGAAATCATGGAGGTCTGATCTCTCCATGAACGATAGCCTGTGCGGGCATGTCATGCGACACGCCCGCATAGGCTGTTATTGCATCATTGAATAAAACGATTCCGCGAAAGGAAACCACCGTTTATGAAGACCCGCATCATCACCGCCGCTGTCGGCCTGGGCGTTTTGGCCGTTGTGCTGGCGTTTTTTGACACCTTCCTGTTTGACTTGGTATTAAGTGCTGTCTGCCTGATTGCCATCCATGAGGTTTTTTCCGCTATGGGCTTTGGCAAAAAGCAGTGGTATCTCTATGCCGCCGCTGTGCCGCTGACGCTGCTGGTCATGCTGAGCACTTTGCAGATGGTGCGCGGCCTGCTGCTGCCCGCGGCCTTTTTGACGGTGCTGTTCTACAACGTCTGTCAGATCGCTCACGTCAAAACACTGGATTTCGGTAAGCTGACGGGGTTTGTCTACTTCTCGGGCGTCATCACGTTCTGCTTCTACTCGCTCATCCACTTAAAGCGGATGCTGCCCTTCGCAGAATATCGCTATGACGCAATTTATTTCATTCTGCTGATCCTCTGCTTTGCCTGGGGCGGCGACACCGCGGCCTACTTTGCGGGCCGTGCGTTCGGCAGGCACAAGCTGGCTCCTATCGTCAGCCCCCACAAGACCGTGGAGGGCGCTGTGGGCGGCGTGCTGGGCAGCATGGCTGCGGGCTGTGTGCTGACGCTCGTCTACTCGCTGCTGTCGGCCAAATACAACGTCATCAGCATTCAGGTGCAGCCGAAGCATTATCTGGTGCTGCTGGGCATGGGTGCCGTGGCATCGGTGCTGGGCATTCTGGGTGACTTGTTCGCGTCGTCCGTCAAGCGCCAGGTCGGTATCAAGGATTACGGCACCATCTTCCCGGGGCACGGCGGCATTCTGGACCGCTTTGACAGTGTGATGTTCATTGCGCCCTTTGTGACCATGGTCATTACGGCGGTGTTCTATTATTAAGGGAGGAATATGTGATGTCGAAAAAAATCACTCTGCTGGGTTCTACCGGTTCCATTGGCACCCAGAGTCTGGATGTGATCCGTGCACAGGGCTATGAGGTGTTCGGCCTTTCTGCCCACAGCCATGTAGACAAGATCCTGCAGCAGATCGAAGAGTTTCATCCGCGCTATGTCTGCATGACCGACCCGGATGCGGCCCGCAGGCTGGATGCGGAGCTTTCCGGTCGTGCAGATGCGCCCCGGCTGCTGGTAGGGCCGGAAGGGCTCAAGCAGCTGGCCGCACTGGACGGCACCGATGTGGTGCTGAACAGCGTGGTGGGCATTGCAGGCCTTGGTGCCAGCCTGTGCGCGATCGAAAGCGGGCATGATCTGGCCCTTGCCAACAAGGAGAGCCTTGTCACCGGCGGCCATCTGGTCACACAGGCCGTGGCAAAGCAGGGTGTAAAGCTGCTGCCGGTGGACAGTGAACACTCGGCCATCTTCCAGTGCCTGCAGGATAAGGAGAGTGCCCCCAGCCTGACCAAGATCCTGCTCACGGCATCCGGCGGCCCCTTCTTCGGGATGAAGACCGAGGAGCTGCGCGGTAAGACCAAGGCGGATGCCCTCAAGCACCCCAACTGGAACATGGGCGCAAAGATCACCATTGACTCTGCCACCCTGATGAACAAGGGTCTGGAGCTGATCGAGGCAGTGTGGCTGTTCGGCCTGCCGCCGGAGAAGATCCAGATCGTGGTGCAGCGCCAGAGCATCGTGCATTCGGCGGTGCAGTTCAGCGATCATTCGGTCATTGCTCAGCTGGGTGTGCCGGATATGCGCATTCCCATCCAGTATGCGCTCACCTACCCAAAGCGCGTACCCGGCGTTGTGCCGGAGCTGGACTTTGCCGCACTCAAGGTGCTCACCTTCGATGTGGCAGACGACGAGACCTTCCGCTGCCTTGCCGCCTGCAAAAAGGCCATCAAAAAGGGCGGTCTCGGCCCCTGCGCCGCCAACGGTGCCAACGAAGAAGCCGTGAAGCTGTTCCTTGAGGATAAGATCGGCTTTCTGGATATCGGCCGTCTGGTGGAGGCTGTGGTGGACAGCGACAGCTTCGGCGGCGACTACACCCTGAGCGATGTGTACGAGTGCGACCGTATGGCAAGAGAATTCGTGAGAGCGCATTTGTAAAGCCTTCCCATGGGGAAGGGTGGCTGCGACCAACGGGAGCAGACGGATGAAGGGTTGGAATCATCAGATGCTATTTTGTCGGAACGACATCGGACCGCAGTTCCCCTCATCAGTCGCGAACGCGACAGCTGTTCCCCGCTTTGTCACCCACGGTGACATTTCTCCCCGGAAGGGGGAGAATCTTTCCCCTCGGGGAAAGACTTTTTCTGCAATACACTTAACCTAGGAGACGCAATGTCAGTTTTTATCACCCTGATCGCGGCGCTGATCGTTTTCAGTGCGGTGATCGCCATCCATGAGTTCGGGCACTTTGCTGTGGCAAAGCTCTGCGGCATTCAGGTCAACGAGTTTTCCATCGGCATGGGGCCGGCTTTGTGGAAGAAAATTTACAAGGGCACCCAGTACAGCCTGCGTGCATTGCCGGTAGGCGGCTATGTGGCGCTGGAGGGCGAGGAAAGCCCCGAGAGCCAGCAGGCCGAAGCGGCCCGCGACGAACGGGAAGCAGAGGACGAAAACCCTGTCCCGCCGGAGCAGCGCACCGGCATCCCTTTGAACGAGGCATCGGTATGGCAGCGTGTGCTTGTGATGGTGGCAGGTGCCTTCATGAATTTCGTGCTGGGCTTTGTGGTGCTGGTCATTCTTGTGGCAGCACAGGAAGGAGCCATCACCAGCAAGACCATCTATTCCATTGAGAACGATGCCCTCTGCGGCCAGACCGGCCTGCAGGCGGGGGACGAGATCGTTGCCGTGAACGGCAGGCGCTGCTTTGTGGCCAACGACATCCTTTATGAGCTGGTGCGCACCGAAGCCTATCGCGCCGATTTTACGGTCAAGCGGGACGGCCAGAAGGTGGAACTGTCGGACGTGCAGTTCAACACCTGGCAGGACGAGGACGGCCAGACCCATATGACCCTTGGCTTTACGGTGTACGGCATCAAAAAAACACCGCTCAATGTGTTAAAAGAAGCGTGGAACAGCACCCTGTACTACGGACGCATCGTGTTTACCTCGCTGGAAGACCTTGTGCGCGGACGCGAGAGCATCAACAATCTGTCCGGCCCGGTGGGTATCGTGACAGCGATCGGTCAGGCGGCAAGCTACGGCTGGCAGGATCTGCTGGAGCTGCTGGCCCTCATCACCATCAATCTGGGCGTGTTCAATCTGCTGCCCTTCCCGGCACTGGATGGCGGCAAGGTGGTATTTTTGATCATTGAGGGCGTTACCGGCCATGCAGTGCCGGAAAAGCTGCAGGGCACACTGACCATTGCGGCCTTTGCACTGCTGTTTGGCCTGATGCTCTTTGCAACCTATAATGATATCATCCGGCTTGTGACCGGTGCAATGTGAGCAAAAACAGAAAGGGGAGCTTTATGAGGCAGTTAAAACGGGAAGTGAAGATCGGCAATGTGACCATCGGCGGCAAGAATCCTATTGCGGTGCAGACGATGCTCAACGTGCCGGTGGAGGATATTGAGGGCAATGTGGCGCAGGCAAAGCGGTGCGAAGCTGCTGGCTGTCAGATCTTGCGCGTGACCTGCCCCAGCCCGGCGGATGCAAAGTGCATCGAAGCCGTCAAGAATGCGGTGAACATCCCCATTGTGGCAGACATCCATTTTGACTACAAGGCGGCTCTGGCCTGCGCAGATGTGGGCGTGGATAAGATCCGCATCAACCCCGGCAACATCGGCGACGATGACCGGGTGAAGGCTGTGGTGGATGCCTGTCAGCGCAAGAACATTCCCATCCGCATCGGCGTGAATGGCGGCAGTCTGGAAAAGCACATCCTTGCAAAATACGGCGCACCCACGCCGGAGGCCATGGTGGAGAGTGCACTGTACCATGTGCGCCTGCTGGAAAAATTCGATTTCAACAACATCGTCATTTCCATCAAGAACTCCAATGTGCCCCGCATGATGGAGGCCTACCGCCAGCTCAGTGCAGTTACAGATTACCCGCTCCATGTGGGCGTCACCGAAGCAGGCACCTATCAGATGGGTCTGCTCAAGAGCGGTATGGGCATCGGCGGGATGCTGCTGGAGGGCATCGGCGATACCATCCGTGTCTCGCTGGCTGCCGAGCCGGAAAAAGAGGTGGAAGCAGGCTACAACATCCTGCGCGCCGTGGGCTTCCCGGTAGCAGGCCCGGAGGTCATCACCTGCCCCACCTGCGGCCGCACCCAGTATCCCTGCACCGAGATCGCCAATGAGGTGGAAAAGCGGCTGCAGGGCTGCAAAAAATCCATCAAGGTGGCCGTGATGGGCTGCGTGGTCAACGGCCCCGGTGAAGCCCGTGAAGCAGACATCGGCATTGCCGGCGGCAAAGGCGAGGCGGTGCTGTTCATCCACGGCAAGCCCATCAAAAAGCTGACCGGAGACAACATCCTGGATCAGTTCATGGATGAGATCTATAAACTGTAAAGTGGGAGAATGATATGGCACTGCAAAATAAACTGGGCCTGACCGATGAACTGGAGCTTGCCCGTGAAGAGGAAAGGATCAGCAAACAAAAGGCGCTGGCGCTGTATGATACGGGTTTGCTGGATACTTTTCCGGTAGGAACATTTGCAGGCCTTGCAATGATCCATAAATGTCTGTTTGAAGATATCTATGAGTTTTCCGGTCAGATGCGCACCGTGAACATCGCAAAGGGAAATTTCCGCTTTGCACCGGTTATGTATCTGCGCCCGGCACTGGAAAGCATTGACCAGATGCCGCAGTCCACGTTTGATGAAATTATTGAAAAATATGTGGAGATGAACGTGGCGCACCCTTTCCGGGAAGGCAATGGCCGCAGTACCCGTATCTGGCTGGACTGCATCCTGAAAAAAGAACTGCATCAGGTGGTGGATTGGAGCCGCGTGGATAAAAGCGACTATCTGATGGCCATGGAGCGCAGCCCGGTGAAAGATCTGGAAATCAAGGTGCTGCTGCATAAAGCACTGACGGAACAGATCAATGACCGTCAGGTGTATATGAAGGGGATTGATGCAAGCTATCATTATGAGGGCTACCAGATTTTCAGAACAGAGGAACTTGCAAAGAAATAAAACCACATTTTTGCTGCCACACCTGCAAAAACGGGTGCGGCAGTTTGTGCTGTATAAAAAGGAGTACCATTTGTGACACCACTCGTATCCAACCTGTGGCCGCAGTTCATGGTGGACCCGGCATTTGCAGACTGCTTCGGGCAGGTCATTGTGGAGCATGCGCAGATGCTGCGGCAGGAGCGGCAGGTCATCTTTACCCTGCGCAGCGGTGCGCCGCTGGACAAAGATCTCTGTGCCCGGCTGCTGGCATCCCTGCAGCCGGATTATGAGGGCTTTGAGCTGCGCATCCAGAACCTGTTTGGCTATGCCATGCTGGACGAAGCGGCCCTGCGCGATCTGATGGAAGAGATGAAGCGGGACGGCGTGCCCATCAATGGCTTTCTGGACCGGTGCAAGATCAACATCATCGGACAGAAGATCACCATCGGCGTATGCCATGGCACCAAGTTTTTGCAGGAGATGCACTTTGAAAAGCTGCTGGCAGAGCGCATTGCGGCCCATACCGGGGTAACGCCGCAGGTAACGCTGCAAAGCGCTGTAAGCGAAGCCGAGCAGCACCAGATGGAAGAAAAGCTGGAGCGCAAGATTGCGCCACCGGTGGTCAAGTTTGAGAAAAAGAACACAGCACCGTCCATCAAGGTGGATGGTCTGGACCTGACCGATAAGCCTGTCACCATTTTCCACGGCAAGATGTTCACCCCCAAGAACCTCACCCCGCTGAAAGACCTTGGCGGCGAGGGCGGCAAGTGCACGATCTGGGGCGATGTGTTCTTCTCGGAGGTCAAGGGAAACTTCCGCAAAATTTATACCGTATCCATCACCGACTATCAGGGCTCCATCAACCTGAAGATCCGCGCGCAGGAAGGTGAGGACTGCTCCAAGTGGGAGAGCCTTGGCAAAGGCACCACCCTCATCGTGCGCGGCGACTGCTCCTACGACAAGTACGAACACGATTACATCGTCTACCCCTACGATGTGCTCATCGTGGAGCGTAAAAAGCGGGAGGATACCGCACCGGTCAAGCGTGTGGAGCTGCATCTGCACACCAAGCTTTCCAGCATGGACGGCTTCTGTGACCCCGGCGGCATCGTCAAGCTGGCCCACCGCATGGGGCATCCGGCCGTTGCCATCACGGACCACGGTGTGTGTCAGGGTTACCCGGAAGCCATGCTGGCAGCGGACGATATCCATAAATCAGACCCGGACTTCAAGCTGATCTACGGCTGCGAAGCCTACTTTGTGGACGACATGATCCCCTGTGTATACGGTGTGAAGGATCAGCCGCTGGACGGGGAGTTCTGCGTGTTTGATACCGAGACCACAGGCCTTGACCCCGGCGTGGAGTATATGACCGAGATCGGTGCCGTCATCGTGAAAAACGGCGAAGTGGTGGAGGAATTTGATACCTTTGTCAAGCCCGGCAAGCCCATCACCCCCAAGATCACCGAGCTGACCGGCATCACCAACGAAATGGTGGCGGATGCTCCCGGCGAAAAGGAAGCGCTGGAAGCCTTCCTCAAATTTGCGGGAGACCGCATCCTTGTGGGCCACAATGTCCACGCCTTTGATATGCGTTTCCTGCGCGCCGCCGCCAAGCGCAGCGGCATCAGGCTGGAGCCGACCTATATCGACACCCTGACCATGGCGCAGGCCATGTACCCCGGCCTGCACAACTACAAGCAGGGCACCATCAACAAGCATCTGGAGCTGCCTGCCTACGAGGCCCACCGTGCCTGTGAGGATTCTGCCGCGCTGGGCCGCATCTTCGGGGTCATGCTGAACGACCTGAAAGAAAAGCAGGTAGCAAAGGTCAGTGAGATCAACACCGGCCTTGGCGGCAACCGCGAGGTGCTGAAAAAGAAGTATTACCACCTCATCATTCTGGTCAAGAACCAGATGGGCCTGAAAAATCTGTACAAGATCGTCAGCGAAGCCCATGTGAACTACTTTTTCAAAAAGCCCCGGGTGCCCCGGAGCCTTTTGAACAAATACCGGGACGGCCTGCTGCTCACTTCCGCCTGCGAAGCCGGCGAGCTGTACCGGGCCATCGTGGATGGCACCAGCTATGAAGAACTGAAAAAGATCGCGTCCTACTACGATATTCTTGAGATCCAGCCGCTGGGCAACAACGCCTACATGGTGCGGGACGGCAAGGTGGACAGCGAAGAGGACATCAAAAACTTCAACCGCACGGTCATCAAGTTGGGCGAAGATCTGCACAAGCCGGTCATTGCCACCGGCGACGTGCACTTTACCGAGCCGGAGGATGCGGCGTACCGTGCCGTGCTGCAGGCGGGCAACGGCTTCAAGGATGCGGACAACCAGCCGCCCCTGTTCTTCCGCACCACGCAGGATATGCTGGCACAGTTCTACTACCTGCCCAAGGAAAAAGCCTACGAGGTGGTGGTGAAGAACCCCCGCAAGATCGCGGCGATGATCGACAACAATGTTCGTGCCATCCCGCGCGGCACCTACCCGCCCAGCATCGAGGGCGCAGAGCAGCAGCTGCGCGATGCTACGTGGGAACACGCCAAGCGCGATTACGGTGACCCGCTGCCCGAAATTGTGGAAAAGCGGCTGCAGAAGGAGCTGGACTCCATCTGCGGCCATGGCTACGCCGTGCTGTACGTCATTGCGGTCAAACTGGTGGCCTATTCCAACGCGGGCGGCTATCAGGTGGGCAGCCGTGGTTCGGTCGGCTCATCGGCCGTGGCCCACTTCTCCGGCATCTCGGAGGTGAACAGCCTGCCGCCCCACTATCGCTGCCCCAAGTGCAAGCACAGCGAGTTCATCACCGACGGCAGCGTGGACGACGGCTTTGACCTGCCGGATAAAAACTGCCCCAACTGCGGCACCCGGATGCTGGTGGACGGCCACGACATTCCGTTCGAGACCTTCCTCGGCTTCTACGGCGATAAAGAGCCGGATATCGACCTGAACTTTTCCGGCGAATATCAGTCCAATGTGCACCGCTATACCGAGGAGCTGTTCGGCAAAGCCAACGTGTTCAAGGCGGGCACCGTGTCCGGTATTCAGGACAAGACCGCCTACGGCTATGTCAAAAAATATCTGGATGAGCGCGGCCGCACGGTGAACCATGCGGAGGAGAACCGCCTGACTCTGGGCTGCACCGGCGTCAAGCGCACCACGGGTCAGCACCCCGGCGGCATGGTCGTTGTGCCGGACACCTACGAGATCTACGATTTCTGTCCCATCCAGCACCCGGCGGATG
>OGMF01003294.1_pt1 | contig 12320 bp, 13 predicted proteins | sample 1572921 | NCBI WGS metagenome assembly OGMF01 (sample SAMEA2581919, study PRJEB24529) | metagenome | biome: Human gut stool | place: China | collected 2011
ACTCTTTCCCTACACGACGCTCTTCCGATCTACCCATATTTAACATTTCCCAACGCACATTTAACGGTTGCTAACAGACTTTGGCACGCTTTTTGCTATGGGTCGCCCTTACCGTTTTTTTAACATTTCGCACCAGACTTTGGCACGGTTTTTGTTATGCGTGGAACACATTGTTAAACAAAGTTAAAAGAATAATTTAACATAAAATAACACGCAAACCGCTTGCAGGTAAAATAAAATGCGTACATTTGCATAGTGTTAAACAATTAAATACTTTATAAAAATGAAAACGACAGATTTAATTTTTGAAAATCAGAAAGTGTTAAACGCAATGCAAAACTTGGTATTGCAAAGTAAGAAACACATTGAGTTTTTGGCGGTAAATGCGCCCGAAATTCGCACAAACCTTGAAAACGTTGCCGAAAGTATGCAAACGCTTGCCGATACGCTGGACAATCTAATCTTGTTTAACCGTGATATACGCAACAAGTTCGCAATGGAAGTTGCCTGCAAAAATCAAGCATACGACTTTATAGCGACTGAAAAGTTGGTCGAGCGGTTCGAAACCTTTTGCGAATGTTTCCCCACAAAATTGTACATCGGTTTAACGGGCATTCAAACATTGCATGACAAATAACAATCAGAAAGCAAAAGAAAAGGCGGTAACAATCAAGTTGCCGCCTTTCTTTTTATCCTGCCTTGCAGTTACTCAATATAAACGCCGTCAGACAAAGCCGTGTATATCATTTCTTGTTCCTCTGTCAGCATTTCGGCGGTGTGTATGGGTGTAACATCATCGAACATATTAAACCCTCTGAAATCGCCTAAAATGCCTGCTTGTCGGTCGGTGTTTCGCCCGTTGCTTGCGCTCTCGTACCACTTGCAGTAAATGTAAGGTTCTAAGCCGTAATATAACCTTTCGTTCCAATCATCGCCGCCAACGGTTTTAACTTGGGTGCTTGGTGAAAGGTATATTATTTCGCTGCTTGGCTCTGTTTCCTCAACTTGAAATACAACGCCGTTGCAGGACAAAAGCGCAACCCCGTTGCCCGTTACCACGTTTATAACGTACTGCAAAGCTATCGTTTTACCTGCATAATCGGTATTGAGGTTTACAAAGCCCGCAAACGGCAAAAAGATTTGTATTTCGCTTTCGTAGTCGGTGTTGTCCTCATTGTGCGCTGGTACAACCGCCGTGCCGAAATCAAGCGTTATTTTATCCGTTTCAGGTATATTTGCGTTTACTTCCGTGTTGTAATTGCCACATCGTATAACGTCCTGCCCTTTTGAATTGATATTCGTATAAATACGCTTTATTCGGTTAACATATTCGCCTAAATCAATGTTTTCGTATATTTCAACGCCCGTACTCGGGTCTTTACCCGTTTCACGGAAAAACCGCTTTTTAGAAAAGGCTTCCAAATCATCAAGCGTTACCAAATACACATTAATTGCACCGTAATGTTCACCTATTACGCTGGTAACTTCGGCGTCCGCTCCTATGTAAATACCTTTGCTTGGGTCGTATTTTTCAGTGTCTAACAATATGGTTAAACTTGCGGTTTTCTTATCCTCGCTTATATTCATCGGAAACGCTGTAAAATCACCGTATTTGTCATAAAGTTGCACAACTGGGCGGCGGGGTTCATCGCTTACAAATTCAGCATTTGTGTTGGCTTTTAGCGTTATTGTCACTTCCGTGTCCGCCTCGTATTGTTCGGGAATATTCACACCCTTACAATTTGTTAAACCTGTGGTAACTTTAAAATATACCTTTGGCTCTTCTTTTTTCTTGGTGTTTCCATTTATTACAACCTCGCTACTATCGTAATACCCTGTTCCCGTGAACGTGGCTACGGTGTCGTTTTCACTTAACACTCCCGTAACGGTTTCAAATAAGCCTGTATTACCGTTCCTATATTTGAATGTCGGTTGCCCGTCAAATATATACCCATTATCGCACGTAAGCACGAAATTCAGCGTTTCCGCATCGTAATCGCTGTTATCCGTGTATGCTGTGTTAGGTACGTTGTTTTGCCCTGTAAACGGCGGTTTAGGCGATGACACCTGTTTGGTCTTGCCTTTAAAAGTAACGCCATATGTTCCAATATAATTTGATACCGCTTTTGTAGCCTTCGTTTTCGTTTCGTTTTGCTCTAATATGATAGTTGTATTACCGTTATATTTTACGGTTATATCCCCATCAAAAATATAACCTTTTTCACATTCAAGGTCGAAAGTGCCAACACTATTTGTAAACGTGTTGCCACCGTCAGGATAAAACGTGTTAGGTACGTTGTTAGTCCATGTTGCCATATTTTAATTTCCTTTTAATGTTACCATAATAATTCCACCAGTTTCATTCAGTAAGCCCGTATTTGCAAAAGGTACTTTCTCAAAATTCGGGGTGCGCTTGTAAACCGTTTCACGGTTTGAAATATACGGGTCGGGGTTGTCGCTTTCAGATACACGCCCAGTTGCCGCCAAAATTTCGCTTTCGTAGGTTTTAAGCACGTCAACATGCAACGTAAGTTCGTAGGCGTTGTTTCCCTCAAAACTTACCCTATCCACGAAATAATAACGCCCTAAATCGGGTATGTAACAATAATTGAAAGTCGGTCGGGGATGCTTTCGTAGTGTTACGGTCGGGCGCAACACATCGAAAGTTTGCCGCAAATCGCCCTCAATCGCCGTAAAGTCTCCTAATTGCTTGTTTACCGTGTTAGGGTGTCCGTTGTATGAATAAAAGTTTATCGTTGTCATATCTGCAAAGAAAAAAGGCGGTGCGGTGCGCTTTCACATGCACCCACACCGCCCAAAGTTAAACAATCTAATACTTATTGAGTTACTCAATAAAGAATACTACAAAGTTTTCGTTTGTATCGTTGAAATACCCTGCGTCAAACTTGTAATAGTTGTTGAAAAACTCTGCCTTTGCGTTGTAGTTCGTTGTTACCCGTCTGTCAAGATTGCAAACGCCCAACGCATCACGGTCGAACATTACGCCCAACACGCCCGAAATTTCAACGCTTTTGCCGCCGCTTTCCTTAACCGTGATATGCCCAGTGTTCTCAAAGGCGTAGTTCTTGCCGCTGCCTTGCCAAAACGGTACTGTTTCGGCTTGCGGTAACAGTACATCGCCACGGTTGTAGGTGTCAGAATAAAGATAGGTTTGCGCCGACTTTGCAAAGTCAGACAAAAGTACAACGTGTAACATATCTTTCGGGGTAAACCTTTCCTTGCCACCAACATTGAACACGGTGGAAATGCTTTGGAGACGGTCGGCGTAAGTTCCCATTACGTAAGACGCAAAGCGGATAAAATCGGGGTCGGTTATCGCCTTTGCAGCCGTAAGCGGTGTTTCTGCCCCTGTCTTGTCGTTGTACAACTTCAAAAGGTTTACGCATCTTGCAGTGCTGGCACTTGAAAGGGTGGCACTTGTAAGGTCGCCTACCGTACCGCCAAATGCAACCGCATCAGCCAAAACGGTTTCCGCAATCATGTTGTTAATTGTGCGCATGATTAAAGCGTCTGCCTTAATTGTCATGCTCTTTTCAACCGCTGCATAAATCATCGAAATAAAGCCGTTCAACTGTGCGGCGTTGCTGAAACTTTCCTTAACCTGTCTTTCGGTGATTGATACGGGCACTTCAAACGTAACCTTTGAGTTGAAAAACTTTGCCGAAACGGTCGGTTTGTGGAACACATCTTGCGAATAGGTATGCCCGTCCTTCAAGTTCCACGTGTCGTTTTCCTCGGCTTCGGGAACATCGGCACTTATTTTTTCCAATACGCTTCCAAACTCCCAAGCATCCATTAAAACGCTCGGCACTTTACCCACATAAGGTCGGTTTACGAAAATCACCTTGCCGATATGGTTTACAAGTGATTTTACGTAATTGTCAACCGCATTTTGGTTAAACACTTCCGTGCCTAAATCCACAATGCCAGTAAGGTCTTCGGCGACAATATCAGTACGCCCCAACACCTCACCCGATACGCTGTTAATAAGCGTGTAAATCTGTTTTATTTCCATATTGCTAAAAATTAAAATTAGTTATTCGTAAATACTCGTTGTAATCTCTCTTACAAGTGCGAAGATAATATTTTTTCGCCAATTATCACGCCTTAACTGCAATTCTTTTGCAATTTCGCCCGAAATTGATTTGCTTGCGCCCGTTCCTTTGCTTGTTTCGGTCGTTTTGCGGCTTTCTGTGCGGTTTCTCTCATCGTTGGCGGTCTTTCGGTCGCTGTCTGAAAAATCGGTGTCGTTGAAAGCCTTGTTTGCGCCCGTTTCGGTGTTGTCGGTGCTTTCCTGCAAAGTAACTGTTTCGGTACGTTCCACGTTGCCCGTTACGGGTGTCAGTACATCGTAATCGGCTAACATCGCCGCCGCTTCCCGTTCCCAACCTTGCACGTTTACCGCAATAACCGCCGAAACAACATCTTTTGCGTTGTCGCTGGTTATGCTGCTTACAACTGTCTTGCCGCCGTACATCAGTAAGGCGTAAGCGTCTAACTTTTCGGGTGCGGTATCGCCGAAAATTGCGGCGTACTCTGTCGGATATTCGGTCTTGAAAACGGTTGCGAATATCCCGTTACCCGTTGTAAATAGTTCGCTGTATTTCATTGCTTATCCTCTTTGTTTTCGTCTGTTTCCTCTGTTTCGGTATCGTTACCGTCCGTTTCCGTTTCCGTTTCTTTCGTTTCCTCTGTTTCCTCTGTTTCGGTCGTTTCGGTGTCGTTTCCGTCCGTTTCGGTTGTTTCCTCTGTCGGGTCGGGTTCGTTTCCGTCCGTTCCAGTTGTTTCCTCTGTCGGGTCGGGGGTTTCCTTTGCCGTTTCCAAATCAGCCGCCAAAGCGTTGTAATTATCACGTTCCAAACCCCAACTTGAAGCAAGTTTAACCGAAATTTCGGTGTCAAACATTGCGTTAATCTTTTCAACTGCATTTTGTCTTTCTTTTAGCATATTATCCACATACGGCAAAAGTACATCTACATTCATGCTAACCTCGCCCAAATTTAGGCGTTCCCGTTTCATGTTGTAGTTTGCATTTAGCCCTAATTCGTTGTACATACTCGCCTTGTAGTACTGTATCAGTTCAATAAGTTGCGTAATGTACACGCTGTTTGTGGTCGGTGCGGTCTGCATATTTACGCCCTTGAAAAAAGCGTTTTCCCCGATAATAGAAAACTCGCCGTCTTGTATCTTGCACAAAAACTCATCGGCACTTTGTTTCGTCTTATCATCGCTGGCACTTATCAGCATTGTAATACGGGTTAAAATGCTCGCCGTGTTCAACGAAATAAGACCGTCAGTATGCAAAACCGCATAACGCCCAATCAGCGGCAAAAGGCTTTCGCCGTTGCTGTCATTCTCAATCAAAACCCCGTCTTTCTGTATATCGTAGGTTTTGTTTAACTTTAATGCAGGGTTCGCCACGGTGTAAAGCGTTGCCCGTCCGTAAACATCGGGTTCGCCGCCCTTGCCGCCCGATAGCGCATACAAAACGCCGTCCACGCTGGTAACAAAAGCGTTGCCCGTTGTCTGCAAAAGCCGCTCCAATTCTTTTTGCGGTATGCTTTCGGGCAAACCCTCGTACTCAAACATACTTTGAGTTTTCGCCAAAGTGTTCGCAATAAATTCGGTTACGGCGGTGTCCTTATCCCTTATTTGCGCTTGGTACAACTTGTAAATGTTATCTTTCCTTTTCATCTGTCAAAACTTTAATTAGGGTTGTAAGTTCGGCTAACACTTTCGTATTTTCCGCAATCGTGTCTTTTAGGTGTTCCGTCTCTTCTTGGTGCGCCTGCCTTTGTTTCACAATGTACCAAAACAACGCCCCACACATCACAATCGGAAAACCCAAACTTGAAACAATCTGAATAATAGTATTTGCGTCCATATCGTTATTATTTAGTTACTACTTACAAAGATAAACATTTTATTTGTAAAACGGTCGGTTTGGCACTAAATCAGCACCAAACCGCCCGTAATTTTCATTTCAACGAAACTATGTTTGTCTTTGCGCTCGTAATTAAATAATTGCGCACAATTTCGCCTATTTCGTTGTCTTGGTAGAAAACTTTGTCTATTGCGAAAAACCGTGCGACTTGCTGTTCTACATAACTCGCTGTACTTAACAACTTGCGTTTGTAGTTCGGTTTGCCGTTCATTTCAAGCGAATAAATAAGGCTGTTTTCCTCATCTTTTATCGGGGTTGTTTTGGCGTGTATGTACGTAAAACATTCGTTGCCTACCTGGATAATGTTACCCTGCAAAACAACATCGTTAAACTTGATATAATACACAAACAACACGTCTTGCGGCTTGTACTTGCACGGCAAATGCGGATAAACGGCAAGTTCCCATTTACCGCCAGTAATCATCTGCAAGTTTTGATTATCGAAACAAAAATACTTGTTACTGGCTTTGTGTTGTATGGTGCTGCTGCAATACTCGACCGCCACTATTGCGCCGTGTTCGCCAAAGCGGTATATATCAATCGTGCCCTGCTCCATAAACGGCACTTGCTTCAACCCCATTTCGGTAAAATACGGGCAAAACTTGTTTACGGTGTTCCCCAACATGAAGACCTTAACATCGTTGCGCTGGCGTATTATAGTGCTTAAAAGGTTCATAAACAACATAAACTCATCGGGCAAATAATACCGCCGTGTCAGAAACTCATCAAACACAATCGTTGTAACATTCGGGTAACTGCTGCTTTTTTCGTGTTCCTGCTCTGAAAGGCAAAACCCGTAACAAAACGGGGTTGTGTCGGGTGTCCGCTTGTTTTTCTCTGCATCGTAGTACGACAAAAACCACTTGTTAGACATATAGAACACTTCATTAAATTTGCCCTCTGTCAGTTCCTCAATAAGCCCGTTTGCGGTGTGATTTGCAAACAGACTTTCGGCACGTTTGCCCCGTAAATCCTCACGCCAACGGCGTATATATGCCATTTGCTTTCCCGTCTTGATATAGTTTTCCAAACCATATTTTAAGGCTGCATAAGTCTTGCCGTTTGACCGTTCGCCAAAGATAACATTATAATCGGCGTTCTTACTTAAAATCGCTTTCAAGTCGTAAAATTTCGGCTTTTCTGCCTTTGTCTTTCTTATAGTCATAATCTTGTTATTTTAGTCCTTAAATTTGATACCTCGCAAATAATTTATATACATAACCGACAAAGATAGGCTGTACCCTGTCGGCTCTAAATGTACGCCAGTGCGTTCGTTGTAGTGCGCCGTGCTGCCTTTGTAGTCGGTTATTTCGCCTTGTATCTCGTAGTCTATGTAAGTGTGTATGTTTTTGCCCGTTGCTTGCGGCGGTATATCCAAATAATTGGTAAACGCATCGAATATCCCGTTTTCGCCGTACTTTTCAATAAGATACGGTATTGCGGCTTTCTTGTTTACGCCCGAAACGGTTAAACTGAAATCGTATGCCCGTCCGCCTGCTTTGAGTGCGTTCGGTTCTTGCACCATGTAGCGTTTTGCGCCCAAAGTCTTAAACCTCGTATATGTACCTTCAAAATCCCACACGCCCAAAGTCTTTGTTATGCCTTTTATCGTTTGCGGCTCGCAAAGCGAAAACGGCAAACCGTGATATTTGCAGGCGGCACGCAATTTCATTTGCACCTGCATATTATACGCCTTGAAATACGCTTCATGCGCCTTGCCGTTCATTATCTTAATGCTGTCGGTGTCGCTGTATATGTAATCGTCTTTCGCTTCATGTATGCCCGTGAAAAGGTTGCGCCGTGCGTATGCGGTTACAAAGATACCCCACGGGTAAAACAAGAAACGGTTTTTGCTGGTGTTGTACTTATATAGTAGTTCCTGCTTTTGTTCGGGCGACATTGCGTTAATATCCCATTCGCCGTTATATGTAAACTCATCACGCAACGGGTTTGTTACACTCATACCGTAACAACTGTTTAACATTTCCTTGCTGTTTAGGTACTCCGCTTCTTTGCCCTCAACGCCTTTTAATTTTGTCTTGCTTTCGTACAAATGTAGGATAGACTTAACAAACGGGGTCGGCAAATACTCTCTTTTGTAACAGTACATTTCACCCACTCGCATACGTTCCCACGTATAAAAGTTTTTGATAATATGAAAGTCCACATCTGTAATCGTTAACGCTATCTTACTCGCCGCCGCAATACGCCCGTTATTCTCGCACGGGTTTTCCTTAACAAAACATTTGCTTGCGCTTATCGGGTTGTCTTGCGTTTCGCTGGCAAATATGTTAGTAAACTCAATATCGAACACGCAACAATATTTTGATATTAGAAAATCAAATTGCGCCGTACTCTTAACCGTAATTGCAACGCCTTGCGACATCGGGTATTTTTCCGCAATCATTACATATGGGTAACTGCTGGTGAAATCGTAACTATCAACGTCACACATTATCTCGTCCGTATATTCGGCGTTTGCGTGTGTAAAACCGCCTGCAAATGCACGTTGCAGCATATTAAATTCATTCATACCCGTTACTTGTAGTTCCTGCATCAGGTTCGCATAATCCCAATTCGGTACGGTCTTACCTGAATCGCTCTTTTCACGCAAACAGTGCGCACGGCAATACTTGCGCACAAACCCCGTCTTTGTTATCGGTATGTGGGTTATTCCTTTGCTTTCCTCTATACGTTCCTGAATATAGCACATAACTACTTTTATATCGTTTATGCAATACCCTATTTCAGTATCGGTTAGCGGCGTTTCGCTGTGCCTTATTAAATGATAGTCCAAATCGCCAACGGCTTTTGCACACTTGTATTTCATAAGTTGCTCGCCCAACTTTGCCAAAGAATAACCCGAAAGCAAATAACTACATCTAAACTCAATGTTTCCCGTTGTAATAGCGTAAATCGGCTTTCGTAGGTCTATTGAGAAAACCCGTTGCCAATCAAACCATTTACGCAAAAATTGAAATTCATAAGATAGGTTATGCACATACACAATAAGGCGCAATTTGTCGGATAACTGCAAAACCTCGCTTACGGTCTGCATCATCGTAACAAACTCGCCCCACGTGCGCCCCATTATCGTATATCCGTTTATGCCAAACTGCCAAACGTACATTATAGCGGCTTTCTCTAATTTCGCCTTGCGCCCGTTGCTGTCCTGCATACGCTGCACTTGCTCGTATGTGTACGCCCGTCCGTCCGTATCACGGTAAAAACTTGTTGTTTCAATATCAAAGGCACACGGTATGTTGTAAAACCTTTCGCCCTTGCTGTTTCCGATAATGTTTTTTTCATTTACGGCGGCTTTCAGTATTTCGGTTATTTCGGTCGGGCTGTTTATTCTTTCTTGTAACTCAAAAGGTATTTTTTTCATAAGCCAAACTTATTAAAGTTGCTCAATATGCGTTCTATATCGTTTTGCATATCCTCCATTGCGTCCGCAACTTCATTTGCCTGCCTTTCTATCTCTGCATCAATTGCCCGTGATATGCTTTGCGCTTCACTTTCTATTTGGGTGCTTATATCGCTTGCGCTTTGCTCCATTTCGCCCGTGAAATCTTTGTACCTCATCAAATACCGTTCCACGAAATCACTATCCGAAACGCTGTTTAACTTGCCCTGCAAGTTCCTTGCCATAAGGTTATACTCATCGGGCGTTAAGTCGTACATACGTTGCAGGTGTTGCCCGTACTGCCTTGCACCTTGCGCCGTACTGGTCGGCTGGCGTAAAAACGAAATCGCCTTGCCGTACTCAATTTTTAGGGCGTTCCAATCGCCTTTCATTGAAAACTTGGTAAACCCTTTTACATCGCCTTTGTTTAACGCTTGCGCGGCTGGCGAAAGTTGTCCGCTTTGCTCTATGTTCTGAATACGGCGGTTCGCCATTTGGAAAACCCTAGCAATCTCTTTTCTATATTTGGGACTGCTTTCCACGGCTTGCAATATCTCTTTTTTGATTTTCGCCCGTTGGGTTGCTCCAAATACAGACTTTGTAAATTTAATCTTGAAACCTAACTTTGCCATAACGGTATTATATTAAATAGGGGTTACAAACATTGCAACCCCTACAAAGTTAAACATAACTTTCCCAACTCTTACAAGTCCACAAACGAAATAGAGTAACACTTCTTGCCGTGGCTCTCATACTCGTAAATCGTGTACCCAACTTTGCCGTCTTTGATAGTTTGTACCGCCTCCTCATCGGTAAGAATTTCACGTACCGTTTCGGCGGTGTGGCTTGGTAGGTTCACCAACCGTTTGTTTTCCTCATCAATAATTACTGGGCTGTCGCCTAATTGTGATTTGTGGACATAAAGCCCGTTAATTTTGTGTATCACATCTTTGCCGCCCTCATTTTCAGAGTTGAAAATATCGGCTAACCTGGTGTACTGAAAATCGGTTGTGTCAATGCCAAACGTGGTCTTGTTAAATTTACTTGCAAAACTTTTCATTGTAGTAATCTTTTAATTGTTAAACTTCTTGTTATTTGTTATTCGGCTGTCTGTCCTTGCAGCTCGCCGTCAAAAGGCAAGTTCAGTTCGGGGTTGGCTTGCGGCTTCAAGTCCATAAGCCACGCACGAAAGCGGTTTATTTTCATAACCGCACGTTGATTGCGGCAAACTTCATTACACGCCATAAGGCCACCCAACGCCGACATAGCGTCAAAACTAAACTCATCAAATGCGTTTCTTTTTTCGTTCATTGTAGTAAACTTTTAATTGTTAAACTTATTGTTATTTTGTTTTTGGAAACTTCACCGCGCCGCCGTGGTAGATATACGTTGTATCGGTTGTTATTTCTCAGGAAATATTCGGGCAACGAAAGGACGTGCCGGTGGTATTTTCTCTTTGGTTGATGCGGATGGTAAAGTATTTGTAGAGAATAATGTTTGTCTTGCCAGTGGTATTTATTGTAGTGAAGCTACATATTGTATTGGTGAGAACGGTCGTACATCAACTGCTACATTAACCAATAATTATGTTGATCACTATGCTTCTTATAAAGGAACGGATTTGTCATCTTCTGCTCCTTCCGATGTTTATGATAACGCTAGTAATAATGGTGAAAAATTAGAATCTGACGAAGTACTTTCTTCTGAATGGTACAAGGAGACGTTAGGCTGGGACTTTGATAATATATGGACCTTTATTGAAGGTGGTGAAGGTAATATGTATCCGATATTGAAATGTCAACAGTCCAAAGTTTTGACTCCTGTTATTTATGGTATACCTGAGCCGGCATTTTTAATTCAATTGGCTGACGGGAGTTCTTCTGAAAGTTTGAATTTAGAGAGAATTAAATCTACGTGTGGGCAGAAGTTGATTTTTAAAATTACAAAAGGTGAGGAATATATTTATATTGACGGTACTATCGTAGATTTTAGTGGTGCGAAAGAGGTTGACCGTTTGAAACTACTGCTTTTGATATTAATATGGTTGGGCAATCTCATGTTTTTCCTATTAACAATGTTGCAGATTTACTTGATGTCAACAATAAGTTGTTCGCAAGTTTTTGTTTGATGAATGATATTGATATGACAGGAGTTGAATTCGAAGGTTTCGGTTCTTTAGAATCGCCTTTCACCGGTAGCTTTGACGGTAATGGACATACTATTAAAAATCCGGTGGTTATTACCAATGATGATAATACTAAAGGATTCTTTAATGCAACTAAGGGGGCTAAAATAAAGAATTTGGGGATTTCTAATTTCTCTTTCAGTGGTTCTCAAGCCAATGGTAATAAGAGTACGGATTTAGGTGGTTTTGCCGGTTCTGCTAAAGAAACAACTTTTGATCAGTGTTATTTGACTGGTAAAGTTGTGGGGCGTGACCATGTCGGTGGGTTTGTTGGTGGTAATTGTAGTAATGTTACTATTACTAATTCATTTGTAAATGCAGAAGTTTTTGCTTATAGCCAAGCCGGAGGTTTCTTTGGTGTTGCTGCAGGTAATGTAACAATGAAAAATTGTTATTTTGCCGGTAGTGTGAAATTGAATCCTTCTCACAGTTATGGCTGGGTTGGTGGATTTGTCGGTTTGGTTGACGCCGATTGTACAGTTACAATTGAAGATTGTGTTTCAATTGGTAATCTGCAGGGAAGTGTTGCATCAGGCTCATTTATTGGCGCCAATGGAGGCGATCAGAAGAATAACCCGCGTGGTATAATAAACTTTACAGGAAATGTATTTAATTTTGATGCTGAAAGATTCTTGATGGATGGTAAAATATCTGAGAACGATTGGGAAAGTCAAGGTTATGTTACTAAAGAAGATGGTGTGGTAGAAAGTCCGATAGAGCATTACGCTACTCCTGTGGAGGATAATGAATTCTTGACACAAATT
>OGMF01003295.1_pt1 | contig 12313 bp, 10 predicted proteins | sample 1572921 | NCBI WGS metagenome assembly OGMF01 (sample SAMEA2581919, study PRJEB24529) | metagenome | biome: Human gut stool | place: China | collected 2011
TATCATCACCTTTGAAGATGACAGATTCCTTTTTATCACGCTTGATTTTGCCTTGTTTTATCAGTTCTTCTTTTTCGGCTCGTATACGTTCAAGAAGAACCGAAGCCGGCTCATCATTCGAGTCTTGCGGTACAAGTTTGCCACGAATTGCAAGGTCAAGGATTTTTGCTTTTGTTTTATCAATATCCCTTATCAAGTTATCATTTGCCTTTTCAATACTTTCAATTAAAGAGGTGGCAGTGTGTACGGCATTTAATATCCTTTGCTGCTCATTTAACGGAGGCAAAGTGAACAGATAATTTGCAACATAGTCTTTAGTTACTCTTTGTTGACCTACATCGCCTGAAAAAGTAAGCACACCTCCTGCAATAAAATCATCTCGTTTAACAAAATTCAATAAATATTCGGGTATTACCAAACTGGAAATTGTTCTTAAAATATACAATTCAGTTGTACCAGCACCATAACCATTTATTAAACTACTGAAAACAACAGATTTTTTATTTTCAAAACAAGGTGTTATTTTTGCGATGCCTATATCATTATTGGCAAAATGTGTATAGCCTTTTTTTACTTTTTTCCAGACTCTAATATCGGATATAAACTTATTAGCATATCCTTCTTTAATATTCGCCATCGGAACAAATGATACTTCTGTATTATCATCAATACTATTGCGAGGATTTATTACACAAGCTGTTTTAATTCGAACCCATTCCCAATTATTCGGCACATCAAACGGTATTTCATCTTCGATACATTTTACAATGCCATCGGAGAATTTCTCATAATGTAAATTATCATCATCTTTGAAGATAACTGTATCGTTTTTAATGTCTTTAGGTTTCAACTTTCCGTCCTTGACCATTTGCTGCTTTTCAGCACGGATACGCTCAAGGAGAACAGACGCCGGCTCGTCATTTGGGTCTTGCGGCACAAGTTTACCACGGATAGCCAAATCCAAGATTTTTTGTCTTAATGCTTTGGTATCCATTACTCGTCCACCTCGCCTATAAGTTTTTCAAGTTCAGCAACTGCTTTTGCAATATTTGCTGATTCCTCTTTTATTTGTGAAATCATTTCGGCTAATGTGCGATCGTCATCTTCTTCACTGACAATCCATTTAAAGTCTAATTTCAACTGGTCACGAGAATAGACCTCATCTTTTGTGAATTTTCTCCATCTTCCGTTTGGATTTTCTTCAGAATACGTAGGCACACGGTCTTGCATATGACCAGAACAATAGCAAGAGACAAAATCGTCAAGATGTTCCCTTGTAAGAGGTTTTTGAACTAAAGTGTGCTTAATTCCAATACGATAGTCATAAACCCATATATCCTCGGTCGGACTTCCTTTTTCAAAGAAAAGGACATTCGTCTTAACTCCATTTGCATAGAAAATTCCTGTAGGAAGTCGCAATATTGTGTGAAGGTTAAAATCTTTAAGTAATTTTTCTCTAACTTTTGCAGTTGCATTTCCATCGGTAAGAACATTATCCGGCAATACAACTGCCACACGACCACCGGTTTTAATGATAGACATAATGTGCTGTAAAAAATTAACTTGATTATCTGATGTCTTTATAAAGTCAGTACGAACTGTATATACTTCACCGCTGCCTTGCGGTCTTGTGCCGAAAGGCGGATTTGCAAGGATAACATCATACATAGCGTCATCGTAATTTTCGGTCAAAGAATCTTGACAAACAATCGGGCTGTTTTTTGTTCCGATGTCATGCAAATACAAATTCATAGAAGCTAGCGTTACAACAAGAGGCGTGTTATCAGCTCCAAAAAATGCATCATTTTTTAAAAACTTCTGTGCCTTAATATCTTTGCTTTGCGTTTTCATATGCTCATATGCAGCAAGAAGAAATCCACCTGTACCGCAAGCAGGATCGGCTACAGTTTCTGTTATCTTAGGGTCAGTAACATCAACCATGGCTTTGATAAGAGCACGAGGGGTGAAATACTGACCGGCACCACTTTTTCTGTCTTGGCCATTATCTTCAAGAATTCGTTCATATATAGCACCCTTTAAATCGCCATCCATCATATACCAGTTTTCAGAATTAACCATATCAATGATTTTTGCAAGTTTAACAGGGCTGTCTATTTTATTTGACGCTTTTGTAAAGATAGTGCCGATTAGGCCGTTTTCTTTTGCAAGTTCATTTAAAATTTCCTCGTATTTCTCGATTAAATCAGTTCCGTTGAGGTCAACAAGGTCTTTCCATTTGTAGCCGTCAGGAATTGTACTTTCCACACCTGTAGCTTTTTCTTTTTCGTCATCCATTTTAAGAAAAAGGATATAAGTAAGTTGCGTTATGTAGTCTGTGAATCCCACACCGGCAGCAGCCATAACATTAGCAATGTCCTTGACTTTCTTGATGAGTGCCGATTCAGTTTTCGTTTGATTTTCAGTCATAGTTAAGCCACCCTTAATAAGAATTTTGATAATGTTTCAATTTCGGTATTTAATACCTTTGCATCTCCAAATGATTTAATAGCTTTTCGCCATAAATCTGTGTCAAACTCATTTAATTCACCTGCGTTTATATATCCTTCATTTATGACATAATCAGCAATTTGCTTCATAATGTCTTTTTGGTCATCAGTAAGTGTACGTTGTGCTTGTCCACAATAAAGTGTAAACTTTTGAGAATATCCTTTTAACAAACTGATTAAATTAGGATTCTTTTTATAAGCGTAACGAACAATTTGAATAAGGTTAGTTAATGCTTTTCCGTTTTGTTTGATGTCAAGTTCGTCAACTTTTCCGTCTGTATCTAACAGTTTATAATTACTCCAAATTTTATACGGAGTAAACAAGTGATTTTCTGAAACCAATCTTTCTTGAAGTTCCGACAACATTGAATATGTGATAAGTGTATCTTCGGAATTATGGATGATACGCAGAGCCTCAATACTGTCGGCGTTATCATTAAGATATTTTTCAAAATTGTCGATAAACGTTCTCGCTTCCTCTTTTGAAAATCCTTTTTCAATCAGAGTATCATCATTAGGAGAGATTGCATAATAGCCCCTGTGTAATTCAAGCAACTTTTTTCTTGCTTCCAAATTAGAAATTAAACAAGAAATCAAATCGTTTCTTGTGCGATTTTCATCAGAGGGGCTAACAAATGGGGGCAAAGTGTTTTGAGAAATGGCAGTATTTATATTCAATGCCAAATCCTTTGGTGAAAATCCGAAATTAGTTATAAACATACTTAAGTGATGACCAAATAGAGCGTTGTTTTCATATCTGCGATTTATACTTGAACAGTAATCACGCAGGAATGATAAATTGTCATCGGTTATATATCCGTGCGAAAGATATTCTAAGAGCTTTTCTAGTTTTGGAATATTTGTACCTGTTCCACCACCGCCACCAGCAGTTGGTATTGTCTTATCGTGTTCGGTAACACCAACACAATCAACAATATAGAAGCAATCTTTTGTTGTCGCATTAGGAGTTACTTCCTTTAATTTGTCATCGTTAATAGTACGACAGCCTCTGCCTTTCATTTGTGTGTAAAGCACATCAGAGTTAACATCCCTCATAAACATAACGACTTCCAATGGCTTTACATCCGTGCCTGTTGCAACAAGAGTTACAGTAACGGCTATTCTGAATTCTTTTTCCGTTCTGAATTCTCTGATAAGTGTATTTGTGTCTCCTGCCGAATAGGTGATTTTTTGAACGAACTTTTCAGGAATTTTACCATCCTCGAATTTCTCTGCGAACACAGCTTTAACAATATTTACAATTTCAGAAGCGTGGTGATCGTCCTTTGCAAAAATCAAGGTTTTTGGGATATATTCCCATAATGCTTTTCGTTCCGGAAACATATCAGTATAAATCGAATCTCTAAAAGACTCCATATTTTTTCTGATTTGGTCTGGGCTTACAACAGAACGATCGAGTTGATTTGGGTTAAAATCAATTCGTTCTTTTGTTACATATTCATTAACTTTATATCCACTGCGGGTTGTTTCAACAACCTTATCGCCGCTTTTAATAGCTCCACCGTGTTCTGTCTGTTCGGTTTTTATTCTATATACTCTAGCCGGAACATTAACACCATCGACAACAGAATCATCATATGTATATTTTTCAATGATGTTATCATTGAAAAACGCATAAGCTTCCGGTGTTGGTGTGGCGGTTAATCCGAGTATTTTTGCACCTGAAAAATACTTGAGAACAGATTGCCATTTGCCATAAATTGAGCGGTGACATTCATCAACGATAATGAATTGAAAATAGTCCGGTGGGAGTTTAATATCTTTACCCAAATCTATTTCAGGTTCTGCTTTTTGCTCATCGGTCTCATCAAAATTTAAGTTGTTTTCATCTTCTTCATCTTCGTTTATTTCATCGTCTTTTCTGCCTGTTAAAACGGCAAACAATTTTTGAATAGTGGATATGATTATGTCGCCGTTAATCTTTTCAGGATTTGTCAATCTGTTTATAACATATAATTCATTCAATGCTTGTTGTTTTTCTGTGCGATCAAACAGTTTAAATTCAGTTTCAGCTTGACGGGCGAGGTTATTTCTGTCTGCAAGGAATAGCACTCGTCTTGTTGGCGTGTAATTAAGCAAACGATACGCAGCCAAACAAGCGAGATATGTTTTACCTGAACCTGTGGCAAGAATAGCAAGAGATTTTTTCTTTCCCTGTTTTATTGATTTTTCAAAATTATCTTCAGCAGTAAACTGGCAATCACGAAGTCCTTTTTTCTCTATTCTCGGTAAGGCACCATATTCGGATTTTTGATTTATAAGTTGCAACATTCTTTTGGGAGAGTGCATTTCTTTGATCTCAATATAATCGCCATCCGGATCAGTCAATAAGTTTTTAAATAGAATTTTTTTGCCATTTGCAAGATAAACAAGAGGAATCAAGTTATCAAACCAAGTTCCATACCAGTTTTCAGGTGTTACAGCATAGTTTTCTGCTTGTAGTTCAACCTCATCCCCAAGGTCGTTTTCTTCTCTTTTAGCTTCAACTACGGCTATTGCCTTGTTATCAATAAATAACAAATAATCACTTTCGTTACCGCCTTGCATTAATGCCTCTTTTATTGCCATTGTATAGTTCGGCACATAATCTTGCCTGCTTACAATATCCCATCCCGCATTATTGAGTTGTTTATCAATTTTTATTCGTGCTTTTTCTTCAGGTAACATAATGTAAGCCTCCTATAAGCCAATCATTTAAGTGTACTATTTCAACTTCCTGATAATAAAAATTATCGGAAGCTGATAGATATGAATATGTAGTTATTGTTTTGGGTTACTTTCTGAAAATTTCATTAAGAGTTTTTCCTTCTGAATTTTTCCATTCAACCCATCCATTTGTAGAACCACCAAGTACAAAATCACTTGCCCCGCTCGGAGTATTGAATTCTATCGTGATATTGAGAAAATATTTGCCGTCAACTTGGCTAATCTCTCCACTTGCAAGTAATTCAGCACGCTGTTTGTTATATCGCGCTAAGTGTACCGGTTTATTTATATTAATTTGCGAACCTTCAAGTACTTGAAATTTTTCACCATCATATATACCTAATGCGGAAATCCCATTTCGTGTAGTATGAAAAATATCTGAAGATGTTGATGACTTGACATTATCCATTTTATATCCCTGTGTACCCATTATAAATTGAATCTCATCATATATTTCCTCCACAGAAGCCATATCATATTCATCAATTTCATACTTTGGCACAACAGTATTTTCAACTTTATACCTTTTTGACTCTTGAGCTTTAATGATAGCAAATTTTTCAAGTCCGCTTATCATATCTAAAGAAAATGTTTTGTTATCCGCAAGAAACATTATTGCTTTATTCCAAAAATCTTTGGAGCGATTATGGTCATCCAATCTTAAGATACCATTGCGAGTTTGTCCCACGTAAATTTGAGCTATTTTATTATCATCATTTTCATTAATCAAGTAATATATTCCCGGACGGTTAATTCCTGAAATGGTTTTTGCCTCTGCCAAAAGAGGTCGAGGAATAACATAAACTGTCATTGTCGAAAGATTTCTTCGAATAGAGCGAATTCCATCCGGTTGTCCGTTATGATATATCGTTTCAAGTTTTTTGCTTATTGCCATAGACTATCGCCCCATTTCATTATTCGTTATCAGGAATAAATTCCATAATATCATCTATGTTACAGTTTAAAGCCGTGCAAATTTTTCCTAATATCTCAACTGTAACATTCTCGCCTTTGCTCATCTTTGTAATTGTGTAATTACTAATATTAGCAGCTTTTGCAAGGTCTTTCTTTTTCATATCGTGGTCTATTAATAGTTTCCACAGTTTCTTATAACTTACAGTCATAATTCACCTCAAATAGTGTCGGAATATAACGATACAATTATATTATATCATAAAATTGCTCTATTTCAATAAAAAATGCAGTTTTCTCTCGATTGAATAATTTAATTTTGTTATTTGATAACTTTTTCTTGCGATATGGTATTAGGGCTATCCTAATGAGTACCGTTTTTATCTGACAGGAGTAAAAACGGTCTGCTCGCTAAGCTAAATTTGTGCGTCGCAATTACAATCAAATATTTTTACATACCCAGTCCTTCGTTTTTTGAACTTTCAAGAAACGAGGGACTTTATTTTTTTTGCAAATTTTTCGCCGAAATACCCTGACTTTTGTGGCTCACGGTTCAAACAAGTAGAGGGCATAAAAAATTTTCCCAAATAATTTTTATTAAACCGTCAATTTTGGGTGTGCATTTCGGCACCCTTTGTCCAAATGAGTAGAGAGGCAAATGTTAAATGTTTATAAATTTTTCAAAAACACCCCCCAAAAAAAGCGTTCTCAGTTCTAACAAGTGAAGGGGTTAATAAAAAATATTGGTCAGAGGGTTAATTTTTGACCGTTTTCGTTGCCTACCAAGTGAGAGGGTAAATTTATTTGCAAATAGGGGGTGCAAAATGCCTCTCCCGGTTCAAACAAGTGAAAGGAGTTTTTACAATGCCGAGATTATCAAAGAAGGCAAAGCGAGAATGGGATTTTTTCATAAATCCCGAAACAGGCAGACGAATATACAACAGCCTTTGTCTTAAATGCAAAAACAAATGCAAGCAGAGCCACAAGACAATCGTTGTTTTCTGCCCGAAGTACAAATCCAAAAGAGGTGCAAAAAGCGTTAAAAATTGCCGTGAATATGATGACAGCGGTTAATTTGATGTAGAGATACTTGTTTTCAATAAATAGCCGATACAAAAGAAAAAATTACCGATTTTGGCACCAAATCAATACAGAAACAGAGGTGATACAGTGAACAAATATTTCAAAACATCGGACGCCAAAAATTTTGCTTTCTACAAAGTACCGAAAGCGTTATTTGAAGAAAAGTACAAATCGGTTTCAACCGATGCAAAAATGCTGTACGGACTTTTGCTTGACCGAATGTATTTGTCCGTCAAAAACGGCTGGATAGATAAACAAGGCAGAGTATATCAATATTTCACAATAAAATCCGCTCAGGAAAAACTGCATTTCGGTCACGAAAAGATATGCAAGTTATTCTTCGAGCTTGAAGTCGCAGATTTGATTATTCGCAAAAGACAAGGTCAGGGGAAGCCGAGCATTATCTATCTGAAACAATTCTGATTTTCGGTTTTCTTAATTTCCGAATAACGGAAGGTAATAAGACTTAGAAGATTAAGACTGTTACCGGCCGAGAAAAGAATATATATGGAGGTTAAAATGATAAAAAACATAAGCATAGATTTACTTGTTCCTTTTGAAAATCATCCGTTTAAGAAAAGAAACGGAATCGAACATCAAGAATTAACAGAAAGCATAAAAGAAAACGGATTGCTTGAACCGATAATAGTTCGTTCTTTTCCGGCGGGTAAATATGAAATTATCAGCGGACACAGACGAGTTGAGGCGTGCAAGGAACTCGGGATAACAAGCGTACCCGCAATAATCGAAGAACTCACAAAAGACGAGGCGATTGTGCAAATGGTGGATTCAAACATACACCGTGAACATATTTTACCGAGCGAAAAAGCTTTTGCATACAAAATGAAATCAGAGGCTTTGAAACATCAAGGTAAAACTTATGGACAAGTTGTCCACAAGTCAAGAGATAACATATCCGATACCGAAAGCGGCAGAAATGTTCAGCGATATATCCGCTTAACAAACTTAATACCCGAATTACTTAAACTTGTTGACGAGGAAAGGATAGCCTTTACTCCTGCGGTTGAACTTTCATATCTGTCGGAATATGAACAACAAATATTACTTGAACAAATAGAATTTACCGACGCAACACCGTCATTATCGCAGGCACAGCGATTAAGAAAATTCAGTAAAGACGGCAACTTTTTCGCCGATACGGTTTTCGCCGTTCTCAATGAAGAAAAGCCAAATCAAAAAGAACAAGTTAGATTTATGGAAGAGGATATACGCAAATATTTTCCGAAAAGCTACACCAAATCCGATATGCAAAAGACAATCATTTCACTGCTTGAAAAATGGCAGAGGCAAAGAGAAAGAAACAGGAGGGATGAAAGATGACAGATAAAAACAATTCAATATATGCACCGTATTTTGAAAAGAATGATGAACCGTTCTTTATGAAAATAGGCAATACAACTTACGAAGTCAGCACACATTTTAATCCCAATGGCAGAGAAAATGTGCTTCAACAATTTGAAGATTTGCTTACAGAATTAAAGATAGCATAAGTTTGCACAATCGACACTGCGGCATTGCAAGTGTACAATACCTATACATTGCAATGCCATGTTGTCACAGAAAGGAGCAAATAGTTTATGGCAACAAACAAAAATATACAAGGGCAAGAAGAAAAAATCACCGCTCTGTATTGCCGTTTATCTCAAGACGACAATTTAGAGGGTGAGAGTAATTCAATATCAAATCAAAAAGAAATTCTGATGACCTATGCAAAGAAAAACGGATATTTACATCCGCAATTCTTTGTCGATGACGGTATCAGCGGAACAACATTTAACCGTCCCGGCTTTCAGGAAATGGAAAGCCTTATTGAAGCAGGTAAGGTGTCAACCGTAATTGTAAAAGACTTATCTCGCTTTGGCAGAGAGCATTTGCTTTGCGGTCACTATACGGAAATTGTTTATCCGACCTTAGGCGTCAACTTCATAGCCATACAAGAAAATGTTGATACCACGAAAGGTATAGGGACGGAAATGATGCCGTTTCATAATATTTTTAACGAGTGGTATGCCGCACAAACCTCAAAGAAAATCCGTGCCGTTAATGAAATGAAAGCGTCAAAAGGTATGAGGATTTCTTCAACAGTGCCTTACGGTTACAAGAAAATTGAAGGCGATAAGGAGCAATGGTACATAGACGAGCCTGCGGCTGAAATTGTAAGAAAGATATTTAATCTTTGCATTTCGGGTAAAGGTCCGTCTCAAATTGCAAGACAGCTTGAAGCCGAAAAAGTGCTTACTCCGACAGCATATTTCAATTCCGTAGGTAAGAAAACAAGTAATTTGATGCCTACCAATATCTATGCTTGGCGTTCAAATTCTATTGTCCACATTCTTGAAAACAGACAATATACCGGCTGCACCGTAAATGGTAAAAGTACAACAGTCAGTTACAAAGTGCATAAGAAAATTGAGAAATCACAAGAGGATTATCAGATTATTTCCAATACACAGGATGCAATCATCAGTGAAAACACTTGGCTGAGAGCGCAAGAACTGAGGAGAAACAAAAGGCGAAATACTGCAACAGGAAGAAGGAGTTTGTTCTCAGGTTTAGTATATTGTGCCGATTGTGGTTCTAAACTTCACTTTTGTGCTTCCAAAAGTTTAAAGAAAAATCAGGAATTTTGGAGGTGTTCTTCCTACAAAGACGGTCGTGGTACTTGCACAATCCATTTTATACGAGATGTTGTACTCGAGGCAATCGTTAAAGAGGCTATATCCGAACTTGCAGATTTTGTCCGTTGTTACAACAGTGTATTCCTTTATCTTATCTCCGAAAATAAAGGTGCAGAATCTGTAAACCGAGAGAGATCTTTGCGAGTCAAAACCGAAAGTGCAAAGCAAAGAATATCCGACTTGGACAAATTATTCTCAAGAATTTATGAGGATAATATTCTCGGTAAGTTATCCGATGAGCGTTATTCCCGTATGGCAAATGAATACGAAGCTGAGCAAAAGCGACTTATATCAGAGGTTAAGGAAAATGAAAAAGTTCTCATTGAACTTCAAAAGCAAACTGTCGATATGAAGATGCTCTATCAGGGACTTATGGAATTTACAGAGATGAAACATCTTACTCCAACCGTTGTAAACAAACTTATTGAGCGTATTGAAATTCACAACAACGAGAAGAAACATTCTCACAACAATGTTAAAGTGGATATTTACTTTACGGCAGTCGGATTATTTGACATTCCGACAGAGCAACAGATTATTGATACAATGGAAAGAGCAAAACAGAAAAAAGCGGAGAAATCCGCTTAAATAAAGGAAAAGGTGTAACCCCCTTTATCGGGATTACACCATAATTTCTTAAATACTGCCTTATTAGCCCGTGGCTAATTTCCCCCGACTTATTTTTTCGTGCCCTGTACCGTCCGGCCTGCCCCATAGGTCACATTGTGTACCTATGAGCATGAACCCTTGCGATCACAGAGTTTTCTTCTGGAGGTGACACCCAGATTTGAACTCCCAGGGGAAGATGTTGGATGATGTTATCGGATGTCAATTTTTCCTTATATTTCAAGGGAAAATCGGCTTAGCAGTGTTAGAACCTGTTATCGGATATTATCGAAGTTTAAGTACAATAAGGGTAAAAATAAGGGTACAAATCGGCCCTGTTTTTGCCGTGGATACGCAGCGTAGGATGTACCCAAAACAGCGCCAGGAAGAATACAAGCCCCACCTACAAAGTAAGGTTTCTTTCCCCGCTGACAGTAATATCCCAAAGATGGAGAGAGCGTTATGCTCTCTCCATCTTTCTCTTGTTCAAATCTCTGGGGTCGAAACCCTGCGGTTAGGCCCAGCGTTCGTCAACACCGTTGGTGCGGTTAACGACGGCGAGGCAAGTGAGGCCGTACTCCTTGCCCATGAGAATTTCCCAGTTGGTCTCAACCAGGAAGGTATAGCTCTTACCGGGCTGCAGGCTGGAAAGGTCGCATCCGGAAGTCTTGAGCATGCTGGCATAACCGGCAACATCAGCATCCTTGGGGACATTGATGGTCAAGTAGCCGTAGTTAAGATACGTTGAATCACCGGCAGGATTGGTGAAGATGCAAGACGTATCCGTACGGAAAGAAGCGGTGATGCCATAATACTTCTCCATGGAGTAGGAGCGAGACATAGACTCGCAAATGGCCTTAGCCATGAAGTTCAGCTTATCTTCCTGGGTGCCAGTCTTGGTGTTGTAGTACAGGCCGTTGGGGGTCTTGAGCTCGTAGTCAAGAACCGCGCGATTATTGCGTAGAACGTACTCGCTGAGGTCCTCGTACTTGCTGCTGCTGGACAGCATGGCCTTCTTGGAGTCCATGACATTGTCCTGCCAATACTTACGAATGGCCATGCCGTGGAGCTGGTCGATTTCAGAGGGGCTTAGAACATCGTTGTAAATCTCAACGGTGTTGTAGGCCGAAGAGAAACTGACCCACGCACCGAGCTCCTCCGCAACAGCGCGGATGGGGACGAAGGTGCGGCCATTCTGCAGAACGGTGCTCGTGTCGAGCTCCTTTGTGCTCTCCTTGCCATCACGGGTGACGGTCATCTCGTTTCTGCCAACAGGGAGAACGATTTTGACACCGTCCTTCTCGATGATAGCGGCGTTCTGCTTGCTGCTCCAGGAGACCTTCGCGCCGAGAGCCTCGGTGACGAAACGAACGGGAATCATCGTACGGTTGTCGGAGTTGACAAAAGGCTTTTCGTCCGGGAACTCGACGAGGTAGCCGTTGACGCGGACGCCAAATTCACCGGAACTGGTAATTGGCTGATCTGGCTTTTCCTTGATTTGCTCATAAGTACCATAGGCGAATGCGGGGACAACCAGTGCAAAAATGAGGGAAAATGCGGTAACGAGGGTAAGTATTCGTTTCATTGATTTTCTCCTTCTTCCTTTGCACAGATAAAAAAGTACGCGGCCACGGCCGCGTACCGAAAAATGCGCAGCTCTGACTGCCGCGACGCAAGTCCCAACGCACTTTCCCAAGAAAGTATGCTGAATAGAGCGCACATTTTTGTATTAAAAAAATCGTTTTATGGTTGTTCAAATTATCCTGAATGTAAGTTTAC
>OGMF01003296.1_pt1 | contig 12311 bp, 9 predicted proteins | sample 1572921 | NCBI WGS metagenome assembly OGMF01 (sample SAMEA2581919, study PRJEB24529) | metagenome | biome: Human gut stool | place: China | collected 2011
CCGTGCAGGCTTAATTTTAAGCTGGGTAAAAAGGAGCGCGCGCTTTCGCTCAAGGATATGTGCCTTATAGGCCACATGGAGGAGCTGATGCAAAGCGGCATACACGCGCTGAAAATAGAGGGGCGCATGAAGCGGCCCGAGTATGTGGCGGCGGTGACGGGCATCTATGCCGCGCTGCTGCGCGAGCACCGCGCACCGACGGCGGACGAGCAGAAAAAGCTCGCGCTGGCATTCTCACGCGACGGGTTCACGGACGGCTATTACCGCGGCCGGCGCGGGAAGGAAATGTTTGGCGTTCGCCCGGAAAATGCGCGCTGGCCGGAGGAGTGGTTCGGCACGCTGCGGGCGGCCTATGAAAAAGAGGATATGCGGCTCGTGCCGGTGCGCTTCCGCGCGGCGCTTCGTTTGGGCGAGCCGATGGTGCTGACCGCCGAGGACGGCGACGGGCATTGCGTCACGGTCACGGGAGTCGCGCCGGAGGCGGCGCGAAGCCGCGCGGTGACAGCCGGGGAGGTCGAGGCCCGTCTGCGCAAGACCGGCGGGACGGCGTTCACGGTGTCGGACTGCGCGGTGACGGTTGAGGACGGGCTGTCCGTTCCGGCGAGCGCGCTCAACGCGCTGCGGCGCGACGCGCTCGCGGCGCTGGAGGCGATGCGGACGGAGATACCCGAGCGGCGCGAGGGGACGTTTGTCCCGGCTGAGAGGATCAAAAACCCGACGGAGCCGCCGCGCTTCACGGCGTCGATCTACCGTGCCGGGCAGCTTACCGATGCGCTGGTGAACGAGGGCGTGGAGACGGTGTATGTGCCGCTGGAGCTGCTGCCGTCGGTCGAGGTGGAGAAATACCGAGAACGGACAAGGTTTGCCGCCGTGCTGCCGCGCGTGTGGCGGACGGCGGACGAGGAAGGTCTGCGCGAACAGCTTCGCACGGCGAAGGAGCGTGGCGTGGAGTGCGCGGTGCTGGGGAATCTGGGACATTTCGCGCTCGTGCGCGGACTGGATATGGAGCTGCGCGGGGACTTCGGGCTGAATGTGTTCAACTCCGCGGCGCTGCGGTTTTTGAAGGAGCAGGGGCTATCGGGCGCGACGCTGTCGTTCGAGCTGCGGCACGAGCAGCTGCGGGACATCAGCAAGTGCCTCCCCTGCGAGGCCATCGTCTACGGGCGGCTGCCGCTGATGATCACGGAAAACTGCATCGTGGCGAACGAGTTCGGCTGCCGGCACTTTAAGGGGCGCTGCGACGCTCTCTGCGCGGACAGCGCGTGCGCCGGAGCGCCGGAGCTGACCGACCGCGTGGGCGAGCGGTTCCCGGTGCTGCACGCCTACGGCTGCCGGAGCGAGCTCCAGAACGGCAAGACGCTGTGGCTGGCGGACAAGCCGGAGTACCGGAAAATCGGTTTGACCTACGCGCGGCTGCGCTTTACGACCGAGTCGGCGGAGGAGTGCGTGCGCGTGCTGCGGGCCTACAGGGGGCGGGAGGAATACACGCCCAAGGACATCACGCGCGGGCTTTTCTACCGCGGCGTGGAGTAAAAATGAAAACGAAACGTAGTTTTTCTGCGTGATATTACGATTTGTATTGAAAAGAGGACGGAGATCATGCCGCATATCGTGCTGGCTTCCAAGTCGCCGCGCCGCCATGAGCTGCTGCGGCGCATGGGCATCACCGATTTTTCCGTGGTCGTTCCCGACGTGGAAGAGACCTATCCCGAGGGGCTTATGCCGCAGGAGATCGTCGCGCACATCGCGCGCCTGAAATCCGATGCGGCGGCGCCGCTGGTCGGGCCGGAGGATATTCTCATCACGGCGGACACGATGGTGTTTTTGGAGAACGACCGGCTCGGCAAGCCGCGCGACGAGGCGGACGCGCTGCGAATGCTCACGGAGCTGGCGGGAAACCGCCACACGGTCTGCACGGGCGTGACGGTGCGGCAGGGCGGCAAGGCGGAAGCCTTTACGGTATCGACGGACGTGTACTTCCGTCCTTGCGCGGAGGAGGAGCTGCGCGCCTACATCGCCACCGGCGAGCCGATGGACAAGGCGGGCGCTTACGGCGTGCAGAGCCTGGGCGCGCTGCTCGTCGAGCGCATCGACGGCGACTTCTACAACGTCATGGGACTGCCGGTGGAGAAGCTGGGGCAATGCCTGACGAAGCATTTCGGCGTGCGCTTCTTCTAAAATAACGACCCCCGAAGGGAGGGCTGCGCTTTGCGCGAATTTCTGGAAAAATACGGCCTGCGGCTGCTCATTATTACGACCGTCTGCGCGGTGCTCATCAGCGTGCTGAGCTTTGTGAGCGCGACGTCGGGCTTTCTGCAGAATGCGGTGGGCGTGCTGACCTATCCGTTCCGCTCGGCGGTCACGGCGGTGGCGACGTGGGCGGAGGACAAGCAGCGCTATTATAAGGACTACTCCGACCTCATAGCGGAAAACGAGGCGCTGCGCGAGCGCGTGGCGGAGCTGGAGCGCGACGCGCGGCAGGCCGAGGCCGACCGCGAGGAGAATGCGCTGCTGCGCGAGCTGCTGGAGCTGCGGGAGCAGCGGCGTGACCTGACCTTCGAGTCCGCGGCGGTCATCGACCGCGAGAGCACGAACTGGACGAGCGCGCTGACGCTCAACCGCGGCACGGCGCACGGCGTGGAGAAAAACGACTGCGTGGTGTCCGCCGAGGGCGACTTGGTGGGCGTGGTGTCCGCGGTGGGCTACAACTGGTGCACGGTGCTGACGGTGATCGACACCGACACGGAGCTGGGCGCGCGGGTGTTCCGCACGCAGGAGGTCGCGGTCGCGGAGGGCGATCTGGCGCTGATGGGCGAGGGAAAGCTCAAGCTGAGCTATCTTTCCGCCGACGCGCAGCTGCTCTCGGGCGATGTGGTGACGACCTCGGGCCTCGGCGGGTTCTACCCGGGCGGGCTGGTCATCGGGACGGTGGAGTCCGTGCGCACGGGCGACGACGGACTGGCGCAGTACGCGGTGCTTGCGCCCGCGGCGCGGCTCGGCGAGCTGAGCGAGGTATTCATCATCAAGGATTTTGACATCGTCGACTGACGGTGAAGCATTTTTCGGAAAGGGGGCGCTGCCATGTCGCCGTCGACCACGCGTGATACGGCGGTCAAATGGACCGCTTACGCGCTTGCGTGTCTGCTGCTGCTCTTTGGGCATGAGCTGACGCTTGCCCACCTGCGCGTGTGGGGCATCGCGCCCTTTCTGCCGCCGCTGCTGCCGGCGGTGCTCGCGTCGATGGAGGACCGGCTGGAGGGCTTTGTGTTTGCGCTGGCGTTCGGCGTGCTGTGCGATCTGGCGCTGACCGCTCCGCTGCCGTGCCTGTACACGATCGCGTTCCCGCTCACGGCGCTGCTCGCGGCGCTCATCGCGAGGAGCGTGCTGCAGCCGGGCATCCTGTGCTCGCTGGCGGTGAGCACGGCGGCATTCGTGCTCGTGGACCTCATCACGGCGGTCACGCTGCTCGCCGGCGGACGCTCGGAGCTGTCCGCCATCGCGCTGCGCGCGGTGCAGGAGCTGGCGCTCTCGCTGCCGCTGCTGATCGTGTGCCACCCGGTGCTGGCGTTCCTGCATCGGAAATTTACCCTGTAACAACGGCAAAGAACCGCGAAGGGAGGGCCTGCCGTGGACGACAAAAAGCAATTCAGCCGACGCCTGCTCGCGATCGGCGTGCTCTTCTCGCTGGTGCTGGCGGCGTATTTCGTGACGCTCTTTGACGCGCAGATCGTACACGGCGCGGAGTATCGCGCGCGGTCCATCCGCGCGAACACGAAGAGCGAGACGGTGGTGACCTCGCGCGGCATCCTGACCGACCGGAACGGCAAGGCGCTGGTGACGAACCGGAGCGTGTATACGCTCGAGCTGGACACTTCGCTCGCGCCGTCGGACGACGCGGCGCTCAACAAGGAGCTGCTGCGGCTCATCGAGCTGCTGGAAAACCGGGGGATCGTCTGGGAGGACACGCTGCCGCTGACGGCGGGCGCGCCGTTCGCCTATGATTTTTCCGTCTCCGGCTCGCACACGGCGCTCAACAGCTACCTTGTGAGCAAGAAGTGGGCGGACGAGGACACGCTGACGACCGACACCGACCCGCCGCTGAGCCCCGAGGCGCTGCTCTCGCGGCTGCGCACGGAGTTCAAGGCAGACGAGGATCTGACCGACACGGAGGCGCGCAAGCTCGTCGGACTGCGCTACTGCCTCGCGGTGACGAAGCTCAACCAGCTCTCGACGGCGGCCATCGCGTCGGACATTTCCGTGGAGCTGATCGCGGAGCTGAAGGACGGCGCGTATGCGCCCATCCACATCGGCACCTCGTCCGTGCGCGAGTACCAGACCGACGCGGCGGCGCACATTCTCGGCCGCGTCACGAAGATCCCGCGCGAGAAATGGAATGAATACAAGGAAAAGGGCTACGCGATGAACGCCTACGTCGGCTACGACGGTGTGGAGCTGGCCTTTGAGGACTATCTGCGCGGCAGGAATGGGCGGCGCATCGTGGAGACCAATACGGCGGGCAAGGTGACGGGGGAGATCTACTCCGTCAAGCCGGAGCCGGGCAATACGGTCGCGCTGACGCTGGACATCGACTTTCAGGAGGATGTGGAGCGCATTCTCGCCGAGACAGTAGAGAGCATGACGGCGGAAGACGACATCGACCGCGGCGCGGCCGCGGCGGTGGTGCAGGTCGGCACGGGCGAGGTGCTCTCGCTCGCGTCGTACCCGACCTTCTCGCTCAAGACCTTCAACGAGGATTACACGGAGAACAACACCGATCCGCTCCAGCCGTTCTGGAACCGCGCGACGCAGGGCACCTACGCGCCCGGCTCGACCTTCAAGCCGGTGACGGCCATCGCGGCGCTGGAGACCGGCATCATCACGCCGAAGTCCACCATTCTGACAAAGGGCGTGTATCACTACGGCGACTGGGCCTACAAATGCTGGCTCTACAACCAGAACGGCGGCACGCACGGGCGCATCGACGTGACCGAGGCCATCAAGGTGTCGTGCAACTATTTCTTCTATGACATCGGACGCAGGACGGGCATCTCCACGATCGCGCGCTATGCCTCGGCCTTCGGGCTCGGTGAGCCGACGGGCATCGAGATCCCGGAGAAGATCGGCGTGATGACCACGCCGGACTACGTCAACTCGCTTGACGGGCATTACTGGACGGACGGTCAGACGCTGACCGCCGCCATCGGCCAGTCGTACTCGCTCTTTACGCCCCTGCAGCTTGCGAACTACGTTGCGACGCTCGCGGGCGGCGGGACGCGGTACAACGCGCATCTGCTCAAGGAGGTGCGGACCTACGACAGCGCCGAGCTTGTCGACGGGTACGACAAGCCGCCGGCGGAGATCATCGACATCGAGCCGGAGAATTTGCAGGCGGTCTTGCAGGGAATGCGCGACCTGGTCGTGTCGGGCAGCGTGGCGTATTATTTCAAGGACTGCGTGGTGGACGCCGCCGCCAAGACCGGCACGGCGCAGACCGGCGGCAAGGTCAGCAACGGCGTATTCGTGGCGTTCGCGCCCTACGACGATCCGCAGATCGCGCTGGCGGTGGTGATCGAAAAGGGCGGCAGCGGCGGCGCGCTGGCCTCGACCGCGGTGCAGATCCTCAACGCCTACTTCACCTCGGTGGACGAGGCGAAGGCGGTCGTGGGCGAAAATATGCTCATCCAGTAAAAGACGGAAGCGGTCTCCCGCAGGGGAGGCCGCTTCTTTGCGTGCGCTTTACTTTTTCTGCTTGCGGATGTCGTCGCCGAAGAAGGGGAGAATGCGGTAGGCGCCCTCGATGCGCGAGAGGATGTTCGCGCCGTAGCGGCGCGAGAGCTCGGCGGGGGAGAGGTTGGTGGAGATGATGGTCTTTTTGTTCGTCATCAGACGCGTGTTGACGATCTGGTAAAAGGCGCTGCGGACGAACTCGGTGGTCAGCTCGGTGCCGAGATCGTCAATGATGAGCAGGTCGCAGCGGAGAAGGCGGGAGACGTCCTCGTCCGCGCCGCCGGTCTCGTCGCGGGAGAATTTCTGCGCCTCGAAGCGCTCGAAGATGTGGGCGGCGGTGTCGTAGACAACGGAGCGGCCCGTTTCGCTGACGACGCGGGCAATGCAGGCGGAGAGAAAAGTCTTGCCCAGCCCGGGATCGCCCGAGAGCAGAAGATTGCCGCTGCGGGGGGAAAATTCGTAGGCATAGTCGCGGCAGGCGTCGTAGATGCGCTCCATGTTCGAGCGGGGCGTAGGGGGAGTAGACGTCAAAGGAGAAGGTCTCGAAGCTCTGCGTGCCGAGGTCGAGGAGCCGGGAGAGCTCCTCGAGCTGGACGCGGGCATAGTAGTCGTTCAGGCAGGAGCAGACCTCGCTGCCGCGCCAGCCGGTGTCGCCGCAGAGGGGACAGTTGGGCTTATCCTCGAGGTAGTCGGCGGGATAGCCGTGGGCGACGAGCAGCTCGGCGCGCTCGCGCTGGAGGGCGAGGTTTTCCTCCTTGAGCGCCTCGATGGCGGGGCGGGGGTCCGTGCCGCGGCGCAGGGCGGAGGAAATGAGCTTGGACATGGTCTCGCGCAGGGCGGCGTCGATCTCCGCGATGCGGGGGACGGCGGCATAGACCGCGCGCTCGCGCGCGTGCAGCGCGTCGGCGCGGCGCTGCTTCGCCTCCTCAAAGCGGACCATCGCGCGGCGCATGAGCTTTCCGTCGTAGGACATGAGATCCCCTCCCTTACAGGTATTGCTTCATCCAGTCGTTCTTGCCGCCGGACGGTTTTTCTTCTTTTTTCGGCGCGGCGTTTTCCGCCGCAGTCTCCGCGGGGGTGTGGAGCCCCTTTTCGTGCCAGCGCTTCAGGATGCCGTTGCAGTACGCCCACTTGAATTCGTGGCAGCGCAGGACGGTCTTATCATACGCGAGGGCGACGGTCTCGGCGGGGAAGCCCATGTCCACCCAGGCGGCGAGGTATTTCTCCTCGCTCGGGGAGGGCTTGCGTTCGCCGAGCTGAAGGACTGCCATGTAGGCGGGGTACTTCTGCTCGCGCGCGTGGAGGGCGTTGAGGTAGTCGTTTGCGCTGGTCGAGGAAAGGAGGCCCTTTCTCGCCCAAACGTAGCCCTCCTGCTCGATCCGGCGCATGGTGGGCAGCCGCCCCGCGCCGTACTGCGCGGCGTGGCGGGCGATGCAGTGGTTGACGAGGAGAAAGAGCACGTCGGCGGGCAGGCCGAGGTCCTCGTAAAGCCCGAGGAGCTTGCCGACGGACGGCGTAGAGAGCGGGCCGAGCTTGCGCTCGACCTCGCGCAGAAGCGCGGAAAAGCTCGCGTCCTGCTCTAACTTGCGGGCGACGTCCTCGCGCGAATAGGCGGGGCGCTCGGCAGAGGGCGCGGGGACGGGCGAGGGAGGGGGCTCCTCCGGCTTCGGGGCGCTGACGAGTCCCATGCGGGCAAGGGCGGCCTCGGCGCGCGAGCGGCGCGCTTCGTCCCATTTGAGCTCGGCGCGGAGCGTTTCGGGGGAGGCGCTGCCGCGGTTTTTGAGCAGGCACAGGTAGAGCAGGGCGGCGTCGCCGTCCCCGCCGTCGATCAGGCGGCGCGTCACGGCGGCGGACAGGGTGATATTCTCCTGCTCGCTCAGGTGCAGAACATAGCCGGCCATAGCGCGCCTCCCTTCGTTCGATCATAAGTCCCTTTATTTTACACGAAGCGGAGCGATTCGTAAATAGGAAGATCGGGGAAATGAAAATTTTCCCGATTCCCTGACAAAATTCGCGCGGCTTTGCGTGCCGCCGCTTTTAGAATGGGGACAAGGATGCGGGGAGACCGCGATAGGAGGGGACGCCATGGAGATCATGCACAAGGGAATGTGGACGGGCCGGCGCGTGCTGTATCTGAGCGTGGACGCGATCCGCGCGAATCCCGATCAGCCGCGGAAATACTTTGAGCCGGAGGCGCTGCGCGAGCTGGCGGAGAGCATCGGGCGCTACGGCATTTTGCAGCCGCTGACCGTGCGGCGAGGGGAGGACGGCTACGAGCTGATCGCGGGAGAGCGGCGGCTGCGGGCGGCGAAGCTCGCGGGTCTGCGGGAGGTGCCGTGCCTCGCGGTGCGGTCGGACGAGGAGAAGTCGGCGCTGCTCTCGCTGATCGAAAATTTGCAGCGGCAGGACCTGCACTACATGGAGGAGGCCGCCGCCATCGCAAAGCTCATCGCGGTCTACGGCCTGTCGCAGGAGCAGGCGGCGGAGAGGCTGGGCAAGTCGCAGAGCGCGGTGGCGAACAAGCTGAGGCTGCTGCGGCTCTCGCCCGCGTGCGTGGCGCTGCTGCGCGAGGGGGGGCTTTCCGAGCGGCACGCGCGCGCCCTGCTGCGATTGAGCGACGAGAACGAGCGTCTGGCGGCGCTGCGCGTCATCGTGGAGCGGGGCTGCAATGTGGCGCAGGCGGAGACGTACATCGAGTCGGTTTTGCAGCGCGCGGCGGTCACGCCGCCGCGGCGGAGACCGACGTTCATCGTGAAGGATGTGCGGCTGTTTCTCAACACCATCCGGCGGAGCATGGGCATCATGCGGCGCGCGGGGGTGGACGCGGCGTACGAGCGGGAGGACACGGACGAGGAGATCCGGCTGACCATCCGCATCCCACGCACGGGGGCTGCCAAAACAGCGTAAAAATTGTAACCAAATCGTTACTCTTTTTCGCAAAATCTATGCTATACTGCAATAGACTGGCTGTGGTATACACAGCGGGATATTGATTCAGAACAGCAGGAGGGTGCCGGAATGGAAGAAAACCTGGGTGCCTTTGAGGAAAAGAGAAACGAGGCCGCGGAGACGGCGGAGAGCGCCGGCAAGGGCGGCAAGCATTTGGCGAAGGGCGGCAAAAGAGGATGGGCCATTGCCGGTATCGCGCTCGGCGTGCTGGCCGCGGCGTATCTGGGGCTGTGCGCCTACGCGACGCTGAGCGGGACCATCTATCCCAACACGACGGTCGGCGGCGTGGACTACGGCGGCATGACCGAGGAACAGGCGGCGGCGGAGCTGACGCGGCGGGTCATTGACGCGCAGAGCGCGCGGCTCGACTTTGCCGTGATGGAGGGAGACAGCTGCGAGGTGATCGCGGGTGTGGCGCTGGGCGATATTCCGGCGGACATCGACTGCCGGAAGGCCGCGGATACGCTGGCGCGGGTGCGCAGCGCGAAGGGCGACGGCTTTTTCAAGAGCGGCGCGGGCTTCCTATTCTCGCTTTTTACCGAGCCTGAGGAGAGCATCGTATCCGAGGAGCCGTTTTGCGCGGCGGCGGAGCCGGTGCTGGATGCGCTGGAGTGCGAGCCGGTGGAGTTTGCCATCGCTCTGACGACCGAGAGTGCGATCAGCGTGACCAAAAGCAGGGACGGCCGCCATATCCCGGATCGGGAGCAGGCGCGGCGTGTGATCGGCGACGCGCTGCGCGGCGCATACCTTGGCGGGGGCTGCCCGCTCCAGGTGACGCTGTACGGCGATCCGGACGCGGAGGCGAGCTACGAGACCGTACCCGCGCAGGCGGTCGATCTGGCGGCGGAGCGGGAAAAGCTCGTGGGCGAGAAGGTCAACGCGAGCTACGACATAGAAAATGAGAAGATCATCCCGAGCCATGCGGGGGTGAGCTTTACGCTCGCCGACTTGCAGAGCGCTTACGACGCGGCGGCGCCGGGGGAGACCTTCACCGTCCGGGCGACGGTCGAGCGGCCGGAGGTCACGACCGAGCAGCTGGAGGCGGGACTGTTCCGCGACGAGCTGAGCAGCTACACCACGCGCGTCGGCGGCGCGCCGGGGCGGCACAAGAACGTGAAGCTGACGGCAGAGCGCATCACGGGCTACATCCTCAACGCGGGCGACACGATGAAGTACGGCCCGCTGGTGACGCCGTTCACGGCGGAAAACGGCTATTCGCCCGCGCCGGGCTATCTCAACGGCAAGACCGTGGACATGATCGGCGGCGGCGCATGCCAGGCGAGCTCGACGCTCTACGCGGCGGTGCTGTACGCGAACCTTGAGATCGTGCAGCGCGTGAACCACGGCTACGCCTCCGACTACATCGGCCTTGGATTGGACGCGACGGTGGCGAGCGGCGGACCGGAGTTTGAGTTCCGCAACAATACGCTCTACCCCATCAAGGTGCAGGCAGACTTTTTTACAAAGGATAAAAAGGACTACATCAAGATCACCCTTCTCGGCACCAAGACCGACGACCATTATGTGAAGATCGTGACGGAGCTCATCAGCACGACGCCCTACGAGGAGGAGCTCGTCGAGACCGACACGCTCGCGCCGGGCGAGCAGAAGGTGGAGCAGACGCCGTATACCGGCTATGTGGTCAAGACCTACCGCAATGTGTACGCGGGCGACGGGACGCTGCTTTCCTCGACCTATGAGGCGACGAGCCGCTACAAGAGCCGCAACCGCATCATTCTCGTCGGCAAGGCGGCGGATCCGACGGTCGACCCGAATGTGCCGGCAATGGATCCGACGGTGCCGGGGAGCGACCCGGGCGTGCCGACGACGGACCCGGGCGCAACGATGACGGACCCGGGCGTGCCGGATGTCGATCCGACGCAGACGCCGGCGATACCGGAGACGCCGCAGACGTCCGAGACGGCGCCGGCGGCATAAGAGAAAAAGAAAGGAGTCCTCCGCTGCCGCGGAGGGCCCCTTTTGATAAAATGCACAAGTTTTCCGAGAGAACTTGTGCATTTTTGTAAATGTGTTCAATTTTGTGAAAGTATGTTTTCAAAATTAGTGGTAAGACGCAAAGAAAATGCATAAATTCCTGCAAAAAATCGGCAAATGGCTTGCTTTTATGAAAGAGCGGGTGTACAATGAACGAACTGACAGAAGATCGGGAGATCGGGAAATAAAATCAACAATTATAATATTTTGAGAGGGGTTTTTTATCATGGCTAAGTTCAAGGTTTATTACACCATCGAGCTCAATGAGATCGCGACGCATATCTTCGAGTCCAACGACTTCGAGGTGAAGCTGTGCAGCCACAACGACGAGGAGACCTACGTCAAGGAGCTCGCCGAGTTCCAGCCCGACGCCATCATGTGCCGCACCGAGCCCATCACCGCCAAGATGATGGACACCTGCAAGAACCTCAAGGTCATCGGCAAGCAGGGCGCCGGCCTCGATAACATCGACATGGACCACGCCCACGCCAAGGACATCACCGTCGTCTACGCGCCCGCCGGCAACGCCAACGCCGTCGCCGAGCACGCCGTCATGCTGATGCTCATGTGCGCCAAGCGCTTCACCTATGTTGACCGCCAGTTCCGCGGCGGCAACTTCCTTGTCCGCATGGGCATGGAGCACACCTACGAGCTCGGCGGCAAGACCCTCGGTATGATCGGCTGCGGCCGTATCTCCCAGCTCGCCATGCAGAAGTGCAAGTACGGCTTCGGCATGAACGTCATCGGCTACGATCCGTACCTCACGCAGGACAAGATCGGCGATCTGTGCGAGCTGAAGGCCACCGCCAAGGAGGTCTGGGAGCAGGCCGACTTCGTGTCCGTGCATCTGCCTGTCGTTCCCTCCACCGAGCACTCCATCGGCCGTGAGCAGTTCAGCTGGATGAAGCCCACCGCTTCCTTCATCAACTGCGCGCGCGGCGCTCTGATCAAGGAGAACGAGCTTGTCGAGTGCCTGAAGGACGGCACGCTGTTCCAGGCCGGTCTCGACGTGTTCGAGCATGAGCCCATCCAGGAGTCCAGCCGCGAGCTGTTCAACCTCGACAACGTCATCATGACCCCGCACATGGCCGCCACCACCGAGCAGAGCGTTCTCAACTGCTGCACCAGCGTTGCCAACGACATCGTCGCCGTCTGCAACGGTCAGGAGCCCAAGGTCAAGGCCCAGAAGCCCAAGTTCTAAGTCAGGTCCTTTCCCTGAGATCAGGCATCGCCGGACCGCTTTCCCGCAAGGGAAGGCGGTCCGCTTTTTTGCGCCCGCGCTTCTCTGATATTTCGCTTGACAAACTACGACAAGTGTAGTATATAGTTATCAACGACAAATGTAGTAGTTCGCAAGGAGGTCATCCCATGGACGAAAAAAAGAGACTGCCGGACGCGGAGCTTTCGGTGATGCAGGCCGTCTGGGACGTCGGCGGCGAGGTCGGCCGCGGCGATATCGAGGGCGCGCTGGCAAGCCACGGCTGGAGCGCCAACACCGTCAACACCTACCTCACGCGCCTTTGCGACAAAGGCTTTCTCGCAAGCCGCCGCGAGGGTCGGAACAATTTGTACACGCCGCTCGTCTCAAGAGATAGATACCTTGAATTTGAAAGCCGCAGCGTTCTGAAGCGGCTCTACGG
>OGMF01003307.1_pt1 | contig 12281 bp, 12 predicted proteins | sample 1572921 | NCBI WGS metagenome assembly OGMF01 (sample SAMEA2581919, study PRJEB24529) | metagenome | biome: Human gut stool | place: China | collected 2011
TCCTGAAGCCGGAGGATCTGGTCATCATCATCAGCCAGTCCGGCGAGACCAGCGATACGCTGGCCGCCCTCAAGCTGGCCAAGAGCCGGGGCGTGCCGGTGCTGGCCATCGTGAACGTGGTGGGCAGCAGCATTGCCCGGGCAGCGGACTATGTGATGTACACCTACGCCGGGCCGGAGATCGCGGTGGCATCCACCAAGGCCTATATGGTGCAGCTGTGCGTGCTGTACCTGTTTGCCCTGCGTTTGGCCTACGCGCGCGGGCGGCTGACCGAGGAAAAGACCAAGTACTACACCGCCCAGCTGCTCCACGCGCCAGAGGTCATCAAGCCCCGTCTGGCAGACTGCGAGCAGATCAAGTACCTTGCCAGCCGCTATGTGAACACCCAGAGCTGCTTTTTCATCGGGCGCGGGTTCGACTACGCCCTCTCGCTGGAGGGCAGCCTGAAGCTGAAGGAGATCAGCTATGTGCACTCGGATGCCTACGCGGCAGGCGAGCTGAAGCACGGAACCATCAGTCTGGTCACGGACGGTGTGCCGGTGATTGCGCTGGCTACCCAGAAAAACGTCTATGAAAAGACCATCTCCAACGCCAAGGAGACCCGCAGCCGCGGCGCGCGGGTGTTGCTGTTCACCACAAAGGACGCGGAGGTACCGGAGGGCATTGCCACCGAGGTCATCCGCTTGGACGAGTACGATGACATCCTGATGCCGTTACAGCTCATCGTGCCGCTGCAATTGTTCGCTTACTATATGGCTGTCCTGCGCGGCTGCGATGTGGATAAGCCCCGTAACCTTGCCAAGAGTGTAACGGTGGAGTGATAGGGAAGAATAGGATTTAGAATGGTCTCCGCTCCGCTCTGACCATTTTTAGCGGAAGTATATTTTTTAATTTTACAAGTCTGGAAAATCTGCGGAGCTTGTCGGGGCAAAGCCCCTCCATCTGCTTGCGCAGACCGCTCTGCCGCTTAAAAGCCCCACTGGGGCTTTCATTGCTGCGCAAACGCGGTCGCTCCAAACGCAAAATTAAAAATTATATTTCCGCTGAAAAGGCCAGAGCGCAAGCGGCGGCCATTTTAAATCGTAATTTAGAAAAATCCCCGCAGATGCCTTTGTGCTGTCTGCGGGGATTTTTTGTACTTTTCAGCGGCGGAAAAACAATGTATAATAAAAGCAGCATGTGTCGGAAAAACACGAATGTGAGAAGAGGAACAGAAGCATGACAGAACAAAAGCGTCCGGAGATCAGCATCATCGTGCCGGTGTACAAGGTGGAAAAATATCTGAACGAGTGCATCGACTCCATCCTTGCCCAGACCTTCACGGATTTTGAGCTGATTCTGGTAGACGACGGCTCCCCGGATAACTGCCCTGCCCTGTGTGATGCGGCGGCAGCAAAGGACAGCCGCATCCGGGTCATCCACAAACCGAACGGCGGTGTAAGCACGGCCCGCAATGCGGGTTTGGCAGCTGCGCAGGGAAATTGGATCGGCTTTGTGGATTCGGATGATGTGATTGATAAGACTTACTATGAAAAGCTGTACCGTGCGGCAAAGCAGTCTGGTGCCGAAATTGCAGCCAGCAACATTCTGTACGCAAACGCGGATGGCACCCCGAACAACTACAAGGACCTGCCGCTCAAAAATGAGGTGCTGACCATTGACGAAGCAGCACATCGCATCCGTATGACGCCGCTGGTTCAGGCTGCAACCAGATTGCATCGTCGGGACGTGATAGAGAAGATCCATTTTCCGGATGGCAAAAACTACGAAGATGCGTTCACGACGCCGACCATTTTTGAAAATTCTACAGCAGTTGCCTGTGTGGAGGAAATGCTTTACCATTACCGCCTTCATCCCAGCAGCATCATGCATGAAAAGGTCGGCCTGAAAAATCTGGATGAGATCGATGCCAACTATGGTTTACTCCAATGCGCGCTCCGGCACGGCAAAAAAGACACCGCCCTGCTGGAATATAAGATCATGAAAAGCTATTTCAAAAAGTTCATGAAAAAACTTCCCCCGGAAGACCGGAATGACCCGAAGGTACAGCAGACCATCGATCTGATCCGCAAAGCAGAAACAGAGGTCAGGCAGGCCGGGGCAGATACCCTGCGCAATAAACTGGAAGCGGCCGTGTGGTTCTGGAACAAAACCGTTTATTATCACCTGAAAGGCTGGGCCTGATCAGAAGTCGTGAAGGAGAGAATGTTGTGAGTGAAAAGAGAGCGGAGAGCCGCCCGGAGATCAGCGTCATCGTGCCGGTGTACAAGGTGGAACGATATCTGAACGAGTGCATCGACTCCATCCTTGCCCAGACCTTCACGGACTTTGAGCTGATTTTGGTAGACGACGGCTCCCCGGATAACTGCCCCGCCCTGTGCGATGCGGCGGCAGCAAAGGACAGCCGCATCCGGGTCATTCACCAGCAGAACAAGGGTCTGAGCGGTGCCAGAAATGCGGGCATTGAGATCGCACGCGGAAACTGGCTTTCGTTTATCGATTCGGACGACAGCGTTGACAAAACATTCTGCGAAAAGCTTTACCATGCGGCAAAACAGGCTGGTGCAAAGCTGGTGGTCAGCGATATTCTGTACTTTGATGCGGATGGCTCTCTGAGCGGTTATCAGGAGCGTGCGCTCCGGACGGAGACCCTTTCACGGGAGGAGGCAGTGCACCGCATCCGGCTTACGCCGCTGGTCCATGCAACAACGAAGCTGTACAGCCGGGAACTGTTTGCGGAGCTTCGTTTTCCGATCGGGCAGAATTATGAGGATGCCCTTACGATCCCGGCAGTGCTGGAACAGGTAACGGATGTTGTGTGTGTGGGAGAGCCGCTCTATCACTATCGCTTCAATCCGAATGGCATCGTGCGCGGAAAAATCGGCCTGAAAAATTTGCAGGAGGTATACGCAAACTACGCTTTGTTCCAGTGTGCGCTTAAATATGGCAGGAAGGATACGGTGTATCTGCAGTACACCATCATGAAGGCTTTTTTCCGGAAGGTGGAAAGGAATCTGTCTCCGGAGGACAGAAAAAGTGTACAGATGCAGCAGGCGGAAGCCTGCCTGAAAAAGGCAGGGGCCGAGGTAAGGCAGGCAGGGGCATTTACGGTGCAGAACTGGCTGGAAGCAGAGCTGCGGGCAGTCAATGCGCCGCTGTATAACCGCTGCAAATATAAGATCCGGCAGACAAAACCGAAAAAATGCAGGTAAGGAGAAACCATTGTGAGTGAGCAGAAGGTCAGAAACCGTCCTGAGATCAGCGTCATTGTGCCGGTGTACCGGGTGGAAAAATACCTGAATGACTGCATCGATTCCATTCTTGCCCAGACCTTTGCGGATTTTGAGCTGATTTTGGTGGACGACGGCTCCCCGGACAGCTGCCCTGCCCTGTGCGATGCCGCAGCGGCAAGGGACAGCCGCATCCGGGTCATCCACCAGAAGAACCGCGGCCTGAGCGGCGCACGCAATGCCGGGCTGGACATTGCCCGGGGCCGCTGGGCTGCCTTTGTGGATTCGGACGATATGCTGCTGCCGCAGGCGCTGGAAAAGGCCCACAGCACAGCGGAAAAGACCGGTGCGGATGTGGTATTGTACGGCTTTGCGTTCACCGACGAAAACGGAAAGGTCTATGAGGGATGGGATACGACCCAGTACGATGAGGTCATCCCGCAGCAGGAGATCTACAACCGGCTGGTCATCGGCATGTATCAGTCCATGTGCAATAAGCTTTTCCGGCGGGAACTGTTCGATGAGCTGCGCCTGCCGGAGGGCAAAAAATTTGAGGACACCTACACCGCACCCCGGATCTATGAGCGGGTGCAGAAGATGGCCAGCATCCCGGAGTCGCTGTACCAGTACCGGCAGGTGCCGGAGAGCATCATGCACAGCAGCTATTCGGTAAAAACACTGGACCGGGTGGAAGCCTGCTACCAGATGTTTCTGGGCATGTACCGGCACAACGCAGAGACCCTGTGCGAAGCCTACCGCACCGTGCTGACCGCCCTTGTGGATATCTGGTGGCACCTGACCCCGGAGGAACGCCGGAGCCCCCGGATGAAGGAGTGCATGGGATACGAACGGGACGCACGGCATAAGCTGTGGCAGGCCCGGGCCATCACCCTGCGGGGGATCTCGGATACGATCCGGTACACAAAATCGCCCGCAAAGTATCTGGAACTGCGCAGAGAACGGCAGGCAAAACTGCAGAACCTGAAATGATGAGGAAGTTACCGTGAAAGAACAGCACCCGACCCGGCCCGAAAGCAGGAAAACCATCAGCATCATCGTGCCGGTATATAAGACAGAGCGTTTTCTGAACGCCTGCATCGCTTCCATCCTTGCCCAGACCTTCACGGATTTTGAGCTGATCCTGGTGGACGACGGCTCTCCGGACAGCTGCCCTGCCCTGTGTGATGCCGCAGCGGCAAAGGACAGCCGCATCCGGGTCATCCACCAGAAAAACCGTGGCCTGAGCGGGGCACGCAATGCCGGGCTGGACGCGGCAGAGGGCGAATGGATCGCCTTTGTGGATTCAGACGACACCATCACGCCGGACTTCTGCGCAAAGCTTTACCATGCGGCGCAGGAGGCCGGTGCACAGATGGCCGTGTGCAATTACCGGCAGGTGGACGAAGCCCTGACCCCCATCCGGGAGCAGTATCTGCATGTGCGGCGGGAGGTGCTGACCCCGGAGCAGGCGTTGGAGCACAGCACCCTTCTGCCCTACATGGTGGTGTGGAACAAGCTGTACCACCGCAGCATCTTTGCGCAGCTGCGCTTTGCAGAGGGCAAGCTGAACGAGGACACCCTGCTGATCGCCTACGCCTACGAAAAAGCGGAAAAAATCGCCAACATCCCGGATGCGATGTACCTCTACCGCAAGGTGGCGGGCAGCATCGTGAACAGCAAAGTCACCCTGCGCAATCTCGACCGGGTGGAGGCAAACTATGCGGTGTTCGAGTGCGCCCGCCGCCATGGCGTCACCGGCTCGCTGTGTGAGCTGTACTGGGTGCTGCTGCACTCGCTCATTGATGTGGGCTCCCACCTGACGGCACAGGAGCGGAAAACGCCCCGGATGCAGCAGGCCCGGGAGTATGAGCGCCGCGCCCGCCGGGCACTGCGGCAGGAGCATGCCGTCACCCTGCAGGCGCTGGGCAATACCCTGTGCTTTATCCTTTCGCAGGACCGGTATTTTGAGACCCGCTGGAAAAACAGGACCTGAAGGCGATTGTTTCTAAAAACGGTTTCCACGGTTTGTCTGGACTTCCGGCGTGGGATATGCTACAATAACAGAACGATCACAAATACCCGTGGGGGAGTAGCAAGCGCCGGTTGCAGAAGGCGCAGCAAGTCAACACAATGGCCGGTGGTTTCGGTCTGGCTTGCTTTAATTTGCGAGACTCATGTGTTTTTGGCGCGCAGAATGCCGCCCGTGCACATGGAGTCGATGATAAAAATTGACCCGGCTTCGGATGTGCAGGTGCGCCCGAGGCCGGGTTTTGTATTGCCCGATATTCTGGTCAGATTCAGGAGGCAGACAATATGGAATGGAGCTTTGTATTTTTCCTCAACAGCGCCCTGCTGGGCGTGGGCCTTGCAATGGATGCATTTTCGGTGTCGATGGCAAACGGCCTGCACGACCCCCGCATGAGCAGGGGGACCATGTGCAGAATTGCGGGCACCTTTGCCCTTTTTCAGGCGGTCATGCCCATGACCGGCTGGGTGTGCGTGCACACCATCGTGGAGATGTTCTCTTCCTTTGAAACATTCATCCCGTGGATCGCGCTGGCACTGCTGGGCTACATCGGCGGCAAGATGCTTGTGGATGGCATCCGGGGCGAGGAAGCCGAAGAGGCTGCAGAGCTCAGCGCCGGTGCACTGCTCATGCAGGGCGTCGCCACCAGCATCGATGCACTCTCGGTAGGCTTTACCATTTCGGAGTACGGCTGGCTGATGGCTCTGGCGGCATCGCTCATCATTGCGGTGGTCACCTTCTTCATCTGCATGGCGGGCCTGCGCATCGGCAAAAAGTTCGGCACGAAGCTTTCCGGCAAGGCGTCCATTCTGGGCGGCATGATCCTCATTGGCATTGGGCTGGAAATTTTCATCAGCGGGGTATTCTGAGGCAGGTGACTGATGAGGACGACCCTCTCAGTCACGGCTTACGCCGTGCCAGCTCCCCCGAAAGGGGGAGCTTTTCGTCATCTGCCGATAAGTAGAGCAAAACCTCCCCCTTTCGGGGGAGGTGGCATCGCGCAGCGATGACGGAGAGGGTTTTCCCCCGCCCTCTTGTATTTATCATATCTTTATTGACAACAAACCGTACTTTGCCGTAAACTGAGAGCATAAAACCGGCGCAGCGCCGGAAAAGGGGCGTAAAACAAATGAACGATACCGTACACTTTGAAAAAACTCTCTCCAGCGAGACCCTGTTCGAGGGGCGGGTCATCACCCTGACCAAGGACACCGCACTGCTGGAAAACGGCAAGACCGCTACCCGCGAGGTGGTGCATCACCACGGCGGCGCCTGCATCCTGCCTTATTTTGCAGACGGCACCATCTGCATGGTGCGGCAGTTCCGCTATGCCATGCAGCAGCAGCTGTGGGAGCTGCCCGCAGGTAAGCTGGAAAAGGGCGAGGACCCCTTTGCAGCTGCCAAGCGGGAACTGGCAGAGGAGTGCGGCCTGACCGCCGACAACTACATCTCGCTGGGCGAATTCTATCCCACCGTGGGCTACGATACCGAGGTCATCTATACTTGGGTAGCCACTGGTCTGCACGAGACCAAGATGCACCTTGATGCGGACGAGTTCCTGACTCCCGACCGGGTGCCGCTGGAAAAGGCGTATCAGATGGTCATGAGCGGCGAGATCAAGGACGGCAAGACCATTGCGGGCATCCTGAAGCTGAAGGCTCTGCTGGCTGAGGGCAAGCTGTGATCTTATACGAGGACGCCGCCCTTGTGGTGCTGGACAAGCCCGCCGGGCTTTCCAGCGAGGAGGGCGTGCCCGCCGCGCTGCGGGCGCACTGGAACGCACCTGATGCCTTTGTGGGGGTGGTGCACCGGTTGGACACCGGTGTGTCCGGGCTGATGGTCTATGCCCGCACCCCGGCAGCTGCCGCCGCCCTGAGCCGTCAGGTGACCCAAAGTCAGGACGCCTACGCCGTGCAGGATGGCCGCGCCGAGGGCAAAGCCGCCGCGCCGCAGTTCGTCAAGCAGTACCGCGCGGTCATTGCCGGTGTGCCGGACGCGCAGCTGCCCGCCGCCGGGGTGCTGCGGGACTACCTGTTCAAGGACAGCCGCAAGGGCAGGGTGTTCCCGGTCAGCCGTCCCCGCAAGGGGGTGCGGGAAGCGGTGCTGGAATACCGCATCCTTGCCACGGCAGGGGAGAACAGCCTTGCCGAGATCACCCTGCACACCGGGCGCACCCATCAGATCCGGGTACAGTTTGCCAGCCGCAGGCACCCGCTGTACGGCGACGGCAAATACGGCAGCCGCCAGAAGGGCAGCATCGCCCTGCAAAGCTGCGGGCTGCGCTTTGTGCACCCGGACACCGGCAAGCCCATGGCCTTTTCTCTGCCCCTGCCCGCCGCCGCACCGTGGAAGGAGTTTTTTAAATGATGGTTCGCCTTGCGGCGATAGGATGTTGTCCCGATGGGACAAATGATGTTCCGGCTTCGCCGGAAATGATGCAGCCGCCTGCGGCGGCAATTGCTGCCCTGCGGGCAGCATCGTTCCGGCATTGTGTCCGCAGGACACACATCATTTTTGCTGCAAAGCAGCAAAGCATCATTTGTCCACAGGACAACATCATATTTGCGCAGCAAATACATCATTTCAACTAGGTGAGTGATATGGAACAGCAATACAAGACTGATGCCGAAATTTACGCCGTGCTGGAACGGGAGATCATCGACCTGACCATCCGTCCCGGCTCTTCGCTGAGCGAGAACCCGCTGTGCGCCCGGTTCGGTGCGCCGCGCTCCCTGATCCGGGTGGTGCTGCAAAAATTGCAGGAAAACGGGCTGGTGCGCATCGTGCCCTACAAGGGCACCACCGTCACCCGGCTGAACCGGCGCATCGTGGACGAGCTGATCTACGAGCGCACCGCCGTGGAGGGGCGCATTCTGCGGGACTTTGCCCCCATCGCCACCCCGGCGCAGCGGGCACAGATCCGTGCGCGGGTGGACGCCTACGAAGCCCTTGCCCGCGCCGAGAACCCGGATTTCAACAAGCTGTACGAGGCCGACTGCCGCCTGCACGAAACATGGTTTGCCGCCATGGACAAGATGTACCTGTGGAGCACTTTACAGAACGCCCACGCCGATTACAGCCGGTTCCGTATGCTGGACACCATGACCACCGGCGGGCTGGACGAGGTGATCGCCGACCACCGCAACCTGCTGAACGCCATCGAGCGGTGCGACCTTGCCGCCTTTGAGCCGCTGGTGGAGCGCCACCTGTACGGCGGCATCCGCCGCCTTGGCAGCAAGCTGACCGAGGAATACGCCGACTTTTTTGAGCCGGAGACCGTGAAATAATGCAAAATTGTTCCACGGGGAACAAAGAAACGAGAGCCTCCCGGCGCGCCGGGAGGCTCTCGTTATTGTTGTATTTTGTTCAGAAAAACGCGCTTTAGCCGAGGGTCAGGCCTGCAACGCTGGGCTCCCGAGCCTGAACAGTGCTCGGAATCTTATTAGTGACATCGATATACTGATTCAGGATCGTCTCAAAGTCCAGATACTTTGCATTTGCCGTGTACTCGATACGGGTAAAGGTCATGTGACCTGTTAAAGATTCTTCGCTGCCAAGAGATTCTTTTACATCTACATACTTCGGCTCGCTGCTGTTGCCTTCATAGTAAAAGGCCATGACAATTTCCCCTTTTCCATCATGGGCGGGTACTGGATAGGACTGGGTCTCAATATAATAATTGCCCTTCGTTTCCTTCTTGAACTTGAGGCCTTCGACCGGCACAACTTCATTAGAAACGCCGCCAGAATAGCAATAGCCAAGCTTGCCCTGCTCTTTCGTATTATCATCTTCCTTAGGAATAAGAGTCCAAATTTTCTGTTCTGTCTTATCGATAAGCAAGATCATCTGGCTTTCTGTACTGCCATTGCTCTGGATCGTAGCCTGTTGATAAGAACGACCGCCACTGGTCACATTCAGCATATCAGCAGTCCCGCTCTCACCATTCGCGGTGAAATCCATCTTCATGCCTAAGGTATAGCTGGTTCCAAGCTTCTGGTAGAATCTTCCCGTCCGGCTGTCTTTATAAGCAACGTTTTCTTCCTTGTCCCCGGTGCTGCTGTTGGAGCTGCTGCCAGAGCTGGAACTGGAGCTGCTGGAATCGGAAGCGCTGCCGGAGCTGGAACTGCTGTCAGCGCTGGAGCTGCTGCTCGAACTGGAGCTGCTGCCAGGATTGCTGGAACTGGGTGCATCGTTGTCGCCGCAGGCCGTCAGCAATGAAACAGACATGACTGCTGCCAATGCAACAGCCGCAATTTTCTTGGACAATCTCATCTTGATGTTCCTCCTGTTTTTGGTTTGAAGATTCAAACAGAAACGAACCCATGAACGTTTCTATTTGTGCCCCTAGCTTAGTTCCCGCAAACGGACTTGTCAAGCACCTTTCTATTTTTTGTAATTTTGTTTAAAAATCAGCTTGAAATTTCAGCATTCTGATCCTGTATTTTGCTTTGCTTGCAGGAAAAGTAATTCTATGCAAATTCGTTGTTTTTCAGAACACCCCGGTGATGAAAATTTCCAGTCCGATGCCGATAAGGATGACACCGCCCAGGATATTCGCCTTGCCGGAAAGCTGTGTGCCGAACTTTTTGCCGATGCGCAGACCCGCCATGCAGAGGATGAAAGTGACCACCGCAATGATGATGGCAGCGGTAAGGGCCATCAGCCAGCCGTATTCCGAGATGGTAAAGCCCACCGAGAGGGCATCGATGCTGGTGGCAACGCCCTGCATGAACAGCGCCCCGGCGCTGAGCTCTGCCGCTTCCTCGGCTTCCTCGCCCCGGATGCCGTCCAGCAGCATCTTGCCGCCGATGTAACTCAGCAGTGCCAGCGCGATCCACGGGATCAGAGTCTCAAAGGACGCAAACAGCTCCACGATGGTATGCACGCACACCCAGCCGATCATGGGCATTGCGGCCTGAAAAAGGGCGAAGGTGCCCGCAATTTTGCCCATGGTGCCCTTGTTCATTTTAGGGTCGTGCAGACCGTTTGCCATGGACACCGAAAACGCATCCATCGCAAGCCCCACGCCCAGCAAAACGCTGTTGAGAAAAAACACAAAACTCCATTCCATTCTGTCTGCCTCCTGTTTGTTGACCGTGATCCAAACCAAAACAAAACCCGGCCCCGGGCGCGTTGTACGTCCGGGACCGGGTGATTTTTTGAGATCCACTCCATGTGCACGGGCGCAGCAAACACGCACCAAAACACATGAGTCTCGCAAATGAAAGCAAGCCAGACCGAAACAGTCATTGTGTTGACTTGCTGCGCCCTGCAAAAGCGCCTGCTACTCCCCCACGGGTATTGTGATTTTGTTTATTCTAGCACAGTAAAACTGTGAAGGTAGAACTCTTTACATGGGAAAAATTAGATAAGGTAGACGAAATCAAGAAAGTTTTCGGACTTTAAGGAATGGTGCAACAGGCAGATTCGATACAGACAGATGCCGCACTTGAGGCTGAATCGCAACAGCAAGTGCTCAGGCAACATAGCAGCCAGCTCACACCCAAAGAGGTGTTGAGCTGGCTGCCTAAGAATGCAACGCCAGCTCAGCAGGACTCCATGATTAGGGCACATATCAAGCCCAGTGAGATTCATTGGAGCGAGATGCCGGATACATTACACTTGCCAGGACATAAGGCAGGTAAGAGTTTTAGGGATGTAAGTTTGCCACAATATTATCGTGAGTCATTCTTTTCAAAAGATTCTCTGTTTCATCCGGAATTAAAGGGTGGACGCTTGGGGGTGGCAGGTGATCCTGTTCCCTATACGGTAGCTGGTGATAACTTTATTACTTCATTGCTGTTGGTCTGTTTTCTCTTGGCTTGTATAGCATTCTCTAAATCTAAGCATTTTGTTATACGCCAGGCAAAAACCTTCTTCCGTACTCCACGCATCGGTACAACAGAGGTGACGGAGACCAGTTCTGAAGTAAGATACCAGTTCTTCTTCGTGTTGCAGACCTGTCTTTTGCTGGCAATCGGGTATTTCATTTATTCGAAAGCATCTATCAGCGATACGTTTATCGTAGACCAATATCAGGTAATCAGTATATATGCTGGTTGTATGGGGGGCTATTTCTTGTTGAAGGCTTTTAAGAATTCTGCTTCATTGGTTTGAACCTCTTTGCTTTTTTCGCTGCCTATATCTACACCTTTTGCTTTCTGAAAAGTAATATTCTGACCTTGTCTCACAACCTGCCAACCGTCGAAAGACAAATATTGATTAAAATCGCTAATAAATTTATCTAATTCCGAGAATCGAGAAATGAAATTGACAGGTGCAAATAAATCTTTAATGCACTTATCTAATTCTGGTTTGCCATTCAACTCTTTCAATTTAGATTCAGTATATATCCACCTTGAAGGAAATCCGGGTTCATATAAATCGGCAAATCCATACTTATTGAAAAATGCTACGAGTTTAGGCCCCGAACGATATTCTGTTTCTTCGTTAATAAGTGCTCGTAATTTTTCTATTGTCTTTTGAGATATTATCATAACAGCCAATATTTTAGCGCAAAAATACGGATAATAATACAATTCCGCGTAACATAAGGCAGGGAAATAAAAGAAGGCTATTAGATTTTGAATATCCCGTCCTTTCGCTCTTCATATGGAATGATAATACAGCAAAGATAGGAAATTGCAAACCGAAGCAGTGGATTCTATCCCTAATAGCTTAAACCTAATGGCGAAAATGTTTCACGCATTGTTTTTTCTTCTTCAATGTTTGAGTGCATATCGGTTTCAATTGTACCGAGAGTTCGTTGATATTTGATTCGAGAGGTACATTCAAACACTTTTGAAAAAGCGAATATTTGAATAAAATTCGTTTCTTCAAAAGCGCTCAGAGGGTTTGAAGATTCGAGATCGAACTCTTTTCATGCAGCGATTTTCTGTCCGCTCCATCCGATGTAGAGTTTTCCGTTTTCGTCGCATCCGCGTTGTAACATTTCTTCAATGAGCGATAGCGAGATTCGGATTCGTCGAAGATTTCAGACTGCACCTTGGGCTCTCCATATTTCA
>OGMF01003309.1_pt1 | contig 12279 bp, 10 predicted proteins | sample 1572921 | NCBI WGS metagenome assembly OGMF01 (sample SAMEA2581919, study PRJEB24529) | metagenome | biome: Human gut stool | place: China | collected 2011
ATAAGAATATCCACACTCAGCGATACAAAGGTTTGGGTGAGATGAACCCAGAGCAACTTTGGGAAACCACTATGGACCCAGCAACACGCTTGCTCAAGCAGGTTACCATCGAGAATGCAGCTCAGGCTGACGAGATTTTCTCTATGCTGATGGGCGACGATGTGGAGCCACGCCGAGAGTTCATCGAGCAGAACGCAACATACGCCAATATCGACGCATAAAGCGAGCACCATATATTGGGGGCAGACTCTGCAGGAGTCTTCCCCCTTTTTTAGGTTGCCGCCTTCAAAAAGCGACACCCCAGCATCATGTTTTTTACAACTAACAAAACTAAATTTATGAAGCATCTGCTTTTTACGTTTGCGCTAGCTGCCTCAACGTTCTTGAACTGCCAGGCGGCAACAGTTAGTAAAACTCCCCTACCCAACAAGTTGTGGTACAACAAGCCTGCATACGCCTTCGAAGAGTCACTGCCACTGGGCAATGGCAAACTGGGTGCGCTGGTTTACGGCGGAGCCAACAATGATTCCATCCAGCTCAATGACATCACCCTATGGACGGGCGTTCCTGTAAACCCTGACGAAGGTGGCGAAGCCTACAAGTGGATTCCCAAAATCAGAGAAGCCCTGTTTAAGGAAGATTACAAGACTGCCGATTCCCTGCAGCACTATGTGCAAGGACACAACTCTGAGTTCTACCAGCCGCTGGGCATGATCAATATCATAGACTGCAACCAGGGAGAATTTACTGATTACTATCGTGAGTTAAGTCTCGACAAATCCCTTGCTACAGTACAATTCAAGCGCAATGGCATCCAGTACACCAAGGAGTATTTTGCTTCACATCCTGACAAGATGATCGCCATCAAGTTGAGTGCCTCTCAAAAGAAAGCCATCAACAGCGACATATCCCTGACCTCCCTCATTCCTCATCAGGTGAAAGCATCCAGAGGACAAATCACCATGACAGGTCATGTTCTGGGAGATGAAGCCAACAGTACGCATTACTGTGCGATGCTTCAGGTAAAGAACACCGACGGACAGGTATGGGCTGACGATTCAGTGCTCCATCTAAAAGATGTAAGCGAGGCTATCATCTATCTTGTCAACGAGACAAGCTACAATGGCTTCGACAAACACCCGGTGAAAGAAGGGGCTCCATATATCAAAAGAGTATCTGATGATGCCTGGCATCTTGCCAACTTCACCTATGATGAATTCAAGCAGCGTCATATCGCTGATTACAGGAAACTCTTTGACAGAGTAAGCCTGAACCTGAAAGGTGCAAAGTTTGATGCTTCCCGCCCTACCGACCAGCAGTTGCTCGCCTATAGCGACAACCACGAGAGCAACCCTTATCTGGAACAGCTCTACTTCCAATATGGCAGATACCTGCTCATCAGCAGTAGCCGCACCAAGGGAGTACCAGCCAATCTGCAGGGACTCTGGGCACCAGCCCTCCGCTCTCCATGGCGTGGCAACTATACCATCAACATCAATCTGGAAGAAAATTACTGGCCGGCAGAAGTTGCCAATCTTTCCGAGCTGGTTGCTCCTGTAGATGGATTGGTAGAAGGCTTGTCGGTAACAGGTCGCCACAATGCCCAGCACTTCTACGGCATCGATAAGGGATGGTGTGCCGGACATAATACCGATGCGTGGGCGATGAGCAACCCTGTGGGAACCGGAAACGAGAGCCCACAATGGAGCAATTGGGCAATGGGTGGAGCCTGGCTTGTAGAAACCCTCTGGGATCACTACGACTATACCCGTGATACGGAATATCTCCGCAATACAGCCTATCCTTTGATGAAGGGCGCTGCCGATTTCCTGCTGGAGTGGCTTATTCCGAATCCACACAATCCAAACGAACTGATTACAGCCCCTTGCACATCGCCAGAGGCAGACTATATCACCGATAAGGGCTACCGTGGCAGCAGTTTCTATGGTGGAACCGCCGACCTTGCCATCATCCGTGAGCTCTTCAAGAACACTATCAAGGGAGCGAAAGCCCTGGATATCGACAGCGATTACCAGCAGCAGTTGCAAGCTGCTCTCGATCGCCTGCGTCCTTACCACATTGGAAAGCGAGGCAACCTGATGGAGTGGTATCACGATTGGGATGACCAAGATTGGCATCATCGCCATCAGTCTCACCTGCTCGGTCTCTATCCTTTCCACCAGATTTCGGTAGCAAAGACACCCGAGCTTGCTGCAGCTGCAACCAAGACTTTGGAAATCAAGGGCGACAATTCTACTGGTTGGAGCACAGGCTGGAGAATCAACCTCTGGGCTCGTCTGCATCGTGCCGACAAGGCTTACCAGATATACCGCAAATTGCTCACCTACGTTAGTCCTGAGGTTTACAAGGATAGCAAGCATCACAGTGGCGGTACCTATCCTAACCTCTTCGATGCCCATCCACCATTTCAGATAGACGGCAACTTCGGAGGAACTGCAGGTGTTTGCGAGATGCTGATGCAATGCGATGGTGAAACGATGAATTTGCTCCCTGCTCTTCCACAGGAATGGCAGGCAGGAGAGATAAGAGGTCTAAAGGCCCGTGGTAACTATGGCGTATCACTCGCATGGAACAAAGGCAAATTGACTCAGGCAACCATCACCAGCAAGAACGAGGGTAATCTGACCATTCTCTACAATGGCAAACAGAAAGTTCTCACTTTCAAGTCTGGAGAAACAAAGACCATCAAATAAAAGATCCATATCGATCTTATCTATATCTATAGAGTAAAAGACTATAGTTATCTATTAGAGTAAAAGACAAAACATTAAAGAAAAGGACAAAAGTAAATCAATGAGATACATAACAACTCTCATCATTTCTATACTTTGGGTACTGAGCTCCCATGCACAGGAGTTCGGTACCCACTGGATATCCTATCCCCTGCCCAACGATTCTTCTGAGGTATGGTTCCGCCAAAGTTATATCATGAACGAGTGCCCCACCCAGGCCTTTATGAAAATAGCAAGCACTGGCAACTACAAACTCTATATCAATGAGAGAAACGTAACGGGAAGCCTGAAATTCGATGGTATCAAGGACAGCATTCTTCTGAACCGAACCATCGACGTAACCCGCTTCCTCAAAAATGGCGAAAATGTGATTGCAGTATGGTACGCCCCACAAGGCAAGCCTAGCTACGGCAAGCAACTCTCGCTGGAATTCTACGGATGGCAGCAGGACAGCATTCCATTCTATCAGAAAGCAGACGGCAAATGGTTCTGCCGACAACTCAAGGAATGCAGCAATGGAGAAGGCGAACGCTTCCATGCCCACACCAATACGCAGGCTTGGAAATCTGAGGAATATCACCCTTACGGATGGATTCACCCTACCGGTTGCGTCATCACAGACGAATATAGACAGGATTCTGCCTATGTTATGAATTATAAAGCCTTCGGCGACAAGAAGGTTATCAAGGACGAGAACAAGCTCTACAAGATATTGAAACCAGCCTGTACATACAGAGACTCCACCGGTTACAACATCGACTTTGGCAGACCTTTCTATGGCACCATCCGCCTTACGCTGCGAGGAGCCGGCAAAGGAACCAGATTAAAGATCAATGATTTCCTGTACATCTGCAACGGAGAACTGGATGAGCAGGCATTCTGCCGATTTAAATTCAGCAAGCAAAAGATATACACTCTTACCTGGAAAGGAAGATTCAAGGAAAGTGATATCGTGGATATTGAAGGATTAGAGATTTCGGAATAAGCTACCAAGCTTTTCGAAATCTCTTTTTTTTATTAATCTTCCAAGTCGGCAAGTAACTGCTCTGCCACTTCGCAAAGCTCATCATACCATTCCTTACCGAACTTCTCAATCAGCGGACCTTCCAGGAACTTATAAACCGGAAGATTCAACTCTTCACCCTTCTTGATGGCATCCTTGCAGATGCGCCATTTATTATAGTTGATGCCATACACTTCATTGCCGAAATCCTTGGCACGGATCGGATACAAGGCACAGGAGATAGGCTTCTTGAACTTCGACTTGCCTTCGCGATAAGCACGCTCCAAGGCACAAAGACAGCAATTCGGAATGGTATGTCCATCGCCCAAGTCTTTCAAGTCCTGATAGCAGGTAAACACACAATCCTTACCATTCACGATACTCGTTACCAAATCGCCTTCAATATCGGTATAAGCCACACCCTGCTTGTCGATGATAGCCTGGGCAGAAGCCGAGAGATCATCCCAAACCACATCGAGCGCATCCTCTATCTCCATGATTTCATCCAGGGTAACAGGAGCTCCCGCATCGCCTTCGATGCAGCACTCACCCTTGCAGGCATCAAGGTCGCAACAGAATTTTTCGGTGATGATATCAGGTGAAACCAACACGTTGCCCACCTGCAGAATACGCAGTTCGTCTTTCTTCATAATGTTTCTTGAGATGAATAAATGTCTTTGATATATTAAATAATGATAGCTACCCATGAGTGGATAGCTATATATAATTAGGTATGCCTACCATTGGATAGGCGAAATACCATTCTGCTGCAGATACGCATTGCAGCGGGAGAAATGATGATTGCCAAACCATCCGCCACGGTTGGCAGATAATGGCGAAGGATGCACACTTTCCAATATCAGGTGCTTGCTCGTGTCAATGAGCTTTGCCTTGCTTCGGGCATAACCGCCCCAGAGGATAAACACCAGGTGTTCCTTATCCTTACTGAGTGCCTTGATGGCTGCATCGGTAAACTCCTCCCAGCCTTTGCGCTGATGGCTCGCAGCCTGATGGGCACGAACGGTAAGCGTGGCGTTGAGCAACAAGACTCCCTGCTTTGCCCAGCGGGTCAAATCGCCCGTGGCTGGCATCGGAGTGCCGAGATCCATCTGAATCTCCTTGAATATATTAATCAATGATGGTGGAAAAGTGATTCCATCCGGCACAGAGAAACTCAACCCCATTGCCTGCCCCGGCTCATGGTATGGATCCTGTCCGATAATCACTACCTTTACATCATCAAAAGGACAGAGATTGAAGGCATTGAAAATCAAACGGCCCGGAGGATAACAGGGTGTACGCAGGTATTCCTCTTTTACGAAGTTTGTGAGGTCAACAAAATACTGCTTGTCGAATTCTTCTCCTATATGCTGTCTCCAACTTTCTTCTATCTTTACGTCCATAATGATTTAAGTTAAAGAAGTCAAGACTCCAAAAAGCCTTGACTTCCGAAATTATTATTAGTCAATAATCAAGTTCTCACCTGTCATATCAGCTGGCTGCTCCAAGCCCATGATGTGGAGGATAGAAGGAGCAACGTCTGCCAAACGACCATCCTTAACGCTAGCTGAGTTATTGTCAGTTACGTAGATGAATGGAACTGGGTTCAAAGAGTGAGCGGTGTTTGGTGTACCGTCCTCGTTGATAGCGTGGTCTGCATTACCATGGTCAGCGATGATGATAGCCTCATAATCGTTAGCCTTGGCAGCCTCGATAACGTCCTTTACGCAGTTGTCAACAGCATGAACAGCCTTAGCAATAGCGTTGTAGATACCTGTATGACCTACCATATCACCATTAGCGAAGTTAACAACGATGAAGTCGTACTCCTGTGTGTTGATAGCACCAACCAACTTATCCTTTACCTCGTAAGCGCTCATCTCTGGCTTCAGGTCGTATGTAGCCACCTTTGGAGAAGGAACCAGGATACGGTCCTCGCCCTCGTATGGAGTCTCACGACCACCATTGAAGAAGAATGTTACGTGAGCATACTTCTCTGTCTCTGCAGTATGGAGCTGCTTCTTGCCCTGTGCGCTCAAGTACTCACCGAGAGTGTTCATTACGTTCTCCTTAGGGAAGAGGATGTGAACACCCTGGAAGCTTGCATCGTATGGAGTCATGCAGTAGTACTGCAAGTCCTTGATGGTGTGCATGCCTTCCTCTGGCATATCCTGCTGAGTCAATACCTGTGTCAACTCCTTGGCACGGTCGTTACGGTAGTTGATGAAGATAACAACATCACCCTCCTGGATAGTACCGTCAACCTTAGAGTTATTGATTGGCTTGATGAACTCGTCTGTTACGTCCTCATCATAGCTCTCCTGCATTGCCTTCACCATATCGTCAGCCTGCTTACCCTTACCCTCAACGAGCAAGTCGTATGCTTCCTTCACACGGTTCCAGCGCTTGTCACGGTCCATAGCATAGAAACGACCTACGATGCTTGCGATGTGTGCACCGTTCTTGTCGCAGCAAGCCTGAACCTCCTCGATGAAGCCCTTACCACTCTTAGGGTCTGTATCACGACCATCCATGAAGCAGTGAACGTATGTCTCCTTCAAACCATATTCCTTACCGATCTCAATCAACTTGAAGAGGTGATCCAAAGAAGAGTGAACACCACCGGTAGAAGTCAAACCCATCAAGTGGAGCTTCTTACCTGTCTTCTGAGCATAGCTGTAAGCGTTGATGATCTCCTGATTCTTCAAGATGTCACCGCTCTCGCAAGCCTTGTTGATCTTAACGAGGTCCTGATATACCACACGACCAGCACCGATGTTGAGGTGACCTACCTCTGAGTTACCCATCTGACCATTAGGAAGACCAACGTCCTCGCCACAAGTCTGGAGAGTAGAATGTGCTGAAACTGCTGTCAAATAATCGAGATAAGGAGTTGGAGTCTTGAAGATAACATCACCCTTATCATGCTTACCGATTCCCCATCCGTCGAGAATCATTAAAAGAGCTTTTTTTGCCATAATTACATAAAATAATTTAAATTCGAATTTCTGCCTGCAAAGTTACAACAAAATAGGTGAAGGACAAAATAAATTAAGATAAAAAAACTCCCACCTTTCTAAAAAGATGAGAGTTGATAACAAGATCAACAGGTTCGCAGGATATATCCCTTCTTGATGACAGCTTCGATACTTACCTTTTCATCCAGGTTCAATGCCCGGCGAAGATAGGTAATCTGCACGTTCAGGGCAAGGGAATTGGAGTATGAGTCATCACCCCAAACTTCATTCAGTATGAAATCCCGCTCTACAAGCTGGTTCTGGTTCTCGGCAAGAAGCTTCAGAATTTCAGCTTGACGAGATGTGATGACTACTTTGGAATTACCACATTGCAGTTCATTCTGCGCATAGTAGAAAGCTATGGAACCGATAAAAACTGCAGATTCTTCACCTTTGTCGTCTTCTTTCGGTTGCTTCAACTCATAAATCATATTCTTCAGGAACTCATGGCGAATGCCATCAATGCGTTTCTGGAAGACTATGGTCTTAACCAGATAATACAGACATCCTATCAAGATGAAAAAGAGAAAGACGCTTCCTATCAATTGCCACATCATGGCTTTGAGCGTTCGAGTAATAGGAATGGGCACCTGAAAAGAAATACCTTGGCGAAACATTGGGTTCGTCTGATACTTTACCGTCACCACACATGACCATCTACCTTCGACATCATATTTTGCATTCAGGAAGACGGTCTTGTAATCAAGATGACGAAAAGAGGATATCTTCCCATATCCCTTATCATCCAGTAATCTTTGATAAGAAGCCAACGAGGGATGCTTACCTATATAAGCCAGATATCTGCTGATGATGAGATAAGCATCATCACCCGTAAGATCAGGATCATTCAAACGGACAAGAAAGCGGTGATTGTTCCAAAAAGAAAGCGTAGTACGGCTACATCCCTTCTTCATATCATATTCAGATTCTATCTTAAGCATAACCGTATCTCTTCTACCTTTCGTAGATGAATTCTCCTGCAACTTTTTTCTATTCTTCAAATCTTGCGCCAACACCTCATCACAATCCTTCTTGAATTGTTCTACCTGCTGGTCTAAGCTATATTGACATTGAAGATGGAGCCAATAAGCCTGCGTGCAGAACAACAAAACAATTGCTACTCCACATACCATCCATACTATTTTCAGCTTACTGTTACTGTTCATACTTTCCTGATCTTTTGAATTTTGACGGCAAAGTTACTGAAAAATCCGTAAACAAAGGCAAGAGTAATAAAATAATAATAGACGAAAAGAAGCAAAAGTAATAACTCAGTAACAGAAATCATCGATTTCATCGGATGATCTCAGTACCTTTGCATCACAAAAACGAAAGAAACAGATAAAATAATGAATAATTGACGAAGATTATGAAAAAGGTATTATTAATAGCATGGCTTGCATTATATGCTTGCATGCTCCAAGCTCAAACAGTAAACCTGTTCGATGAATCAAGCATTGGCATGGGAGATTCCATTGATCAGGTAAAGTATCAGGTAGTATATGATGCCGAGTATATTTACGAAAAGAAATATACCAAGACCGACACCATCATTGGCCGCATCGAAGAGAAAATGCTCTTGCAGATTGGCAACAAGTATTCCGCATTCTACAGTTATCCGATATTCCAAAGAGACTCTATCATCTCCGCAAATATGGCAAAAGGAATACCTGTCAATTTCTCCGGTAATGGCGGACAGATTAATTGGAAAGTATATAAGAACTATCCAGAACGGGGCAAGACTGCCTATCTCGATTTCTTTGCTGCTGACAGATATTTGTGCATTGAACCGATGGAACCGATAGACTGGCAACTCACAGACAGTATCGATTCCATCTGCGGTTACGAGTGCCACCAGGCTATTGCCAAGTTTAAGGGGAGAACATGGATTGCATGGTACACGGAAGACATCCCTATTGACAATGGTCCCTGGAAGCTGAGCGGACTGCCGGGATTGATTCTCAAGGCTCACGACTCCGAGAACGATTATGGATTTACAGCTGTAGGACTCACAACAGGCAAAGGCTCCACACCTATCTATTATAAAGGTAAGACTTTCGAGCCTATCGACCGCAAATCATTGACCTCCATTTACAAGAAATACTATGCCGATCCAATCGGTTATCTGCTTCAAGATGCCAAGTATGCTGCAATTGTAAAGATCAAGGATGAAAAAGGAAATATCCTGAAGCATTCCAAGCGTGCTGAGCCATACAATCCGATTGAAAGATAATTAGCAGTTTACTTTTTTGCCAGACAAGCGTCTTAAAGACATTAGCAAGATAAGTGTCTAAGGTAAAATAGAAAAGAGAGAAAAAAGATGAAGAAAATAATAGTTCTTTTCACTATTCTGTTCGTGGCGTTCCATGCGTTTGCCCAAGAGAATGTCGTCAGGGTAGAGCGCCGCCTCCTGCAGCCGCCGGTCGGCAAGTCCCTCCTGTGCCTGACCGCCCGAGTGACACCACTCGCCGAACGCCTGCGCAACCTCAAGGCGCGAGGCCTGCACCTCGCCGCTGGCGATCTTCACGAGCTTGCTCGTGCCGCTCATCCAGCCCGTGCCGTAGTTGTAGCTGAAGCAGATCAGCGCGTCGAACTGTCCCTGCGTGGGCGTGATGCCATAGCGTCCGAAGAAGTCGTTGAGCTTGGTCTCGTAGGCCGCGATCTTGCTGCGAAGAAGCGCCTCCGCCTCCTGCTGGGTGATGCCGTTGGGGTAATCGTCGGCGCCGCACTCCGTGCCGTAGCCGATGTACCACTTGCCGTTCGCGCTGTACTTCTCCGCGCGGAAGCCCTCTTCCTCTTCAAGCTGGCGGAGAGCCGCGCTGCCCGCGCTCATCGCCGTACCGCTCGCCAGCGCCGGGATACACAGCTGCATCGCAAGGCACAGCGCGAGCAGCAGCGCAAGCGGCGTTTTCTTCCGTGTGATGTTTCTCATAGTCTACTCTCCTTTTCCGCGCGGGAACACAAGCGCTCCTCCGCATCTGAGTTTTGTCCGCAGTATACCATAGGTTTACATAAAAATCAACCGGAGTTCGACCGCTTTTACGCAAATATCCCGCGTTCTGCCAATTTCGGCAAAGCGCGGGATATTCTCACATCAGCGCGTCAAAGAGTGCGTTCAGGTTGTCGTCGGAGTATTCGACCTCCGCGCTGTAGAGGCGGCAGAGCTCAATCTGATCCTCCGCGGTGAATGCGCCGTTCCGCAAAAAGTGCAGCGCACCGAGCGCGAAGAGCAGCCGCACCGACACCACGGCAAATGCCGCCTTGCTGCCGATGTCTCCATCGTCGAGCGCCGTCGGCACATGGCGGCAGAGGAAATAAACAAGCAGCTGCTCATACTCCGTTTCGCGCCCCCGCATCCGCGCGGCAAAATCGGAAAGCGGCAGCACCGCCGCGTCTTCGCGCAGGCCCTTCAAAATATCGGTCCACGCCTCGTCCATGCGCTCGAGCGAGAGGTAAAAATCCGCCCACTGCGCAAGTGTGATATCGGGGACCGCCGCGCCGCAGAGTGTCAGCAAATCCTCCATGCGCTGCGGTATCGTTTTTTCGCGATCCTGCGCGGCGGCAAAGAGCCGTTCGCGCAGCGTGAGCAGCGCCGTCTCCTCCTCGTCGAGCGTCCCCTCGCCGGTCACAAGGAGCCGCGTTTTATCGGTTTTTGTCAAAATGAGCCGCGCGGCCTCCTCGCAGCAGAGGCCCACGCCGATCTCCGTGCGCTCCGAGAAGAAACTGCGGTAGCGCGGATGATCGGTGCAGATCTGGCACAGCATCCCCTCTCCGCCGTACAGGATGAGGTCGCAGAGATTTCTCTCATTCAGGAACGGGCAGCGCTCGTGCTCGCCAAGGATAAAGTGCGGAGCGTCGCCGTCCGAAGCAATGCTCCCGGCAAGGCGTGCTCCCATCTCGCCACCGACCTTACGGTAGGCGGCAAGCGCGTCCTCATCCACGTCGATCTCCCAGCCGATGCAGCAGTTGTGGCAGCAGCGGTCGGCGATGCAGCGGAACTGCGGGTAATAGTCCGGATAAACGTTCTGCATGATGCGCCCCCCTTTCTCTCCTCCGCCATTATAAAGCGCCGCGCCGCGCTTTGCAACGAATTTTATTCTTGCCGCTTTCGCAAAGCTGTGGTAGAATAAAAATATATGCGGGTATGGCGGAATTGGCAGACGCGCAGGATTTAGGTGATGTCACCTCAGTGTAGGTTTTTGCAAATGGATGAATTTGCAGGAGGATATGCCGATGGGAAAGCTGAGAAAACAAAATAGCAACTTACCCGCATTCCCCAGAATAACACCTGATAAGACCGAAACTTTTGCTGGCAAGTGGACTGCCCGTGTTACTAAGATATTCAATCAGACTGATGGCTCTATTATTAAAGCGACCAGAAAAATCAACAAAGATGGGAGCATAACCGATAAAATCGAGCATAGACACAAATAACATATTTGTGCTTCATCTTGACCCCTTGCGGTACAAAACAATAAAAAATAGCGGCAGTTTTTCCTGCCGCTTATATATGCGGGTATGGCGGAATTGGCAGACGTGCAGGATTTAGGTGATGTCACCTCAGTGTAGGTTTTTCTTGGTGCATAATTGCGTGATTATGATATAATAAACAGCTGATATAAGAATGCAGCTCATATGCGGGCATGATGGAATTGGTAGACATGCGAGATTTAGGTTCTCGTGCAGCGATGCGTTGGGGTTCGAGTCCCCATGCCCGCACCACAAAAAGCACATATCAGCTTTTGTTTAGCTGATATGTGCTTTTTTAGATAAAATTTATGCAAAAAGCAACCCTTTTTCAATTGCATCCCTGTCTAAGGCAGCAACCAATTCAAAAACAGCGCTTTTTGCATCGCAAATGGATTGGTAGGTTAAATCGATGTAATTTCTTCCAGTGTAACGAAGAGTAGGATGCGATGTCCTAAATTCCGCGTCCGCATAACCATCTGTGTGAACCAATTTGTGGCGTATTTCCAAGTAATAAACCGCTGTATCAACAATCGATTTATCTGCATCTAAACCTAATTTTTTACATACTTTGGTGATAAGAGAAATTGTACTCCGCTCATTTTCGAGAGCTTGGAAAATACTGTCTATCACAACGGTTGCAATAGTTCCATCTGCTGCATATTTTAATATATCGTTTGCCGAAAGAGTCATTCTGTGTTCTCCAACTATTCTGTCTGGAGAAATTTTTGCTGTTAAATAAATGTCCTGCATCACACCTTTAAGATACATTGTAAACTCTTCATATAACTCTTTTATGTAAGCAGAATATACGGTCGATTTCAAATGATGAAGTACCAACAACCGATTGTCATCACAGACCTTATATCGAGATAGCTTAGGATGTTTCTCCGGATCTATTTCTTGGAATAGAGCGTCTTCTGGTAAAATGGACAGACTTTTTCTCAAGGAAGCATATAACACATCAACATATTCAATATCATCATCAAAATGAAGCATTCGATTATTAAACGTCTGATATCTTTTTGAGTTTGCCACA
>OGMF01003310.1_pt1 | contig 12268 bp, 6 predicted proteins | sample 1572921 | NCBI WGS metagenome assembly OGMF01 (sample SAMEA2581919, study PRJEB24529) | metagenome | biome: Human gut stool | place: China | collected 2011
AATTATATTCTCCGAAACAATCTCCGCCGAAAAGCCGTCCTCCGCCTTTCCCGCCATGATTTTTAATATTGTGTTTTTTGCCGTAATCATTGTCTTCTCCTTATTTACCCTTTTAATTCGCTCACCTTTTTGTCACGTATATATATTGCGATCCCTATTGCAACAAACAAAACAACATGCGTGATTAAATTTGCATATGCTTTTGCGAGAGTATCATATAAAATCCAAAGTCCGGAATTTGAAATATAAAGTAACCTGTAGTGTTTCGTGTTTGTTTGGGCAACACTGACTACAAAAAGCATCGCGGCGACAAGCGAAAGCACGTCGTACCACGCGCGGAAAGTTATCAGATTCACGGCAAGAAATGCCGCAGTATGTACCCACACCCAGCCTTTGGGCAGCGTTTTTTCTTTTGAAGCATATGAATAGTTAATCAGCAGCTGCACAGCCGCTGTAAAGCAGATTACTGCTCCGCTGAAGCCGCCTGTCAGAATATAGCTGATCCCGACAAGCAGATTCCCCATAAGGCTGAAAACCAGCACCGTTTTCATTTTTTTGTTAAACGGCTCGCAAAGCCCCAGTATTGTCGCAGCAGCCGACGCTATGTATGATATTTTCTCCATGAGTTCCTCCGTCACCTTTTCCTGTTGAATCTTACTCCTATTTCAGCATAGTTATTACCGGGCTTTTCAATATCCCTGCCGGCTTTGTGTTATACTCATAGCTCCACAGATTACCCTTTGAGTACCAGTACGACGGACCGTACCACAGGCTGCTGCCGCAGTTATGCAGCGCCCCGAACGTGTTATACCGATTTCCGAAAAGCACAAATTCAATTGTGTGCTCTCCTTTTGAAACATTTTTAATTTCGGCATTGTACGGTGCAAACACAATTTTTGCGGCTTCTTTTCCGTCAAGAAGCACCTTTGTCATCGCTCCGGCATACCTTCCGATATTCACCTCAAGGCAGCAATCCTCCGGCACATTTATTTTTGCCGAGTAGGTTATATTTCCGCCGTAGAACGGCATTCCCTGCTTTGTTATGTCTCCGAAGCCGATAGTATCGGCTGCTTTTGAGAGCGTTTTTTCGCATCCCTCCGCACGAACGTTAAAATCTCCGATAAGATAGCAAGCTTCAAGGCTTACGCGTTTACCGAACGGAACCTTTGCCGCGATAATGTTTCTGCCTTTTCGGAGCGGCGGCAGAGCATATTTGCGGATGGCCTTATCAACAAAATATCCGCAGTCATTAAGCGTCGTTTCCTCACCGTTAATGTGGAGCGATTCCAGCTCTTCGGCACAGAAAAACGTGTTTTCAAGCTCGCATTCGCTCTCAAACGAGAAACGCAGCGTTACATTATGCGTGATTTTCTCCTTTTCTATTGCCCATGGCTGAACATCCTGCCCGTCGGCAAGCGGCCAGTCAAATTTGCGGCGCAGTCTTTCATCAATGCGCAGAATTTCCTCCTCAGGCTGCATTTCGCCGTTATCCAATGCATATTCGGCAATATCCAGTATGCAAACGTTATCCTCCTCACGCTTATATGCAAGCTTATGCCTAAAATCCTTCTGCCCGATTCTGATTCTCTCCGCAGCTTTTTCAGAACGCTTTGACGAGGCCGCCGGTTCAAGGCGCAGAAGCAGGCTGTCGTTTTCGCAGAAGCTGTAATTAAGCGTTGTAAATCCGTTTTCGGCAGAATAATTGATTTCCCTTATCTCACCCGTCAGTGTATCAAACACAAGCGGGCGGAACTCGCCCCTGATTTTGATTACTGTTTCTGACGGCTGCTCGACCGCGCTGCAATATTTGTCCTCAATCCTCCGTGCGAGCGCGATAAACAGGCTGTACTCCTCCCCGTCCTTTCTCATTTGATACAGGAACTGCTTTTCCGCCTCTCCCGACGCGGTAAGCTCCGAGCGCATTTAAGAGCGCCGTTTCCTCAAACGGAATATGCTCGCCTCTGCCGTACAACTCATTTGCCTTATCGCCCGGCTCGGCGTCAATATATTTCGGAGCTTCGCCCATAAATATTACCTTTCCGCCGCGGCTTATAAACTCATTTAAAATATCGGCTGTGCTTTTCCGAAGCGTTTCACATTCGGGCACAACAATCACGCTGTACTGCATTTTTCCGACGGAAAGCCCGCTTCCGGTATTTTTGAACAGCTGCGGCAGGCATGCCTCGCTGATGAAATCAAAATCAACCGTTCCGAACAGCAGCCAGTCTATGATATTTTTAAAGTTTATATCCTTCCGTCTCCGCGTTTCAGATGTGTTATCGGACGGACCCCAGTGCAGCCAGTAGCTTTCGATCGGGTGAATTACTCCGACCCTCACGCACGGTTTTCCGCGTGTGAGCACAGTGTTCAGCCTTGCAAAATGGTTTTCAATATACGGATATTCCTTATACCACGGCGACTGATAGTTAATCGACGCAGGGTAATCACGCTTTGCCGAGCCTTTCATCGATACCCATGAAAGATGCGGCACACGTACCGTCACTCCCATTGCCGCCTGCCAGTCGCCCTGGCGCTTATGTCCGCGGAAATCAAAATCCCAGTTTGTCACTCCGTAAAGCTCGGACGTCACTCCCTCTCGCCCGTACTGCCGCGCCGCCGACTGCGCCTGCTTTACCGTGTCGTACTCTTTAAGGTCGCACAGCATATCGACGCCCGGAAGTCCGAAGGAACGGTATGCGCGCATTGCCTCGCCGATTGCCGCCGTCTGGCGTTTGAGCGTTGTTTCCTCCATCATATGCCCCGTAAGATATATATTGTTATCGGCGCACCATTTTCCGCACGCGTCGCTGAACGACTGCGTAAAGCGTTCACAGATATGGTCGTGATAGAAATATCTTGCGCGCGATACCTTCCCGTCCGGAAGCTCCCAGAAAAGCTCCGGCAGGTGCTTTATTATGCTTATGCCGTACGCTTTTTCATATGTTTCGTCAAAATCGGGCGTCCACGGAAGAAGCACGTTGGCATTGCTTGCGGCAAACGGCAGCGCCTGCTTATGCACGAACTGCGGTTCATCCGTAAATATCGCAGGCACGGTTTTCCCGAACTCATCTCCCACCGCTTTTTTGTACGCTTCGTGCGTGATTTCGATAAAGCGTTGTATTGCCTTTGGATTAAGCGTGTCAACATATGTTTCGCCGTTATGCCAGCCGGGGAGCACAGGGGGATTTACCCTGCAGTATGCATATCTGGCAATTCCCTTTGCCCTTTCCCCCTCGTTTAAGAGTTTATATGACAAAAGCTCGCCGTTTTCATTTAACGCAATATCGTAAGCCGCAATAAGATATGCTCCGCCGCTTTTCACAGCCTCGCTCTTTGAAAGAACGTTTTCGTCCTTTTGGGTTGTAAACGTAAGATTTCTCTCCCTGTACTCGGGAGTTTTCGTAACATATCCGCCTGCCGCGCCCGACGGCCAGCGATCCTCATCGTAAAGCCAGGCAAGCATATTTTCGCTTTTTGCTTTTTTAACGCAGCTTTTCACAAGGCGCATAAATTCATCGCCCAGATATTTTGTCGCCATGCCGCTTCGTGTGTGCATATGAAAGCCGCCCATGCCCATTTCCTTAAGACATTCCGCCTGGCGCAGCAGCTCGTCTTCCTCAAGCTCACAGTTCCATGCCCAGAACGGCGCGGCACGGTATTCCGACGTCGGATTTTTAAATAGCTCCGTGTCAAGCTTTGGTGTTTGATTTTTTTTGTAAAGCATATTTTCCTCCGTTTATTCCTTATCAGATTTCAGGCGCTTTCCGTCTCTTACCGCAACGGCAATTAAAAGCGCCGTTTTTTGTTAAACGGCTCGCAAAGCCCCAGTATTGTCGCAGCAGCCGACGCTATGTATGATATTTTCTCCATGAGTTCCTCCGTCACCTTTTCCTGTTGCTTCTTACCGCCGTTTTATCATTGGCATTGAACGCAAGATTTGTGTTTGACGCCGCCTGCTTAACGTTTGCATGTATCAGCGCATGAAGCGCCGCTTCATCGGCATAAGCTTCGGGCTTGAAGCTTTCGCCTGCGGCATAACCGGCAATCAGCTCCTTAAGCATATTTGCCGCAGGGTCATTTTCATCAAAGCGGAAGCTGCATACAATGAGCTTTCCGTTTATTGCCCCGAGTTCGAACATTGCCGCCTGCCGCACAGCGTATTTATGAGTTGAAGCAACCTCGATAATCGGACTGATTTGCACCCTATCGTTTTCAATGCAAACCGCTCTGCCGCCCTCCATCATCTGTGCAAACTGCCATCCGCAGAAGCCGCCGTGCGGAAAATTTTCCAGAGCAGGATGCTCCGAAACAACCGCTGCAAGATTTCCCGATGTGCGCCCGGCAAGGGCAATCCGAAAGCTTGTCGGGTTGCTTTTAAACGGATCTGCTCCGAAGAGCACAACCGTTTTTCCCTTTTCAAGAAGCGCTGCAAGCTCCTCCTCCGTCATACCGTCCGACACTGTAATCCCGTCATAGCTATGCGGCTCAATTTTCGGGAACAGATACAGCTCCCACTCATTTTCGGCAAAAAATCCGTCCGCCTCAACCGAGGCATAAAGCCTCATTTCCGCCGCTTTCTCGATATACGGAAGCGTTTCCGAAAATGCGGCAAGCCGCGCCACACGTCCGTTTTCGATGTCAGCTGCGTCAAAGGCTTTGCAAATATGCACATCTTCCCCGATAAACAGTCTGACTGTCAGCCGCGCGCCGCGGAGCGTTCTTCCTCCGTAGTACGACATCAGGATATTGCAGCTTAAGGTATCGCCCTCCGCATAATTCCGCCTTTTCCCGATATCCGACAGTACAACCGATTCCGAGTTATACATCCTTATATTTCTCACGGACTCTCCCGGCTTAAGCTCATAAAATTCGTTCATCATTCCGACGTCATAGCCGAAGGTGTGCCAGTGAGTGTCTGTCGGTCCGAGGAAATCATACCCCGAAATCGATTCGCTGCGCCGCAGATTTTCAAAGCAGAACTTACGGACGCGCCTTTGCCATTCGCAGGAATTTTTAAAATACAGCGGTGCGTTTTTGAGTATTCCCTTATCGGCGAGATGCTTTTCAACCGAGGAAAACATCTCCGTTTTGCCGAAGCGCGTGCCGTTATACCGGTCCTTAACGCTCAAATCCGTATACGTTCCGTCAATGCAGATTTCATGGCTCAGGCGCGGTTTTTGATATACCTCCGAATATTTATCGATCAGTTCGGGATTGCAATCGGTTGAAAAATAGCTGTGAGCGCCGTTCGGGTAAGTGCAGTAAACATCGCTGAATTCCCCGAGCGCTTTAAGGCGGCGCGGATGATGCTTAAAAGGCTTCGCTTTAAGCTCCTTCTCCTGCTCCGGCTCGCACCAGAAATATTCAACGCCGCGCATTGCGCTCATCGGGGCAAACAGCGCGTCTGTTTCTTCATGAACGATTTTCGCGCATTCTCTCAGATATTCGATGAAGGGCTCGTCAATCAGCAGCTCATTGCCGCAGCAATAGATTACAACCGAGGGATGCTTTCTGCAAAAACGCACAATTTCTCTCCATTCGCTCACCGTGGTGTTATTCGGGCACTCCACATGCATAAGCATACCGAGCTCGTCCGCCGCCTGCATATACTCCTCCTCCGGTATATATGTGTGAAAACGGATATGGTTAAACCCGAGCGATTTAAGCTTTTTTATGACTCTGCGGTAATGCGCTTTATCATGGTTCGGGTGAACGGTATCGGGATAGCAGCAGTGCTCGCACGCTCCGCGCAGAAAATATTTTCTTCCGTTAAGCAGAAGCCTTGTGCCGTCGGCTGCAAGGCGGCGCACTCCGAAGCTTCTTTCAAGCACTGCATCGCCGCATTTGATTTTAAGAGTATACAGCTTTGGATTTTCCGGCGACCAATACTCAAGCCCGTCTGCGGAAAATGCAAAGTCCCCGTCTGCCGCTGCGCTCTTTATCGTTCGGTCACCGTCGCACACCGACCACGAAAGCGCCGCAGCAGCCGTGCATTCCGTCCGAACCGTCACCGTTTTTAAATCATCCGACACCAATACCGCCGCGTCGGTCAGCGGACTTTTGTAGGTCCTTATTTCAACGCCGCCCGTGACGCCTCCCGTGCACTCGTTTGCCGCGCGCGACGTAAGTCCCGACACAGGCTCGCCGCCGCAGCCGCAAAGACGCTGATTCGATACGGACAGAACAATTGTATTTTCGCCGTCATTTATATTCTCATCGGGAATCGGTATTTCAAACGGCGTGCTGTAGCCGCTGTGTCTGCCCAGAAAGGCTCCGTTCAGCCAAACCGACACGCTGTTCTGCACTCCGCCGAAATATATCCTCTTTTCTCCCTGCGCCTTTTTAAAGATGAAGCTCCGCCTGTAGAAAAAGCTGCCCGTGATGTTCGGAAGCGCAGTATCGGGCGGATTGCCGGCTATGGGATAGCTCTGCACTCCGTACTCCGGGTTGAAGCGCAGCTTGGAATAAAAGGACGCTTCGCGGAATTTATCCGTCATGTCCTCCCAGTACCCCGGAACAGCGCCGGGGATAATGTCCGCGCAGACGCTTTCCGGCTCCGTTCCGGCATAATCCTCCTCGCTCGCAATATTCCCGTACGGATTTTCCTCCGATTCGTACCTTCCCTCACTGTATTTCATTTCCCAGCTTCCGCTTAGTTTCTCTATCGTGTATTCCATTTCTCCGCCCTTTCACGCGCTCTCTGCGTTATCCCGATAATTTTCTTAATAACGGGGTGTAAAAAGGTTTTTTTACACCCCCGCTTTAACGCACCCTTATTTATATATATTTAAAAATTCCCTCAATTTTCGCATTCCAATTTTTCGGGAATTTGCTTCCCGGCGAACCGTCACACCCTGCTGCCAAAAAGCCGAGCGCCAACAGAAATGAGGCGTTTGTATCTATATAACACGCAAGCCCGGGGTATTGATATACTTGCCCGTTTTTCATATACATGTTTTTCGGTGTATTTTTCAACAGTATATCCACTGCAAGTCCGCCGTCTTCAAGCTTGGCGGCGCACATTGAAAGAAGGGCGTAATCCCAGCCCCATGTGGTCTCCCACTTCCACACTTTGAGTATTTCCTCCAGTGTGTTTCGCACAATGCTTTCATCCATTCTCCACCCCGGCAGAACCCCGTAAGCACAAAGCATTGACGGATGATCCTTATTGTAGTTTTCAAAGGTATCCGAACAATTTTCATGCGCAGGATATTTCCCGTCCGAAACGGGCGGTTTTGCAAGCTTTGCAAGTTTTTCATCAAGCCCGTGAATCGGGGTTTTCCCCAGGCGCCGACACCATTTTTTATAAACGGTAAGCGCATAATTCCAGTATTCAAGTTCATAGACCGCATTTTTCACGTTCTCCGGAGCATGAAATTCCTGAGCCGGAATATACGGCGCGGCAAGAATATATTCATCACTGTTTTCATCGTAAATCAAAAAATCCAGCATGAATTCGCACAAGCGCTCCACAAGCTCAAAGTAACGCTGCAGAACTTCCCTTTTTTTCGTGGCTCTGTACAGAAGCTCCGCCAGCATAACGGGATGCGGCTGCTGCCATATCAGAAGCGGCGCAATCTCGGACGGGCTCTCGTTAAACTCATGATCAATCATTTTGGGAATCCTGATTCCTTTATACCCCTGCCTTCGGGCTAAAGCTTCGAATTTATCCATATATTTCAAATACCCTGTCATGCTTTTTTCCAGCAGTTCGGGTCTGCCCCAAAGAGGGAAATACGCCGAGTGCCAGTAATGCATTTCAAGATGCGACTTCCCGTACCAGCTGTTCCCGACAAATCCCGATTCCTGAGGCGGCACTGAGGAACAGCTGTTGATCCTTGTGATGTAAAGCGATCTTATCATTCTTTCTTCAAGCTCTTTTGCCCGATAATCTTCGCACTCTCCGAAATCAATTATGCCTCCCTTCTCCCAGAACTTTCTCAAAGCGTTCTTGCTCGAAGCCGCAGCATCATCAAAAGATATATGCTTTACAATACGGTCTTCCTTTGAAAACTGAACAACAAACTCTATTTCCTCACTGAAATATGATGCAAGCTCAAGCGTCATATTCTCCATGACAATATTTGAATTTGTGTAGCTTATACCCAAATAATACCGCGTTTCATCCATGGTTCTTTCCAATTTTATAAATCCGTCGGCCTCATCCGCTGCGGATATTTTATTTCCTTCGCAAACAGAGTACCGTGCAGCCGCCGCATACGTTTCGCGTTCAAGCCAGGTTGCCGCATACGGGAAATCAAACCTTACCCGAAGTCTTTCATACTTAAGAAGCGGAGATTTAATCTTTACCGCCACAGCGTCATTTTCAAACATACACGCCGTGGTTACTTCAACATTTTCACCATGCACCGTAAAGCTGCTTGAAAGCACCCCGGTATACAGATCAAGCTCCTGATGAATATTCTTAATATCGGTAATACTTGTTTTCTCCATGAACCACAGCCCGACCATTCCGAGATGAAAACGGTGGGGATTTGCACGCATATAGTTATACAGCGGCGCCTGACCGTCAGACGCTGTGGGATACCCTACCGTTCTTGCGCCTGTTTTATACTCCGTATATCTGAACTCCTCATTTTTTAGATAATCGGGTTTCGGAAATGAATGCCATCCCCATTCCGAAAGCGTGCACAGAGGCTGCTCATACCTGTAAGATTCAGGAAAGGTTTGCAGCCCGGTCACATCTGCCGTAAACCCAAAACCTCCGTTCCCGATTGTGACCGGAGCTCTGAAATCAGCCTTATCGATAATAATATTATGTCTGTTGATAAGTGATTTCCTGTCAATTTTGCTCATAAAATAACCCTCTCAAAGTGAAAACATAGCAGATTCTCTGAAATCCGGGCAGACGAACCGATCGCCCTGCTCAATTCCCTGTCATATTTTCAGAACCCCTTTTGCATTAAGGTACAGTATGTGTTCTTTGGCAGTGTCCGTGATATTTTCACTCAGAACAGCCGATATGTATGTTTTAAACGCAGTTACCGGGAAATCCGTGCCGAAAAGGATGCGCTCATATCCCGCAAGAGCGATAATCCTTTTCAGCGCTCCGTAAAGTTCTATTCCCGAACCGGATATATCCAGATATGTATTTTCGTACGTTTTCAGTATATCTATATGCTTTTCGAACCTATCTCCGTATCCGGGATGAGCCAAAACAAAGATAACATTTTTATAGCGGCTGATCGCCTTTTCCACCCGGCAAAGATCTTCAGCACTGCCTATATGCAAATTCAGAATCATATCCGTACTGCTCAAACAATCTGCTATCTCCATAAACGCGTCCGAAGAGTAGTCATCCCACCCGTGGTGATAAGGAACAAGCTCTCCGATCATTTTTATTTTATTATTTACTGCGAACTCAATTTCATCAACCGATTCTTTTATATACCCGGGATGCACATGAAATCCCGGTATATATCTGCCCGGATAAGAGTCTCTTACCTCCAGCGCATGAAGATTCAAAAGGTGTATGTCCGCAAAGCTTTCCGCTTTTCCGCCGATAACGCTTCCGCATGCCAGGGACACTCCCGCTTTTTCCATTTCATCAAAAAAGTCCTGCGTGCACATATTCACGGTATCGACATACGCCCCTATCCTTTCGTATTTTTCTACAAAAGGATGCGTGTGAAAATCAATTACTTCAAATCCCATTGTTCTCCGCCTTTTTACTTTTCAGATTCAAGAAACCGTATAATCACTGTTGCCATTTCTGCACGGGTTGCACCATTCTGCGGAGCAAAATTTCTGTTTGGATTGCCTTTCATAATACCGTTTTTAACCGCCCATGCAACCGCATCCGATGCATATTCGGAAATTTGGGTATAGTCACCGAATCCGAGATTTATATTATGTGAGATATCCTTGCCTTTGAATTCGGCATACCGATACAGAATTGCCGCCATTTGTTCACGGGTAATTTGTTCCTCCGGCGCAAAGACGGTTTCGCTTATTCCCTTTATAATATCCTTTTCTACTGCCCAAGCCACAGCGTCAGCATAGTACGAACCCGAATCCAAATCCGTAAATGCGGTTTTGCCCGCCGCCTTCGGCTGATTTTCGATACGGTGCAAAACAGTGACAAACATTCCGCGCGAAACAGTTTTATTGGGTTCAAACGTCTTTTCCGTTACGCCGTTCATCAGTTTCATACCGTATACTTTTTTCACGCTTTCGAAAAAATAATCATCGGCTTTTACATCCGTAAACGGTATTTCGCCCGAAAATCCTTCTTCTGCTTCAACCCATTTTGCATAAACGGTTGCAGACTTTGTTACAGGTTTATCAAAGTCATACTCCTCCGTTAAATCCTCATCCGCATACCATCCGCCGAAGATATATCCGGCTTTGGTCGGATCTGCCGGTTTGGTAATTTTGCCGTTTCTGTTAACAGAAATCTGTTCCCTGCCGGTTCCGCCGTTCAGTTTGAAAATGATTCTGTAGGCGCTCATGCCGACTCCGCCGCCACCGCCACCGCCGCCGGAACCTGTACTGCCGCCGGAGGAAGCTTTTGCCTGAGTTGCGGTTACCGTCATATTGCGATTCCTGCTGTGCGTGACAGAAACTCCGCTCTCATCAACCCAGCCGTCAAAGACATAGTTTGGCGAGCACGACACATTATTCTGAGCCGTTTTGTCTTTATCCAATAACGTCCCGTCCACAAGCTTCTCTTCAAAAAGCTTTGTTTTTCCGTCCGTATCGAGATAAGTAACCCGGAATGTGCTCCTGCGTTCGGTTGCTTTAACGCTGGCAGAAGTGGCTGCAACGGAGACATTATCCCCCGTGGAAATATCAACCCATCCGCCGAATTCATATCCGGGAGCATATGCAATCTTACGTTTCATCGTACCGTCAGCGTCCAAATCTGCGTTTTTGCTCAGTCTCTCTGTTCCAAGCAGCGTTGTTCCGTCCTTATCATAATAAGTAATAACAAATTCTTCGAACAGAACGCTTGCATAAGTCTTTGCCGACGCCCCTTTTGCACTCATATAAATTGTATAATTCATCGGGCTTACTGCCGGCTTGTCGATGCTGAAGCTTTGAGTAAAAAAGTTATCCGACGGATCAGCCTTTGCGGGAAGAAACTGTTTTAACCATACGACATTGTTTTGCAGCGAATCTTCGCTGATAACTCCGGGATCGCCCGGAAGTGCAATGAGTATAACCTGCTTATCGGCAGAATCCGCATTAAACCGCACGGTGACGTCTAAATTACTTCCGTTTCCGGCAGCCGAAACGCCGAGAATTTCAATGCCTGCTTCAGACGCATAAATCACTGTCTGCAGTCCGGCAATGACCGCCAATGCAATGATAATGCTTATAAGACGTTTGTGAAATTTGAATTCATTTTTCATTTTAATGGTAGCTCCTTAATCTGTAATATGCTTTTTCAAACAACTCATCTTTCCATATTGTCTACAATTTTCTGAAGTGTTGAGCACATTTCAGGTGTGAGTGGTTTATACGTCTGCATAGCCGTGATACCGGTGCTGTACTTTGCGTCCGAGCATGCCGCCGAATCCAGCGTAATCGACCCCGGCAAATATGCATTCCCCGCAACATTATAGTCATCCCCGGCAGCTGCCGCAATTTCTCTCAAATGCGCCGAAACATCCACGGAGGAACTGTTTTCGACTATAAGAATATCAATAGGATTATACTCCAGCTCCGCCACATCGCATAACGGAGACAGTAAGTCTGTATCTTTCAGAAGCATAGCGCAAACGGTGCTTCCCGTAACATCCTCGGGGATGTAGTCAAGACTTAAAACTCCATCTCGGTCAGGCGATGCATTGGCTCTGCATTTAAGCAGCTTATTGTCTTTGCCGTACTGTGCTATGAGAAGAACTCCCGTATCTTTTACAATCGCTGTTGCCGTAAACTGTCCGCCGTTCAGTGACATGCCTCCGGAGTAACCGTCGCCCGAAAAGCTGATTTCATTGAATGCCAAAAGTTTTATAATATATCTGCTGTAGGAGTTTTCCGCGTTTTCAATTATAAGAACATTTTCTTTGGAAAGCGGCTCACTGCCTTTGAGCGGTACTTTACATCTGCTGTTTGTATAAACCGCTGCACGGGCATCGCTCTCCGCAACCAAACCCAATACGTCGGCAACGGTCTTTCCTTCCCGAACCGTAATGGAGGCGGACGTGTTATCCACCATGAAACCGAGTTTTTCGGCATCATGTCCGCCGGGCACTGTGATCGGCTTATCCAATATCGGTTCGGAATCAGTCTCATAGATATT
>OGMF01003313.1_pt1 | contig 12261 bp, 8 predicted proteins | sample 1572921 | NCBI WGS metagenome assembly OGMF01 (sample SAMEA2581919, study PRJEB24529) | metagenome | biome: Human gut stool | place: China | collected 2011
CATATTCACTTCCTCCTTTCTCACAATTGTGAGCATATCATAACACGTCGGTTTTCCTTTGTCAACCAACATTCTCCGTTCCGGCGGTGGATAAGCCGGGTTTATTCACACCGTTATACACAGTTTCCACAATTTTATCCACAGGCAATCTACATAACACCCGGCAAAATCCGTTATGCTCCGAAAAATGTAATGTTTTTGTAATCTTTAGTTACAGTTTAATTTACATTCATCGTATATTCGCCAATATTCATGCAAAAGGGGGAGACTTCCCGTCTCCCCCACATTCTATAGTGCTTCCCCCAGAATGGACTTGGTGGCGTAGGCATTCAGGCTCATGTCGGCCACATGCCCCGCTTTGTACTCGTAATACGCCTGGGCGCCGATCATGGCGCCGTTGTCCCCGCACAGGTGAAGCGGCGGCAGGTAAACCTCCGCACCCAGCTTCTCCGCCGCCGCGAGGATGTCCGCGCGGATGCGGGAATTTGCGGCAACGCCCCCGGCCACGGCAATTTTCCGATAGCCGGTCTGTTCCAGCGCCATTACCGCCCGGGGCACCAGCGTGTCGGACACCGCCGCGGAAAAGGCGGCGCAAAGGCTGGGAATGTCCAGCTCTTCCCCCACCTGTTCGGCATGGTGGATCAGGTTCAAAGCTGCGGTTTTCAGCCCGGAAAAGCTCATATTGTAGGGATTTTCACCGGGTTTGCTGCGGGGAAGGACGTATTTTGTCTCGTCCCCCTGCCTTGCGGCCCTGTCCAGCGCCGCGCCGCCGGGATAGGGCATCCCCAGCACCCGCGCGACCTTGTCGAAGGATTCCCCCGCCGCATCGTCCAGCGTCGTGCCGAGAATGTTCATGTCCGTATAGTCTTTGACCTCCACGATCATCGTGTGGCCGCCGGACACCACCAGACACAGAAACGGCGGCTCCAGCTCAGGATAGGCGATGTAATTGGCGGCGATATGTCCCCGGATGTGGTGAACCGGGATCAGGGGTTTCCCCAGTGCCAGCGCCGCCGCCTTGGCGAAGTTCACGCCCACCAACACCGCGCCGATCAGACCGGGGGCATAGGTCACGGCCACGGCATCGATGTCGCTTCTTAATAGACCCGTCCGCGTCAGCGCCTGATCTGCCAGACCGTAGATGGCTTCAATGTGCTTCCGGGACGCGATCTCCGGCACCACGCCGCCATAAATGCGGTGCAGATCGACCTGAGACGCGATGCAGTCCGTCAGGACCTCCCGACCATCCCGGACAATGGCCACGGCGGTCTCGTCACAGGAGGACTCCACAGCTAAAATGTTCAAATTTCCCACTCCTTTCTCAGAATGAGAGCGTCTTCTTTGGGATTTTGGTAGTAATTCCGGCGGGTTCCCACATGGGCAAAGCCCAGCGATTCATAGAGGGTGCGGGCAGGGTCATTGGATGCGCGAACCTCCAAGGTCAGGCAGCGGCTTCCCCGTTTCTTCAGTTCCCCGATCAGCGCCAGAATCAGCGCCCGGGCGACGCCCTGCCGCCGGAAGTCCGGGTGGACAGCAATATTCATCATATCCGTCTCGTCCATCACCGTCTGGGAGCCGACGTAGCCTGCCACCGTCTCGCCGTCCAGCGCCACCAGCCAGCAGGAAAGTGGATTTTCCAGCTCGGAAGCGACGCTTTTTTCGCTCCACGGGTCGGAAAAGCAAACTTTTTCCAGTGCCGCGACCTGAGGGACATGCTCCGCCGTCATGTGCGCAATTCTCATTTTGCCTCGTACCAGCTCTTTCCGAATTTTGCTTCCGCCGTCAGCGGCACACTGAGAGACGCCACGTTTTCCATCTCCCGGCTGACCAGCGCCGCGACCTCTTGGGCAATGCCCTCCGGGCATTCCACGATCAGCTCGTCGTGAACTTGCAAAAGCAGCTGTGCGTCGGGGTATTTTTCGTTCAGGGCGTTTTCTACCCGAATCATGGCCAGCTTGATCAAATCCGCCGCCGTTCCCTGAATGGGCGTGTTCAGCGCAATGCGCTCCGCCCCGCTGCGGACGTTGAAATTGCTGCTTTTCAGCTCCGGAATATACCGGCGGCGGCCGTACAGCGTCTCGGTGTAGCCAATTTCCCGTGCATCCGCCACCACCTTGTGCATGTATTCCTTCACGCCCCGGTAGTTGTTCAGATAATTGTCGATATACGCCCGGGCTTCATAGCGGGAAACCCCGATATCCTCCGCCAGAGAGAACTCGGAAATGCCATAGACAATGCCGAAATTGACAGCCTTGGCATGGCGGCGCTGCAAGGGCGTGACCTCCTCCACCGGCACGCCGAACACCTGCGCGGCCGTAGCCGTGTGGATGTCCACGTGGTCGCAGAACGCCTTGCGCATGGCGTCGTCACCGGCGATATGCGCCAGCACCCGCAGCTCGATCTGGCTGTAGTCCGCGTCCACCAGCACGCAGCCGGGCTTGGGAATGAACATTTTCCGTATCTCCGCGCCCAGATCCGTGCGGACTGGGATATTCTGGAGATTGGGTTCCGTAGAGGACAGCCGCCCCGTCGCCGTTACCAGATTCTGGAAGGTGGTGTGAATCCGCCCATCCTCCCGGATTTCCTTCATCAGGCCGTCGGCGTAGGTGGATTTCAGCTTGGTCAGCATCCGGTAATCCATGATGGCCGGGACGATGGGGTGCTTGTTTTTCAGCTTTTCCAGAACTTCCGCATTGGTGGAATAGCCGGTTTTCGTCTTTTTCACCGGGGGAAGTCCCAGTTTTTCAAACAGCAGTTCTCCCAGCTGGCGGGTGGAATTGATGTTGAATTCCCCGCCGGAATAGGAGAAGATCAGCGTTTCGCAGTCGGTGATCCGCCGGGAAAGCATATCGCCGAACTGCCTCAGCTGTTCCCGGTCGATGCAGATGCCCCGGTTTTCCATGCGGTAAAGCACCCGGCACAAGGGAAACTCAATCTCCCGGTAAAGCCTTTCCATGCCGTTCTTTTCCAGCTCCCCGGAAAGCACCGGGCGCAGGTGCCACAGAGCTTCGGCACAGGCCGCCGCGTCGGCGTCCTCCACGCTCAGCCCCAGATAGTTGGTCGCAAGCTTGGAGACGGTATAGTCGGAAGACGAGGGGTTCAGGTCATAGGCCGCCAGCGCCGTGTCAAAGACGCATTCCCCCGCCTGTATCCCCAGCTCGTCCAGCCGGTGCATGGCGGTTTTGCTGTCGTGGAAAATCAGATTTTTCCCGGCAAGGGACAGCTGCCCCATCTGGGCTTCCATGGGGGTCAGGGCGCAGACGCCCTCCGCCCACGCAATGCCCACACTGCCATCCTCCGCAAGATACACGGCGCAGGTATCCACATCGGCGGGCATTTCCTCCCGCCGGGGGATGGGCTGCACCTTCTGCTCCGGTTTGGGGGCGCCCGCCGCCGCGCCCCGCAGGCCGTATTTGTCGATCAGCCGCACAAATTCCAGTTTCTGGAACAGCTGATACAGCTCCAGCCGGTTATAGGGCTGAACAATGGCATCCTTCGGCGCAAAATCGATGGGCGCTTCCGGGCGGATGGTGGCAAGGTCGAAGGAAAGATAGGCGTTCTCCTTCCCCGCTTCCAGCTTTTCCCGGAGCCTGGGGCGGATGGAGGGGTCGTCCAGATGGGCGTACACCCCGTCCAGACTGCCGAATTTCGCCAGTAGCTCCTTTGCGGTCTTGGGGCCGACGCCGGCCACGCCCGGAATATTGTCGGAGGAATCGCCCATGAGGGCTTTCAGGTCGATGAGCTTTTTCGGCTCGAAACCGTATTCCTCCCGGAATTTTTCTTCGTCAAACAGCGTCGTCGTGGTCTGCCCCGGCTTGGAGATCACCAGCTTGACGTGGACATTTCCGTCGATCAGCTGCAAGGAATCCCGGTCGCCGGTGACGATGACGCACTCCCAGTCCTGCTGAGAGCAGATCTTGCCCACGGTGCCGATGACGTCATCGGCCTCCCAGCCCTGACACTCATAGATGGGAATATTCATCGCCCGCAGAACGTCCTTCATAATGGGCATCTGCTGCGCCAGTTCCTCGGGCATGGCATGGCGCGTGGCCTTGTAGCCGTCGTATTTCAGGTGCCGGAAGGTGGGGCCGTGGAGGTCGAAAGCCACGCACACCGCCTCGGGCTGCTCCTCCTTCTCCATCCGTTCCAGAATGTTGAGGAATCCGTAAATGGCGTGGGTGTACAGCCCGTCCCGTGTGGTCAGGGGCTTGACGCCGAAATAGGCGCGGTTAATGACACTGTTGCCGTCCAGAATCAGCAGCTTCATACTTTTCTCCACTTCGCGCCCTGAGGCGTGTCGATGATCTCAATGCCCCGGGCTTTCAGCTCGTCCCGGATGCGATCCGCCTCAGCGAAATTCTTCGCCTTCTTTGCCTCGGTTCTGGCGGCGACCAGCGCGTCGATCTCCGGGTCGGCGGATGCCTGCTCCTCCTGCGTCTGCTTCTCCCGCAGCGTCTTGGCGGCGGACAGCAGATTCAGGGACAGCACCTGATCGAAGTCGGCAATGGCCGCCAGCTTGGTGGCGTCATTGCATTTGGCCTTCAGCACATCGTACAGGGCGGTGACAGCCACGGAGGTGTTCAGGTCGCCGTTCAGCGCGCCCACAAAGCGCTCTTTCAGCTTGTTGAACACGTCGGCATCCACCTCGCCGTCATCCTTGAGGGCGGCGATCTTGGCGATCAGCTTGTCGTAGGCCGCGACGGCGTTATCCAGATTTTCCCAGCTGAATACCAGATTCCGGCGATAGTGGCTCTGCAGGCAGAACAGCCGGTAGGCCATGGGGTCGTAGCCCTTCTGCTCCAGCAGGCTCACGGTGAGAAATTCCCCTTTTGATTTGCTCATTTTGCCATTGTTCGTATTCAGATGGTGGACATGGAACCAGTAATTGCACCACTTGTGACCCAGATAGCTTTCAGACTGGGCGATCTCATTTGTGTGGTGAGGGAAGGCGTTGTCGATGCCGCCGGCATGGATGTCCAGATACTCCCCCAGATGCTTGATGGAGATGCAGGAGCATTCGATATGCCAGCCGGGATAGCCCACGCCCCACGGAGAGTCCCATTTCAGCGCCTGATCCTCGAACTTGCTCTTGGTGAACCAGAGAACGAAGTCGTTCTTGTTTTTCTTATTGGTGTCCTCTTCCACGCCCTCCCGGACGCCTACCGCGAGATCTTCCTCGTCATGGTCGTTGAAGACGTAATACTGCTTCAAAGTGGAGGTGTCAAAGTACACGTTGCCCCCGGCGAGATAGGCACAGCCTTTGTCCAGCAAGGTCTGCACCATGTGGATATACTCGCTGATGCAGTTGGTCGCAGGCTCCACCACGTCGGGACGCTTGATGTTCAGCTTATCGCAGTCGGCAAAAAAGGCGTCGGTATAGTATTTCGCGATCTCCATGACGGTCTTGTGCTCCCGCCGGGCGCCCTTGAGCATCTTGTCCTCGCCGGTGTCGGCGTCGGAAGCCAGATGGCCGACGTCAGTGATGTTCATGACCCGCTTGACGTTATAGCCCAGATACCGCAGGGACTTTTCCAGCACATCTTCCATAATGTAGGTGCGCAGGTTGCCGATGTGGGCGTAATGGTACACCGTGGGGCCGCAGGTGTACATTTTCACCAGATCAGGGTCGTTGGGAACGAACAGCTCCTTTTTATGGGTCAGGGAATTGTACAGATACATGTTTCTTTCCTCCATTTATTATAATGTAGCGCATACTGATTTGTTTTATACCGTTGCAAAAAGAAAACGCCCCTTGTAACTGCATACAAGAGGCGGGCAAAGCTCGCGGTTCCACTCTCATTTATCACTTTTTGCTGACGCTTTCGCTCCCGGACGCACTTTCCCGCGCACGACACCGCCCGGGCTTTCAGCCGCCGACCCGGACTCTCTTTGGGTGCGAAGCACGGTACTCTTTCCGTTCATCGCGATATTGAATTCCCGTGTATTTTACCATTGAACAGGCACGATTGTCAAGCCTTGGCAGGAAATTTGACGGGTCAGTTTTCCCCGCCAAACCGCCCAAAACCGTGGAAACCACTGGAAATTACATTAAGAAATTCTTATCCTATTGACACTTCCCCCCTTTCTCGCTATAATATGTTAGAGAAATGAGACGAAAGTGAGGTTACGCCATGAATTTCTCCAACGCTTGCAGGCTTAAAAAAGGTTTGAGCCTGATTCTGATCGTACTTATGGTAGTCGGTATGTTCTCCGGCTGTAAGAAAAACAACTCCGAGACCGAGCCGAACACGACTCCCTCCCTCAATCTGGATATGTCGGACACCTCCGCTCCCACCCAGGAGACGGTTCCTCCCCCCACTACGGAGCCCATCGTGTATAACGAGAATATGGGCACCGTCACCAACCAGATCAGTGTCCGCGTCATCCCTAGCAAGGACGCCAACGTCACCGGCACACTGGACGCCGGCACCGTGGTGGAGATCCTGCGTCAGGAAACCATCGCCGACATCACATGGGGCATGATCAGCACCCCCGTCAGCGGCTGGATCTGCATGGACTATGTGAAGATGTATTCTTCTCAGAACGGCTCCGCCAGCAGCGAGACCGATCCCAATGCTTCTCAGCCCACCACCCCCGCACCGTCCGACAATACGGGCAATACCACCAACAATAGCGGTACTCACAACACCAAGGGCGTCATCAGTGCCCGCAGTCTGAACGTCCGTGACGAGGCCAGCGCCTCCGGCAAGATCGTCGGCTCCTACTTCAAGGGCGACGTTGTAACTATCCTCGAGACTAAAGACGGCTGGGGTCGCACCGACAAGGGCTGGATCAAGATGGAGTACGTCAACACCACCGGCACTACCACCGGCGGCAACACTACGACGACCACCACCGGCAACAATAACAACACTGCCGGCAACGGCAGCACCACCACCGTGGCCAAGGGCATCGTCAACACCCAGGAGCTGAATATCCGCAGCTCTGCCGGTACTGACGGCGACCGGGTCGGCAGCCTGAAATACGGCGATCGGGTGGAGATTCTGGAAAAGAGCGGCGATTGGGGCCGCATCTCCAAGGGCTGGATCTCCCTGAACTACGTCTATCAGGACGGCACCACCGGTGCCAAGTCCGCAAAGGGCATCGTGACCACCGACGGTCTGCGCATCCGCAGCGGCCCCGGCACCACCTATGAATCCGTCGGCTCCTACAACAGCGGCGACCGGGTCAAGGTTCTGGAGCAGTTCACCTACGGCGACACCACCTGGGGCTGCACCGACAAGGGCTGGATTTCCATGGGCTATGTCTATCAGGACGGCACCGACGTGGGCAAGACCGTGGAAGGCATCGTCACCACCGACGAGCTGAACATCCGCAGCGGCCCCGGCACGGGCTACGATTCCGTGGGCAAGCTGTATACGGACGAGGTCATCAAGATCTTCTATCAGGTCACTGTAGGCGAAACCACCTGGGGCTGCACCAAGGACGGCTGGGTCTCTTTGAAGTACGTCAGTCTGGAAGGCTAAAAATTGATATAATACCGGGACTTTCAACAGAAATTCCCGGTATTTTTTCCGCAGAATATCCCACATGACCGGTATTTGCTTGGTGCGTACGTTCAACTTGCTCATTTTTTCCGGATTGTAACTATTTTTTTATTGCAAAATCACGGAACATGTGCTACAATTCGTCCTATGAGGAGGGCGTCCGCGCGGAACGCGCTGACCCCGCTGAAATACATTTAACTGGAGGAACAATGATGAAAAAGGTTTTTGCACTGCTTTTGGTTCTGAGCATGGTCTTCGCGCTGTGCGCCTGCGGTAAGGACACCGCTCCTGAGACCACCGCCGCCGCTCCCAAGACCGAGACCGAAGCCGCCCCGGCAACCGAGGCCGCTCCCGCCGAGAAGGCTCCCGAGGACTACACCGGCAAGCTGGTCGTCTACTCTCCCCATGATGCCGATCCTCTGAACGCGGGCGTTGCCCAGTTCGAGGCCAAGTACCCCAACATCGATGTGGAAGTCATCGCTGCCGGTACCGGCGAGCTGTGCCAGCGTATCGTCGCTGAGGCCGCCAATCCCCAGGGCGACGTGCTGTGGGGCGGCGGAGCTGACACTCTGGCCGCTTACAACGACTACTTCCAGCCCTATGTCTGCGCCAACGACGAGTTCATCGGCGATGCCTACAAGGATGCCGACGGCTACTGGATCGGTGAGTCCCCCCTGCCCATGGTCTTTATCTACAACAAGACCATGCTGGACGAGGCCGACGTCCCCACCACCTGGGAAGGCCTGTGCAACGAGAACCTGAAGGGCAAGATCGCTTACTGCTCTCCCTCCAAGTCCGGCTCCGCCTACACCCAGCTTTGCACCATGCTGTTCAGCCAGCCCACCATCGAGGAAGGCTGGGATCTGGTTGGTAAGTTCATCGCCAACCTGGACGGCAAGCTGCAGGACTCCTCCGGCAACTGCCACAAGCTGGTTGCTTCCGGTGAGTACGCTCTGGGCGTGACCATCGAGAAGTCCGCCGTTCTGTACGCCGACAACCCCGACATCGGCTTTGTGTATCCTGAGCAGAACTCCGCCGTTCCCGACGGTGTTGCCCTGATTAAGGACTGCCCCAACGAGGAGAACGCCAAGCTGTTCATCGACTTCGTCACCAGCGCCGAGTGCCAGACCGCTCAGAACGCCGACTGGGCCCGCCGCCCCGTCCGTTCCGACATCACCCCCAAGGGTCTGTGCTCTCTGGAAGACTGCCACGTGGGCAACTACGACTTCAGCTACGCTGCTTCCCACAGAGATGAAATCAAGGAGCAGTTCAACGATCTGGTCGCAGGTTAATTTCTCAACTTATGCTTTACTGCGGGAGGCACCCTCCAGGGTGCCTCCTTGCGGTGTATCGCCTGCGGCTGAAAACTGTGCCGGATGCTCCGGCATACTTTTGAACCGCGCGCAACATATCTACACATACGGGAGGACACCACATGAGCAATCAAGTCATTATTCAGAACGCCGTAAAGCGTTACGGCGATTTCACCGCGCTGAACGGCGTTTCGCTGGACATTCAGGAGGGCGAATTCTTTACCCTTCTTGGCCCCTCCGGCTGCGGCAAAACCACGCTTCTGCGGATGATCGCCGGTTTTAACTCCATCGAGGGCGGCGATTTTTACTTTGGCGAAAAGCGGATCAACGATGTTCCCGCCCACAAGCGCGACATTGGCATGGTCTTCCAGAACTACGCCATCTTCCCCCACCTGACCGTCCGGGAGAACGTAGCCTACGGTCTCAAGGCGCGGAAGATGCCCGCCAAGGAGATCAAGCCCAAGGTTGACGAGGCGCTGGAACTGGTGCAGATCTCCCATCTGGCAGACCGGAAGCCCAACGAACTGTCCGGCGGTCAGCAGCAGCGTGTGGCTCTGGCCAGAGCTTTTGTTATCGAGCCAATTGGGCTGCTGGTTGACGAGCCTCTGAGTAATCTGGACGCCAAGCTGAGAGTGCAGATGCGCTCCGTCATCAAGAAGCTGCAGCGGCGTCTGGGCATCACCACCATCTACGTCACCCACGATCAGGAGGAAGCCCTCGCCATCTCCGACCGGATCGCCGTCATGAAGGACGGCCACATCATGCAGATCGGCACCCCCCGTGACATCTACGCCAAGCCCCAGAATCCCTTTGTCGCGGGCTTCATCGGCGTGAGCAACTTCCTTGACTGCGAGGTGAACGCCCCCAACGCCGGAAACGCCGCCGTGAGCATCAAGGGCGAGCTGGACATCACCGTCCCCGTCTCCCGCGCCTACACAGGAAGCGGCAAAATTTCCGCCCGTCCCGAGCAGCTTTTCTTCTCCGAGAGCGGTATGCCCGGCACCATCCTGTTCTCCACCTTCCTTGGCGATTTCATCGAGTACGAGGTGCAGCTGAACGATGGCCAGAACCTGATCGTCAACGAGTACACCAAGGACACCACCGAGATCCACAGCGACGGTGAACAGGTTCACCTGAGCTTTGACCCCATGCGCATCAGTCTGTACGACAAGAGCGAGGAGGTGCTCAGCCTGTGAACAAACGGCTTAATTCCCGCTGGAAACCGGATTTCTGGTTCTTCACAAAGCTGTTCGTGATTCTGGCAATGTGCCTGTTCATTGTCTACCCCTTCTACACCATCATCACGAAGAGCGTGTTTTCCAGCAAGGTAGAGGGCATCACGCTGTATAACTTCAAGCGTTTCTTCACCAAGCCCTACTATTATCAGACGCTGCTTCGCTCCATGGTCGTGTGCTTCTCCACGGTACTTACCACGACACTGGTGGGCGTTCCCATCGCTTATCTGATCACCCGCTACAACATTCCGGGCAAGAAGATCCTTCACATCTTCATCATCATGAGCCTGATGAGCCCTCCCTTCATCGGCGCTTATTCCTGGATCATCCTGCTGGGCCGTAACGGTCTGGTAGCACGGGCGCTGGCGAAGATCGGCATGACCGCACCTACAATTTATGGTCGCGGCGGTATTATCTTCGTGTTTACCCTGCACCTGTTCCCCTACATCTACCTGTACACCTCCGGCGCCATGAACAGCATCGACAGTTCCTTGGAGGAAGCCTCCGAGAATCTGGGCATGAACAAAATCCGGCGCATCTGGACGGTGACGCTGCCCGTTATCCTGCCCTCCATTCTGGCAGGCTGCATCATGGTGTTCATGACCTGTCTGGCTGACTTCGGCACCCCCATGCTGCTGGGCGAGGGTTATACCGTGCTGCCGGTTCTCGTGTATAACGAGTATATGTCCGAAAGCGCCACCGACCCCTATATGGCTTCGGCGCTGTCCGTCATCATCGTGTTCTGCTCGCTGGTCATGCTGAGCTTCCAGAAACTGGTGGTGGACAAGCGGAATTACACCATGAGTTCTCTGCGTCCCCCTCAGGAGACCAAGCTCCACGGGTTCAAGCGCTTCCTCGCTTCCCTGCCCATCTACATTGTGGTGTGTCTTGCATTCCTGCCTCAGATCGTTGTGGTGTGCCAGTCCTTCATCGAGCGGAGCTTCTCCGGCGTCATCAAGGGCGTCAACCTGAACAACTACCGCACCATCATGTCCCGCCTTGGCCGGAACATCCGCAATACCTATGTGTTCTCCATCGTGGCCATCGTGTTCATCATCTTCATTGGCATTCTGGTGTCCTATGTTCTCGTCCGGAAGAAGGGCAAGATCGCCAGCCTGATCGACACGCTGATCATGTTCCCCTACGTCATCCCCGGTTCCGTTCTGGGTATCGGCCTGATCGTGGCGTTCAACCGCAAGCCTCTGATTCTGGTCGGCACTGCCGCCATCATGATTATCTCCTACGTCATCCGGAAGCTCCCCTACACCGTCCGGTCGGGCAGTGCGTTCCTGTATCAGATGGACCCGTTCGTTGAGGAAGCGTCCATCAATCTGGGCGTATCGCCTATGAAGACCTTCTTCACGGTCACGGCGCGGATGATGCTGCCCGGCATTATGTCCGGCGCGGTCCTCAGCTGGATCACCTGCATCAACGAGCTGAGCAGCTCCATCATGCTCTATTCCGGCAAGACATCCACCATCGCCGTTGCCATTTATCAGGAAGTCGTCCGCATGAGCGACGGCACCGCCGCGGCTCTGGCAACTATCCTGACCCTGACGACGATTGTTTCGCTGGTCATCGTGTTCCGGGCTACCAAGGGCAAGGTTAAGATCGTCTGATGATCAAAAACGTTATTTTCGACATGGGCAACGTTCTGCTGCGCTTTGACCGGGACTATTTTCTGGACGCCGTGGGCGTTCAGGGCGCGGACAGAAAGCTGCTGCTGAACAACGTCTACCTCTCGCTGGAATGGGCGAAGATGGATCGCGGCTCCATGACCGAGGCCGAAGCAGCCGAGAGCATGTGCCGCCGTCTTCCCCAGCGGCTTCACGAGAAGGCGCACCTGCTGGTTGACCGGTGGGATCGTCCCATTCTCCCCGTCGCCGGTATGGAGCAGCTGGTAAGCGACCTGAAAAAGGCGGGATACGGCGTATATCTGCTGTCCAACGCCAGCTACCGCCAGCACGAATACTGGCCGCGGGTTCCCGGAAGTCAGTATTTTGACGGGACGCTTATTTCCGCCGACGTCAAGCTGGTCAAACCGGAAGCAGAGATTTACCGTCTGCTGTACAAAACGTTCCAGCTTGTCCCCCAGGAATGTCTGTTTATCGACGACGCCACCCAGAATATCGAAGGCGCGGAACGCACCGGTATGCCGGGCATCGTCTTCCACGGCGACGCGGACGAGCTTCGCCGGGAAATGCA
>OGMF01003321.1_pt1 | contig 12229 bp, 10 predicted proteins | sample 1572921 | NCBI WGS metagenome assembly OGMF01 (sample SAMEA2581919, study PRJEB24529) | metagenome | biome: Human gut stool | place: China | collected 2011
CCGGCGGTCCGAAGCTTAACAGGCTTGCCGGGTCGGGCAATCCCAAGGCAATCGCGTTCCCCCGTCCGCACCATAATTTTGATTTCAGCTTCAGCGGTCTTAAAACCGCCGTTATTAATTATGTGCATAACGCGGAGCAAAAGGGTGAGGAGCTGAACCGCGCGGATGTTGCCGCGTCGTTTCAGCAGGCGGTTGTGGATGTGCTTGTGAAAAACACAATCGAAGCGGCAAAAAGCGTCGGTTCGGATAAGGTGGCAATTGCCGGCGGCGTTTCGGCAAACACTGCCCTGCGCACGGCAATGCAGCAGGCAGCGGCTGAAAATAAGATGAGCTTTTACTGCCCTCCGCTGAAATACTGCACCGATAACGGCGCGATGATTTCCTGCGCGGGATATTTGCAGTTTATCGGCGGCATGCGCGGCGGTCTTGACCTCAATGCCGTTCCGCAGCTCAGCCTTAATTAACGTTTCATGCCGCAAAAGGAGTGAGTGCAATATGACAAATATTGAAATATTGAGAAACGAAATGAGAGAGCGCGGCATTGCCGCGTGCATTATTCCGACGGCTGACCCGTTTCTGAGTGAATATACTGCGGAGCATTATGCGTTCCGCAGCTTTTTGTGCCCGTTTTCGGGTTCTGCCGGAACGCTTGCAGTCACGCTTCACGGTAGCGGACTGTGGACTGACGGACGGTATTATATTCAGGCGGAGCGTGAGCTTTCGGGTACGGAAACGGAGCTTTTCCGCGCGTCCGAAAAGGGCACGGAAAAAATACACGAGTATCTTTGCCGCATCCTTGAAAACGGCGATTCCGTCTGCGCCTTCGGGGAGCTTTTCTCGCGGTTTTATCTTGACAGATTGAGGGCAAACGTTGAAAAGCGCGGATTAAGGCTTGTGACCGATGTTGATTTTTCATATATTCAGAGTAACCGTCCGCCGCTCCCGAACGGCAAAATTTTCATGCTGCCCGATAAATACACGGGCGAAAACGCTGCGTCAAAGCTTGCTCGGCTGAGGGAGAAAATGCGTGAAAAAGGCGCAACGCACTATGTTATCGGCGCTGCCGACTGCGCAATGTGGCTGCTGAATATCCGCGGCTGCGATGTTGAATATACCCCGGTTGCTCTTTGCTTTATGCTTGTTTCGGAAACAGACGCCGTTTTGTATATCAATCCCGAACGCGCGGATGTGGACGTTGTTTCCGCTCTTTCGGCGTGCGGAGTGCAGCTGCGCAGAACTGAGGAAATATATTCCGATATTTCCGCATTGCCCGAAAAAGCGGTTCTTGCGGCGGATTTTTCAAAAACCAATTATGCGCTGACGTCGTCGGCAAAATGCGGATGCAGGCATTTCCCCGATTTTGCCGGGCAAATGAAATGCATAAAAAACTCCGTTGAAATCCGAAATATAAAGCAGGCTTATATTTACGAAAATACGGCGCTTATAAAAAGCTTTTATGAAATATATAATTCCGAACAGCGTATAGACGAGTGCGATGTTTCGGACATAATTGAGAAGAACAGACGGGCGAACGCGGATTATATGTATCCGTCGTTTTCAACAATTGCCGCGTTCGGCGCAAATGCGGCAATGATGCACTATTCCCCGAAAAAAGACAAATGCGGGGAAATAGGGGAGAACGGAATGCTTCTTATCGACACGGGTGCGCAGTTCCCGTTCGGCACGACAGACACAACGCGCACGCTCGTTTTCGGGGAGTTGACCGATGAACAGCGTGAAAACTACACGCTGGTGCTTAAAGCAAATATCTCTCTTGCAAACGCGGTTTTTCCGCAGGGAACGGCGGCAAACGCTGTGGACTGCACCGCGAGAATGCCGCTGTGGAAGAAAATGCTTGACTACCGCTGCGGAACGGGGCACGGCGTGGGCTGCTGCCTTTGCGTGCATGAAGATCCTCCGCGCCTTTCTCCATCGGTAGCGGTCATTCTGCAGGAGGGAATGACGGTAACGGACGAGCCCGGCGTGTATATTGAAAACGAGTACGGAATACGGATTGAAAACCACCTGTGCGTGGTTTGCCGCGGCAAATCGGAGTACGGCACATTTCTTGGGTTCGAGCCGCTTAATTACTGTCCTGTCGGCACGGCGCCGGTTGCCGCGGAGTTGCTCGGCAGTGAGGAAAAAGCATGGCTGAACGCATATAATGAAGAGGTGCGCCGCCTTTCGAAGCCGTATTTAACAAAGGAGGAATTTGCATGGCTGACACAGTACACAAAGGAAATCTGACGGACGAGGAAAAATTTCTGAAACGTATGCAGTTTCTGATTCTTGCCGACAAAATGAAATCAATCTACCGCCAAACGCTGCTCGCCGATAAGGCGCGGCGCGAAACAGACGCGGAGCATTCCTGGCATCTTGCGCTTTATGCACTTGTGCTGGCGGACTATGCTCCCGACGGGGCGGACATTTTCCGCGTGGTTGAGATGACGCTTGTGCATGACCTTGTGGAAATTTATGCCGGAGACACGTTCTGCTACGACAAAAACGCAAACGCCGATAAGGCGCAGCGCGAAAAGGATGCTGCCGATAAGCTTTTTTCGGTTTTGCCGGAGGATGAAGGAGTGCAATATCGTGCTCTCTGGGAGGAATTTGACGCGCAGAAAACGCCTGCCGCGCGCTTTGCCGCCGCACTTGACCGCTTTCAGCCCGTCATCAATAACTTTCTTTCGGATTTTCCGACATGGGTCAACGGAAATGTCACACCAGAGCAAATCCGCGAAAGAACAGCGCTCGTTCAGTCAACAATTAAGCCTGCCGGGAATATGATAAACCAAATCCTTGAATATGCACGTGAGCACGGCTTTTTCGACCGTCGGTGAACATTTTTGCAAAAAATCCTCGATTAATAACGAAAAGCGCCTTAAAACGGAAATCGCGCGGCGTTTTGTTTACGAAAAAACGCATTTTTCGGTAAACGCTATTGCAAAAATTTCAAATTTGTTGTAAAATAAATATGTTTTTATATTTAACGGTGGTGATTTTAATGTATTTATCAAAAAAGTATTCATCCGTCAGTCCGTCTTCAACACTGGCAATTGACGCGAAGTTTAAGGAAATGAAAGCAAACGGCGCGGACGTTGTCGGCTTCGGCGCGGGAGAACCCGATTTCAACACTCCCGAGCATATCTGTGCGGCGGCGATTGAAGCAATTCAGAGCGGATTCACGCGTTACACTCCGGCATCCGGCACAAAGGAGCTGAAGGAAGCGGTTGTAAGAAAATTCAAAAGAGACAACAACCTTGATTATGCCCCCGAAAACATCGTTATTTCGAACGGCGCAAAGCATTCGCTTGTAAATGCGCTCGGCGCTGTGTTAAATCCCGGCGATGAGGTGATAATTCCCACCCCCTGCTGGGTGAGCTACCCGGAAATGGTAAAGCTCAGCGACGGCGTTCCCGTTTTGGTGAAGGCTTCCGAGAAAGAGGGCTTTATCGTGACCGCCGAAAAAATCGAGGCGGCAATAACTCCGAAAACAAGGGCGATTATAATTAACACTCCCTCCAATCCGACGGGTATGATATACCGAGAGGAGGATCTTCGCGAAATCGCACGCGTCTGCGTTGAAAAGGATATTTATGTGATTTCCGATGAAATATACGAAAAGCTTATTTATGACGGCGAGAAGCACTGCTCGGTAGCGTCCTTCGGCGATGAAATAAAGAAGCGTACGATTATCGTAAACGGCGTCAGCAAAACATTTGCAATGACCGGCTGGAGAATCGGATACACCGCGTCGGACGCGGCAATTGCCAAGGTTATGTCAAATGTTCAGAGCCATGCGACGAGCAATCCTAACTCAATTGCGCAGAAAGCGGCGCTTGCCGCGCTTGACGGGCCGATGGAAACCGTTGAGGCAATGAGGTGCGAGTTTGAAAAACGCAGAAACTACATGGTTAAGCGTATCAATTCGATGAACGGCGTGTCCTGCCTTATGCCGCACGGCGCATTCTATGTTATGATGAACATTTCAAAGCTTATCGGCAAATCGGTTGAGGGAATTGAGATAACCGGCAGCGACAGTTTTGCGGAAGCGTTTTTAAGCATCGGCAAGGTTGCGGTTGTTCCGTGCAGCGGATTTGACAGCGATATTCACGTTCGCTGGAGCTACGCCACAAGCATGGAGAATATAACCGAAGGTCTTGACAGACTTGAAAAATTCCTGAAAAAATTAAACTGAAACTGCGGATTTGAAAAGACGGGGCTGTAAAAGATTTTTTACAGCCCTGCTGATATAATCGGAGATCTTTTATAACTATATGGAGAGATTATGAAAAAACTTGTTATAGGAATACTTGCGCACGTTGATTCGGGAAAAACAACGCTTTCCGAGGCGCTTTTGTACACAAGCGGCACAATCAGAAAGCTTGGGCGCGTTGACCATAAAAATGCATTTCTTGATACGGATAATATAGAACGCGAGCGCGGAATAACCATTTTTTCAAAACAGGCGCAGCTTAAATGGAAAGAAAACGAGTTCACGCTTCTGGACACGCCGGGGCACGTTGATTTTTCAACCGAAACGGAGCGCACGCTTCAGGTGCTTGACTATGCGGTGCTTGTCATAAGCGGCGCCGAGGGCGTGCAGAGCCACACCGAAACGCTCTGGCGGCTGCTGAAGCGGTACAATGTGCCGACTTTCATTTTCGTCAATAAAACCGATTTGATGAAATCGACAAAATTTGATATTATGTGCCAGCTGCGGAAAAAGCTTTCCGAGGGGTGCTTTGAGCTTTCGGAGCTTAAAAGCGATGAAAATGCGGAGGATGTTGCCCTGCGTGATGAAACCCTGATGAATATGTTTCTCGAAAACGGCGGGTTTTCGCAGGACGCGCTTGCCGCTGCAGTGTCGGCGCGGAGAATATTCCCGTGCTGCTTCGGTTCGGCGCTGAAGCTTAACGGGGTTGAAGCGTTGCTTGACGCGGTAAATGATTTATCCGCCGCCCCCCGAAAGAAGCAGGATTTCGGTGCGCGTGTGTTTAAAATCGAGCGCGACCAAAGCGGCGCAAGGCTGACATATATGAAAATCACGGGCGGAACGCTGCATGTGAAGGACGAGCTTTGCGGCGAAAGGAACGGAGCGCAGTGGTGCGAAAAGGTCAACAGAATCCGCGTGTATTCCGGCGAAAAATTCAAGGCGGAGGACAGTGCGGCGCAGGGAACTGTCTGCGCGGTTGAGGGGCTTTCCGAAACATATCCCGGAGAGGGACTTGGCGCGGAGGGCAGCGGAAGGCTGCCGCTGCTTGAACCGGTGCTTACCTATTCGGTTATCCTTCCCCCGGGCACGGATAATACAAAAGCGCTCGCTGTTATGCGCATTATCGGTGAAGAAGATCCGCAGCTCCATGTTTCGTGGGACGGAGGAACACAGGAAATCCGTGTGCAGCTGATGGGTGAGATTCAGCTGGAGGTCGTGAAGCGCATCCTGCACGACAGATTTAATCTTACCGCGGAATTTCGCCGCGGAAGAATTGCGTATAAGGAAACGGTTGCTTCGTCGGCGGAGGGCGTCGGGCATTTTGAGCCGCTGCGCCACTATGCCGAGGTTCATCTTCTGATAGAGCCCGGCGAGCGCGGAAGCGGAGTTGTGCTTGCCGCAGATTGCAGCGAGGAAATGCTTGCTTTAAACTGGCAGCGCCTTGTCCTGACGCATCTTGCAGAAAAAAGCCATATCGGTGTTCTGACGGGTTCACCGCTGACAGATGTTAAAATCACACTTGTGGGCGGCAGAGCGCATAAAAAGCATACAGAGGGCGGCGATTTCCGTCAGGCAACCTATCGCGCGGTCAGGCAGGGACTTAAGCAGGTTCGTTCCGTGCTGCTTGAACCGTGGTATGAATTTACCCTTTCCGTGCCGCAGGAAAGCATCGGCAGAGCGCTTAACGATTTGCAGCGGTTCAATGCACGCTTTTCAGCTCCGCAGCAGGAGGGGGAAGCTGCTGTTATAACGGGGAAAGCGCCCGTTTCATCGCTTTGGGATTATCAGTCCGAGGTTCTCGGCTACACGCGCGGCAGGGGCAGACTTTCCTGCATTATGTGCGGTTATGACGAGTGCATGAATCCCGATGAGGTTATCGCGGAAATAGGCTACGACAGCGATGCGGACACCGATAATCCGGCAGATTCGGTGTTTTGTGCCGGCGGAGCCGGATTCAATGTCAGGTGGGATGAAGTCAGCCGGTATATGCATGTTGAAAGCCGCTTTTCGTTCGGCGGCGGAGAGCAGGAGGAAAAGACGGAGCGTGCGCGCCGCGTGAGCGAATATGTCGGAAGCATTGAACAGGATAAGGAGCTTCTGGCAATTTTCGAAAAAACCTACGGTAAGATAAAAAGGCACGAGCATAGCGCAATGCACACCGTAAAGGAAGCGCCGAAGCCATATAAGGGCAAGCCGCTTCCGGGCGGAGAGCGCTATCTGCTTGTTGACGGCTATAACATAATCTTCGCATGGGACGAGCTGAAAAAGCTTGCCGAAATGGAGCTTGAGCTTGCGCGCGAAAGACTTGTGACATATCTTTGCAGCTATGCCGCCGTGCGGAAAATCCGCGTTATTCTTGTGTTTGACGCATATAAGGTAAAGGGCGGTTACGGCGCGGTGGAGCGCGTGCATAATATAGATGTCGTATACACTAAGGAAGCTGAAACGGCGGATATGTATATCGAAAAGGTCACGCATGAGCTGAGCAGAAACCACAGAGTCCGCGTTGCCACCTCGGACGGTCTGGAGCAGCTCATAATTCTCGGCGGCGGCGCGGTGCGCACCACCGCCGATGAGCTTTGGGCTGAGGTAAGTGAAACAGAAAAAAGCATAAGGGAATTTATGGAAAAGTAGCGCGAAAAAGTGAAAAATTAGTGAAGAATTAGCTAAGAAAAGTATTGCTTTTTCCCGAAAGTGAGAGTATAATACGTGAAGCGTGAAAGGAAGTGAACGGCATGGATGATCTGACGGGTAAAATTCTTAACGAGCTCGAATGTGAAACGGTTTTTAAAATCGGCAAAATCGGAATCAAGGAGTCGGTTGTTGTAACATGGATTATAATGGCGGTCGTTATACTTCTGTGCATTGTATTCGTGCGGAATTTCAGGGTTGAAAATCCGGGGAAGAAGCAGCTGGCGATTGAATCGGCAGTAACATGGCTCAAAAGCTTTATTACGGATATGCTCGGAACCGAAGCGGCAGGCTACAGCGAATATATTTGCAGCATTGTAATTTACATAGCGGTTGCGAATATAATCGGAATTTTCGGATATAAGCCGCCGACAAAGGATTTGAACGTGACGGCAGGACTGGCGCTGATGAGCATAATCGCAATAGAATATGCCGGTATTCACCGCAAGGGCGTTAAAAAATGGGCGAAAAGCTTTGCCGAACCGATGGCGGTTGTTGCACCTATCAACGTGCTTGAAATCGGAATAAGACCGCTGTCGCTGTGTATGCGTCTTTTCGGTAACGTTGTCGGCTCGTTCGTGGTTATGAAGCTTATCGAGCAGCTTCTGCCCGTGGGCTTGCCTGTGGTATTCAGTCTGTACTTCGATATTTTTGACGGACTGATTCAGGCGTACATTTTTGTGTTCTTAACATCGCTGTTTATAAAAGAAGCAGTGGAATAAATTAAAAAGGAGATTTGATTAATATGACCAGTTTAATTGCAATCGGAGCCGCAGTTGCGGTATTCACGGGTATCGGTGCGGGGCTTGGTATCAGCATCGCAACATCGAAGGCAGCGGAGGCTGTTGCACGTCAGCCCGAGGCGGACGGAAAAATTTCGAAAATTCTGCTTCTCGGCTGCGCGCTTGCCGAAGCAACGGCTATTTACGGCTTTGTAATAGCGCTTCTTATAATCTTGTTCTTAAAGTAAAATCAACACGGAGAGAAGGTATAACAGCATGCTCAGTTTGGATTGGAACCTTCTGATAACGGTTATAAATCTTGTTATATTTTATGTTTTGCTGAGAATTTTTCTGTTCAAACCCGTAAATAACATTATCGAAAAACGCGAAAAGCTTATTGCCGACAGGCTGAGCGACGCGCAAAAGAAGAACGATGATGCGGAGGAGCTTAAAAAGCAGTACCGCGCATCGCTCGATAATGCCGAAAATGAGGGCGAGCAGATTAAAAAGACATCGCGCGAGGAAGCACGTGCCGAATACGGCAGAATTGTTGCGGACGCAAACAAAAAAGCCGGCAGAATTATTGACAAGGCAAAGGTAACCGCAGAGGGCGAATATCAAAAGGTTGTTGAAACCGCGCAGCAGCAGATTGCGGAAATGGCGGCTTCGGCAGCGCTGAAGATTGTAAACGAAAAGGACGCGGCAGTGAATAACGGCAGCCTTTACGATGCATTTCTCGCAAAAACCTCCGAAGTAAAGGAGGACGAATAATATGACGGTTCAGGTAATGAAATATGCCAGGGAGCTTTTGGAGCTTGAAATTCCGTCCGAAACAGTCGGGGAAACGGAAGCGATTTTAGACGAGCTTCCCGAGCTCTTGGAGGCGCTTTCGGACCCTACGGCGAAAGTCGAAAAAAAGCACAGGGTTATCGACCGCATTTTCCCCGAAGAAATCCGCGATTTTTTAAAGCTGCTTTGTGATAATGAAGTCTGCGGAGATATAAAGGACATCTTTAAGGCGGCAAATTCAATGATGCCTAAAAGCAAAAGCGACGTTACGGCAGAGCTGAAATGCGTTGTTCCGCCGACTGAGCGGCAGCTGGAGGGAATCCGCCGCTTTATTTCCGCGAAGTTCGGCTATGAGAACGTAAACGTTAAGGTCACGGAGGATTCGTCCGTCGGCAGCGGCTTTGTTCTCAGCGTTGACAACAGTGTTTTTGACTGGTCGCGCGAGGGGCGCATGCGCCAGTTAAAGGAAAAAATCGAAAAAACATATGAAAAGCCTGCACAAAGCATGACGGAGATTATCTCAATTCTGAAAAGCGAAATCGATGAGTTCGAGATTGAAGCAAAGGACAAGGAAATCGGCTTTGTAACATGGGCGGGCGACGGCATTGTGAATATAAACGGAATCGATCATGCAATGTACGGCGAGGTTGTAATATTCGACACCGGCACAAAGGGCATGGTTCAGGAAATCCGCCGTGACAGCATCGGATGCATCCTCCTCGGTGACGATGATAATATCTGCGAGGGCACGCGCGTTGTCAGAACACTGAAAAAGGCAGGTATTCCCGTCAGTGAGGGTTATCTCGGAAGAGTTACCAACGCACTCGGTGCGCCGATTGACGGAAAGGGTGAAATTGCCGCGTCTCAGTACCGCCCGATTGAAAACGACGCTCCGGGAATTGTGGACAGAAAATCTGTCTGTGTTCCCATGGAAACCGGTATCTTGTCAATCGACTCAATGTTTCCCATCGGCAGAGGTCAGCGTGAGCTTATCATCGGCGACCGTCAGACGGGTAAAACCTCGATTGCAATTGACGCAATCCTCAACCAAAAGGGCAAAAACGTTGTGTGCATATATGTTCCTATCGGACAGAAGGCTTCAACGGTTGCAAAAATAGTGAATACGCTTAAATCGAACGGCGCCATGGATTATACCGCCGTTATCGCTTCAACCGCATCGGAATCCGCGGCAATGCAGTATATTGCGCCGTATGCCGGAACTGCGCTTGCGGAGTACTTTATGTACAGCGGCAAGGACGTTCTTATTGTGTATGACGATTTGTCAAAGCATGCCGTGGCGTACCGCGCGCTTTCACTGTTGCTCGAACGCAGCCCTGGGCGTGAAGCATATCCCGGCGACGTTTTCTATCTTCATTCAAGGCTTTTGGAGCGTTCGGCGAATCTGCGCGATGACCTCGGCGGTTCAATAACGGCTCTGCCGATTGTTGAAACGCAGGCAGGCGATGTTTCGGCATATATTCCGACAAACGTTATTTCAATCACCGACGGTCAGATTTTCCTTGAAAGCAGCCTGTTTTTCTCGGGTATGCGCCCGGCGGTCAACGTTGGTCTGTCAGTATCGCGTGTGGGCGGTGCGGCGCAGACGAAGGCAATGAAAAAAGCTGCCGGCAGCATCAGAATCGACCTTGCGCAGTACCGCGAAATGGAAATATTCACGCAGTTTAGCTCCGATCTTGACGATAACACAAAGAGCCGCCTTGAATACGGAAAAACTCTTATGGAGCTTTTAAAGCAGCCGCTTTGCAGCCCGCTGCCGATGTATGTGCAGGTTATAACGCTTTGCGCTGCAACTCATAAGCTGTTTGATGGGATTGAGCTTTCAAGGCTGCCGCAGTACCGCAAGGAGCTTATCAAATATATGAACGAAAGCTTTCCGGAAATTTCCGAGGAAATTAAATCCACGGGTCTTCTGACGGACGAAACAACCGCGCTTATCTGCAAAGCAGCAGAGCAGTTCAGGGAGATATGGAACAATAAATCCGAAGCCTGAAACAGAGGTGATGGACAATGGCAAATCTCAGAGAAATAAAAACAAGAATGAAAAGCATCCGTGACACTCAGCAGATTACGAATGCGATGTATATGATTTCTTCATCGAAGCTTCAAAAGGCGCGCGTGGCGCTCGATAACACGGTTCCGTACTTTGAAACGCTTAAGCATACGATTGCGTATATTCTTCAGCACATGCAAAACGAGGTTACGGACGTTTATTTCAATAACCTTGACGGAACGGTCAAAAACCCCGAGCGGCGCGGATATATAATTATCACGGCGGACAAAGGGCTTGCCGGCGCGTATAACATGAACGTTTTGAAAGCGGTTTCCGCGCATCTTTCGGAGGATATTAAGTCAAAGCTGTTCGTTGTCGGCGAGGTTGGCAGGCAGTATTTTATGCACAGAGGCATAAAAACTGTTTCCGACTTTAATTTCACGGCGAATAATCCCACGGTGAACCGTGCAAGGCGAATCACGGGGCGCGTGCTTGACCGCTATCTTGACAACAAGCTTGATGAGGTTTATATTATCTACACGAAAAACAAGGGCGCAGCGCAGTGCGAAACGGTTATGGAAAAGCTGCTTCCGCTCAGCCGCCCGGACTTTCAGCAGATGGGCAGCCTCGGCGCGGATAACCGCGAAATGAGCTTTTACCCGTCGGAAACAAGCGTGCTCCATGCGATTATTCCGAACTATATTTCGGGATATGTCTACGGCGCGCTTATCGAATCGTTTTGCAGCGAGCAGCATTCCAGAATGACGGCAATGCAGTCCGCAAACGACAGTGCCGCGGATATGCTCCGCGAGCTTGACATAGAGTATAACCGCGTCCGCCAGGCAGCAATAACGCAGGAAATCAGCGAGGTTGTCGGCGGTGCAAAGGTTCTTTTGCAGAAAAAGAAAAAGAAAGAGGAAGGTAAGCTGTATGACTGAAAAGGGAAAAATTGTTCAGGTTTCCGGTCCCGTTGTCGATGTGGAATTTGAATACGGCAGGTTGCCTAAAATAAAAGAAGCGCTCCGCGTGAAAAGCGGTGATCGCGAATGTGTTATGGAGGTTGCGCAGCACACGGGGCACAACACAGTCCGCTGCATAATGCTTGCTCCGTCAGAAGGGCTTCACAAGGATATGGAGGTCACGGCAACGGGCAGCGCAATATCGGTTCCGGTCGGTGAAAAAACACTTGGCAGACTGTTTAACGTTCTCGGCGAAACGCTGGACGGCGGAGAGCCGCTCGATGACGCTCCGCACAGATCAATTCACCGCGCACCGCCGAAATTTGAAGATCAAAGCCCCGTTGTTGAAATTCTTGAAACGGGAATTAAGGTTATCGACCTGCTCGCACCCTATGCAAAGGGCGGAAAAATCGGTCTGTTCGGCGGCGCAGGCGTCGGCAAAACTGTGCTTATTCAGGAGCTTATAAACAATATTGCAACGCAGCACGGCGGATATTCGATATTCACGGGCGTTGGAGAGCGTTCGCGTGAGGGTAACGACCTTTGGACTGAAATGACGGAGTCAGGCGTTATCGATAAAACAACGCTTGTGTTCGGTCAGATGAACGAGCCGCCGGGAGCGCGTATGCGCGTTGCCGAAACGGGGCTTACAATGGCTGAATATTTCCGCGATGAGCAGCACAGAAACGTGCTTTTGTTCATCGATAATATATTCCGTTTCGTTCAGGCAGGCAGTGAGGTTTCGGCGCTTCTCGGAAGAATGCCGTCCGCAGTCGGTTATCAGCCGACGCTGGCAACGGAGCTCGGCGCGCTGCAGGAGCGTATCGCGTCAACAAAAAAC
>OGMF01003326.1_pt1 | contig 12217 bp, 8 predicted proteins | sample 1572921 | NCBI WGS metagenome assembly OGMF01 (sample SAMEA2581919, study PRJEB24529) | metagenome | biome: Human gut stool | place: China | collected 2011
CGCGACCTCTGAGGAATTCGCGGACAAGGCGGCGGGGGCAGGCTTTCCGGACAGCCTTACCGGCGCGCTGGACGGGGAAGAAAAATACGAGGTGCGGTTTTTCCTGCTGGACGCGCTGGGAGAACTGGAAAAATTTTTATATGCAGGATGAATCCCGCTCTGTTCATGAAAGCAAATTTGTGGTATCATGGACAAAAAAGAGAAGGGGGTGGGCAAATGCTGCACCTTTTGCTTGGCACAGACTGGACGGCCAACCGGGACGAAGTTATGAAGCGGATCGCGGCGGACGTTGCCGGAGCAGTATTCCCATACGGCGGAGCGTGCGCTCTGCCGCACGGGCGGCGGCACGATCAGCCGGTACGCCGAGGTGCTGTCCTTTACCCGGCTGGCAAGACGGGTGGCGGATTCCATGGGAAGCGCCGCAGAGGAATGTCTGGACAACGGCGGCCGGGTGGTTGCCATGGCGGCTGCGGCCAAAAATCTGGTCAGCCGCCTGAAAGCCTATGCCGCCGTGGAGACGAAGCCGGAGTTCCTTACCGGCCTTATCGACGCCGTGGACGAATTCAAGCGCTGCTGCATTTCCTCGGCCGACTTGAGCCGCGCCGCCGGGGAGACGGAGGGCAGTCTGGCACAGAAGCTGGAAGAGCTGTCGCTTCTGATGGAGAGTTACGACGCTTTGTGCAGCCGGGGCAAGCGCGACCCGAGAGACCAGATGACGTGGCTTTTGGAACAGATGGAGCAGGGGGACTTTGCCCGGGAGCATGTGTTTTACATAGACGGCTTCCCGGATTTTACCCGGCAGCATCTGGCGATTCTGGAACATCTCATTCAGGCGTCCCCCGACGTGACGGTGAGCCTGAACTGCGACCGGGAGGGTTCCCGGCTTTTGGCCTTTGAAAAGGCGGGGGACACGGCGTCCCAGCTGTTTCTCTGCGCCCGCCGCGCCGGGGTGGATGTGCAGATCGAAATTATTCCCGAAAAGCGTCTGCCCCTTTCTCCTGTGCGGGAGAGGCTGTTTCAGGGCGTTATCAGCTCGGGGGCGGCAAAGGAATGTCTGGATGTGTTCCGGGCAGAATCGCCGTACCTCGAGTGTATGGGGGCAGCAGACAGAATTCGTCAGCTTCTCACCGCCGGGTGCCGCTGCCGGGATATTACGGTGGTCTGCACCGATATGACGGTGTATCAGCCGCTGGTGAATCTGGTCTTTCACCGGCTCCATATTCCGGTGTATCAGTCCGGAACCGAGGATATTCTGCAAAAAAGCGTCATCGCCACGGTGCTGATGGCGCTGGACGCTGCCCTGAGCGGATTCGACCAGAAAAGCGTCCTGCGCTATCTCCGCTCCGCCCTGTCTCCCGTTGACCCGGATACCTGCGACCGGATCGAGAATTACGCCATCATCTGGGGCATTCGCGGGCAGAAGTGGACGCAGAGCTGGGAAAACCATCCCGATGGCCTCAGCGGCGTGTGGACGGAGGAAGACCAGCATCGGTTGGAGGAACTGAACACGGCGCGGGAACTGGCAATCGCGCCGCTGACGCGGCTCTGGCAGGGCTTCCGGGACGCTTCCGACCTGCGGGGACAGATTCTGGCGCTGTATGGCTTTTTGGAAGACATTTCTTTGGAAATGCGGCTTTCCCGCATGGCGCAGGAGCTGGATGCTGCCGGGGACAACCGGGCCGCGCAGATTTTGAACCAGCTGTGGGAAATCCTTCTGGGTGCGCTGGAGCAGATGTACGACATGCTGGGGGACACCCATTGGGAGGGGGAGCAGTTTATCCGCCTTTTCCGGCTGCTGCTGAGCCAGTACGACGTGGGAACCATCCCACCGGTGCTGGACGCGGTGCAGGTCGGCCCCGTATCCGCCATGCGCTGCCATCAGGAAAAGCATTTGATCGTGCTGGGGGCGGAGGAAGGCAAGCTCCCTGGCTACTCCGGCTCTGCCGGTGTCCTGACCGATCAGGAGCGCGTCACCCTCCGGGAGCTGGGCGTGCCCCTCACCGGCGGCGCGATGGAGGGCGTGCAGGCGGAGTTCGCGGAAATTTACGGCTGCTTCTGCGGCGCCATGGCGTCGGTGAGCGTGTTCTGCTCCGGCGACCAGCCGTCCTTTGTCTACCGCCGCCTGTGCGAGCTTGCGGGCGGGGAACAGCAGGTGAAAAACACATTGGATTTTGCCCCGGCGGATGGACTGGAAGCGGGGGCGTATCTCGCCCGGTGGGACGCCGGGGACGCTGCCGGACGTTTGAATGTCCGGGATACATATCTGGAAACCTGCCGCCGGCGGGACTACCGCTTCGGAAAGGTGGAGCGGGAAACCATTGGCAAACTCTACGGCTCGACGCTGAATCTTTCCGCCTCTCAGATCGACCGGCAGGCGGAATGCCGCCTGTCCTATTTCCTCAAGTACGGCCTTCGGGTGCAGGAGCGGAAGGAAGCCGCCATCGACCCGGCGGAATTCGGAACCTATGTCCATGCGGTGCTGGAAAATTCCGCCCGCCGCATTCGGGAATTGGGCGGATTCCATAAGGTTTCGCTGGAAGAAACGCTGGAAATCGCCCATGGGTTCAGCGAGGAGTACGCCCGGGAGCATTTCAGCCAGATCGAGTCGGAGCGGGTGACGTACCTGTTCCGCCGCCATATTCAGGAGCTGGACATGGTGGTTCGGGAGCTGTGGCAGGAGCTGAGCGAGGCGGCGTTTGCCCCGGCGGGCTTTGAGGTCGGCTTCGGCGACGGGGAGGGTCTGCCGCCCATCCCGATTCCGGGCGGCGGCATGAACGCAGTCCTGCGGGGCTTTATCGACCGGGTGGACATCTGGGACAACGGCGCCAGCCGCTATTACCGGGTGGTAGACTACAAAACCGGGAAAAAGGATTTTGACTACTGCGACGTGTTCAACGGCGTGGGGCTGCAAATGCTGCTGTACATGTTCGCGTTGAAAAGCAGCGGAAGCGATATGCTGGGCGACCGCCCGGTAGCCGCCGGTGTGCAGTATTTCCCTGCCCGTGCGCCCTATCTGACCTCCGACGGCAAGCTGACCGCCGAGGAAGCAGAGCAGGAGCGAATCTCCAAGTGGAAGCGAAAGGGACTGCTTCTGAACGATGAAGATGTCTTACAGGCGATGGAGCCGGGAGACGCGCCCAAGCGGATGTGTTACAGCGTGAAAAAGGACGGCACCATTTCCGGCGACCTTGCCGACCGCCAGCAGCTGAAGCTGTTGGAAGGGTACGTGTTCCGGATACTGTCCAGACTGGTGGAGGACATCGTTTCCGGCAATGTGGAGCCGAACCCCTACACCCGCGGCAGCACCCACGACGCCTGCCGGTTCTGTCCCTATGGCCCTATTTGCCATCCGGCGGCCGTGGAGGGGCGGCGCAGCTATAAGATGATGGACGCTCAGCGGTTCTGGGAGGAAATCGGAAAGGAGATGGGAGATCATGGCGGATAAACTGACACCGCAACAGGAGATGGCCGTGACCAGCCGGGGCGGCAAGCTGCTGGTTTCCGCGGCTGCCGGTTCCGGCAAGACCAAGGTGCTGGTTGACCGGCTGCTGGGCTTTCTGACCCAGACGCATGACCCGGCCAACTTGGACGAGTTTCTCATCATCACCTACACCAAGGCCGCAGCGTCAGAGCTTCGGGGGAAAATCGCCAAAAAGCTGACGGAGGAAATTGCCCAACGGCCGGAAGAGACGCATTTGCAGCGGCAGATGCAGCGGTTGTTTCTGACGAAAATCTCCACGGTTCACGGCTTTTGCTCCGATCTGCTTCGGGAATATGCCTATAAACTGGACATTGCGGCGGATTTCCGGGTGGCGGATGAAAACGAATGCCGGGAGATACGGGAGACGGTGCTGGAAGGTTTGCTTGACCGCGCCTATGAAACGGCGGGGGATGACCCGGACTTCCGGGCGTTTGTGGACACGCAGGGCGTGGGACGGTCAGACCGTCAGGTGCCGGAGATCATCGAAAAGGTCTACGACAGCGCCCACTGCCACCTGAACCCGGAGGCATGGCTGGACAAATGCCTGACCGACGCGGATGCTGAGGGCATCGGCGACGTGGGGGAGACGGTGTGGGGGCAATATCTGATTCGGAATTTGCAGGAATATCTGGACTGTCAGATCGCGGTGCTTCGGCAGTGCGCAGAAAGCGCCGACAACTGCCCCGGTCTGGAAAGGCCCGCCGTTACCCTGAGAGACGCCATGTACCAGTTGGAGCAGCTTCGCGCCTGCACGATCTGGGATGATATCGTGGCAAAACGGGAGCTCCGTTTCGGGTCGCTTCGGTTTCCCACAAAAGACAACCCTGACCCGGAGTTGACGGATCGGATCAAGGCCGCATGGTCGGCCTGCAAGGAGGGGCTGAAAAAGAAGCTGTCGGGCTTTTCCAACGATTCCGGACAGGTGCTGACCGACCTGCACCAGACAGCTGCCGCCCAGCGGGGGCTGGTGGCGCTGGTAAGGCAGTTCGACCGGGATTACACCGCGGCCAAACGCAGCCGCCGGGTGCTGGATTTTGGAGATTTGGAGCACAAAACGCTGGATCTGCTGCTGGGAAAATCCCGAAGCCAGCCCACAGCCGCCGCGCGGGAGATCGGGCGGCGTTACCGGGAGATCATGGTGGACGAGTATCAGGACACCAATGGCGTGCAGGACGCGATTTTTGAGGCCCTGACCCGGGAGAAGCAGAACTGCTTCATGGTCGGGGATGTGAAACAGTCCATCTACCAGTTCCGTCTGGCCGACCCCGGAATTTTTCTGGAAAAGTATGAAAAATACGTCCCGGCTCAGCAGGCAGAGCCGGGACAGGGGAGAAAAATTCTCCTGAGCCACAATTTCCGTTCCGGCGCAGAGGTCATCGACGCGGTGAACGACGTGTTCCACACCTGTATGCGCCCCAAGGTCGGCGGGCTGACCTACGGGGAAGCGGAGGAACTCCGGGAGGGAATTCCCCACACGCCGCTGGAAGCCGCCGTGGAGCTTCACGTGATTGAGACACGGGACGACCAGTATCAGGAGGAAGCGGCCTTTGTGGCGGAGCGAATCGTCCGGATGCTGCGGGAGGGAACGCCGGTGCGGGATGGCGACAGCTTGCGGCCGGTTTGCCCGGAGGACATTGTGATTCTGCTTCGTTCTCCCGGCAGCGGCGGCGGGTATTTCCAGAAGGCGCTGGAAGCCCGGGGCATTCGCTGTGCGTCGGGCGGCGGCACGGACTTGCTGCAAACCGAGGAGATCGGCACCCTGCGCTCGTTCCTGCAGATCATCTGGAACCCCCGGCAGGACATTCCGCTGGTCAGCACACTGGCAAGCCCCATTTTCGGCTTCACTGCTGACGAGCTGGCGGAAATCCGAAGCGCGAGGAAAAAGGGCGCGTTCTATGACGCACTGCTGCTCAGCGACAGCCCGAAGGTCAAAACGTTCCTGAACACGCTGGACAGGCTGCGCCGGGAGGCCAGAATGAACCCCCTGACCGCACTGCTGGAAAACTGCTTCGCCCTGACCAGACTGGACAGCGTTTACGCCGCCATGCCCGGCGGGGAGGCGAAAACCGCAAATATCCAGACGTTTTATCAGCTTGCGGCGGATTTTGAAAACGGAAATTTGAAAGATTTGGGGCAGTTTCTGGATTTTTTGGACGCAATGGAGGAAAAAGGGCTGATTTCAGCGGCTTCGTCTCCTGCCGGGTGCGTGACCATTATGAGTATCCACAAGTCCAAGGGACTGGAATTTCCGGTGGTGTTCCTCAGCAACCTTTCCCGGAGGTTCAACACGGAGAGCCAGTGCGCCCAGATCCTCTGCGACAGGGATCTGGGAATGGGACTTTCCGTGGCGGACAGCGAAAATCGCGTGCGCTATTCCTCTATCGCCAAGCGTGCCATTGCCGCGAAAATGGCGGCGGAAAGCCTGTCGGAGGAACTGCGGGTGCTGTATGTCGCCATGACCCGGGCACGGGATCGTCTGATCATGACCTACGCAGAGAAAAATCCCGGAAAGATAATTCAGAATATCGCCCTTCGGCAGGATTTTGACGGGGGAGAGCTGCTGTGCCGGGAGGCGGCGCGTCCCGGACAGTGGGTCTTGCTGGCGGCAGTGCGCCATACGGAGGCGGGAGCGCTTCACGCGCTGGGCGGCCGACCCGGCGAGACAAAGCTGGGAGATCACCCATGGGTGATTCGCGTTTCTGATGCCCCGGAATCGGAAGACGCCGTTGGAAAAGAGATGGACACCCGCCCCGCAATGCCCGACGGTGTGGAGCAGGTGCTGAAGGACGCCCTGTCATTCCGGTATGCCCACGATGCGGCGACCCGTGCGCCCTCAAAGCAGACGGCGACCAACCGCAAAGGCCGCGCCAAGGACGAGGAAGCGGCGGAGGATACGCAGGAGCCGAAATTCCCCACCCGGGATTTCCGGCGCCCGTCCTTCCTCACAGAAAGCCGCGGCGGCAAGGCCTACGGCAGCGCCATCCATGCGGTTCTGCAATACCTGCGCTACGAAAACTGCGGCAGTGAGGATGATGTAAAAGCGGAAATTGCCCGGCTGATTTCTCAGAAATTCATCACCGAGGAACAGGGAAAATTGGCGGACAGCGGGAAAATCGCGGCGTTTTTCGATACGGAAATCGGCCGGAAGCTCCGGGCCGGATGCTCCTGCCTGCGGGAATTCAAGTTCTCCATCCTCGATGACGGCAGTCATTACGGCGACGGCCTGGAGGGCGAACAGGTGCTTCTGCAGGGCGTTGTGGACTGCGCGCTGCTGGAAAAGGACGGCATCATTGTGCTGGATTTCAAAACCGATCATGTAACGGAAAGTACGGTGGCTGCGGCGGCAGAGCGCTACCGGTTACAAGTGCAGACCTACGCCGAAGCCCTGAGCCGCATTTATGAAATGCCGGTCAAGGCAAAATACCTCTATTTCTTCCAGCTGGGAAGATTTATGGAAGTATAAAAAATTTACGGGCGCCCGGCATTCCGGGCGCCCGTTTGCCGTCAACGGCAGTTCTTGTTCTGAGACTGGTTCTCGCTGCGGTTCTCAGTGCGGTTCTCTTTCTCGTTCTTATTCTGGTTGCTGTTCTGATTTCTGTTCTGGTTCTGGTTATTCATACTTTTCTTCCTCCAGTGCTAAAATCTGTCTCGCGGTTTTGCCGCTGACATAGCTTGCCCGGAAATTCAGGATTTATCCTTCGCTTTGAAAATCAGGCTGGCGATCAGTCCCGACAGAATGGCGGCGGTGATGCCTCCGGCGGAGGCTTTCAGCCCTCCGGTGAAAATGCCGAGGAAACCGTCTTCCTGAACTGCCTCCTTGACACCTTTGGCAAGGGTGTTGCCGAAGCCCGTCAGGGGAACGGAAGCGCCTGCCCCGGCAAATTCCGCAAGGGGCTGATACACCCCCACCGCGCCAAGAATCACGCCGATGACCACATAGCTCACCAGAATCCGCGCCGGGGTCAGCTTGGTCTTGTCAATGAGGATCTGGCCGATGAGACACAGCAAGCCGCCGACCAGAAAGGCTTTTACATAATCCATATTACGTTCCTCCCGCAATGCACACTGCGTGACAGACCCCGGGTATGGGAAGCCCCTGCTGGGTGGAGGTGGGGGAGAGCAGTGCGCCCGTGCCGCAAAACAGTATTTTTTTCAGTTTTCCCCCGTTCAGCTGCCCCAGAAGATAGCCGCACAGGGTAATGGCGCTGCACCCGCAGCCGGAGCCGCCGGCGTGGACGTCCTGCTTGTCGTTGTCGAAAACCAGTGTCCCGCAGTCCGTCAGCTTCCCGCCCAGAGAGACGCCGTCCCGCCGGGCAAGCTCCAGAAGCATTTCCTTGCCCAGCTGCCCAAGGTCGCCGGTGACGATGAGGTCAAAATCCTCAGGGGCGGCCTTCATGTCGTCAAAGTGGGCTTTGATGGTGGCATAGGCGGCGGGAGCCATGGCCGCGCCCATGTTGTTTGCATCCTTGATGCCAAGGTCGGTAACGGTGCCGACGGTGCAGCCGGTGATTCGGGGGCCATGGCCGTCACGGCGCACCAGTGCAGCCCCGGAACCGGTAACCGTCCATTGGGCGGTGGGAGTCCGCTGCCCGCCGTAGCCCAGAGGAAAGCGGTACTGCCGCTCGGAGGAGGCAAAGTGGGACGAGGTCATGGCCACCGCGTTATCCGCGAAGCCGCCGCCCACAGCCATGGAGGACAGCAGCAGACTTTCTGCCATGGTGGAACAGGCGCCGTACAGCCCAAGGTGGGGAATTCCCAGATTGCGAAGGGTGAAGGACGAGCCGATGCACTGGTTCAGAAGGTCGCCGGAGAAAACAAGGTCGAAGTCCTCCAGCTTCATGTTTGCCTTTTCGGCCAGCTTCCCGAGAGCCAGCTTCTGCATCTGTTTTTCGCCCTGTTCCCATGTTTTCTGCCCGAAATAGGTATCCTGAGATTTGATGTCGAAGGTATGGGCAAGAGGGCCTTCGGACTCCTTTTTCCCGGCCACGCTTGCCCAGTGGGTAATGACCGGTGGATCAGACAGAATGAAGCTCTGCCGTCCCCGCTTTTGATTTGCCATAAAAACACCTGCTTTTCGTTTTCTGTGAATTCGAGGTGCTTCTAGTATGTGCCAAGGTCGCTTTTGTGATTCAATTCGATAAAAAACCCAGACGTCAAAAATCTGACGTCTGGGAAATTATTGCAGAAGATGTCACACCATTCGCTGGGCACCGTAGTAGTGCTGCGCCCAGTAACCGCTGGTGAGGTCGGAATAGGAGACCGTGGAGCGGGAATTGGGGGAATGGATGAACTGGCCGCCGCCAACGTAAATGCCTACATGGGAAATGCCGCTGGCATATGTACCGGCAAAGAAAACGATGTCGCCGGGCTGCAGGCTGCCTTTTTCAACGTAAGTACCCTGATTGTACTGGTCGGCGGGGGTGCGGTAAGGGGAGAAGCCCAGCTGCTTGAGGACGTAGTACACGAAACCGGAGCAGTCAAAGCCGCTGGGAGAAGCGCCGCCGTAAACGTAGGGGGTGCCCAGATACTTCTGAGCTTCCGCCACGATGTCGGAACCGGCGGCAGAAGGAGCCGTGTCAGCGGCAGGTGCGGAACCGACGGAAGAAGAGTCCGAAGAAGAATCCGCAGAGGCGGAGCTTCCCACGGACACGGTGCCGTTCAGCGCAGCGGCGCTGGGGGCAACGCCGGTGGACTTGCCGAGACGATAGAATTTGGGACTGTTGGGAGAAGCCTGATTTTCGTAGGGGATTTCCGTCAGGCTCAGGTAGTCGCTGCGGATGTAGCAGATGCTGCCATTGTAGATGACCTTGTACCAGCCGTTGTTCAGGCCGAGAATGTAGCATTTCTCGCCGCTGGAAGCGACGGCCACTTTCCCATAGGTAGTGGAGGGGCCGGAACGCAGGTTGACGCCGCTTCCGGAAACCTCGCCGTAGCCAAGCTCGGCGTTTTCACGGGTAAGTACCTTCAGGTAGTCCTGATGCATGTAGCCAACTTGCAGATTGTAATTGACCTTGTACCACTCGCCGCTCTTGCTGATGACCGCTACGCAGTCATTGCGGGGAGCGTAGACAAGGGTTGCGGAATTTGCGTCGGGTTCGCTGCGGAGCCGCAGGGAGCTTGCATTGACAAAGCCGATGCCGTACATGGTTTCTTCTGCGGCGAACGCGGTGATGGACATGGCGCCGATAGACAGCACCAGCGCCAGCACCATGCTGAGGATTCTTTTGATCTTCATACTTTTGCCTCCGTCTTTGGTAGGCAGCCTGGGGTGAGACTGCGGGGTATTTGGAAATTATTTACCGGCCAGCGCGCGTTCCAGCCAGACACAGCCAAAGTCAAGGGCGGTGTACAGGCCGTCTTTCTCGCTCTTTTTCACGATCCGGTCGCGGCTTCTGGCGGTGGGGTCGGTCAGCTGGAGCTGCACGGAAACCCGTGTGGCAACGTCCAGATCGTTCACCTTCTTGGTCTCGAGAACCTGAAGCATAACGATGTGACTGTCAGCCATGGAGCCATAGTAAATCAAGTTGTCCTTCCGCATCAGCGGATGTCCTTTATACATCAGAACTGCATTTTCATCAGCCATCAAAGGTACCTCCTATGCAAAATGTAATCAGATTGTAACACACTGTAATGAGAATGTCAAGCTTTTTGTTGGAAACGGTCGGGAAACGACCCTCGTTAACATAACTTTTCCTGAAAAAAGATTGAAAAACGGAAAGACGGAGGAAGAAAGTATGAGATTGTCAAGGTGCATGTCGGCCGCATCTGTTTGCATATTTCAGGGGAAGCTCTGATTAAATCGACGAGAGCTGGCGGCAGAAGATTTTGGCTCAGCCGAAAGTTCTGAAAGCGGCGAAATACTTTGTGTATTTCCCGCTTTCAGAACTGCGCGGATGGGGCAAAAGATTCGCCGCCAGCCGAAGGCGATTTATTCAGAGGTTCCCCAAGCTCACGGCCAAAAAGCAAGGGGCTTTTGCCTTGGCAAAAGCCCCTTGGCTGGGTCAGGTTATTGGGCTTCCTTCTCGAAGAGGTACTCGCGCACCAGCACCTGCATCAGCTCGTCCCGGTCGATCTTGCAGATCATACTCCGGGCGTTGTTGTAGTTGGTGATATAGGTGGGGTCTTCGGTCAGCAGGTAGCCGACGATCTGGTTGACGGGGTTGTAGCCTTTTTCGGTGAGGGCTTCATACACATTCCGGAGAATACGGCGCATATTCTCTTTGTCATCGCTGGGAACGGTGAATTTTACAGTGTCCTTATCCGTCATGGTTTCAGCCTCCTTTTATATTTGTACTGTCGTCATTATAACCGAATTCTTTCGGGCTGTAAAGCCCTGAAATCGGAAATTTTTGTGAATCTTTGCAGAATTTTTGCCGAAGTACCAAATTATCGCAGAGCAGCGTCCAGCTTTTCCTTCAGCGCGGCCAGAACCTTGGTCACGACGGCTTCGGAGTCCGTATCGGTGAGGGTACGGTCGTCCGCCCGCAGCTCCAGAGAGAAGGCCATGCTCTTCTTGCCCTCGGGAACGCCGGGGCCGCGGTAGATGTCGAACAGCTTCACATCCCGCAGCAGCTTTCCGGCAGCGGCGGTGATGACGGCTTCCGCCTGGGCGACGGTGACATCCTCAGAGCAGACAAGGCTCAGGTCACGGGACACGGTGGGATACTTGGGCAGGGGGGTATAGGTGGCGTCGGGCAGCTGCATCTCAAACAGTTTGGTGAAGTCGATCTCGGCGCAGTAGACGTCGGTGTCGATGCCGTAGTTCGCGGCCACCAGAGGATGCACCTGACCCATCACGCCCACGTCCACGCCGTCGATGCTCACCTTGGCGCAGCGGCCGGGATGGTAGCTGGGATTGTCCTTCACGGCGGTGTATTCCGCTTTCTTCAGCCGCAGACCGGTGAAGATGGCTTCCAGCTCGCCCTTCAGGGTGAAGAAGGTCTCGCCTGCGCCGTAGGTGCCGAGAACCAGCATCTTCGGCTCCTCGGGCAAAGGCTGACCGGCTACGGGCAGGTAGATCTTTGCCAGCTCGTAGAGCTTCACGGCCTTGTTATGGTAGGCGTTGTTCCGGGAGAGGATTTCCAGCATGGAGGGCAGGGCGATGGTGCGCATGATGGAGGTGTCCTCGCCCAGAGGATTCTGGATGCGCAGAGCGTTGCGCAGGGGAGAATCGGCGGGCAGCCGGATCTGGTCGAAAACGGTGGGGGAGATGAAGGAATAGGTGATGATCTCACTGTACCCCATGGCGCGGCACAGGGTCCCGACCTTGGCTTCCAGCTTCATCACGGGAGAATAGCCGCCCTGCGTGGAGGTTTTGAAAGCGGTGGTGGGAATCTCGTTGTAGCCGTAGGAACGGCCCACTTCCTCAGCGATATCCGCCATCAGGTTCAGGTCGGGACGGAAGGAGGGAACGAGAATGGTGTCGCCCTCCACGGGAATTTCCAGCCGGTTCAGGTACTTGACCATATCTTCCTTGGAAATGTCGGTGCCCAGCAGCCGGTTGATCTTCTCCGGCTCCAGAGGCAGCGTTTTTTCCTCGGGAACATAGTTGATGACATCGATGGTGCCGTTCAGCACATCGCCGCAGCCCAGCATTTCCACAAGCTCGCAGGCACGCTGCACGGCAGGGACGGTCATCATGGGGTCAAGGCGCTTTTCAAATTTGCCGGAGGCTTCGGTGCGCATACCCAGCGCCAGAGCGGTCTGGCGGATGGAGGTGCCGTCGAAGTTGGCGGA
>OGMF01003327.1_pt1 | contig 12210 bp, 7 predicted proteins | sample 1572921 | NCBI WGS metagenome assembly OGMF01 (sample SAMEA2581919, study PRJEB24529) | metagenome | biome: Human gut stool | place: China | collected 2011
CATTTTCCATGATTTTACTCAGAAGAGTCATCAAGGAATTATGAAATGACTTCTAACCAGCAACCGTAAGGTCATATTCCATGCCCAACGACATCATCACCCTCACACCCCCTGACGCCCTCGACAAGCTGTATGTCCTCAACCTCGACACGACCATCTGGTCTGCTTGCCGCAAACTCACGGCCTCCGATTTTGACAGTGAAAACCAGCTGCCGCCTTCCGCCCTTGCCAGTCTGGGCTTCAAGAAAATCTGTGATCCGGCCCATATGGCTGTGTTCAGCAGGCTCAAGGCCAGAGCCGTTTCTCTTCTTGACAGGCACGCTGTCCGCTTTCTCGGTGGCTGGGCCGTGCCTTCAACCAAGGTTGACGGCATCCTCGACGGTTTGAAGGCCATCAAAGATGAATTTTATACCGAAAAGACCCTGTTCCTGCAAAACTATGACCGCCTCATCGCGGAGTGGATAAGCAAGTATGAGGTATGGCGGGAATTTCTCGCCAGCAGCACGGTCTCGGCAGACTATGTCGCTCAAAGGCTCACGTTTGCCTGGCAGCTCTTCCGTGTCAAATCGTCTGAGGTGGATTCGACGCTGGACGAAAGTCTCTCCGACCTGGGAAACAAGCTCTTCTCCGAGATCGCCAAAGATGCGGCCGACATCTGGACTCGGGTCTACGAAGGGAAGACGGAAGTCACGCATAAAGCCCTGTCTCCGCTGCTGACGCTGCGGGAGAAGCTCAAGGGGCTGAGTTTCGTTTCTCCCCACGCCATGCCCGTAATCAGCATCATGGATACGGTGTTGGGAGGCGTACCGAACAAAGGCAAGTACATTGCTGGCCAATCGCTGCTGAACCTGCAAGGCCTTGTCTGCCTGCTCAAGGACAAGCAAGCGCTGCTCAAGCAGGCAGAGGCCATGCAAAATACGTCCAATGCACAGCGAACCTTGAACACTATCGTCTCCGCCTTCTCCCCGAACAAGCAAACAGTGGTACCGGTCACACCCGCGTGCCTCAATTCCGGCGGCCTGTGGTGACACCATGCAAGCAGAAACCAAACATATCATGTCGGCCCTGCCAGTTGTGGCCTCCATACTAGGGGATTCACTGGGCGTGAAAGTCAGCATCGGTGAACACAGCACAGCCTGGACGGATGGAACTTCCATATTCCTGCCCAAACTTAGTGTTGAAGGCGATGAAACAGAGCTGGGGCTGGTGCGGGGGTACATCAGCCATGAGGCCGGACATATCCGATACACGGATTTTGTCGACCTGCGGGCAGAGGCACTCACAGCACTGGAACAGCGTCTCTTCAACTATTTTGAAGATTACCGGGTCGAGCAGCGCATGGCAGAACGTTATCCCGGCTGTCGCCAGGACTTTCTCTGGCTGATACGGCATCTGTTCGCGAATCCCTTCTCTCGGGAGGAGCTGGAGAACTATGCGGCACAACCACTGGTCGCCTTGCTGGACTATGTCCTGTACTCTGTCAGGGCTCTCTCCCTACCCGTCTTGCGGGGATCAGTCTGTCTGTTGGGACAGATCGTCGAAAACCATTATCCCAACCTGCTGGGCGGGTTCACCTCACTCATCAGCAGAGTCACGGACTGCCGAAGCACCCGCGACTGCCTTTCCCTTGCCAGAGAGGCGGCAATCCTTTTGCGCGGCTATTTGCACTCCCCCACACAACAGGAGGAACCACCTGAAATAAACGCCCCACTCCCGTCGCAGACGAACTCGGCCGCTATTACTGCTCCCGCGCAGTCCGGGCAGCCGATATCCCCCAAAAGGAACAAGCGGGAAAAGCAGCGACAAGCAGAGGGGGCACTGCAAGAAAATGAAGATCAACCGGCTGGCGAGAATCAAAAAAGCGAAGTTTCCGGTCACAGCAAAGCATCTCCCACGCCACAGGAGGCGCTGGCGGAAGCTCTGGACGGAGAAAGCACAGGCTTGCCCGCTGATGAAGGAGAACGCATCGCAAAACAACTCGAAGCCTGCCTGAAGCAATCGAAGAATTGCCGTCCGCACACGGCTATGCTCGTAGAACAGCGCTGCCCTCTCCACAGATTGGATCCTGCACAGCTGGCAGCCTGTAAACGGGTGAGCAATGCTCTCCAGACACGCTTGGGAGCCCGGCTGCAAACCAGAGTGTTGCGTCGTAGTCGGGCAAGCCGTAGCGGAAGGCTCGACGGCCACCTGCTGCATCGTCTGGCGACAGGTAGCGCACAGGTATTCAGGCAGCAGGCTGAAATCAGGGGTCTGGATACGACTGTCCATATCCTGCTGGACTGCTCCTGTTCCATGGCACATAAGCTCAAGACAGCCTGTGCATCATGCTATGTCGTAGCCTCTGCCCTGTCGCGTATCCAGGGCGTCCGGGTAGCCCTTACCGCCTTCCCTGCCACAGATGACAATACGTCCGTGTGCCCTGTGTTTCGTCCCGGAGAGCGTATCTCCGATGCCTGTCTTGTGACCGCCCACGGCAGTACACCCATGGCGGAGGCCATGCTCTACGCCTTGCGCGAGCTGCTCAGACAGAAGGAACGCCGCAAATTGCTTGTTGTTCTCACCGACGGCAGCCCTGACGATTTCAGGACGGCAATGGACGTTATCGACACTGCAGAACGGCTCGGTATTGAGGTCTGCGGTATTGGTATCGACGCCCGCGCCGTGACGAACCTGTTCTCAAAGTCAGCCGTCATCCGCACTGTCGAAGAACTGCCGGGGGCCTTATTCGGCCTGCTCACCTTAACCTTGTAAATGCAAAGGAGCAGAGTATGAACCCTGTCGTGATCGTAGATATCGTTCTTGCCGCCCTGACGGTTCTCCGTGGCGCCATGTCGGAACGGCAATAAGCAACCCAAAGCAGAGGAAAGGCACGAGACAGACCTTGACGCCTTTCCTCTTCAAAGAGATACTTCAAAAGCGCAGGGAACGTCTGGCGGTGTCGGGCGAATCCCCAAAAAGCGCGAATGCCCTTCTATGACAAGAAAATCGTGATAGGAAGTCCGGTGGTACCAGCGGTGGTACAGCAGCTTTTCCCGGGGAAGTGTAATCCAATTATTTCAATATATTGAGTAATACAATTGGCTCCCACCCTCTCCGCCACATCATAGTTCACAGAAATCCAAGAAAGTCCGCAACGCCTTGAGCTGAGCGGACTTTTTCTGTTTTTGAGGTTCAGGGACGTTCACGAAAGACCGCAGACAGCCACAAAAAAGGGGGCAACTTTGGGGGCAAGTAATGTTGCCCCATATATTTCAAACAGGAGTTGCCTAATGCTACCTGCGTTCAGACGCTGCCACGAACGGAAAGAACGCCAGTCTCCTCCTTGCCCAGCCAGATCTCGGCCATGCTGTCCAGTTCCGCGCGGCGAGCCTGCCAGTCCGGGCAGACCTGCGCCAGCAGCTGCCAGAAGAAAGGGGAATGCCTGTGCTCGCGCAGGTGGCAAAGCTCATGCAGGATCACATACTCGATGCAGTGACGTGGTGCGCGTACCAGGTCTGGATTGAGCAGGACGACACCCTGCGACGTGCAGCTGCCCCAGCGGGCCTTCATGCGCACCAGGCGCAGAGGCGGCCTGTCCGCCCAGGGGACCAGCGGCAGCATCCGTTCAAAATACTGCGGCAACACTTCCTCCGCCCGCTGACGGTACCAGGCCTCGAGACGCCGCCGGATCTCTTCCGTACGCGAGGCCAGCACCGCAGGCTCTTCGCTCCACGGGTAACGGCTGGGGATAACCAGTCTGCCGCGCAGCAGACGGACATGCTTCCCTTCACTCTCATCCACGATGCGCAACTGATGGCGCCGCCCCAGATAAAAGTGGGTCTCCCCGCCCACAAAGCGGCGCGGCAAGGCGTGGGCCCGCTGTGCCTGGAAGCGTTCCCGGGTCTCCAGCAGCCAGCGGACGCGCTGTTGCAGGACGTCCTCAACGGCTTCCAGCGACGTGGCGGCATCGGCGGTCACGAGGATCTCGCCCTGCGGCGTTACGGCGATGCGTATGCTGCCGCGTGCCGTCCCCCGACGGACAAGACGGAAGGGCAAGCGTTCCTCGCCATACAGAAGAAAATGCTCCACCTGCATCGGGCTTTCCGCATCCTGCCCCGTGTTTTCAGTCATGCCGGGCGTCATGGCCCTGTGTCCTTGCCTGTACATCTCAGGCCTTCTGGGCGCGCACGCGCAGGCTGGCGGTCACGGCTTCGATGATGGCCTGGATGGCGGCCATATCCGTCCTGAGCGTCTCCGGCGCGGCTTCACTGAAGAACAGCGTCAGCAAGCCCTTGCTGATAGCCTTTTCCCTGTCCTCCATATTGAGGGAAAACTCCTTCTGGGCCCGGATCGTGATGTCCTCCATGGCCAGAGCCAAATGCACCCAAGGGGCAAGGGTCGGCTCATCGTCCACGGCTTCTCCGTCCGGGATGCGCTCACCCAGCGCCATGCGGAGGATACCGAACCAGATACGGGCATCGGGGTGCGTCTCCAGCGCGGAAGGGACGCCCGGCGTTTTTCCGGCCTGCACCTTTTTTTCCAGATCCGCAAAGAGCAGATACTGCTTGATGGGCGCATCGAACGATTCCTTGCTTTTGGCGATGGCCTGTTTCAGCAATTCGGAAAAGTAGGCGTGTGCATAGGGATCGTCGGCCAGCTTCACATCTATGGTGCGGGTCAGGCGGCTGGCGATGGCGGCGGCTTCGGAGCGGGCCTTGTCCTCGCTCCACTGGGCGGGATCGCCCTTGCCCAGATCATCGACGCGATAGATTCCCTCCGGCTCCTGTATGGCGACCCCTGCTATATGCCTGTCCAGCAAGGCATGGATGCTGGCCGCATAGGCATCATAGTCCACGGTTTCCTGGGCCAGGGCCCGTACCTGTTTCCGCACTGAGGCATAACGGCGAGCGGCCTGCTTGAAGCGCTCCCTGTCCGCATCGGTGAAGGAAAGGTCCTCATAGAAGCTGCGGGATTGCAGGGCCACGCCCAGACAGCTCTCAAAAGCGCGCAGGGCAAGATAGAAGTCGTCGCGGCGTTTGCGGTTCCTGTCCACGGCTTTGCCGTCCTGCCATTCCATGCGCGGGCCCAGATGCTGCACCAATGCCTGGACATCGGCCAGATTCAGCCCGGTAAACAGGCCGTCCAGCGTCTCCAGAAGCTGCGGCAGACGCTTGTATTCGGTGGACATGGTCGCATACAGGCCCTGCACGTCTTCCGCCCGATAGCCCTGCACGCGCTCCGCCAGTCCGTTATAGCTGGCGATGCTGGTATCCAGCGCGGACAGGATGCCCTTGTAGTCCACCAGATAGCCGAACTTTTTCAGCTCGTGCAGGCGATTGACGCGGGCGATGGCCTGGAGCAGCTCGTGCTGCTTCAGGGGCTTGTCGATGTAGAGGACCATATTGCGCGGCTCGTCGAAACCGGTGAGCAGCTTGCTGACCACGATGAGCAGTTGCGGATCGCCCTCCGTGGCGAAGCGGTCGAGGACGCGCTGGGTATATTTGCTCTCCGCCTCCTTGCCGACGTGCTTGCTCCACCAGGCGGCCACGGCGTCCCGGCTCTCGGCGTCCACCTCCTCATGGCCTTCGCGGGTGTCCGGCGGCGAGATGACCACCGCCGAGGAGATCAGCCCCTGGTCCTCAAAGATCTGCTGGTAAGCCACGGCCGCGCCCTTGCTGGAGCAGGCCAGCTGGCCTTTCATGCCCTTGGGCAGGGTGAGCAGGTGGGCCGCGATGTCCGCTGCGATGAGTTCCATGCGGCCTTTCGTGCGGTCGATCTGGCTGGAGCGGGAGAACTTGCGCTTGAGGTCGGCCCGCTGCTGCTCGGTGAGGCCGGTGGTGATGCGGTCGAACCAGGCGTCGATGGCCTCTTCATTGACCGAAAGATCCGGCTTGCGTTCCTCGTACAGCAGGGGCGTCACCGTGCCGTCGGCCACGGCCTGCTCCATGGTATAGGCATGCAGGATGCGGCCAAAGGTCTCTTCCGTGCGGGAGCGTTCCTTTTCCAGCAGCGGCGTGCCGGTGAAGGCGATGAACGCCGCATTGGGCAGGGCCCGGCGCATGAGCTGGTGCGTCTCCCCGCTCTGGCTGCGGTGCCCTTCATCCACCAGCACGATGATGTCCGGGCTCTCGTTGCGGCATTCCTTGCGCTGGGCAGCGGTATGGAACTTGTCGATGATGGTGAACAGGATGCGTTCCTGCCCCTTGCCCAGCTTTTCGGCCAGCTTGCGGCCCGTGCGCACACGGGCTTCGGCGGCCTCTTTCTTGCCGAGGACACCGCTTTTCAAAAAGTTCTTCAGGATCTGTTTTTCCAGATCCACGCGGTCCGTGACCACCACGATACGGCATTGCTTGAGCTCCGGCAGCAGGACAAGGGCCTGCGCCAGCATGACCATGGTGTAGGACTTGCCGCTGCCCGTGGTATGCCAGATGACGCCGCCGCGCCGCTTGCCGCCCTCGCAGCCCTTCAGGCGTTCCAGCATGGCCCGCAGGCCGAACACCTGCTGATAACGGGCCGCCAGCCGGTGCAGGCCGTCGCGGCTGGTCTCGAAAAGGGGGAAGAAGCGCATGCCGTCCAGAAGACGCGCGGGATGCAGCAGGCCCGCCACGCAGCGATCCTGCCCGGTCAGCACGCCGTGCTGCGCAATATGCCAGGCCTCCCCCTGCGCGGCAGGACGCAGGGCCAGGATGGCCGCGGCATCCTCCGCCGGGGCGCCCTGCTTCCAGGCGCTGATGCTCGCGTCCGGCGTTTCCTCTTCCCGCCAGGAGGCCCAGAATTTGGCCGGTGTGCCGCATGTCCCGTATTTGCCGTCCATACCGTCCACGGCAAGGGCTATCTGGGTATAGATGAAGAGATGCGGGATGTAGTCGCGTCCCTGGTTGCGGATCATCTGGGAAATGGCCTGCGTATAGGGCGGCTTGCCGTCATTGCCGGGCAGGTCGGGCCGCTTGCACTCCACCACGGCCAGCGGCAGTCCGTTCACATAGCAGACGATGTCCGGCACGACCTTGTGCAGGCCCGACGTATCGGCCACGGCCAGTTCTTCGGTGACGTGGAAGATATTGTTTTCCGGACAGTCCCAGTCTAGCACGGAGATGGTGCAGTCCGTGCTTTTGCCGCCTATCTCCTCCGTGACCGTGATGCCGTGGCGCAGCAGGTCATAGATATGCTCGTTGGTGGGCAACAGGCCGTCACGCAGAGGGGGCCGCAAGGCAGCGATGATCTTTTCCACATTGGCCGGAGAGAGGTAAAAGGAGGTCTCCCCCACCTGAAAGGAACGCCCGCCCAGATAACGGCGCAACACCGGGACCAGTACCACGCTGGCACTCTTGCCCCCGGCAGCGCCGCGCAGCCCGTCGGCCTGCTCCGGCGAAAGATAACGGTAACCCATGCCGCACAGCAGGGCCAGGGCGGGCAACTTGGAGGAACGGTCTTCAGGAGTGGGCTGTATCATGAGTGCCTCATCAAAGATTTAATTAACCCTGCTGACTTTTTATATTATTTATCTGTTCTTCTACATATAGAGTCCATAACAAACTTTCACACTTTCTATCACTATCAACAGAAATAATATGAATTCTGTCCTTCATAGATTCAGAACTTAATCTGATATTTTTTTGCAATTTTTGTTTAATAATACGTGTATTATGGTTATTAGTCACATAGAATAAATGCTTTTTCTCTTCATCAACTAGCTGTCGAAATATCCCATTTATATGAGCATCATCCGAGTTAAATCCAAATCCGATACAGATAATTGCATCTAATTGTGCATATAATTCATATAACGATACATATTCTTTTGACATTTTTATACTTGTCAATGGCTTTAATCCGCTCTGTGTGAAAATAAAAGGTACAACAATTTGCCCATCACTTAAGTGAGTATCGCCTGTATGTATTTCTTCAACAGAGTTCTTATAAGGATTATAAAAATAGTCTACGCTCCCATTAAGATATTTAATCCCACACCTTTCAAGAATTTTCTTATCTACTGTATTTCTCAATATGTTTGTATAATTTGATGTCCCCAAAGCATTAATTTCTACACTTTGCGAAAACAGCTTCAAGTCTCCATAATATCCATCTGCAGTATAATCAATATCTTTTTCTAGTTCATATATATATTCCTTGGCAACACGCAAAAATATAACCATTTTTGTAAATTTTGCCCATTGCGTCTGCGGAGTGTATAAATAACGAAAATGTTCATCGATAAGTTTTCTATAGTCCAAAGCTACTGAAAATATTTCTTCAAGTAGCAAAGAAAATAATTCTTCTAAAAATTTCTCAAAATCATTCAGGTTTCTATCAGAAATGCATACAACCTTACTACTAAGAACAATATCTAATATTGGAAAACCAAGGCGATTAAAATCAATATTAAAAAGAGTGCTTATATCATCAAATATAGATAACCCAGTATCATTCTTTTCAAAGATATCCTGATTCAAATCATTGACAATATTCTGTCCAATAACGCATATAAAAAGCTGGAGAATTGCCGCTGCATATTTTTTTACGGAAGACTCTTTATTTTTCTTCATAAAATCAAGTAACATCGAATAAAATACAGAGCTAAATATACTCTCAGAGGACTGAGGAGCCATTTTTTTATTTAAAATAATATTATTTGCGTATGTAGTGTCGCCAAACTCTTTTCCAAATTCTTTTCTATAAGCAGAAGCCAGTACTTCCTCGGGTATATTATTATCTTCCAGCAGCTTATAACATATAACATCAAGGTTTGATAGTCTTTCCAATATATGGCGATGATTATACTCTATCGAAGACTGTAAAAGAGAGCCAAATTCACTTTTTCCAAATGCATACACATGCTTTGTATCGAAGCCTTGTGGAAGCCAATATCTAGCGTATGTTCCAGATTTATCAATTTGTTTTAAATCTGCTTTTAGCTGTTCTTTATGATCCTCAACAGATTTTTTAAAAATATTGAGCGCAAATTTGCCACCAGAAGGCATCCCATATGAAATTTCAGCTCCTGCTCCAAAAAAGAATCCTACTTTCATAGATGTCCTCACACTGATAAAAATATATACTTAGACTATTGATGTCAGCAGGAAGGCCCGTACTCGGCCAGATCGCTGTCCAGTGACCAGATATAGACCTCAGTGCTGGGATGCCGTTCTCGCAGACGCAGGCATTCCCCTACCAGCATCATGTCACCAACGCCCCGCCCCTGCACGGCATGTCCATGCGGGAAGTCGTTCATCCATTGCCGCAAATCCTCCGTGCTACACAGGTCCAGTGGCACGAAGGGCGATGTGCCCTCCAGGGCCATTTTTACCTGTTGCACCAGGGCACAGGCATAGCCGTAACGGTCATTTCCGTCCGGCAGATGCCCGATATGGTTGCCGGTCTCGATGATGGTCGCCAAAGGGAGGAAAAAGGTCTCGCCCGCCTCAATTTTTTCCCGAAAAGTGGCAATGACTTCTTCTCTTTTCTGTTTTCTGTTGGGTACGTTCAGGATGTTCAGCAGGATGGAGGTATCTACGAGACAAAGTTTTTTACTCATGCGCCCGCTCCGTGGCTGTACGCAGTTCTTCCAGCCAGCTCAGGGCCGCCGCCTTTTCTTCTTCCGCTGTCCTCGTGTCGTGCAGATAGCGGTCGATGACCTGCCGTGTGACCAGATCGCCCAGAGATCCCTGCGCCATGAGGGCCGGATATTTGGGCAGGTCGCCCAGGCGCACCAGACGGCTGTCGCCTTCCGTGCGGTCGCGATAGCAGCAGACCACATCCGGCAAGGCGTCATACGGCAGGGCATCCAGCAAGGCGGGATTGTGCGACGTCAGCAGAATCTGCACCTGCCTCTGGCGGGCAATGTCCAGCGTCTGGGCCACCAGATCCCGGGCACGGGAAGGATGGATGCCGTTGTCCAGCTCCTCGACGACCAGCAGCGAGCCTGCAGGCGCAGTCAGCAAAAAGGCCGCCAGCGCCAGCACGCGCAGGGTGCCGTCGGACAGGGAATCCGCATCCATAGTGCGTTCCTTGCCGCCAAAGTTCTCCACCAGTTGCACCATGACTTCGTCACGCGGCGTCTCCACAAAACGGATGTCCACGATGTCCTGTTCCGGCAGGCTTTTGACGAAGGAGAGCAGACGCTCTTTCCGGGCCGTATCCTGACACATACGGTACAGCACGGCGGAAAGGTTGGCCGCATCGGCCTGCAGGGCATCATTCTGGCGATCGGCATAGTCCCGCATCCGCGCCGGGATGGTGTCTAGGAACTGAATAGAAAAATAATTTTCTTTCTTGATGAGCTCTAAAGCAGCTTCATATATTTTTTCTTTATCATATAGAGGGTTAGTTATCACTTTTTGCAGAGCTTCAGTAATCTTTTCGGCCATAAAAGTAGGTGTACTAATCTCATCATCTTTGCAACAGCCAGCATCTTTATTTTTTCTTATATAAAAAACATTTTTTTTATCTCCAATATTATAACTAATGACGATATTCTGGCTGCAATCATAAAAAAATTTTTCTTTCTTTCCCCGAATATCATCGATATCTCTTTGCCAAAAATCAGAACTTGCATATTTGTATTGCCAGCGCAACAGGCGCAGGGCCTCCACGGCATTGCTCTTGCCTGAGGCATTGACCCCGATGAGCAGGGTCAGCGGCCCCAGCGGCAAGGTGGCTTCCTTGTAGCTCTTGAAATTGCGGATGGTCACAGACTGCAAAGTATGGAAGGACTCCGCAGGAGCCTGCCTGGGGGGATGAGCGATGCAAAACTCTTTATAGCTTTTGAGCGCCGTCTTAACATCCGAATAATTTTTAGGAAAATACTCAGGAAGCCTTTTGATGGCTTCCTCAAAGCCATCCTGAAGATAGGCTTTATCCAAATCGCCTATATGCCTTTCGACGCTCAGGCATCTGCTTTTATAGTTCCTGAAGGACTTGATATTGCACTGTGATTTGAGCCACTCAATGAAAAGTGCCTGTCGCATAGAGGTACCCGCCGTATGTTATCCATGAAGATTTAAAAGTGAAACAGCATCTATCAATTTCTTTCTTGCATCTATTTCGCCACGATCTCCAGAATAGAGTCCATCCCAAATAATACGACAGTTTTCTATTTTTTCATCAAAATTAATATCATTCTTGTCGACGCAAAATCTATCTCCCAATTTAATCATTTCAAGAACGGTTTCAGCCATATTATTTAGACGCAAGTTATCTGTCTGCATAAATTTCGAAATGGCATCTATATCAATAATATTATCCATGATATCCTGAGACATTTTTTTATCAACGACAGATATAAATACAGACATAACAGCCATCAGGCTATAACCAGGATAACATGCTCTAACAAAACAGTCTGTTCCCGTGAGCGACCGATATACTTCTATCAATCGAATAATTTTCTGCACACTCCTAAGAGAAATATTATGCTTTATAATCAAAGCCCGGATAAGCTCTCGAACAAAATACTGCTGCTCGACCTGCACCAATCCGTATTTTTTAGCATATCTTTCAAATAGTACGATAGAATTATGAAGATGTTTTCTTGCGTTAGTATGCGAAGAAAGCCCTATCTCCATTTTGACGAACTTCTCCAGATATACGTCGGCATCCCCGTCCTGGCCGTAGCGCTTGCGGATGGCGGCCTTGAGCTGCTCCAGGTTGGCCACAAAGATGAACTTGATGCCGGGGATGTCGAAAACGTGTTTGACCAGCTCCAAAATGCTGAGGGCAAAGTCCGGGCGGCAGCGGTCCAGCTCGTCGATAAAGAAGAGGATGGGACGCTGCGCGGTAGCTTTGGCGATAGTTTCCTGCAAGGCCTCGATATTCTGCTGGGCATGAGCATACTGGTCCAGCAGGCTATCTACCGTCCTGTCGATAAGGTCGTTAGCACCATCTTGGGCGGCATCAGTCAGCTCTGTCCAAATACCTTCCCCATCCTGTTTGAGAAGATGGGCAGCAAGAGCTTTAAGAAGGACCTTCCATCCCATCTTCATGACGGACATAACCCTCTGGCGAATCTCCTTTCGGGTCTCCTCGTCAGGAAATTCGTCCCGTATGGCGGCCAGGATGCACAACAGCGGGTCGTCCACGGTCTCGGAGGCGAAAGCATCCAGATAGATGACGGCCCGTTCCGGCAGCACGGTTGCCGCTTGGGCGCTGGTCTGTTCTCTGTCCTCTGCGGGTTGTGCCGCAATGTCCTCCCCGGCGGCCTTTTGGCGCCGGGCGTCCTGCTCCTTTATCAGA
>OGMF01003330.1_pt1 | contig 12204 bp, 16 predicted proteins | sample 1572921 | NCBI WGS metagenome assembly OGMF01 (sample SAMEA2581919, study PRJEB24529) | metagenome | biome: Human gut stool | place: China | collected 2011
CCCCCGCCAATACAATAAAGGTAAAAAGCAGCGTTAATCCGCTGATGGACGGAACCTACAAAATACACAATGCCAACTTTGACCTAGACACAAGGTCAAACAGTTGGGATATGAGTTTGCAATGCTTTACTGTGGGGTTATAAAAAATGGATTACAGCGGAAACAAAAATGCCGGCATAGAATTTAATATGCAGTTTGACCGCAAAGCGGCAGACATTCACACATCAATACCGGCCATCATCCAAAGCGTGGACTATGCCAATCAGGTGGTGTCTGCCATTCCGGCAATTCAGATAAAAATCGTTGATCCAAACACCAAGCTGGTCAGATACATCAACCGGCCATTAATCACAAACATCCCTATGGCTTTGGCATGGAGCGAGGGATTGGGACTTGGAACAACGATGCCTTATAGAACAGGCGACAAATGCACGCTCATATTTGCCGAGAGAGCCTTGGACAATTTTTTAATCACCGGACAAATATCAGCTCCCTCAGACGGAACAACGCCGGACACTTGCACAATCAGGTGTTTTGATGAAACCGATGCCATGTGCTTCCCCGGAATTATAACTAAAGCAAAAATCCCAAATTATAGCTCCGATGCGGTGGAAATACGCAACGCAGACAAAAGCTCATTGTTTAGCTTATCAAATACAAGTTTGACATTAAAACAGGGTGGAGTTAGTATAGTTTTAGCAAATGAAAAAATAACCATTGTGGGAGATGTTGAACATACCGGAAATGAAAAAATAATTGGAGAAATTCAACATACCGGAAACCAAACAACAAGCGGTACTATTACCGGACAAACCGATGTTATTGGCGGAACGATAAGCGTTAAAACGCATACGCACCAATATAATCCGGGACCCGGAAAACCGGCGCCGACCACACCGCCTGAGTAGGAGAATATAATGAGTGTTGATTTTGCAATCAATCATAAGACAAACGACATCGCCATTAAAGACGGCAGAATGTATTATGTTACCGGTGGCAATGAGGTAGCTCAAAGAGTGATGACACGCATCCGCCGATTAAAAGGCGAATGGGCGAACTATACTCCTGCCGGCATTCCTTATTATTCCGAAATTTTAGGAACAAAGAATATTCAAAAATTTAATCTGATGCTCCGCAAAGAAATTTTTGCGACATCGGGAGTTGAAGAAATACGTAAATTAAATTTACTTTTTGATAATAACAAATGCTCGGTTTATGCCGAGATTAAAGTAAATGGCGAGTTTTTCACAATCAGCGAGGATTTGTAAAATGTCAAAATTTGGAATGACAGATACTGGATTTAAACCTAAAAGAGTTGCGGACGTTTATGAGAGCTTAAAAGCCAAAATAAGCGAAATTACTGATAAGAATACCGGAGAAAAAGTATTTATAAACGAAAGCGATGACAGCTTGTTTATGCAGTTTAATTTTATGGTATCCGAAGCTATTGCCGAGTGCTGGGAACATGCCTATCAGGCGTCAACGGTTCGAGATCCGAGCAAGGCAAGCGGAGCGATATTAAAAGGTTTAATTCAGCTTAATGGTTTGGTGGCAAAATTTGGCAGCCAAACACAAATCAATGTTAAATTTACCGGTTTGAAAGATGCCACAATTCAGCAAGGCTCGCTTATTTCCGATGTGGAAAACTCTGTTAATTATTCTGTGGATAAATCGGTAATAATTGGTGCGGACGGAACAGCAACCGGAACTGCAACTGCATTGACCAAAGGACCGATAAATCCAAAAAACAACACTGTTATTGTTATCAAAACACCAACATACGGATGGACAAACGTCACAAACACCGGTGTTGTGGTTGTTGGTGCAGAACCTCAAACAGATGAGGAATTACACCAAGAACAACAAAGAGCCACATCAAACACCGCATACCGCCAAATTGATGCCATCTATGCCGGACTTTTGAATGTTCCGGGTGTGGAATTTGCTCGTGTATATCAAAATACCGGATTGACCGCCGATAGCCGAGGGATTGATGCCAAAAGCGTTGCGGCCGTTGTTGTGGGCGGAACAAACGAGGATATCGCCAATTCTATTGCGAGAAAGAGTGCGAACATAAATAGCTTTTTTGGATCGACCGAGGTTGATGTAACAGATATTCAGGGGCACGTTAACAAAATCAAATTCAGCCGACCTGAAGAAGTCGAGATTGATGTTGAAGTTAATATTACCATAACAGATTCATCTCAGTTTCCGGCATCTACGGAAGATGCAAAAAATCAAATAAAGAAAAATATTGTAAGTTATGCACAATATAATTTGCAGGCAACTGAGGGATTTGCTCCCGGTGTCGACGTTATCCGCACAAGATTATATACTCCGGTAAATGAAGTCCCCGGCTTTAAGATTAACAGCCTGAAAATCGGAAAGCACGGCCAAGGAACAACCGAAAACGACATTGATATTGCATGGAACCAAGTTGCCGTATTTAAGGAAGAAAATATCAGCGTTGAGGTTGAATAGGAGAAAAAGAGATGACCATTAAAAATCTGGAGCTTGATTTTTCTCAATATGAAAACAAAAGTCTTATTAACCAAGGCAAAGCAAGGATTTTGTTTGAATACGCAAAATCGCCGATATTTGTGAAAATTGTCAAAGCCTACATGGAAGAAATCCAAGAGCTTTATAAGGCTATAATTGACCTACAAAAAAGAAGTTTTATCTTTTATGGCAAGGGCGAGGACTTAGACCTTATTGGCGAGATTTTGGGGCAAAAAAGGGCATATTTCAACTACGATACGACATTTTGGTTTGCTCCCGATGATGCGGAAACTGCTCCAGATAAAGGCTCTGCTTGGGTAAAGAACGCAGAACAAGCCGTTATTGAAAATATGAGCGATGACATGTACCGCCGCTATTTGTGGGGCAAGGCACTCAAAAACCACGTCAAATTTGCATCACGAGAAGAACTGCAAAGAATTATATTTGAGATTATGGAAATTTATGTATCTTTCTCCGATGCGGACAAATGCGATGTAGATTTGATTGTTCCGGAATCCATAAGCAAGACCAACAAAAACTACTTCACATATTTTGCCGACAACAACCAAGTTGACCAAACGGCAAATATTCCGTATCCTGCAACTATGAACATAAGAAATGTTATTGAAAGAAAGGGCTAAAAAATGGCTATACAAAACAGAAACACAACGCTTCCGGGGATTTGGGCAGAAAATGCACAGACCACCATTCCCACACCGCCGGTTGCCGGAGTAACATATCGAGATACCACGCTGAACTCCACCGCCATTGACAAAGCATGGCCATTCAAAACAATTGTGGATAGCTCAGACTTTAACCAACACGCATTTTTGCAAGACACCCTCATCAAAGAAGCCGAGCAATATGGTGTCATGCGTTGGAATAATACCACCACCTACAAAGAGGGCGGTTTTTGCTTGGGTCAAGACAAAAAGCTATATCAAGCCTTAAGAGATAACCAAGGCAAAGAACCAACTGCAAGCACAGATGATTGGGCCATTGTTCCTACAGATTTATCTCCATATCAGCTTATATCCAACCTATCCCAAACCATTGATGGCTCTACGTCAAAATATCCAAGCAATAATGCCGTTAATACAGCTCTTAATGGGAAAGCAAACACTAGTTTAAGTAACCTCACCGCTACAGGTAAGGCTGCTATCCAAGCTAGAATAGCTGTAAACTATGCCGCAGGTGTTACCATAACCTCAGGGGCAAAAGCTTCAAAAAGCGGTCTGTTAGTTGTAGTTAGTAATGCAGGTAGTGGATTCCAACATGGTAGTCTCACCATTAATGGCACTAACGTTATTAGTTGGACAACTTTGGATGGTTCTAAAAATTGCTTTAGTCTTCTGGTGAAAGCTGGTGATGTGATAACATTCGCATCGACCTCTAGTGTTAAAATATACCCCTTCGCATAATATGAGGTGATAAGATGTCTACAAATAAACATTTCTATCTATTAGATGAGAATAATAACATATCAAGTTTTGCTGACTATAAATTCGATAAGAATGCTCTTGAAGCTCAGGATGAAATTATCCAAGGTTATGATGGCAGATATTATTTTGCCAGTCAATGTCCGCAGCAACCTCTTGAGGAGTTAAAACTCATAAAGCGTGAAGAAATAAATCAAGCTCGTGATGCCGCCGAGCAAGGTGGTTTTGAATATCTTGGCAAAACCTTTGACAGCGACCAAATTTCCGCTCAAAGAATTTCAATGGCTGCGCAGGCTATGGCTCTTGCTGATGATACAGCAAAAATTACTTGGACTTGTCAAGACAACACCACAATTGACCTGAACAAAACACAGCTTGTTGGTATGGTTGCGGCTCTTGCGGAATGGTCTAACACTTGCCACCAAAAAGCAACGGCTCTCAAGGCCAAAATTGAAGCCGCTCAAACGGCCGAAGAATTGGAGAATATAACATGGGAAGACAATCCGGCTACACTCTAATAAACACGCTTGATTTTGCTGTTTATGGCATTAATTACGTTACATTGCGAGATTTAGAGCATGACAGCGTTATTGTGCCAAAAGGTTACGTTTTCGACGGGGTTACTGTAAAAGCCCCGTTTACGTTTATCTTTTCAAATAAAGATTTGCGGAAAGGTATAAGGGCAAGCTGCTTCCATGATTGGCTTTGTGAACACCGTTCACAATACACAAGGGAATATGCAACCAAGGTATTGGTTGACATTTGGAAGCAAGACGGCTTAAATGGATATAAAGCATTTATAGCAAAAATAAGCGTGAACGTTTATCAATTCTTTAGAGGGGGATGGAAAGAATGAACGAGCTTGAAAAACTTATCGCATTATCCAAAGTTGTAGCCAAGCCATGGGTTATTGCCACATGGGTTCTTGCCGGATTATTGGCATTGTCCGTTGCCGGAAATGTTTATTTGTCGTTGAAAGAGATACCTGTTTATTTAGAGCAAAGAAACAACAACTCTGATTATAACACAAATGCAAATATGAGGTAATAAATGGCTAATGTTGTAAAAACAAAAGCCCCATTGCTTGCCGGAAAAACAATTATCCAAACAGGTGGCAGAAATCAGAAAATAAAACTTGAAGTCAACCGCAACACAGTAATCAGGATCAAGAGAGATGAATCCAGAAAACAGGGCGATAAAGATACACATAAAAGAAATGGCACCAATGACCGCAATTCAAAAGATAAACGATTACAAAATTCCGACACCATACAAGGAGATATTAATTGCCCTTGTGAACCGCAAAGAGGGATACGAAGCGTTGGATTATCAGGCCGAGAAGTTCAGCATCCACATGGGATATTGGACTTATGGAAGAAGACTAAAAGAATCTCTTCAGATGTTTCGGAAATCAAATCTTGACTTTTACGCAGGCAAAGAGTAATATAATTATTGTTCATTCATGGTTCCTTTCGTAAGTTATAAACACAACTGCCCTTTTTCTCCTTTAAGGGCGGTTTTTTTATATAATCCACGATACACAATTTGTTTGCGTATCATTTTAAGCCTGATATTTTACACAATCACACTTTTGGCAAGGAAATATAGGACTGCAATCACATTTTTTGCAGGATAACGAACCGGTGACAAAATGACACCATTTTCACCAAGTGGGAAATATGGTAAGGACACAAATGTCCGGAGCAACTGCTCGAAAAATTTGATGAGTTGCCAAAAATCTGCCAATTTTATGCTAAGACACCAAAGGCAAAACCACCTAAGATTTGATTATAAAAAATTTTTTAGGGGGTTTTTATCATGATACCAATTCGGCAATTTGATGCACTTTTGCAAACACAATCCTTAAACAACAAAATGTTTCAAACCTTGGTGCAAGGCTCCGAGGATACCGCCATAAAAGCAACCATCCAACAAGACGGCAAAAATATCCAGATTGATACTGGTGCGGAGATAGAATTATCGGTTCTTTACAATGGCGGAACAACCCAAACCTACCACACAGACAAAACAAAATCAGACTTTCCGGCCACCATAGAAAGCGATGGCACGCTCATAATCAAATTTAATGAGATGATGACCACTGTTTTTGGCACGCACAAGCTGTTTTTGAAGATTGTGGATACAAACACATCATACGCTTTGGCCATGGATTACACGGTCATTAAAAACGAAGCCTACAACCCACAATCAACCCCTAACAATCTGCCGGCATATAATACCCTTGTGGCCGAACTCCCCAAAAAGCTAAACAAGGATTTTTCAAACGCTGATGATGTGGCATTAAAAAACAAACTTTCCACTTTGGGAATTGGTGCCGATGAAACACCGGAGCAAATCAGAGATAAGCTCCAAACCCTCAAAGCCGATGCAAGATTGGACAGCTCAGCGGTCAAGGATTGTTTAACAACAGACTTGGCAGACGTTGACCTTGATAAGTTGGATGAGAAATTTCAAGCAACCGACAGCGGAAAGATTTTGCAACAAAACTCTCAAGCAATTGGCACAAAGGCAAATGCTGATTTGAGCAATGTTTCTAATGAAGATTTGGACAGTCTTCTTGTTCAGACCGACATGGGCAAGCAAATTTTAGACAACACAAAGCAAGTGCAAACAAAACTTGATACGGACATGGGCAACGTCAATACTCTTTTATTCTCCCGTGAGATGAAATTGACTGGAGCATATCAAGACCTTGCAAACAGACCAAGCGGACAAGGCAGAACAGCAGAGCAAATCAAAGCCTTGTTTGAAGCTAATCGCTTTGAAGAACAAGCAGCGGTTGATTTTTCCGACCCTCAATTCTCATCCACAACCCTATATATGGCTTATCAATTTACAACAAACAACCAAACAATAACGCAAGAATTGCCATCTGTTGCAGACGGTCAAATCATTATGGTTGAAGCCTTGCTATCTTCTGGCATTACAAACCCCACTTTGACATTTACAGCCAAAGCAGGCGACAATATTCAAGGCTCAAGCACACCTTTCTCTATTTCCGGTAAAAGTGGCTATCTTGGTTATTTTATCCCCTTGCAAAACGAAAACGCTTGGCAATTTATACCTCATGAAATTAGCCACGAGTTTAGCCTTGCGGTATCTGATGATAAGGGCAATGTGCATATCGGTATTAACTCGGTACAGTTCAAAAAAGCAACCGTAACGGAAAACGGCGGAATATTAGAGGTTGAGCCGGACGCTCAAACCGGCGGCACATCAAACACAACCTTTACCGATTTTGAGGGGCGGACTTTTACAAGCAACAAAATCCAATCTTTAGACAAGTCCTTGCGAATATCTAACCTTTCAGGCGTTGCGGACTTGTCAAAAGGGCTTACAGACCATAACGAGGGTATTCACGCCGTATTAGGCAGCGACCAGCTTATAAACTCAAAATTCGGGCGTTCTAAACTTTACTTTGGTGATATTCGGGTAAAGGGCGGAAGTTCTGTTTATGAAGACAAAGACACAAAGTCTTACGTTGTGCAAGATACAGACCCACAGGACGACCCAAACATAAGCGGCGGCACGACCTTTATTTGCGGGCTTTATTATGAGCCGACTACAACAACTCAAAACACCGTAACGCAAGACGGCGCAATAAGGCTTGAATTGGTGGACGATACCGACACGCCGATAACCGGCAATGACGGCAACCCGATAGCGGTTCAAATTGACTACAAAGCAGGCGACACAATCAAGCCGGAATTTTATGTCGGCGAGTTTCAAGCAAAAGCCTTTACAAGAGTTCACCTCAAAATTGAGCCGGTTTTTGCAAATGAAGAAGTTATCCCCGTTGGCGCAAATACTCAAATTTGCTTGCAATCCATAACCAAAGATGAAAGTTCGGGACTTGCACTGCTTTCCTTTATGGCGTTTACAGGCTACAAAATCGGGTTTGACACGCTTTATTATGGTTTTAATTCCTTAAACTTGGCGAGGTTTTTAGTCTTTGACCAACCACAAGAAACCGTAAGCGGAGAAATGCCGCTTGGCGATAATACCTTTATAAATTTTGCCACAAATTCAGAGGTGCAAGTATCCGGCTATAATCTTATTATTGAAAATACAGGTCTAGAATTGCCGGTTTGGAATATTTACAAGGTTTACAGCGAGTACGATTGCCAAAACATAGGCGGTAAAAATGCACTTGTAACCGTAACTTTAACCGACAAGGACAACGCCTTTGATGTTTCCTTGCTTGAATATACTGGAACGCAACCGGCACCGCAACCTAAATTGTTGTCATATAATAACACAGTGCCGGTATTTGCGGCAGGTTGGAGCGTGATTGACACGATGTTTATTTCCGAAGATGTCGTATCAGGCGAGCATAAGCAATCTAAAACTTTCACTTTGCCAACAAATGCAAAAGGGCTTGCAATTAGCTTATACCCTAACAATTCGCAAAGCCCGACAACCTTAAAATTAAAAGACTTTGAGGCGGATATAACACCTTGGTTTAACCGAGTGATGATAACCGACAATTCGCATATCAGCGAGCAGTATTTGCGCAACCTTGATTATGTTTATCGGAGTATTGTTGCCGTACCTGCCGGATATGCAAGCTATCGCTACACCGTAAACAGCGCAAAAACAAAACTGCCGGTTGGGGTGTTCAGCGGCGGCGATAACAAAATTGTCAACGATAACTCATGGACGGACGCCGGAAGTACCGACCCAAACAAAACGCAAGGCGATATTAAGTTCTTGGCTGACGGTGTTGTAACAATGAGCTATCAGGCGCAATGCTATAACGAGCAAGGAACAATAAACAATGGTGAGTTTTGGCTTGAAAAAGTGTCGGACAGCTCAGAAGTGGCAGGCTCGCACTATGCGACCACGATTGAGGCACAACGGACAACACCAAAGAATATCACAAGCCCGAAGTTTACATTTAGCGTAAAGGCAAATGAAACCTACCGATTTTATGGAAAATCAAACAAAGATGACGGCTTTTATTTGCAGACTTCAACCGTTGCAAATCCCCTTATTCGTTTTGATTATGAGTTTGAGGAACTGTCAGAAGTCACAAAATTGGCGTTAGATGATGCCTTTTCAAAAACCAACGAGATAAAGTTTGTCAAAGCGGACGGCACAGAAATTTATAATAAAATTCTTGTGTATGACATTGACAGTGGCAAGTTCAAACTTGAGGACAACGCATAATGACACAGCAAATTGTAACTTTTGATGATGAAAAGATTGCAGCCGGAAAGTTCTATGCAATCTTTGTAAACAAAGACAACGCTCCTTTGCTTTTGGAGATAGACCACATCATTGGGCTGAAGCACGAGTTTTCAAACACCAGATACTTGGAATTTGAAACCAACATCAGCAACCCAAGCGTGCAAGTGTTTGAGAAAATATCTGACAATGTTTTCAAAAAAATCGAGTGCGACATCAAGGTTAAAAACCTTGAAAGCACCAGAATTATTATGGTTGAAATGAATAAACCGATGACCGGATACGTCATCATAAAATAGGAGAAGAAAATGGTAGAGAAAAATTTTTATTATGACATGAACCTAAATGGCGGCACCATCACCGGCATTGCCGATGGTGTAAATGCATCTGATGCCGTAAATAAAAGCCAGCTCGATGCACAAGACACCGCCTTGCGTGCCTATATTGATGCCGAGATTTTAGGCTTGGGTGCATTTGTTGACGAGTTAGACCCCTCTCTTGGCTTGCCAACGGCAGGCTCAGGTGCGGCAGGTGCAATTGACGGCGGCGACTGGTGGTATATTTCTGCAGAGGGAACATTGCTTGGTATCCCTGTTCACAAAGGCGACCGCTTGCAGGCAATGGTTGACAACCCGGACACGGCAGACAACACCGCAGCCAATACCGATTGGAAAGTTTTGCACAGCTATCACGAAGCAGACAGCCGCTTTGCAATTGACAACTTGGCATTGGTAGCCGACACACCGGCCACTGTAAACCACGGACTTGGATATAAGTTTGTTCACGTTTCTGTGGCAGATGCAACAGGCGATGCCGTTGATGTTCAAGTCAACTACGTCGATGAAAATAATCTCACTTTGACAGCAAACACATCCGTTACTGTAAGCGGTGTTGTTTCTATCTAGGGAGAAAAGCAATGGGAGCAAAAAAAAGGTATTTGTTGTTGGGTTTAACTTCCCCCACAAATAAGCTCAACAATCTCTCCGATAATGCCTTGCAAAAAGCTCTCAAAATTAGGGCGGAGGTGGTTTTTCTACCCCGTCCTATTTATTTAATTTATAGTCCGGTTGACAAAGACTCTCTTGCCGGTTTATGCTTTGACTAGGGGATTCAATAAACCGGAGAGAAGAATTGTTTAAGGATATTGGAGAAACTTTGCGTGACTACGCTATTGTTGGGACTTGTATAGGAGGCGTATCGGTGTTGATTAAACCTTTTGTATCAATAAAGCAAACGATAAGAGATGCGGTTATTTCTTTCATTTTTTCAATGTTAGCAGGTCTTTTGCTTGAATACGTTGACATTCCATACAGCGTTAAAGTAGGTTTATCGGGGATTGTCGGTCTTTTTGCGGTAAGGCTTTATATGATTATTGAAAGCGTATTAAAAAAAGTAGAAGAAAACCCAGACGTTGTAATTGATAAAATAAAAAACAAGCTCGATTAGCTCGGGCTTTTTTGTTTTGGGGGTATTGTGTACGAGTTAATAAAAAAATATGAGGGTTGTAAATTAAAGGCTTATAAATGTCCGGCAGGTATTTGGACAATCGGATATGGTATAACTTTCTATCCAGACGGTTCAAAGGTTAAAGAGGGCGATACTATAACTCAAAATGAAGCGGACGGTTTATTGCTTTGGTATTGTACAACAAAGATAAAACTCCCGAAAGGAGAATTTACAGAAAATCAAAAACAAGCTTTATATAGCCTAATATATAATATTGGACAAGGTGCTTTTGATAAATCAAAATGTAAAAAAGCCATTGAAAATAAAGACTGGATAACGGCAAAAAATAACTGGGACTGGATATATGCCGGAGGTAAAGTCTTAAAAGGTCTTATAAACAGAAGAAACGAAGAAAAAGAATTATTTTTTAGTTGTTTATTGTGAATAAATAATTTAATTTTTTTTTGTGGCTAGGGTAGCTCCAGAAAAGATTGCAACTCACAATCCTGCCACACTTTCATAAATGAGTTTTTATATGGAGATATAAAATGGAAGAGATTTGGAAAGATGTAATTGGATTCGAGGGTTTTTATAAGGTAAGTAATACAGGAAAAGTTTTTAGTTTAATAAAAAATATAAGAATAAAAACTCACAAAAATAATGGATATGAAAGAGTTGAACTACATAAAAATGGCAAGTTTTTTAAGTTTTTAGTTCATAGACTTGTTGCTCAGGCATTTATTCCAAATCCAGAAAATAAACCTGTTGTAGACCATATAAATACAATTAGAGATGATAACAATGTTAATAATTTAAGATGGGTAAGTGTTTCAGAAAATATAAATAATGAAAACACACTAAATAAGCATAAAAGACCACATACAAAAGAATGGTGTGAAAATATTAAAGATAGTTTATCTAAACAACCAATAATATGTGTTGAAACCGGAAAAATATATAAAAGCCAGATGGAAGCATCAAGAATAACAGGAATACCTCAACCAAACATACATAAAGTTATAAAAGGAAAGAGAAATACTGCTGGAGGATATCATTGGAAAGAATTGCAAGATTAATTAAAACCGGCCGGTGGAGCATTTAACTTTTTTAACATGGGGGATAAAATGATATATTTATACACAGCCTTTATTATATTGCTCTCGTCTTTCCTCTGGCGCGTTCGCGGCGGATTACGATTTAACAACAAAAAGCTCCCGGCAAATAAAATCTGGTATGCGGTGTTTTTTGCTCTTTGTGGTTATTTCCATTTTGGAAATAGCCAGGCTGCAATTATCGGCTTTATCTGCTGCTATGCCAGTTATCAGCTTTATGGCTGGGGGCTTTATGTTGGACGACTGCTTAATGGCGGGGAACTTAATCCGAATTTGGTGCAGTATCGAGAATGCGAACTGATAGATGACCTTTTATATTCTCTGCATATTTCCTTTAAGGGAAAAAAGGTTTATTTGTATCAGTATCCAAAATTGTTTGGCTTTGCCGGAACGACTTTGACCGGTCTTATAATTACCTTCTTATGGGGCTTATATATGGCAGATGTCCGAGTTATCTTATCCGGTCTTTGTATGGGTGTTTGTTACTGGCTTGGCGGATT
>OGMF01003331.1_pt1 | contig 12201 bp, 9 predicted proteins | sample 1572921 | NCBI WGS metagenome assembly OGMF01 (sample SAMEA2581919, study PRJEB24529) | metagenome | biome: Human gut stool | place: China | collected 2011
GCTTCTCACAAAGCCCCGCACCAAATCCGCCAATATTGTTGGCCAGACGATGAAGCTGAACCCGCATGGAGATCAGGCTATCTATGAGACGATGGTTCGTCTGGCCCGCGGCAACGAGACGCTGCTGCACCCATTTATCGACTCCAAGGGTAACTTCGGTAAGGTCTATTCGCGCGATATGGCCTATGCCGCCTCGCGTTACACCGAAGCGAAACTCGAGCCGATCTGCGCCGAACTGTTCCGCGACATTGACGCCGATACTGTTGATTTCGTGGACAACTATGACGGCTCCATGCAGGAGCCTGTTCTGCTGCCGACGACGTTTCCGAACGTGCTGGTTTCGGCCAACATGGGCATCGCCGTCGGCATGGCGTCGAATATCTGTTCGTTCAATCTGGCCGAGGTCTGCCGGACGGCAATCGCGCTCATCAAAAACCCGGACGCAGATCTTCTGGATACGCTCCTGGCCCCGGATTTCCCGACGGGCGGAGAAATTCTCTATGACCCGGCCCAGATGCTGCAGATTTATGAGACGGGCCGCGGCTCGTTCCGCCTGCGGGCGAAATGGCGCTATGTCAAGGAAGGGAACATGATCGAGATCTACGAGATCCCCTACACGACGGCCACGGAGATTATTCTTGATAAGGTTGCAGAACTCATCAAGGCAAATAAAATCCGTGAGATCAGCGACATGCGCGATGAAACGGACCTGAATGGCCTGAAGCTCACCATCGACTTAAAGCGCGGCGCAGACCCGGACAAGTTGATGCAGAAGCTGTTCAAAACGACGACGCTGCAGGATGCGTTCGGATGCAACTTCAACATCCTCATTGCCGGTATGCCGCGCGTAATGGGCGTGCGCGAAATCTTCTCCGAGTGGACGGCATGGCGCACCGAATGCGTTCGCCGCCGGTTGTATTTCCAGATGAACAAAAAGAAGGACAAGCTGCACCTTCTGAAGGGCCTCGGCAAAATTCTTCTCGATATCGACAAGGCCATCCGCATCATCCGGGAAACGGAACTGGACGCGGAGGTTGTTCCGAACCTCATGATCGGCTTCGGCATCGATCAGGTACAGGCGGAATACGTTGCGGAGATCAAGCTGCGCAACATCAACAAGGAATTCATTCTGAACCGGTTGAAGGAGACGGAGTCTCTTGAAAAGGAGATCGCCGACCTCGAAGCGACGCTTGGCTCTGAGAAGAAGGTTCAGGCGCTCATCTGCAAAGAGTTGGAGCAGGTCGCGCAGAAATACGGTAAGGAGCGCAGGACGACCCTTGTGTATGACCATGAGCTTCCGCAGGAGCCGGACGACGAGCCGGAAAACGACTATCCCGTTACTGTCTTCCTCTCCCGCGAGGGCTATTTCAAGAAGATCACAGCACAGTCACTGCGCATGTCCGGCGAACAGAAATTCAAAGAGGGCGACGGTCTGCTCCTGACCCGTCCGGCGCAGAACAGCGAGGAGATGCTGGTCTTTACCGACAAATATCAGGTTTATAAGACGAAGATTTCTGACTTTGCCGACGGAAAAGCGTCCGCGCTTGGAGATTTCCTGCCCGGAAAGCTTGGCTTCGACGAAGGGGAAAGCTTCCTGACGGTTATCTTCCCGGGCAAGTACGAGGGAAATCTGCTCTTTGTCTTTGAAAACGGGAAGGCGGCGAAGGTTACCATGAGCGGCTATGATACCAAGTCCAACCGCAAGCGGCTGACAGGAGCATACTCTGACAAGAGTCCGATCAAGGCCGTGATCGATCTGCCGGAGGAAAAGCAGATCGCTGTCCGCGCAACGGACGGGCGTGTGCTCGTGTTCTCCACGGCGCAGCTTGCCGCCAAGACCACGCGCGCGACGCAGGGCGTCGCCGTGATGAGCCTCAAGCGCAAGGCGGTCGTCGAATCGGCTATGGAACTGGAGAAAACGGCGATCACCAATGTGGGCCGCTATTCGGCCCGGACGCTGCCCGCCGCTGGAGCGCTCCTGCGGGAGGAGGACACCGGTGAAACACAGATGAAGCTGGACATTTGATAGAAAAGAAGTACGGGAGGACGACGGTTTGAAACGTGAAACGCTCAAGACCATCTGGCAGATGGGATGGAAGATCACCCTTGGCTGTGCTATTTTTGCGCTTGGCTTCGATCTGTTTCTGGAGCCGAACAGTCTGAACGTCGGCGGCATGAGCGGCTTGGCGATGGTTCTGCGTGAGTTGCTGGGCTTCGGCCAAATCGGCGTGATCACCATGCTCCTGAACGTGCCTCTGTTTATCCTCGGCGCGCGGAAGCTGGGCAGGAAGTTCCTGTTTGGCTCACTGGCCGGCATGCTTTTGAGTTCTGTCTTCATCGATCTGTTTTCCGTTATTCCCGCACCTAAGACGGAGATTCTGCTCGATAGCCTCTACGGCGGTATTCTTGTGGGACTCGGTATCGGCCTTGTGTTTTTGTCCGGCGCAACGACGGGCGGTTCCGATATTGCGGCCAAGCTTCTGCGCCGCCGCTTCCGCTCGGCCAGTCTCGGCAAGGTCATGCTGGCGATCGACCTGTTCATTATCACGCTGACCGGCATCGTGTTCCATGACCTGTCCAAAACGCTCTACAGCGCGCTGCCGCTGGCTGCGTCATCGTTTGTGATGGACCAGCTGCTCTATGGACTGGATCATTCGACCGTTGCGCTTATCATCTCAGAGCAGTATCAGGCTGTTTCCAAGCAGATTGCCGACCGGCTCGACCGCGGCGCGACCGTGCTAGAAGGCAGCGGCAGCTATACAGGCAGCCCGCGGCCTGTGCTGATGTCTGCCGTCCGTCAGAAGGAACTGCCGGAGATCAAGGCCATCGTGCGCGAGATCGACCCCGACGCTTTTGTCATTCTGCTGCCTGCGCATCAGGTTCTGGGCGAGGGCTTCCGCGGCACGGGCGAGGAATTATAACACCAAGGAGGGGCTGCTTTGAAACGCTGGATGATAATAAGCCTGCTTGCTTTGCTGCTGGCAGCCCTGTGCGGGTGCAGCAGGCTGGTTCCGTCCTCCTATACACTTGTGACCCCGCATGATGCGGGTGCAAAGTCCGAGCCGCAGAGCGATGTGCTGACAGTACGCGACTATAAAACGCTCAAAAACGCGCTGCGGACGCTTGTGCAGAACGGCGTGGAGCATGGCGTGATCCATACGAATCAGTATGCCGGCGATGTGGAAGAAGATCTTCCTGCCGCCGTCTATGAGATCGCGCGTGAGGATCCGATCGGCGCCTATGCCATCGACTATATCACGCACGACTGCACACTGATCGTCGCCTATTACGAGATCAAAATCGACATCACGTTCCGCGATGTGCGTACGCCGCTTGATGAAATCGAGTATGTAGGCAGTGAGACGGAGGCGAACCGTCTGCTCTGCCGGGCACTGGAAAATTACGACGATCATCTGACGCTCTATGCAACTTATCCGGGCAAGCCTGATTATGAGGCGCTCGTGCAGGACTACTGCGACGCGCATCTGAAGGAGCACGCCGCGCAGCCTGAACTGACCGTCACATCCTATCCTGCAGATGCGCGCAACCGTATTGTGGAACTGGTTTTCGATTATCCGGCCTCCAGATTGGAACTGCGGAGCATGCAGCAGGACGTGACCGAAAGCCTGCGTGCGGCGGAAATTTATGTCCGCTACTGCACGAGCGAGACGGAAAAGGCTGCGTTGCTGTTCACCTATTTGGCCGAACGATTCCCCTATCAGGAGGGGAGCAGCCGCACACCGGTCTATTCTGCACTCTGTCAGGGCATTGCTGACAGCAAGAGTATGGCGCAAAGCTGGCAGCTGCTGTGCGACGAGGCGGGACTTACCTGCCAGACCGTCAGCGGCATGCGCGGCAGCGAAAGCTATTACTGGAACATTATGAAGCTTGACGGCGGCTACTGCCACGTCGATATTCTGCGCGATCTGCTTGGCGGCGGAACGCTCCGGCTGCGCTATGACGAGGATATGACGGGCGAATATTACTGGGATCAGCCCCAGATGCCCGCCTGCCCGGCTCCCGTTCCGGAGGAGGAGCCGCCCATTGAGGAGGAACCGGAGCCGCCTGCTGAGGAAGATCCCGGCGAAACCGTTCCCTCTGAAGAGGAACCCGCGCCGCCGGAAGAGATGCAGCCACCCATTTCCGATGAACAGACCTGACAAAAAGGCCCGGACGCTTCGACGTCCGGGCCTTTCTGCGTATCAGAAGAATCTGAATTTCATAAGGCGGCACGATTTGCACACTGTCTCGGTAGGAGCAGACTCTCAATCTCTCCCACAAACAGCCCGCAAAAATTGCATCAAAACGGACAGACGACAATGCTGGCCGCTTGCAAAAAGACTGCATTTTTATGAAAATTCGCAGGAATTCGACCAATTTCGTGGGGGGTAGTGGCGTCCGTTCCCGCACCGTATCGGTGCTGGGAGCCGGAACGAACATTACCGCTTTGCCGTCAGATGCAAGGTTCGGTCGGCAAGGCCGCAGAACAGCAAGCCGCAGGCAAGAGCCTCGTCTTCCGCGCTGCCGAGTTCGGGGACAAACTCGAACATTGCGCCGCAGGCATCAGCCAGAGACGCGGTTCTGTACCCCGTCAACGTCCGCACGTCGTAGACCGGGCGCTTCGCGCAGATGGCTTCGCTTCCGGCTGCAGCCAAAAACGCCAGATCGTCCGCGCGGAACAGAACCAGCGGGGCCTGTTCGCCAAGATAGGCGTCAATGGCGGGCAGAAGTTGTGCAAGCTTCGGTGCATCCTGCGTCATGCGTTCCGTCACGCCTGATTCGCGGGCGTATTTTGTCAGTCCCTTTTCCGGTTTCACATATGCGCTCAGTACGGATTCCGGCGCAAAGCGGCGGAATTTCAGAACCGCGGCCTGCGCGATCTCATCACGCGAGGGGCTTTTTCCCGTCGTCTTGAATGCGAGAACATAAAATGTTTCCAGCGACTCCGGTGCGGTCTTCCGCGTGAGCGGCGTTGCATCCGGCGGCGTGTATTCCGGTCTTGAGGCCGGGGCGGATACATCCGCAGGCTCTGGCTGAATATGACGAATTTGCTTTTTCACACCTTCAAACCACTTCTGCGCCCGCAGCGCAGCCTCAAGCGCCGTCTGTTGCCGTGCCGTCTGCTTCAGAACGGCGGCGCTCAAATCCTCCAGCAGATCGCCGGAGGCGCGGCGGCCGGGAATCCTCCCGCGTCTGCCGAAACCCGGCAGAAGAAATTCATCGGAATAATCAACAAAGCGTACCTTTTCCCGCAGCAGTGCTGCCGTCTGCGGCTCCTGCTGCGCGCCGTTCCAGCGGGCGCAGAAGGCCTTGCAGAGCCGGATGTCGCGTTCGAGCATCCATGCAGGCCCCCGGCAGGAAAGTCCCTCAATGCGCGTATACGCTTCCGAAAGTGTTTTATAAAGCGCTTCCGCCTCCGGCTGGGGCGGCGCGGGCGGTTCCGGCTGCACAGGCGGGTCGGTCAGAATATCCGGCAGCTGCTCCGGGGAAGAAAGATCCGGCTTGACAGGCGCAGGCGCAGCGGGTGGTTCCTGCGGCTGCTTTTCTATTTTTTTCGGCAGCGCGCTTACAACGACAACTGCAAGCCCGCCAGCAGCCAGAATCCCGGCTGCGACCAGGCTATACTGTGCGGCGGCAAAGCCCAACAGGATCAGCAGAAACCCAATGATAATGCCCTTGACGGAACGCACGGCGTTTCCTCCTTTACGATTACGCGGAATGCTGCGGGAATTTTTCCAGACAGTAAAGCTGCTCCTCGTCCAGCTGATCGCCGCCGGGAGCGAAGGTGTAGCCCAGCCCTTGATAAAAATGCAGTGCGTTGATGGAGGCTGGGATCACAACGCGCGGCGCGCTAAAAAACATCGGGTCGTGCTCGATCGTCTCAATGAGCGCGCGGCCCACGCCGCGCCGCTGCTTCTCCGGCAGAACGAAAACAGAGTAAAAGCAGCCCTCAGCCGGGTTTTTGTGATACGGGCCAAAGGCAGCGCAGCCGATCACGGTTCCGTCGTCCTCGCAGGCAACGTAGAAGTGCATCTGCTCGCCGCGTGTTAAGAAGTATGCGCGATCCTGCTTGGCGACCATTTCCTCAACAAAGGCTGCGTCATAGACGGCACCGGAGGTGATGCGTGTGGCCAGGGCTGACACACGGACGACTGCGTCTGCGTCGGCAGGGGCAAAACGACGGATATACATACTATAATTCCTCCTTGTGTGTATGTGTATAGCGGCTGATTTCATGCAAAAATGCCGCGCCGTAACGCTCGGCCTTGACATGGCCGACACCGGATACGTCCATCAATTCCTCCATGGAACATGGCTGCTTTGCAGCCATATCCAGAAGCGTGGCATTTGAAAAGACAATGTAGGCCGGGACGCCCTGCTCCTGCGCGATGCGGAAACGCAGCGCTTTTAGCGCAGCCAGAAGCGGTTCGTCTGCCCGTGGTGCAGCTGCCTTTTTCTGTGGCCGTGCTTCCATGTGCGATGCGCGCCGGACGCGCGTGAGCACCTGTTCTCCGGAAAACAGTACGCTTGCCGCCTTCGGCGTCGTATCGATCCCACCGTGGACAGGGTCTGTTTCCAGATATCCCGCACGCTCCAGAAGTTCGATCCATTCTCGAATCTGCGTGCTCGGCAATGTGGACATCAGTCCATAGGTCGGCAGCGTATCAAGTCCCAACTCCCGCACGCGCGCTGCACGGCCCCCGTGCAGCGTCTGGCTCAAAATGGTGCTTCCCACACAGTAGCCGAGCCAGTTCCGCGCGCGTACAACGCAGGACAGAATCATCTGCGCCTCGCGCGTGAGGTCCTGCGTCTCATAGTCCGCCTGACAGTTCCCGCAGTTGCTGCAGGTTTTTTCATGCGGCTGACCGAAGTAGTCGAGCAGATATCCGCGCAGGCAGTCCTGCGTTTTGCAGTAGCCTGTCATGGACTCCAGCCGCGCCAGATCCTGCGTCTGCACTGCTTGACGCGCTTCTTCGGTCAGTTCCTCGTTCTCTGCGGATGAATTGAAAATCAAAAATTTTGCCGTCGTGACATCGCCGGGGGAATACAGCAGAATGCAGTCGGCAGGCGAGCCGTCGCGTCCTGCGCGGCCGGCCTCCTGATAATATGCCTCCAGACTTTTCGGCATATTGTAATGGATAACATAGGAGACGTTCGACTTGTCGATGCCCATGCCGAACGCATTGGTTGCGGCCATGATGGGACTGCGGTCACAGATGAACGCCTCCTGATTTTCACGCCGCTCATCGGCATCCAGCCCTGCATGATAGCGCGTGGCGGCAAAGCCTGCCTCCTGCAGCAGTCCGCAGACCTGCTCGACCGTCTTGCGCGTGGCGCAATAGACGATGCCGCTCTTATCCCGGCGTTCAGCAAGCAGCTGCAGAAGCACAGCGCGTTTATCCTTCGGGCGCAGTACCTCGAAGCGGAGATTGGGCCGGTCAAAGCCGGTCACGACTGTTTCCGGCTCGTGCAGCTGCAAGATACGGATAATATCGGCGCGCACCTGCGCGGTGGCCGTTGCAGTAAAGGCCGCGACTGCCGGGCGATGCGGAAGCCGCTGCAGAAATTCCACGATTTTTAAATAGCTGGGCCGGAAATCCTGTCCCCACTGCGAGATGCAGTGCGCCTCATCAACGGCGACAAGCGGAATTTCGAGCTCCTGCGCAAGCGCGCAGAAGCCGTCGGTCAGCAGCCGTTCGGGCGCAACATAGAGCAGCTTATATGCACCATAGTGCGCGTCGCGGTACGTCTCGCGCAGTTCATCCAGACTCATGGAACTGTTGATGCACCCGGCAGGGATCCCCGCGTTCCGCAGCGCCATGACCTGATCCTTCATCAGCGAGATCAGCGGCGAGACGACAAGCGTTATCCCCGGCAGCAGCAGCGCGGGCAGTTCATAGCAGAGGCTTTTTCCGCCGCCCGTCGGCATAATGCCAAGCGCGTCGCGTCCGGAAAGAACGGCGTCGATCAGCGTCTGCTGGCCCGCACGGAATTCGGAAAATCCGAAATACTGCCGCAGCGCTGCAAGCTTGTCCATACCTCCGCCTCTCCTTCGCCTTTTTTCTACATTATATCAGTCCCGGCGGCCATTGACAAGAGCGGAAGCGTTCCCACCCGGCTGCCCATTGAAGCTATTGTCAAGGGCAACGTAGGTACATCGGCCCGCTAAGTTACGAATTTGCGGCATGTTTTGTGCCATTTTATTTTGACATACTGAAACAGGAGCATTCCGCATCGGCGAAATGCTCCTGTTTGGCAAACAAAAAATAAGTTATATTTTTGTGGAACTTGCCGCGTTTTCGGGATTGGGGAACACAGCAGTTGTGATGCCCCGTATGCCGGATTGCAATTTTATGCGGAATATGCTAAGATGAGGCGAAAAATAACGGGATTGATGTGTCCCGGCCGAAAGGAGAAACGCATGCGAATCATCGGGATCGTGCCGGGCGCGAAGCTGTTCGGCTCGGAGGATCTGTACGCGGATCAGTATTTATTTGTGAACGGCTATCCAAAGCGCATTCTTGCAAACGGCGCAACGCCTATCGGCATTCTCAGCAGCGACGGCTATGCTGCGCAGGATAGTCTGGCGCTCTGCGACGCATTTGTGTTTTGCGGCGGGGCACGATTTTATCCGTACCATTTTCAGATTATGGAGTACGCTGCCAAATCCGGCAAGCCTGTGCTTGGCATCTGCCTTGGGATGCAGATGATGAACACTTATTTTCTCGTCGCCGAGGAGGCGGAGCGGCGCGGCTGGGACCGGCCGCTGCTCGCGCTGTTCGAGCAGATGAAAAAGGAACGCTATATGTTCACAGAACCTGTGGACGGACACTGGGACGGCCATATCACGCGGGACAATGTCGAACGCTTCAAGCATCCCGTCCATGTGACACCCGGCAGCCGTCTGGAACGCCTGACGGGAAAGCAGACGATCATGGGCGCGTCGATGCACAATTACCGCATCACGCACCCGGCGCAGTCGCTGTGCGTTGCGGGCCGAACGGACGACGGTACGATCGAAGCGCTGGAATATGGTGAGCAGATGCTGGGCGTCCAGTTCCACCCAGAGGCTGACGACCAGAACGATGATTTGTTCCGCGTTGTCCTGTAGGACGGATGTCTGAATATGCCAAGGGCCGGAACCGTCAGGTTCCGGCCCTGTTTATGCCATAAAAGCGCGGCTGCTTACAATTCATACATGCGGATGATGGTTTCAGCGATCTCCCGTTTCTTGACGCAGCGGTCCATCGCGGCCTTTTCAATCCAGCGGTGCGCGTCCTGCTCCGTCATGCCAAGCTGCCGCATGAGAAGCCCTTTCGCCTTCTGGATGCGTTTGAGATCCTGAAGCTGTGAACGCAGCTGATCGGTTTGGGCCTGCATGCTCTTTTTCAGCAGCAGCAGATTCCGCAGCGTCTGGGTCAGGATTGCCGGCTCCATCGGCCATGCCATGACGCACACGCCGCTTTTCTGCAAAAAGCGCCAGACTGCGCTGTATGCCTCCTGCCGCACCAGCAGCAGAAACACAGCCTCGGCCCCTGCCGCCATCTCGGCGCAGCGGCGCAGATCCTGCACACCCGGCTCATCGGACTGCATGACGATGAGTGTCGGGTGCTGCCGCCCGAGCGCGGTGCGTGCTTCGTCAAGGCCGGATACCGTCTGAACCTGTACATCCGGCTGTGCGGCTGCAAACGCGGACAGGCCGACCGGCTCCGCTGCCGTGCCGCGCACCAGAAGGATCGTATTCTTTCCCGCCTGTTCCATGTTCTCAGCCCTCTCTCAATCACACTCTATTTTATGCAGCGGCCCTGTTTCTGTCAATCCATTTCTCTGGCTGAACGCCGCGATAAGGAAAACAGATACCGTTTTTTCCCGAACAGGGCTTGACATTTGCCAGCCGCGCGCGTATAATTCGCTCAAACAAACGGCTCGGGAGTGCTTTTCCCGGCTCACATGGAAACGGTAAACGGCAAAGGCGTCGTACAGCTTCGGTTCTGTGCGCGCCTTTGCCGCTTTTTTGAGAAAGTGAGGTTTTTTTATGCAGACGGTATCGGATTTCTTTGGCTGTCATGTGTTCAGCGAATCAGTCATGAAGCAGAAGCTGCCGAAAGAGGTATTCAAGGACGTTTATGCTGCCATTCACGAGGGCAAGCGGCTCGATTTGGCTGCGGCTAACGTCGTGGCCAATTCCATGAAGGACTGGGCTATCGAACTCGGCGCAACGCATTTTACCCACTGGTTCCAGCCCATGACCGGCATCACGGCGGAAAAGCATGACTCGTTCATTTCTCCGACCGCAGACGGCGGCGTGATTATGGAGTTTTCCGGCAAGGAACTCATCCAGGGCGAGCCGGATGCGTCCAGCTTCCCCTCCGGCGGCCTGCGCGCCACGTTTGAAGCGCGGGGCTACACGGCATGGGATCCGACCTCTTTCGCGTTCATCAAGGATCATGTGCTCTATATCCCGACCGCATTCTGTTCCTACGGCGGCGAGGCGCTCGACAAAAAAACGCCGCTGCTGCGTTCCATGCAGGCTATCAACAAGCAGGGCCTGCGCATTCTGAGGCTGTTCGGCCACACCTCCGTCAAGGCCGTGCGTACGACGGTCGGCCCGGAGCAGGAATATTTCCTGATCGACGAGGCGCTTTATAACAAGCGTAAGGATCTTCTCTACACCGGCAGGACGCTCTTTGGCTCGAAGCCGCCGAAGGGACAGGAACTGGACGATCATTATTTCGGCACCATCAAGCCGCGCGTGGCTGCATTCATGCAGGATCTGGACAAGGAACTCTGGGAGCTCGGCGTTCTGGCCAAGACTGAGCACAACGAGGTCGCCCCGGCGCAGCATGAACTTGCGCCTGTCTTCACCACCACCAATATCTCCGCCGACCACAACCAGCTGACGATGGAACTCATGCAGAAGATCGCGCGCAAGCACGGCATGGTCTGTCTGCTGCATGAAAAGCCATTCGCAGGCGTCAATGGCTCCGGCAAACACAACAACTGGTCTATTTCGACTGACGCAGGCGTCAACCTGCTTGAGCCCGGCGAGACACCGAGCGAGAATGCGCAGTTTTTGCTGTTCCTGTGCGCCGTTATTCAGGCAGTCGATGATTATCAGGATTTGCTGCGTATTTCCGTGGCTTCCGCCGGCAACGACCACCGGCTGGGCGCGAACGAGGCGCCGCCCGCCGTTGTGTCCATGTTCCTCGGCACGGAACTGACGGAAATTCTGGACGCGATTGAATCCGACACGGCCTATGACGCGAAGGAAAAGGAACTTCTGAAGATCGGCGTCCATGTCCTGCCTAAATTCCCGAAGGACACGACCGACCGCAACCGCACCTCGCCTTTCGCCTTCACCGGCAACAAGTTTGAGTTCCGTATGCTCGGCTCCGCTGCATCTATTTCCGACGCGAACGTCGTTTTGAACACCGCTGTCGCAGAGTCCCTGCGGCAGTACGCTGACAAACTCGAGGGAGCAGAAGATTTCGAGACCGCTCTGCACGATCTCATCCGCGATACCATCCGTGCGCACAAGCGTATCATCTTCAACGGCAACGGCTATGACGCAAGCTGGCTGGAGGAGGCTGAGAAGCGAGGCCTTCTGAACCTCAAGACCACGCCTGCCTGTGCGCCGTATCTGATGAAAGAAAAGAACGTGCGTCTGTTCGCAACACACAAGGTCTACAGCGAAACGGAACTGCATGCCCGCTATGAGATCCTGCTGGAAAACTACAGCAAAGTGCTGCGCATCGAGGCGCTTACCATGCTGGACATGGTGCAGACCGATATCCTGCCTGCTGTCTCGGATTATACGGCAAAGCTTGTCCGAACGGCCGCAGAGAAGAAGAGCCTGCTCGGAGACACGGCGGGCAGCTATGAATGCAGGACGGCCGCACGGCTGTCGGCACTGACCGAGACGGCCAGCGAGGATGCCGCAAAGCTTTCCGATGCGCTTATGCAGGCGGGTGAATTGCCCAGTGCGCAGGAGGCCGCCGATTTTTATCAGGCCGAGGTCTTCAAAGACATGGCGGAACTGCGTCTGGCTGTAGATGAGATGGAGACGCTCACGGCCCGTGCCTGCTGGCCGTATCCGACCTACGGCGAACTGCTGTTCAGCGTCCGCTGATTGTTCCTCTGTGCGACTTGCGTACATTCCAGCAAAGTCTGTTTCATGATTCCTCTTTTCATTTGTGTCGG
>OGMF01003339.1_pt1 | contig 12188 bp, 9 predicted proteins | sample 1572921 | NCBI WGS metagenome assembly OGMF01 (sample SAMEA2581919, study PRJEB24529) | metagenome | biome: Human gut stool | place: China | collected 2011
AAAATGAAATTCTCTGCCGGACAAGTTAATTATTTCGGACGTATATTGCAGAGGCTGAGAGTAAAGTCGTTTAGGAAAACACGTGGGGTTTATTATCATGTGATGCCTGTAGAGTAAGGATGATGATGAAATAATGTATAGTAGATGGCTTTTATTATTTTATAATAATTATCTTTGCGTAATAACGTGAGATGTATGAAGACTATGATAAGAAATCCTTTTATAACAAGCGGATATGTCTCTGCTGATTATTTTTGCGATCGCCGTTTTGAGAGCGAACAGTTGGTGCGCGAGGTGATGAATGGGAATAATTTGGCTCTTGTCTCTACCCGGCGAATGGGAAAAACAGGGCTGATCCGTCATTGCTTTCAGTTTCCTGAAATTAAACAGGGTTACTATACCTTTTTTATTGATATATATGATAGCCGTTCATTGCGTGATTTGGTCTTTGCACTTAGTAAGGAGATTTTGGAAGTACTGAAACCTATGGGGAAGAAAGCTTTGCATGGCTTTTGGGAATGTGTAAAATCTTTGCAGGCTAGTATCTCTTTTGATGTGAATGGTATGCCTTCTTTGAATCTGGGATTAGGAGATATACAAGCTCCGGCTACTACGCTTGATGAAATCTTCCGGTATTTAGAGCAAGCGGATAAGCCTTGTTTGATTGCCATTGATGAATTTCAGCAGATTACCGGATATGCAGAGAAAAATGTAGAGGCTACTCTCCGGACTTATGTGCAGCATTGTAATAATGCGCGTTTCATTTTTGCCGGAAGCCAGCGACATGTGATGGGGAATATGTTTTTGACGCCTTCCAGACCTTTTTATCAAAGTGTGTCAATGATGCATTTGGAAAGTATTCCTTTAGAAGAATACATTCGTTTTGCATGTATGCATTTCAAACGTGCAGGCAAAGAAATGGAAGAAAGTGCTGTTACCACAGTTTATCAACAGTTTGAAGGAATCACATGGTATATACAAAAAGTATTGAATACACTTTATGATATGACCCCGGAGCACGGAGTCTGTAAAGTGGAAATGGTGTCAGAGGCCATTCGGCAGATTATTGATTCATTCAGATATACTTATTCGGAAATCCTTTTTCGTTTGCCGGAAAAGCAAAAGGAGTTACTGATTGCTATCACTAAAGAGGGAAAAGCGAAAGCTATCACTTCCGGTGCTTTCATAAAGAAATACAGACTGGCTTCAGCCAGTTCTGTGCAGTCAGCATTGAAAGGATTATTAGAAAAGGATTTTGTGACCCAAGAAAAGGGAGTGTATCAAATATATGATCGTTTCTTGGGTATTTGGTTGAAAGAGAATTATTGAGTCATTTTTTGTTTGTTGAAATGTGCTTTTCGATAAATCGCGTTAATAATTAGCTGAAACTACTGCCTGTTAATCAGTTTTATTGTATCTTTGCGGTCTTAACTTTTTTAATGGTAAATAATGAAGGAATTTCTACAACTAATGCGACGTTTTGTGTCGCCTTATAAGAAGTATATCGGCTGGGCTATTTTGCTGAATATTTTGTCTGCTGTATTCAATGTGTTCTCATTTACTTTTTTGATTCCTATCTTGAGTATTCTGTTTAAAACAGAAGGAGCAGATAAGGTGTACCATTTTATGGAATGGGGTAGTGGCGATTTAGCAGATGTTGCCAAGAATAACTTCTATTATTACATCTCTCAGATGATTGTGGATAATGGTCCCACTGTAGCTCTTATTTTCTTGGGACTATTCCTGATGGTGATGACATTGTTTAAAACCGGTTGTTACTTTGCTTCTTCAGCTGTGATGATTCCATTACGTACAGGAGTGGTACGTGATATTCGTATTATGGTGTATGCTAAGGTAATGCGTCTGCCGATGTCTTTCTTCTCGGAAGAAAGAAAGGGAGATATTATAGCTCGTATGAGTGGTGATGTGGGGGAAGTGGAAAATTCCATTACCAGTTCATTGGATATGTTGATGAAAAGCCCGATTCTGATTATTATATATTTTGTGACATTGGTTACGGTTAGTTGGCAGTTGACTCTTTTTACTATCATTGTATTACCGGGAATGGGTTGGTTGATGGGAGTCGTCGGAAGAAAACTGAAACGTCAATCACTGGAAGCACAGGCTAAGTGGAGTGATACGATGTCACAATTAGAAGAAACACTGGGAGGCTTGCGCATCATCAAGGCTTTTATTGCGGAAGATAAAATGATTAACCGCTTCACCAAATGTAGCAACGAGCTCCGGGATGCGACAAACAAGGTTGCTATACGTCAGGCTATGGCTCATCCGATGAGTGAGTTCTTAGGAACGATTCTGATTGTAGCTGTGTTATGGTTCGGCGGTACATTGATTCTGGGACAAAACGCATCGATTGACGCTCCGACATTTATCTTTTATATGGTGATCTTGTATAGCGTAATCAATCCGTTGAAAGATTTTGCGAAGGCAGGATACAACATCCCGAAAGGTCTGGCTTCAATGGAGCGTGTAGACAAGATTCTGAAAGCTGAGAATAAGATCAAAGAAATTTCGAATCCGAAACCGTTGAAGGGACTGAATGACAAAATTGAGTTTAAGGATATCACTTTCAGTTATGACGGTAAACGGGAAGTGTTGAAGCATGTGAACCTGACAGTTCCTAAAGGTCAGACGATCGCACTGGTAGGACAGTCGGGGTCGGGCAAATCGACGTTGGTGGATTTGCTGCCACGCTATCACGATGTGCAGGAAGGAGATATCACAATCGACGGAACCAGTATACGTGATGTTCGTATTGCCGATTTGCGCAGTTTGATCGGTAACGTGAATCAGGAAGCAATCTTGTTTAATGACACATTCTTCAACAACATCGCTTTTGGTGTGGAAAATGCAACAATGGAGCAAGTGATAGAAGCTGCCAAGATTGCGAATGCACACGATTTTATCATGGAGAAGCCGGAGGGATATAATATGAATATCGGTGACCGGGGCGGTAAGTTGTCCGGTGGTCAGCGTCAGCGTATCAGCATTGCCCGTGCTATCTTGAAGAACCCGCCGATTCTGATTCTGGATGAGGCTACTTCGGCACTGGATACCGAATCGGAACGTCTGGTACAGGAAGCGTTGGAGCGTTTGATGAAGACGCGTACAACGATTGCCATTGCTCACCGTCTTTCTACTATTAAGAATGCGGATGAAATCTGCGTGCTCTATGAGGGAGAGATTGTAGAACGCGGCAAGCATGAGGAACTCATTGAACTGAACGGATATTACAAACGCTTACACGATATGCAGCAACTGTAACGGAATAATTATAATGGAACTTTTTTAAGTTGAATCTAATGAAAGGAATCTCTATAAAACGTTTTGAGTGCTACCTCTTATATCTGTTATCCATACACGTGGTAGCTCTCTTCATTTTCTTTATTTTCCGGTTCACACTGTTCTGTTCCATTGACTATCAATTCCCGGCAGAAATAAAGGGAGATGTTCTTTTGCAGTCCGGTGCTTTCCTCCGCGGACTCTGGTTTGACAATGTAATAGCTTGTTATATCCTGTTGCTCCCTCTGGCTGTTTTGTGGATAGCCGCTCTTTGTAACTACACCGCTAAATGGATGTTTAGGTCTACAACGGTTTATTTTAGTTGTTTTTATTCGGTATCTTTTGTTATCGCTGCTGCCAATATTCCATATTTTGAATATTTCTTCAAAACGATTAATTCTTCTATTTATAATTGGTTCGGCTATGGCGGTACAACAGCTGGTCTGATGTTTGGGGAGTCTTCTTACTATTTTCCGATATTCCTCGGACTCCTGTCTATCGTGGTATTTGTTTGGGGAGCTTCTTCCCTTACATCCTATTTCTATCGTAGGGCAGAAAAGGCTGCACCACAGATAAGTCTGTTGAGCCGGGTAGCTGTGTTGGTAGCAGGTGCAATTTGTATCGGGCTTTGCCTGTTCGGCATTCGTGGGCGTATGGGATATAACCCGATAAAAGTAAGTCAGGCATATTATTGTGAAGACCCGTTCCTGAATCAGTTGGGAGTGAATCCCGTCTTTAATCTGCTGACAAGTACACTGGATGATAACCGGAAAGAAAACCGGACTCTGCATCTGATGTCTGAGGAAGACGCTTTATCAAAAGTACAGAAATATTTGCATAGGCAAGGAATTGACCGGTTGTCTCCGATCGCACGGAAAGTAGAACGGGAAGGTACGCCTAATCGCAGGAACGTAGTTCTGGTCTTTATGGAGTCTATGTCCGCCAATCTAATGGGGACTTTTGGATCGGATAAGAAACTGACTCCCTATCTGGATAGCCTTTATCAGCAATCCTTGAGTTTCAGTCATTTCTACTCCTCCGGTATTCATACCAATCATGGTATTTATTCCACGCTTTATTCTTTTCCGGCTATCATGAAACGGAATGCCATGAAAGGTTCTGTGATTCCTGTCTATTCGGGACTGCCTACCGTATTGCAGGAGAACGGATACTGTAACCTGTTCTTTATGACTCACGAATCGCAGTACGACAATATGAATGCTTTCCTTCGCACGAACGGGTTCGACGAAATCTACGCTCAGGAGAATTATCCTTCGGAAAAAGTAGTGAACAGCTTCGGTGTGCAGGATGACTTCATGTATCAGTATGCACTTCCTATTTTGAATGAAAGGGCCGGGACGGGGAATCCGTTCTTCAGCGTATTGCTGTCTATCAGCAATCATCCCCCTTATGTGATTCCGCCCTATTTTCACCCGCATAGTGATGTGCTCGAAGAACAGATTGTAGAATATGCCGACTGGTCTATCCGGCAGTTTATGCAGGCTGCGGAAAAACAGCCGTGGTTTGACAATACGATTTTCGTTTTTCTGGGCGATCATGGCAAAATGGTGGGAACACCTGAATGTGAAATGCCCCAGTCTTATAACCATATCCCTCTGATGATTTACGGGAAAGATATCAAGCCGGGGGTATACGACGGTTTTGGTGGGCAGGTGGATGTATCTCCTACGTTGTTGGGGCTGCTTAACATAAGTTACCTGCAAAACAATTTCGGTGTCAATCTGTTGGAAGAAGAACGTCCTTGTATGTTCTTTACGGCGGATAATCTGATCGGGGCAAGAGACTCGGTGAATATGTTTATCTATTCGCCGGACAGCCAACAGGAATTCAAGTACAAATTGGAGGAAGGCAAGCTCCACGCTGCCACCGGTACTGATGAGGAGGCTTTCCGGAACTTGAAGGATTATTGCTTCTCTATGCTGCAAAGTACGGAATCCCTGGTAAAAGAACACAAGACATTAGATAAAGTATCCGTCAAGAAGTAAGTGCTTTATGAAAACAAAGCCGTTGGTGAAAGAGTTTATACGTTTTGGCGTGGTCGGCGTGCTGGCTACGGCATTGCATTATGGGATTTATTATTTCCTGCAATCTTTTATCAACGTCAATGTAGCCTATACGACGGGATATGTAATCAGTTTTATTGTCAACTTCTATCTGACTTCTTATTTTACGTTCGGAACCACTCCGTCATGGAAAAAGTTGGTTGGTATGGGAGGGGCGCATCTGGTTAATTATTTGTTGCATATCATTCTGTTGAATGTATTCCTCTATCTGGGAGTTTCTAAAGCATGGGCACCTGTGCCGGTGTTTGCGATAGCGATTCCTGTGAATTTCTTATTTGTTCGGTTTGTCTTTAAACATAAAAAGCTATGAACGGCGTGAGACTTGTGATTGTAGTTCCTTGTTATAATGAGGAAGAAGTATTGAAAGAAACGACTCGTCAGCTATCTGATGTGCTTGCCCGAATGGAGCAGGAAGGGAAGGTGGCCGAAGGAAAGATTTTGTATGTGGACGACGGAAGCAAGGATACTACCTGGAAACTGATAGAGCAATTGTCTGAATCTCATAGGTGTGTGGCGGGCTTGAAACTGGCGCATAATGTCGGGCATCAGCAGGCTCTCTGGGCGGGATTGGATTTTGTGGCGGCCGGCGATTATGATGCGGCTGTATCTATCGACGCTGATTTGCAGGATGATGTGAATGCTATTGTGGAAATGGTGGATTATTATAATCAGGGGGCCGATGTGGTGTTCGGTGTACGGCGGGAACGTAAAACGGACACGTTCTTCAAGAAACATACCGCGCAGATGTTCTACAAACTGATGCGGACAATGGGCGGGGAGATTGTTTACAATCATGCGGATTTCCGTCTGATGAGCAAGCGCTCCCTGAAGGCATTGGTGTCTTTCCCCGAACGTAATCTTTTCCTCCGGGGCATGGTGTGTATGCTCGGATATCCTACCGCTTCTGTCTATTACGACCGCAAGGAACGTTTTGCCGGTGAATCGAAATATCCGTTCACGAAGATGTTGAACTTCGCCCTGGACGGAATCACTTCTTTCTCTGTCAAACCATTACGCCTGATTACCACATCCGGGCTTATCTTTATGCTGGTTTCTTTCCTGGCCATTATCTATGCTTTGGTGGAGTTTATTGGCGGAGACGTAATCCGGGGCTGGACTTCGCTACTCATTTCTGTCTGGTTTATCGGCGGCGCTATCCTGACTGCCGTCGGAGTGATCGGTGAATATATCGGTAAAATATATAAGGAGGTGAAACGCCGTCCGCGTTATCTGATAGAAAAAGAAGTAAACCTGTAACGGGTTTACTTCTTTTTCTGTTATTCTATGCTGATCCTATGGCTATTTTCTCTTGAAACGATACAGGTAAATAATGTCACGGATGTCACATCCTCTTTTCGTGCTCTGATATACTTCTTCAAAAGTATATTCGGATTCATATTTGGGCTTGAAACCTTCAAAATCGCGTCGTCCTACCAATAGATAGCCTTCGGCCGGCATATCCTTTTCAAACAATCCTATCTGGTCGTTGTGATAGAAATTGACCGTGTAGAAACGGAGCATATCGACAGCTACATAAGAATAGATCTTGCTGCCCGAAGCTATTTCCCGGATATCTTCCGCCATTCCTTTGTCCGATTTGGTGTTCAGTATGGCGGGCTGGTAAGCACCATCCAATGACATGAAAAGCGAGAATGTAACGAAAAGAGTGGCATACACTACGTTCATTCCCGGTTCTTTTTTCCTGATTGTCCGGAAGAAATAGATGGCTGCAATTAATGGCAGGCAGATGACGATGATGTGGCCTGCGTTGAGTGAGATATTTGCCAACGCGTTCATGAAGGCTATATTCTCGGCGGCGTGTCTTCCGTGGAAAATACTGTCGGGCACTAATCCTAACCGCACGGCTATAAATGTGACAAGGAGAAGAATAGCGGCGACGGAGAGAAATCCGCCGTATATCTTAACTGCTTTTGAGTTTTTCCGGACCAGATACATGATATATTCGGCAAGGAAATAGGCGATGAACGGATAAATGGGTAACAGGTAAACACTGCGCTTGCTCTTTGGGATGCAGTAAAAAACGAAAATGAGAACAATGCTCAATAAAGAGAACAAGCGGGTGCTGTCCATTTCGCGGATATATGTTGTGAACCTCTGCCACCATTCGCGGGGTTTTCCGGTTATTTTCCCGTATGTAAGGCTGAATAAGGAAAGCAGAACCAACAATGTGTAAGGGGCATAGCCGGATACGACTGTAATGATATTGTAGTAAGCAGGATTCTCATGGGATTCGTAGCTCATTTTTCCCATGAAACGACCAAAATTCTCCTCCATAACCAGTGAGATGAAATTATCTCCTCCCTGTTGGTAGGCAGCGATGTACCAAAGGGCGGGCAGGATACAGGACGTAATGGCTACCAGCGCCATCGAGAAAAAGGCTTTGAAGAAACTGGTACCCCGGATCAGCAGAAAGACCCCGGTGACCATGCAAGGCAGGAGGATACCTACGGGACCTTTGGTTAGTGTGGCACATCCCATAAACAAGGTGGCTATCCAGGGGAATCCTTTTTGCCCTTTCTCACACCAACGGTAGAGTTGGTAGAGCGCGAGTACGATAAAGGCGGTCAGCATCATGTCAACGCGGCAGTTCATACCGGCACGGTGGACTTCAAAATTAGACAGGGTAATTAAGCCCATAAGGAGGGCGACTGAAGCTCCCCTGCGTTTGGCGTAGAATAAGAATCCGCCTAACACCATAGCTATCAGTGCCAATGCAGAGGGCATACGTGAAGTGTATTCCGTTACTTTCCCGGCAATAGAGGAAAGGGCGGCAATACACCAGTGAAACAAGGGCGGCTTGTAGGCGATGTCCCCGCCGTTGTTGACGGGAAGCGTCCAGTTACCGGTTTCAATCATGGAGTATGCAACGATTGCTTCGCGGGGTTCCCCTTTGGTATGGAAATCCGTTAATCCCATAAAAGGGAGAAGAGTAACGACGCAAACGACCGCTAAAATAATAAATTGCTTATTTTTCATACATTTATTGATGTGTTTGGATACAAAAATGCTATCTTGGGTTCAAAGATAAAAATATATTTTGGGGTGTTTGGTCTTTTTGTCTTATTTTCTGCCAAAATCTGCCGGAATCTCTCCCCATTCTTTGGTTTCCCATTTCAGAATACGGGTGGTGTATGTGTTTTCCCGAAGCCATTTCTCCGCACGTTCTATCAGTTTAAACAGTTCCTCTGTTTCTGCGGTACGCGGAAGCTTGGTCTTACATTTCTTTTGCCGCACCCAGCTGATTGCATTGACGCTGTCACTGTAAATGGGCATATCGAATCCCTTCTGTTTCAGCAAAGCCAGTCCGTGTACGATAGCGAGGAATTCGCCGATATTATTCGTTCCTTTCGTCGGACCGAAATGGAAGACTTCCTGGCGGCTGGCTATGTGGACTCCGCGATATTCCATAGGACCGGGGTTGCCGCTGCAGGCAGCGTCCACCGCCAGACTGTTGTCAATCACGCAGGCGGGCAATGTTTCCGAAGAAACTTTCTCGCTTTTCTTCTTGGCGTTTTTTCCGATATAGGCGTAAGGGGAGGTGGCCAGTGCGCGTTCCGCTTCTTCGCGGGTGTCGAATGATTTGTATTTGGCGCCTTCGTATCCTTTGATTTGAAGCTGGCAGTCCGTCCAGGATGTGTAAACCCCGGGCGTCACGCCTTCCCATACAACGTAGAATTTCTGTTTAGCCATTTTTCCTTTTTACAATGAATTGATGTCTGTATATTGACAGCGCGAAGGTACAAATATATTCTCTAACTGAACAAGTCAACAGAGCTACTTGTTATAAAAATAAGAGAGTTTAAGAATATAACATTTAGAAAGGAGCTATTATGGAAAGATCTTTTAGTGAAGCTTTGAAACAACGTCGGACTTACTATTCAATTACTAATCAGTCACCTATATCCGATCAGGAGATCGAATGTATCGTTAATATGACCGTGCGCCACGTACCGTCGGCATTCAATTCGCAATCTACCCGTGTGGTACTTCTATTGGGAGAATCGCATAAGAAATTGTGGCAGATTGTGAAGGACGCATTAAAGAAGATTGTACCGGCTGAAGCGTTTGTCAAGACAGAGGAGAAGATAGATCATTCGTTTGCCTGTGGGTATGGCACTGTATTGTTTTTTGAGGATCAGAAGGTTGTGAAAGGGCTTCAGGAGGCTTTCCCGGCTTATCAGGAGAATTTCCCGGGATGGTCATTGCAGACTTCTGCCATGCACCAGCTGGCTATCTGGGTGATGCTTGAGGATGTAGGTTTCGGAGCATCGCTGCAACACTATAACCCGTTGATTGATGAAGAAGTGCGCCGTGCATGGAACTTGCCGGAACATTGGCATTTGATTGCGGAAATGCCGTTCGGACTTCCTCTCGGCAAACCGGGTGAAAAAGAATTCCAGCCGCTTGAAGAACGGGTGAGAATCTTTAAATAAATCGGGAATGAAGAATGAATAATGAAGAATTGGATGGCATAATGGCTAAAATTCTTCATTCTTCATTCTTCATTCTTCATTAAATGATTAATTTTGTGAGCAAAATTAGTCATTTATGGTTCGTATCTTCCTTACCGGCTATATGGGTGCCGGAAAAACGACGCTGGGTAAAGCATTTGCCCGGCAGATGGATATACCGTTCGTTGATCTGGACTGGTATATCGAAGAGCGTTTTCACAAAACCGTTGGAGAATTATTCATTGAACGAGGCGAAACAGGATTCAGGGAGCTGGAGAGAAATATGCTCCATGAAGTAGCCGAGTTTGAGAATGTGGTAATTTCGACGGGGGGTGGAGCGCCTTGTTTTTATGATAATATGGATTTTATGAACCGGACCGGAAAGACTGTTTTTCTGGAGGTGCATCCGGATGTGTTGTTCAGGCGCTTGCGTGTGGCTAAACAACAACGTCCTATTCTTCAGGGTAAAGAGGATGAAGAACTGAAAGCGTTCATTGTTCAGGCACTCGAGAAGCGTGCTCCTTTTTATCATCAGGCACAATATATCTTTAATGCAGACGAATTGGAAGATCGTTGGCAGATTGAAACATCGGTGCAATGTTTGCGACAACTTTTGGGATTGTAGAAGTAACAGTCGTTATATTTTGTGTAATCGTCATTTGGAAAGCTGTGAAATGTGTGTAATTTGTGCCTGATAATGAATGATTATTGGGAGGAATTTTGCTGTATTCAGAAATCAGGTAGTTGTAATGTTCTCTTTTTGTTGGAACTTCGTTTTTTTTGAGACTCTTGTTTGTGCATTCGGTCAATATTTGTACCTTGCACTCGTTATGAGATTTTTTATTGACTAGTAACACAAAATTAAGGTAAAGTTCTATATCATGAAAACTTTAAAAGAGAAATTTGGGGAGTTATCCGCTAAAATTAAAGCATCCGGACAGCCTGCAAGGGTATGGTTTCCGCAGTATACACCGGCTTCATTGTTAAGTGCGGAAAACTGGTGGGAAGCATTGGCTGTATGTGAATATGCTTTGGACACAAAAGAAGACGAGAAACTGACAGAAGATTTTTTTGAACTGATATTCAGTGCTTTTGACTGTAACGTAGAGGTCGAACTCAATGCAGAAGAATATGAATTCTGGTGGGAAAAGGTGATGCAGGTATGCGACCGTGTGGCAGAGTTTAGCGGTGCGGGATGGGCGCAGAAGGGTGCACAATATTCCGAAGCCCGTTATGGAAAGCGTGACATGAGTTATTTGTTTCCATACTACGAGAAGGCTGCCGATATGGGTTGGGCTGAAGCGGAAGCAACTGTTGCCTATTGGCGATACATGGGATTCTATTGTGAACAAAATAAAGAGGAGGGCGAACGACGTTTTGCCGCTCTCACTTCTCCCGAAGCTATTTTATGGGGAAAACATTATCGTGCTTTTGTCGAAGAATTTACAGGCGATAAAGCGAAGGCGTTGCAGATACGGAATGACCTGCTTGCCGAACTGCCTGAAGGAGAACGTTTGCGTGCTCATGTATATGCAGCGTTGGGGGATGCGCTCGACAGGGCGGAAGGTAACGTGGCAGAGGAAGCTGCTTATTACGAAAAAGCCCTGGAAATAGTTCCCAATCTTTATAGTCTTAAAAATCTGGCTACGCTTTATTTCCGTTACCCGGAACTGAATAAACCGAAAGAACTGAGCTTTGAACTTTGGGAAAAGGCTTGGTATGCCGGTGTGTGGTCTGCCGCCAATTTCCTGGGATATAACTATCAGGAGGAGGAATGGCTGGATATGCCTAAGGCGATTGAATGGCTGGAAAAGGGCATGCTTTATTGTGAACCCTACAGTGCGTATGAACTGGCATTGATCTACCTGTATAATGATGAATATAAGAACGTGGAACGTGGACTGATGTGTCTGAACCGTTGCGTGGAGGATGATTATATACAAGGTATCGAAGGACTGGCCAATATTTATTTCAACGGTGATTTGGTGCCGGAAGACATGAATCGCGCGAAAGAGTTGCTGGAGAAAGCCATTGAGTTGGGTTCGGGAAGTGCTGCTTATCGTTTGGGCTGGATGTATGAACGTGGCTTCTTGTCTGAAGAACCGGATTATGTGAAGGCTTTAGAGTTTTATGAAAAAGCGGCTTCACTGAATAATGCCGATGGGTATTGCCGTGTGGCTCTTTATCTGGCTAATGGATATAGCGGTGTGAAGGACCCTGTAAAATCAAGGGAATATTATGAAAAAGCGGCCGAACTGGGTGCTTGCTTTGCCCTTGTGGAACTGGCATTCTTATATGAGAATGGCGATGGAGTGGAGAAGAATTATGA
>OGMF01003349.1_pt1 | contig 12174 bp, 6 predicted proteins | sample 1572921 | NCBI WGS metagenome assembly OGMF01 (sample SAMEA2581919, study PRJEB24529) | metagenome | biome: Human gut stool | place: China | collected 2011
GAACAGCCAGCAGGCGGCGTCACGCAGTTTGAGGATCAAAAGGCGTTCCTGCAGGTCTTTCAGGGTCACTTCGCGGCTGCGGGCGATGGTCATGTCCATGTGCAGGGCCATGGCGGTATGGAACTCGGGATCGAAGATCTCCATGTTCAGCTCGAAGTTCAGGCGCATGCTGCGGGCGTCCAGGTTGGCGGAACCGATCTGGCAGTAATAGCCGTCCACGGCCAGCAGTTTGGTGTGGGCAAAGGGCGGCGGCTGGAACCACACGCGCACGCCCGCTTCCAGCAGGACGGGCAGCAGGCGGAAGCTGGCCCAGTGGACGAAGGGCAGGTTGTTCTTGCCGGGCAGCACCACACGCACGCTGACCCCGCGCTGGGCGGCGCTGCGCAGCGCGGCGATGAGCTCGTGCGACGGCAGGAAATAGGGCGTCATGATGCGCACCGTATGCTGGGCGCTGCCGATGACCCCGCAATACAGGTCATTGAGCGGATCGGCCTCGGTGCCGGGGCCGTCCAGGACCATGCGGCACAGGCTGTCCCCAGACATGATGTTGCTGCTGGGCAGCAGGCTGCGCTGGTCGAATTTGCCGGTGGCAAAACCCCAGTCCAGCAAAAAGGCCCGGCGCAGCTGGTCCACGATGGGACCTTCGCAGCGGAAGTGCAGGTCCTGCACACAGCCGGGATGCTTGCTGAGGATGTGGTTGTCCGCGATGTTCATGCCGCCGGTAAAGGCCGTATCATCGCAGATGAGCAGCTTGCGGTGGTTGCGCAGGTTCAGGCTGAGGCTGGGCGGGAAAAGGCGGGGCGGCAAAAAGCGGGCCAGCTGGCCGCCGGCCTGGGGGATGCGCTTCCAGGGTTTGCGCAGCGAATAGACGGCGCCGCCGAAGCCGTCCACCAGCAGGCGCACATCCACGCCGCGCCGGGCGGCATGGCACAGGGCCTCGGTAAAGCTCTCGCCCACGCTGCCGCCGCGAAAGATGTAGGTGGAGAGGAAGACCTGCTTGCTGGCCCGGTTGATGGCATGCAGCATGGCCGGATAGGCCTCGTTGCCGTTGCGCAGGGGCAGGATGCCGTTGCCGCTGCACAGGGTCTGGCCTGTCAGGCGGCGGCCCAGGATCTCCAGGGGCCATTCCTGCGGCGGCGCGATGGCCGTCCGGTGGCAGACGACTTCGGGATGGTGGGCGTAATCAGGTTCGATGGCGGCCATCTTGCGCATAAGGCGGGCCGCCAGGCTTTCGGCACGGCTGATGCCGAACAGGCAGTACAGCACGATGCCGACGCCGGGCAAAAAAAGGACCGTCACGATCCAGCCCAGCGCCGAGCGCGGATCGCGCTTGTGGAGCAGGGCATGGCAGACGGCCCCCCAGGACAGAAGGTGCGCTGCCACAAGGCCTAAAGTTCCCAGTGTCAGCACGGCGGATCGCTAGCGGCGGACAGCCAGCAGCGGAATGTCGGTATTGCGCAGCACGCGCTCGGTGATGGAACCGATGAGCATGTCGGCCAGGCCGTCACGGCCGTCGGTGTACATGACGATCATGTCCACGCCTTCTTCATGGCCCACGGTGACGATGGTGTCGGCGGCCAGGCCTTCACGCACGATATAGCGGCAGGCCACGCCTTCCTTTTTCAGGGCATCGGCCAGCGGCGCCAGCAGGGTCTCGGCCTTGGCGGTATTGGAACGTTCCAGTTCGGTATGGGCAGCGCCGCCCACCAGGTTGGGCAGGGCTTCGGTCACATGCAGCAGGATGATCTCGCCGGAGCACAGGGTCTTGGCATGGCGCAGAGCCTTGGCAGCGCGTTCGCCGGAATTTTTGCCGCTCACGGGCACGAGGACACGTTGGTAGATCATGTGGGCTCCTTGGATTGGGATGGCATTGCCCCAGAGGGCATTTCAACTAGGCATTGTCGCACGACAGGCCGATTTGTGCAAGCCTGCCGGGGCCGGGACGCCGTCATCAAAAAAAGCCCGTTCCGGGGAACAGGCTTTTTGATGACGATAGCGCGGCAAGGCCTACTGACGGACGACCAGCACGGGCAGCGGGGTGTTGCGCAGCACATGCTCGGTGATGGAACCGAACAGTCTGTCGGTCAGGTCGTCACGACCGTCCGAGAACATGACGATGGCTTCGGCGTCCATTTCCTTGGCGGCCTTGACGATGGTCTCCACGGGCAGACCGTGGCGGATGACGGTCTGATAGGGGATGCCGGCATTGTCCAGTTCGGCGGCGAGAGGAGCCAGAAGGGCTTCGGCCTTGACGGCGATGTCCTGCTGGTCGCGCATGATGTTGGGCATGGGGGATCCCACGCTGGGCGCCACGGCGTGCAGCAGGATGATCTCCTTGGGATCAAGCTTCCTGGCCTGGCTCAGGGCCTTGAGGGCGCGTTCTCCGGAATGCTTGCCGCTCACGGGCAGAAGGACACGTTCGTAACTCATGTGGACTCCTTGCATAAAATAAGAGATGGCCCTTGTGGGCATTGAAGATTTAGTCTGGCACGACTCGCCCCTTTGTGCAAGAGGGCCTGTCGCGGCCTCCGCGCCGGGGCCGGGAACGAAAAAGGGCCGGTCAGCAGGACCGGCCCCGGTATGCGTATCAGGAACCCATGGAGATGCGGTGGCGTTCCACCGCCGTGGCCAGCTCGGGCAGCAGGTCGGTCACGGCCTGCAGATCCTTGGCGCGTCCGGCGCTCTCCACGCAGCGGGCCATGCGGCCCAGTACCCGGAAACCGTAGCTTTCGGCCTCGGCGGCCAGGCGTCCGGCGGCGTCGGCCACCAGGTGCAGACGGCGCTGTTCCAGGGCATAACCGGCCTCCGCCAGATATTTGTCCATACGCCACATGAGAGCGGGCAACGGATCCTCGGGGTCGTCCGGCGGCTGGGGCCGCTGGGGCATGGGCGGCACGGGCATGCGCGGCGTGGGGGCCACGGGCCGGGACGCCGTGCGGCGTTCGATCCAGGGATTGGTCGTGGCGGGGATGTCCGCCGTGGTTCCCGGCGTCTCTTCCCGCGGTGCATCCTTCCTGGGCATGGGGCGCGGTGTGCCCTGCCGTTCCTGCGCGGTCGCGGCCGGAGCCTGCGGGCTCCGGGCTTCTTCCTTGTCCTGGGGCTGGCCGTTGCCCGTGTGGAAACGGGAAAGGAAGCGCATCAGGGTGTTGGCCGCAGCCCTGGTCCGGCTGGTCTCTTCCCGGCCGCTGGCAAGAAGGGTGGTGCTGTCCGGCGTCATGTCCGGCAGGCTGGAAACATCCTTGCTGCCGGGCACGGCCTGGGGCGTCTCTTCCACAGGCGCGCCGGGGAAGGCAGGCTGCGTCCCGGCGGCCGGGCCGGTACTGCTGCTCTTGCGGGGCTGCGGCGTGATGAGGGCCGATTTGTCCGTGGGCACCAGACTGGGCTTGCCCAGCTTGCGGGCGATCTCGTCCGGGCTGACGTCCCGGCGCAGGGGGCGGACCGTGACGACGGTCTCCACCGGAGCGGATACCGTTTCCTCCTGCCGGGGGGCAGGACGGTTGACCGGGGTGCCGATGGGCATGGGCTCGCCGACCCATTCACCGGCATGGCGCAGGCTGGGGCTCACATAGCCACCGGCAAGGGGACTGGCGACCGCCTCGACAGACGGGAAGGCAGGAGCCCTCGTGGCAGAGGCCTGTGCATCGGCGACCGGAGCTTCCGTGCGCTCCTTTTCGTCGACCGTGGCTCCCGTCGCGGCATCGGCCGGGGCCGCAGCGGCAGCATCCGCCGCCTCCTGCTGGGGCAGGGGCTCTTCCCGCGTCATATCGGCCGCCGGTGCGGCGGGTTCTTCTTCCTTCACCGGGGCTTCCGGCATGGCAGCCTCGCTCGTTTCCGCCGTTTCCGCCATCGGCACGGACGGGAAGTCCGGCGCCGCAGGTGCGGGGGCCGGGGCGACGTCTTCGGCCGCTTCGGGAGCGTTTTCATTTTCCTGCACAGGGCTCTCCGCGGACGCGGCTTCCTCCGGCTGCACGGCATCGGCCACAGGCCGGGCGGTCTGGGCTGCGGGCGTATCGAGGCGCATGTCGTCCGTCAGGGGGAGGGGCTCCGTCTGGGCCGTATCCGCTGCAGCGGCCGCCGGAGCGGCGAACAGGTCAGGCAGATCCGCGCTTGCCGCGGCAGGAGCGGCCGGGGCCGTCTGCTGCGGGATATCATCGGTGGACAGGAGCAGGTCGGGCATGCCCTGGTCTGCCTGGGGGGCCGCGGCGGGGCCGAACAGGTCGGGCAGGGGGGCATCGGCCTGTCTGGTCTCGGGCAGGGGCGCACCCAGGTCGGCCACATCGTCATGGCTGCCCAGGATCTCGAGCACGGTCTCGCGCAGGGCGTCTTCCGAGACGGGCAGGGTCAGGGCATGGCTGAAACCGGCATGGGCCAGCGCATCCCACTGGCTCTGGTCGGGCGTCAGGGCCACGGCGCCGAAGGGGCCGGTCCTTTCGGCAAGGCTGTGGTAGCGGCGCAGCAGCGGCGCGGCGTCCACGGAAGCCTCGGGGCCGCAGACCAGCAGCACGGCAGCCGGTGTCCGGCCCTTGCGGGCCCCGGTTGCCAGACCGTGGGCCAGGGTGCCTGTCTCGTGGCAGGTGCAGGGCAGGTCGCGCAGCATGGCGCCCAGCTCGTGACGGGTGGCGGCATCGGGAGCGCAGACCAGGACCGTGGGCAGGTCCTCGCCGTCAGAAGCTTCCGGGAGATGCAGCTGCAGGGTGAAGATGACGGACGTGCCGCGGGGGCCGCTCTCCACGCCCAGGAAACCGCCGTGGGACGAAGAGAGTTCCCAGATACGGGCCAGGAGCGATGCGGAACGCTGTTCCGGGGGCAGGCCCGTGCCCGTGTCGCGCACCTGGAAGAGCAGATGTCCGGGGTGCTTGCTGTCCGGCACACGACGCACGGCAAAATGGATCTTGCCCCCCTTGGTGGCCCGCAGGGCATCTTCCAGCAACAGGCGGAGAACGTCTTCCAGTTCCCCGGCGGGGCCTTCGTAAAGCTGTTCGAGGTCGGCCGGGACATGCCAGCCCAGGGCGATGCCGGATTTTTCCGCCAGCGGGCGGCAGGTGTCATGGGCCTGCCGCAGCGTCTTGCGCAGATCGAAGACACGCTTTTCAGCGCGGGCCGTATCCGCGGGAGCCGGTGCCGCGGGTGCGGCAGCATCCCCGGCCGGGTCGTGCAGCAGGTTCAGGGCTTGCCGGGCACGGCGGCCCATGTTCTCCACACGGGAGCGGACATCATGGGGCAGGGCGCATTGTTCGAGCTGGCGGTTCTGTTCCACGATCTCGCGCAGGGGCGCGGCAAGGGCCTGCTCCAGACGCCGGATGGCCGTGGCGGAGGCGCTTTCGGCTTCCACGGTTGCCGGAGCGGGGGCAGGCTGGCTGAGGCCGGTCATGAGCGGCAGGGTGTTGCCGTCGGTATCCAGCAGGCGCAGGTTGGGGTCCGTGATGGTCTGGTTCCGGGCGGGGCGGCCCGGTGCCAGAGGATCGGCAGGTTCGGCGGAGGTGCCCGCTTCACGGCCGGGGGCGCTCATGCCCGCGATGATCAGGGCGCTGAGGGCCGTCCCCCACAGAGGCAGGGTGCCCTGGACGAAGGGCGGGAGCAGCGTCCCGAGGTCAAGGACGGCCAGCCCGGCCCCCAGTGCGGCCACGAGGCAGCCCAGCAGGAAACGGCGGGCTCCCGGCACGCCCATGAGCCAGGCGCCGAGCGTGGTGGGCACGAAGATCAGGGCCAGCATGGGCCAGAGCGGCAGGAAGCGCCCCAGCCAGCTGAAGTCGGGCCAGAGGGGCAGCAGGGCCAGCACGGCGCCGGGCAGGGAAAGCAGCAGGTACTGGATGTCCAGCAGGCGGGAATGGCTGGCGGTCTGCATCAGGTGCCGGGCCAGATGGGCCAGGAACATGAGGGCCAGGCCGGGGGCCATGGCGCTGACGGCGTCGGCGGGCGTGATGTTGCCGGCACCCAGGTCAGGCCCGCCCAGCACGGCATGGGTCAGGGCGGCGCCCACATACAGGGCCGTCCAGAAGCGCCACTGGCCGCGCTCGGTGATGCCGCGCAGCAGGGCCAGCAGCATGACCACGGCCAGGGCCAGCATGACGCCGGGGCCGAGCAGGCTTTCCGGCGCGCCCGCCAGATTGTCCAGGCTGCGCAGGGTGGGCGCGAACCAGAGGGGCGGCTGTCCGTCCAGACGGATGAAGCAGACCTGCGGCGTTTCCGCGGGCAGGGGCAGCGGCAGCAGGTTGCGCCAGTTGGCCTGGCTCTCCTGCCAGGTGGTCTGGCGGGAAAGCGGGTCGATGTCGGGCGTATAGAGCCCTGGCCGAGGTCGAGCATCAGGGACTCGGTGCGCTCCGTCCCGGCGGCGGGGATCTCCAGACGCAGCCAGGTCACGCCGCTGCTGCGGGGCAGGGTCCTGGGATGCAGCGGCTGGAAAGAGGGCATCATGCCCGGCGTGGCCACTTCTTCCACGCTCATGTCGCCGTCCGTATCCAGAAAAGCCGAAAGGTAGGGCAGGATGCCCAGCTGTCCCGCGGCGGTGCCCTGAGGCGTCGCGGACAGGCTCACGGGCAGGGCGGGCGTGGGCGCGGGGGCCGGGGGCGGTGTCGGGACCGCCGGACAGGTGGCGGCCAGGCTCAGGACGAGCAGGAGCGGAATGACGATCAGGGCCAGCCTTCGGGAGCCGGCCTGTAGGGGAAGAAGGGGGTACGTCATGCTTTTTTACCTTGAGGAACATCTCCGCCACGGGGGAGACGGCCCGGGAAATACCGGGACGGCAGCGGGGACGGGAAGAGCGGACCGGTGGTCTGCGGACCACGGAAGGCACAGGGGCCGGTGGGCTGCCCCGGCCCGGGGGCGGGGCAGCCGGAACCGGATCAGTGCAGATGCTTGATCAGCTCCGAGACGGGCGTCCCGTCAGGGGCGTGGGCGTTGGGATCGGCGGCCAGCAGCTTGCGCCAGGCGGCTTCGGCCTCGTCTTTGCGCTTGAGGTCGTAGTAAAGGACGATGCCCTGATTGAACAGGGCGTTCCTGTGCCCGGGCTGGACGCGCTCCGCCTCGCGGAAGGCCTTGAGGGCATCCTCGAAGCGGTGGAGCTCGCGGTACATGATGCCCAGGTCGGTCAGGACGTTGGCATTGCCGGGCTTCAGGCGCAGGGCGTTCTCATAGGCCGTGACGGCCGCGGAGGGGTTCTGGTTGTCGAACTGGAAGTTGCCCAGCTTGATCCAGTTCTCCGCCTTGTTGGGTTCCTTGACCACGGCTTCCTGCAGTTTGAGCAGGGCGCTGTTCAGTTCGGGGGAAAGGCTGGCCTTGGCCTGCTGTTGGGGGGCCGCCTGCTGCTGCGCGGGCTGCTGGGCCGGAGCGGCCGCCTGGGGCCGGGGAGCGGGGGCCTGACGGCTGTCCATGAAGCCGGGCAGCATGCTGCCGATGCACAGGCCCAGGGCAAGGGCCACCACCACGCTGACCAGACAGGTGGTGAGGGAAACGGTGGTGACTCGGGCCGGGGCCGCCGTCCGGGCCTGATTCTGTGCGGGGGCCTGGGGCTTGTCCTTGACCGGCGCGGGCTGCTGGGAAGTCTTCTTCTTGGCCATGATCGCTCCTCTGCGTGCATGAAAGTGCCGCCGTCACGGCGGCTTCGTCCTGTGCGCTGTTCCTTGCGCTGTGAAAGTGGGGGCAAGAGTAGCCGCAGGCAGGTAAAGAGGCAAGTCTGCCCTGCCTGCGGCCCTGTCCGGCATCCTGTGCCGGGCCTAGTTGAAACTGAGGGTCGCCCGGCCCTGTTTGAGCATCATCCGGGCCAGCGGCAGGTCGCGCCACCACAGGGCGGCCTCGTTGCCCGCAAGGCCGGTCTGGCGGCTCTGGCCGCTGAGCAGGGCCGTGATGTCGCTGATGTCGTCCAGCACCAGGCTGTGCGCCGGGTCGGGGACGGCGGGCAGCAGGCAGCGCAGACGGGGCGCCATGTGCAGGCGGCCGCCTGCCATGCGGCCCAGCAGGGCGCCCTGCCAGGTGAAGCCCTGCGGCAGCAGCAGGTCGGCATGGGCCGGGATGAAGCGCACCTGCTCGCCGTAGATGCGTGCCTCACCGGCGGGCAGACGGTCGGGATCGCAGCAGGGCCCGGCCAGGGCGCTGCGGGGCACCACCTGGCCCTGGGGCAGGGCAGGACGGGCATCGCGACGGCTGCGGCCACGGGCCGCGTTACGGGCGGCCGTGCGGGCATCGGGCTCGGCGGAGAGGGGCGGCAGTTCGGGCAGGGGGGCGTCCGCGGGCTTGCGCAGCAGGGCCACATAGAAGCCCTGGGCCGCCGAGCGTTCGCCGTCCACGCGCAGGGTGTCCTCGCCGCCGGGGCGCTGTTCCCAGACGAAGCCCTCGAAGGGCGTCAGGTGTTCGCGCACCAGTCCCAGCTCTTCTTCGGCAAAGCGCACCTGCGCTTCGTTCTCGTCATCGTTGGTGGTGCAGGTGGAGAAGACCACGCGGCCGCCGGGGCGCAGCAGGCGCGCGGCATGGGCCAGCAGCAGCTGTTGCAGGCCCACCAGGCCCTTGAGCTTGTCGCCCTGCCAGAGCTTGAGGACCTGGGGGTTCTTTTCCACCGTGCCCCAGCCGGAGCAGGGGGGATCCAGCTGGATGGCGTCCCAGGTGCCGGGCGTCAGGGGCAGGGCCTGGCCCTCGAAGGAGCAGGTGCCCACATGCGGCAGGTTGCAGGCGTGCAGGTTGGCCCGCAGGGTGGCCAGACGGGCGCGGGAAAGCTCGTTGCCCAGCACGAAGCCGTCGGGGCCGGTGAGCTGGCCCAGGAAGCCCGTCTTGCTGCCCGGGCTCGCGCACATGTCCAGCACTGCTTCGCCCTGCCGCGGCGCCAGGGCCAGGGGCGGCAGCATGGAAGACCTGTCCTGGATATAGATGTAGCCGAAAAAGGCGGCCAGCGAGGAGCCCAGCGGCCGCGGTTCGCACAGCAGGCGGCGGCAGAAGGGCGAGAACGGCTCGGGTTCGAACTCATAGCCCTGGGCGCGCAGCAGGCTCTCCACCTGCGGCATCTGCTCCGGAGGGCAGACCAGACGAAAGGAACGCCCCGTGGGGCGGGAAGGATTGGCGGTACTCATGGGCCTTTCTTATCTGTTCCGTCTGGAGGGGGCAAGAGCGTCCGCGGCAGGAGGCCGAAGGAGCGCAGGGCCGCGCCGGAACAGCGGATACGGCTTTCAAGTTGCGCGGCAGGCCAAGTGTCGCTATAGTTCCGGTGCCGCAGGCCGTACGGCACCTGCCGCGACAGCGGCAGAGACCCCGGCCGGGCGAGCCCTCCTGTGCGAGGGCGGTCGACGTACGCAGAGAACTGCAAGGAGATTTTGAATGAAATTTGCCATGAAGCTGGCGTTTGCCGCCTGCCTGATGCTGGTGATGGGCCTCCAGGCCCAGGCTGCCCAGGCAAAGTCTTTCGTGCTGCTGCCTTTTGAGGTGCACGCGCCCCAGAACTACAGCTACCTGTCCAAGGCTGTGCCTTCCACGCTGATGGGTCGTCTCAGTGCCACGGGCGCTACGGGCACCATGGGCCCCCGTGCGGCCGGCTCCGCCGCCGAAGCCCGCAGGTTCATCGGCGGTGCCGACTATGCCCTGTGGGGCACGGTGAGCGTCATGGGCAATGACTGCACCATCGTCCTCAACAGCGTGGACAAGAAGGGCTCCACCTGGACCAATACGGCCCAGGGCCCCATGAGCGCCCTGAACGCCACGGTGCAGCGCCTCGCGGGCGCCTTCTCCTCCGAGGTGCTGGGCGTCGCCGGTGCCGCCGCTGCCAGCCGCGGCGGCCGTTCGGACATCATCCGCAACGAGACCGGCCAGACGGAATCCTACCTGAACCCCCAGTTCCGCTATCAGGGCAACTCCGCCGACGGTTCCCGCATCCGCAGCCAGCGCCTCAAGGACGAGATGGTGGACATGGCCGTGGCCGACTTCAACGGTGACGGCCGCAACGAGATCGCTATCCTGCACGACCATCGCCTGGTCATCTATAAGTGGGGCAACGACGGCCGTCTGGGCAAGCTGGGCGAGATCACCATCTCCCGCAGCAACCTGAACTTCTCCATGCGTGCCATCGACCTCAACCGCGACGGCGCCAAGGATCTGGTGGTGGCCACCTTCGAAGAAGAGAACAACCGCCCCTACACCTACTTCTACGGCTTCCGCGGCAACAAGTTCACGGAAGTGGCCAAGCGCTGCTCCTACTTCGCCAGCGTCATCAACCTGCCGCCTTCCTACCAGCCCACGCTGGTGGGCCAGGGCTGGGACTCCATCAAGCTGTTCGCCCCCGGCGTGCACATCATGGTCAAGCAGAACGGCTCCTATGGGCTGGGCCAGCGCATCAACCTGCCCAGCGGGGCCAACGTCTTCAACGTGGCCTGGCTCCCCGGCAAGAACGGTGACCAGCTGGTCATGCTGACCGACGACGAACGCCTGAAGATCTTCCAGGGCGCCAACCAGACCCTGATCCATACCACCATGGAACGCTTCTCCGGTTCCGCCACCGGCATGGAACACTACAAGGGCATGCCGGGCCTGGGCGTGGACCGCAACTACCAGATGCCCAGCAAGTACTTTGCTCCCATGCGCCTCATCGTGGCCGACATCGGCCATACCGGCGAATACACCCTGCTGGTCAACAAGCCCATCTCCACGGCGGCCCAGATCTTCGACCGCTACCGCTACTTCCCCCAGGGCGAAGTGCACGCCCTGTTCTGGGATGGCGTGGGCCTGGGCCTGAAGTGGAAGACCCGCCGCATCCGCGGTTCCGTGGCGGCCGTGGACCTGGCCGACTTCAACAACGACGGCATCCTGGACCTGGTGGTGGGCCTGAACACCTCGCCCGATCTGGGTGTGGGCAGCCGTCAGTGCATCGTCACCGCCTATCCGCTGGACGTGTCGCAGATGAACCCCAACGCTCCTGCCGACCTCAGCGATTTTGAAGTGACCCCCAACTACTAACACGTAAGAGGATGCAGCCCCGTTCCGTGTCGCAGCGGCACGGGACGGGGCTTTTTCAGCAGCTCCGGCTGCCGGAAAGTTTTCCGTATGTCTATTTTTCAGGGAGGAGAGGTTGTGCGCATCCTGGTTATCGGTTCTGGCGGGCGTGAGCACGCCCTGGTGTGGAAGCTCAAGCAGAGCCCTCGGGTAAGTGAAGTTTTTGTGGCCCCCGGCAACGGTGGTACGGCCCGTGAGGGCGCCATCAACGTGGCCGTGGATGCCGGAGACCTGGACGGTCTGGTGGAACTGGCCCGCAAGGAAAAGATCGACCTGGTGGTGCCCGGTCCCGAACTGCCCCTGACCAAGGGCATCACCGACCGCATGCGTGAGGCCGGCATCCCCTGTTTCGGGCCGGATGCCTACTGTGCCCGTCTGGAAGGCAGCAAGGCCTTCGCCAAGGACGTCATGAACCGCGCCGGTGTGCCCACGGCCCACAGCCAGGTCTTCACCGATCCCGACAAAGCCAAGAACGCCGTGGTCAAACTGGGCGCCCCCCTGGTGGTCAAGGCCGACGGCCTGGCTGCCGGCAAGGGCGTGGTGGTGGCCATGACCACCCAGGAAGCCCTGGATGCCGTGGACGACATCATGTGCAAGCGTGCGCACGGTGCCGCCGGTGCCAAGCTCGTCATCGAGGAGTTCCTCGTGGGCGAGGAAGCCTCCTTCCTGTGCCTGTGCGACGGCAAGACCGCCGTGCCCCTGCCTTCCGCCCAGGACCACAAGGCCGCCTATGACGGCGACCAGGGCCCCAATACCGGCGGCATGGGCGCCTACAGCCCCGCCCCCATCCTGCCCTACAACGAGGCCGAAGCCATGGCCGATACGGTCATCCGTCCCATCCTGGCCGCGCTGGCCAAGGACGGCCATCCCTTCGTGGGCGTGCTCTATGCCGGTCTGATGATGACCGAGAACGGCCCCAAGGTGCTGGAATACAACACCCGTTTCGGTGACCCCGAATGCCAGCCCCTGCTGATGCGTCTGGAAGGCGATCTGGTGCAGATCATGCTGGACTGCATCGAGGGCAAGCTCCGTCCCGAGAGCCTCACCCACACCTCCCAGACCGCTCTGGGCGTGGTGGTGGCCGCCGAAGGCTATCCGCACGCCTATCCCAAGGGCATGGTCATCGAAGGTCTGGACGAAGCCGACGCCCTGCCCGGCGTCAAGGACTTCCACAGCGGCACCAGCATGGACGGCGACAAGACCCTTTCC
>OGMF01003352.1_pt1 | contig 12167 bp, 10 predicted proteins | sample 1572921 | NCBI WGS metagenome assembly OGMF01 (sample SAMEA2581919, study PRJEB24529) | metagenome | biome: Human gut stool | place: China | collected 2011
ATCTGTAATAAATGTATATCAATAAAAAAACACCTATAGATATAAATAATATATCTATAGGTGTAAATATGAACTTAATTAACGTAAACGTATTTACTTGGCATAATCGACAGCCCGTGATTCTCTAATCACACTTACTTTAATCTGTCCCGGATATTCCATCTGATTTTCAATCTGTTTAGAAATATTTATTGATACATTTATACCTTTCTTTTCAGCCTCAATAAACTTATAATAGAAAAATCCTTTTAATCCATTTGAAGGAAGATACTTAAACTTGGAATACTTTGTACTGCTTGCTTTTCCTTTTTCACCAATAACACTATCTATATATTCAATTATAGTTTTGTTATCTTCTTTATCTTGAAGTTTACATTTAATGGTAGCGAATTCATTTTTAGTTTCATGTCTTAGTGTTCTTTGCTCTTCAATATCACTTTCATAGTTTTTCATTACATCAAGTAATTCATCATACTTTTTGGAAACTTTTTCGTTATCCATTCTTTGTCTAAATAATGTAAACAATATAACTATGAAAGCAAACATAGCTATTAAATATATTATTACATCTTGATTCATTTTATAACCCGTTGCAAACTTGTAAAAGAATATTGCTGTAAAAATAATGGCCAATACTGATATAACAACAATTTTTTTATTTTCAGATAATTTATATTTCATTAATTTTCTTAGTGGCTTTCTTATAATATACGTAAGTAATATCATTATTAATAACACTGATAGATTTCCGATTAAACCGCTTGCTATTACCGAATAATAATATTCCTTGCTAATTCCTAAAATATATATTGCTGTAGACAATATCAATAAATCTGGAATAACTAACAAGATTACATACACTATTGAGGTAAAGACTGATTTACTTAGTTTTATTTTAAATATACTGAAAAATAATGATGAATATAGTAAACAAGTAATTATTGTTTTTATTGTACCTGTTGTATATTTAAATACTAAAATATTTAATAATATAAAGCCTAATAATATTAATACATCTATCATTATGTTTTTATGTCTACGATTTACTATGATTATTCTTCCAAATGTGTATAAAGTTAATATTAGTAATGTGCTACTTAATAGCATCTTAAAACTCTCCGACAATTTGCTTCAACCCCTTTCTTGCTGAAGGAGCAATCAAATTTGTTGTATCTCCATTTTTAAAATATATTGTTGATGTAGAATAGTCTATTTCTCTAACGTTATCTAAATTTACCAGACATGATTTATGTGTTTGATAAAACATTGGTTTTAACTCACTTTTTAGTTTTACTATAGATGTTGTTATATATTTCTCTTCTCCAGTAACTTCATGTATTATACATTTATTTTGAGATGGGGCTTTTTCTATATAATTTATTTCTTTATATCTAAGTTTTGTTTGAACATAATTGTATGTAAAACTTAGTACTCTTTTTTTATACATTTTATCTATTACATATGTTATGGTATCTGCGAGTCTTTCTTCATATCTATTATACTTGGATATAAAGTCTATTGCACCAAGTCTTGAATAAAATATATCATTTTTACATTCTGAATGAGCTGTAACAAATATTATTATGCTTTCATCATCATATTCTCTTATTTCTGAGGCTATTTCTAACCCACTTATTGTAGGTAATTCTATGTCCAGAATATATATTTTTATATCCGTATCGTCATCCATTACCTTTTTAAATTTATTGTTATACTCTTTGAACTTTAATACTTTATATTCAATATCATAATTCATCATTGCTTTTATTACATATTTACCTGCAGTTTCCAATGCTTCATCGCTATCTTCACAAATTACAAACTTAATCATTTCTTTCACTTCTTTCTAGTTAGATTTTTCCTCTTTCAATTCTTTTATTAGGTCATAAGAAATTATATCATTTGATATATCTATTAAATTTGATGAATGTTCTATACCATTTTGTATGTATTCTTCAGTTATTGGATCGTTACTTATAGGATATATTTCCCCTTTTGGAGCGCTATAATATATATTTGATGTCAAATATGATCCATCTATAAATGTAACTACATTATCTTTTAAATTGAAAATATCGTTACCTAGTTGATAATCACTATGTATACCAAGCATATTTCCTAATGTTGGGAGTACATCTATCATTCCCATAGGAGTATCAACCGTCTTATTAAAATTCTTATCTCTAGTCCATATTATAAATGGAACTTTTTTATTTAATTCATAATCATAATCATTAAATGATACATATCCATCATCTGTTTCATCTTTTATTCGATCATTAACTGGATCATAATTATAAAGTAAATTGAATTCATCTTTATCCATTCTGGCATCATGATCGCCATATATTACTAATACTGTGTTATCAAGTAATCCTTCACTATCAAGTTTATTTATGAATTCTCCAATTGCTTCATCTGCATAATGAACTGATCTTATATAATTACCTAATTTAGTATTATTTAAATATTCTCTAGTTATTGTTTGATTATCTAATTTTACATCTATTGTTGTTGGATATTCTGGCATTAATTCCAAATCACTAAATGGTGTATGATTAGATAACATTATTAATGTACTATAAAATGGTTGTCCCTCTGTTTCTTTTATTTCTTTCATAATATCTACTGATTGACTAAAGAATGACTTATCTGACAAACCTAAACCTATTGTCTCATCTATCGTATAAGAATCTTTACTATAAAATTTATCATACCCTAAACTTTGATGCATAATGTTTCTATTCCAAAATTCTCCAGTATTTGCATGCATACTATATGTGTAATAACCTTTTTCTTTTAGCAGTTTTGGTATTGCAACATATTCTCTATCAAAGAAATTTACAAACACTGTACCTTTGGTTGATGGCATAAGTGATGTATTAAAGGTAAACTCTGAATCTGAGCTTGTGCCTACACCAACCTGTGAATAAAAGTTACTAAAGAATATTCCTTCTCTACTTAATCTATTTAAGTTTGGTGTAACTTCTTTATTATTAAATTTAAGCTCCATAACAAATTCTTGCATACTCTCAGCATGTATTACTATAACATTTTTTCCTTCAAAAATGTTTGTATATTCATTTTCTATTTTTTTATACTTATGTTTTTCATAATATTCTTTTGTTTCTTTAAGAGCTGTATCATGACCAAATGCCGAGTTTATTTTTGGAGATATACTCTGTATTATGTCATCTATTTGATATATGTATATACCATAATTTATTACAACTGATTCTCTATTCCATAATTTATAGAAACCTCCCCAAGCACTGAGTGGCATGATAATTGATGCAAGGGCCCAAAATGATAATGTTGTAATTATTGATGACAGTATCATTTTTTTATTTGATTTTAACTCTTTAATAAAGTACTTCTTTTTATTAAGAAAATAATATGACAGATAAACTGCTAATGGGCACCAAATATATATTAAATCCACTGGTTTTAATACATTTTCAAATATAGCATTTCCGACATCTTTAGCATAGATAAGATTAGATAAAAGAGCTACAGAAGCGAATGAACTATAATAATGATAATATACACTATTTATTAAACACACTAACGTTAATATAAATGACATTGCCATAAAATATTTTATTCTGTTTTTTCTTTTGAATGCCAGCGCTACTAGCGATATAAGTATTAGTAATCCAAAATCTATAAATAATGGTGGCAAGCTAAATATGTTTTTTACAGTTATTCCTCTCAAAATTAGACCATTTATTAAATTTGACATAATGAAAGAAACAACTAGCAGATAGTCATTTTTTATTTTTCTAAATTTTTCTTTTATTTTTTTCTTATTTATCTTTAACATTTTCACCACTTCAAGGGTATTATAACACATAAAATTAGTTTGTTGCAACTATTATTTTAAATTAAATTTTTGGTCACTTTTATTTCGAAAAATTATAGCATCTTATTTCTTTGCGACGATACTTTTTAAATAAATGAAAATTAATTTGTTAACTTATAATTAACTTTTCTGGCAAATAAAAAAATGTGAAATTATCACATTATTTTTCAGTACTAAAACCAAATTTCTTGTTGAATTTTTCAACTTGTCCTTTTTTAGATGCTGTACTTTGCTTTCCAGTATAGAATGGATGACATTTAGAACATACTTCAACTTGAATGTTTTCTTTTGTTGATTCTGTTTCAAAAGTATTTCCGCAAGCACAAGTAACAGTAGCTTTTACATAATTTGGATGAATATTCTTTTTCATTATTCTCTCTCCTTCCGCCATGACAAAAAGTCATAGTAATAAAATTACATGGTATATTATATCAGTTATTTTTTAAATTTTCAACTATTATTTGTGAAATTTTTTGATAACCTTTAATATTTGGTAAATAATTATTATTAATTTGACTAATATATGTAGGATTATTATCTAATATTTTAGATAAATCTATATATATATAATTATATTTTTTAACTAAATTACTTAATTTATAATTAGCATAATTTATAATGTCACTATTATTGTTTGATATACTATAGTATCCCAACACATATACTTTATCATGATGAAATTTATTAATATAATTTAATATTTTATTATAATTGTTTATCATAGTATCTATATATGTATATATATTTTGATTATTTTTGTCTATTTTATAATAAATTTCTTGTATTCCTATAGACATCGTAATTATGTCTGCTTCTTTAATTAACCTATTTAATGTAACACCATTTTTACTTTTATTGTATTCTAAAATTGTTACGATGTCTGATACTTTATAATCAATATTAGCAAATGAATTATTATAACTTTTTAGTAGATGACTTTCCTCTAGAAAGTCTTTTGTAAAATCACTATATCCATAAGATGCAACACCATACTCATTTATTCCTTTGGATAATGAATCTCCAATTACTAAATAATTTTTTTTATTTCCTTCTGTTTTGGTGTATACAAAGTAGCAAGATAGAAAAAGAGTTAATATTAAAAATACTTTTTTCATAGTTCACCTACTTCAGTATATTTAAATTAACTCTATTTTAGCACCTACTTTTGATAGTTTGCCACAGATATCATCATATCCTCTTAAAATGTATTTTACATTATCTATTGTTGTTATGCCCTCTGCAATTAAACCACATATTAGCATAGAAGCTCCTCCGCGAAGATCAGTTGCAGTTACATTTTTACCTGTTAGTTTTGTAACTCCTTTTATTTTAGCTATTCTATTGTCTTTGACAATTATATTCGCACCCATACGATTAGTATCATAAACATTTTGAAATCTATTTTCCCATATAGTTTCTTCAACTGTACTTATTCCATGACATTGTGTTAAAAATGGTATTAATGGCTGCTGAAGATCAGTTGGAAAGCCGGGATATGGCAGTGTCTTTATGCTTACCGCTTTATATTTACCTCTTTTTTCTATTGTTATTGAGTCTTCGCTTATATTCATTTCTACACCAGCTTCAATTAGTTTTGATGTTAATGATTCGATGTGTGATGGTATTAAGTTTTTAATAGTTAGATTTTCTCCAAGAAGGGCACCAATTATTACATATGTTCCTGCCTCGATGCGATCTGGTATTACCTCATGAAATGATTTATGTAGATAGTCTACTCCAGTTATGGTAATTACATTAGTTCCTGCACCTTTTATTTTTGCTCCCATATTATTTAAAAAAGTTGCCACATTTACTATTTCTGGTTCTTTGGCTACATTTTCTATTACTGTTTTTCCTTTAGCTTTTACTGCTGCAAGCATAGTATTTATTGTTGCTCCTACACTTGGCATATCTAGGTATATTTTAGCTCCTTTTAATTCTTCGGCTTCTACTATATATCTATTCCCTTCTTCAATTACTACAGCTCCTAGGGCACGATATGCCTTTAAAGTTTGATCTATAGGTCTTTCACCTATTGTGCATCCTCCTGGGAAATACATTTCAACATGCTTATATTTTCCTAATAATGATGACATAAAGTAATATGATGCTCTTAATTTTTGAGACATTTCTTCTGGTATCTCTTTATTGACAATATTTGATGAGTCGATTGTTAACACTCCATCTCTTCTTGTTATTTTGGCATTTAAATAATTTAATATTTCTTCAAGTGAATCAATATCAGAAATATTTGGTACGTTACTAATTGTTACTTCTTCATCACAAAGAATGGCTGCTGGTACTAAAGCTACAGCACTATTTTTAGCACCACTTACTTCTATTTCTCCAGTTAATTTATATCCGCCTTCTATTTTTATTTTACTCATAGGTTACTCCTTCCTAATTTCATTTTAATATCTATTTTGATTTTAGTCAATTACTTATTATTTTATTTACATATTTTTACACTATTTAAATATGTATAACAAGCCAATTACTAGGAGTATTGATCCTCCTATTACGGTGGATATTTTACCATATTTTTTGTTTAATATATTACCTAGATTTAATCCTAAAAATGTAAATATTAAACTTGTTACAGAAAATATTAAAGCGGATATTACATATTTGTCTGTTATAGCGGGAAAACCTATTCCTGTAGTTAAACTATCAATACTTACTGATAGTCCAAATAGTAAGTATCCTGGAATACTTAAAAGAAATTCTTCTTCTTTTTCTTTGAAACTTGATATAATCATTTCGATAGCTATTAATGATAGAATTATGCCCACTAAAATGTTGGTATTTATTATTATTTTATTTGTTACAAATAAACCTATGCTTAATCCTATTAGTGGCATTATAAAATGATATAATCCAACAATTATAGAGAGTAATATTTTTCCTTTCTTTGATATTGCTTGTGTACCATATATTAGGGCCAAAGAAAAAGCATCCATTGATAGGCTTACTGCAATTAAAATTATTGTTATTATTTTCAAGTATCATCACCTATTTAAATGTATGCTTTTTATATTAAAATATTTTATTTATCTTTTCCACTATCCAAGATTTATACTCTACGTTGTCCTTTGTTTCTAAATCAACGAGGCATAAATTAGGAAACAGTACGCACCACCAATTGTCTCCCTCTGCTTTGCCAATGCTTATTACTACTGATTCATAGTATCCTTCATTATATTTTAATCCACGATATTCTTTTTCCGGAAAATAGTTTAATCCATAGTTTATGTCAAAGTTCATATCATAGTTATTCTCACTAAATATTTGCTTTACATTTTCCTCTATAAGGGGGATATTATTTTTTATCTTTTCTTTTGCTATTTCTTTACTATCTTCATCTTTTATTAAATTATAGGTATTATTTTCTAAATACTTTTTCACTTTATTTTTTATATTTTGATCTAAAGTGCTATTACTATTTGGTATTACCCTTAGTCTTATAGCGGTATCTGGTATTATTATATCGTTATTTTTTACTTCTTTATAAATAAATACTGCTACTATTAAAGTTAATATAAGTATCATTTTCTTCATTGAAAAATATCACCCTTTCATTTTAATTATGAGTGATATTTATTTTTTTTATTCTTATTTTTCAACTTTTATTATTATTTGATAATCTGTTAATCCATCTACTTCTTCCATAGTTACATTATAGCCCGCCGCAGTGATACTATCTAATGCATCTTTTGCAATTTTAATTGCAGTAGCTAATTTTACTTTATTTATACTGTTTGGTGCTTGTTCTGCATCTTTTGCATTAGGTACTTCAATCATATTCTTTTCCTTCTTATCTTCTACCATCACTGTATTTCCATCAAAAATATCTGATTTATTCTCAACAATATTTAGTCCTTCAAGAGCAGATGTTACTGGTGCTTTCACTTCATTTAGTTTATTTATATCAATGAAATCATTCTTATTTTGGGCATAAACATTAGGATTATCATCTTTTTTTTCTACTTGTGGAGGTACTGGAATATCTAGAGTTTTTGGTTCATTAGCTATGGTACTTGCTGGTACAACTGGCTCTTCAGGAGTTACTTGAACTGGTGGTACTACTGGTGTTACTGCTTCTTTTGGCGTTTCATTACTTATACCAAGCATATTTTTAATATACTCGTCAGTATCTCTAACATTCATTCTTTCTGTAATTATTTTATTTAATACTTCTTTTTGTTTATCTTCATCCTTTATTTGTAGCAAGCATCTCGCATGACGCTCCGATATCAAATTGTTCATTAGTGCTACTTGAACTTCGTTTGTTAAAGCAAGTAAACGCATTTTATTTGCTATAGTTGACTGACTTTTACCCATTCTCTTGGCAAGTTCATCTTGCGTGAAATTACCCATATCTAATATTTTTTTATAAGATTTAGCTTCTTCAATTGCCGATAAGTCTTTTCTTTGAATATTTTCAATTAGAGCAAGTTCTGCGCTAGTTTGATCATCCATTGAACCTACGATAGCTGGTACTTCAGTAAGACCCGCTAGTGTTGCAGCTTTGTATCTACGCTCTCCAGCAATTATTTCATATTTACTACCTAAATCTCTTAATATTAGGGGCTGTATTATTCCATGTTCTTTTATTGAATTTGCAAGTTCATTTAATGCTTCTTCATCAAAAGTAAGTCTTGGTTGAAATCTATTAGGGATGATATCTGATAAACGTACCATTACCACTTCTTTATTCATTCTCATACTGTTACCCTCTTTTCACTTCTTCTACACTAATATAATAATACAATAAAAATTACTTTTTTACAAGTAATTTTTGATATTTTATTTTAGGTATTTGTTTATTTTATTCAACATTTCTTCTTTATCTGATGATTTTATTATGTAATCAGTAAATCCTTCCTGTAAATAACTATCATCATAATCATATTTATTATCTTTTGTTAATAATATTACCTTGGTATTAAAGTTTCTTATTTCTAATAATTTTCGCATAATTATATGTCCATTTTGTGGTTCTAACTCTTCATCTAATAATATTAAGTCATATTTTTCTTTGTTTCTTATTCTTTCTAATCCTTCTTTTCCTAATTTTACACTAGTTAGTTCTATATTTGTTCCACTTAATATTTTATTAAATAGTTTTTCACTTGATGGACTATCATCTATTAATAATACTTTCTTTTTATCATAAATATTATCGTATTTATTTATATCTGTATCTATGGTATCATACTTTTGGTCTAATATTATTTTTATGGTTGTTCCACTTCCATAACTACTACTTGGTACGATTGTTCCATTCATTAGTGTTATTAGTCTTTTAGCATTATATAAGTTATTATTTAGATTATGATTATCTTCTCTTTCTTGTTTCTTTGTGAATATTTTATTTATGTCTTCGGCTTTCATTCCGGTTCCAGAGTCTTCAACTGATATTATTAATCTAGCTATGTCTCCTTTTATAATAGTATTTATATTAAACTCTATATATCCATTATTGGTGTATTTAATACTATTATCTAATATTATGGTTAATACTTTCTTTAGATTTATTCCATCACCATACAAATATTCTGGTATATCACTGGCTATGCTTACTCTAAAGTCTAGATTTTTATTTTGAGCTTTGGGCTTGTATATTCCTACAAGTTCTTTTAACAATCTTTTTATATTATATTTTTCATTATATATTCTAACACTAGCACTATCAATACTTGATATATCTAATATTTCATTTGTCATAGTAGTAAATTTGGCAGTACTTCCCTTAATATTTCTAGCGGAATTATTTATTTCTTCAACATCAATTTTTTTATTATCTGTTTCATCTAATATGTTATCTGTTTCTTTATCAATATCTTTGGTTATACCTCTTATTTCATTTGTCATATTATACAAAAATAGTGTTTTTTCTTCATTAGCATTATCACTTATTACTTTAGCCTTATGAACTTCATCTAACATTTTCATATCAGGATTTTCAATGGTAAAGTACATAATAATTGTTATAAATGTTTCAGTTGCGGTTATTAATAATAATCCTGGATTTTGTTTTTGAATTACAACTACTATTAAGGTTAAAACTATAAATAAAACTACCGGTATACATTTTCTGCTTTTTAATATCTGATAGTTTTTTATTATTAATATTATCCAAGTTATTATTAATATAGCTGTTAATGCATAAATAAAGTTGGCACTCGGCCCATATGAATAAACAATTTTATTTTCATTATGATAGTATAATGGTAGTACATATACAATAAATGATATTAAAATATATAGTACTGCGAGTAATGGTCTACTTTTTTTATAAGTCTCCTTATAATAACATATCCAGTAAAGAAAAGTTCCCATGTAATAAATAATAGCAATAATGTTTTAGATATAAGATCATTTATAAATGGCATCATATCTTTATAAAGTATAGTAAAATAGCACATTACTGCTAAAGAAACATTTAAAATATTTGTTATTATTAACGATGAATATATTTTTGTTTCTAGTGTTTTAACATTTTTCCTTTTAAAATATATTATTGTTAACATTAAACTATAGAAAAAACTGCACAATGTAAAAAAATTATTAGCCATTTAATCACCTACTCTGCTAAAGTAATTATAACATAATAAAATTAAAAAGAGAATTATTTTGTTCTCTTTTTTACTTTTACATTATTATTTTTCTCTATTATGAATGTTGATGCTTTATTTTCATTAGAAATGTTTTGCTTACTTACTAATTCATTGATATATGTTGTAAGTTTTCTATCATAATCTACTTTTCCATTCATTGTATAAGGAATCTCATCTAAAGCAATGTAATATTTTGCTCTATCTCTTGGCTGTAATAGTTCTTTACATTTTGCTTCTACTTTGTGAAGAATTAATTCTTTTTCTTCTGTAGAAAGATTTTTGTTTTTAAAAGTTACACATAAACAAGCGACACTTCCGTGAGCATATAATCTACTTGGAGAGCCTACTACAACTGGTAGTTCTATTTCTTCAAAAGAAGCAGCGATAGATTCTATTTGACTACTTGGTATATTGTGGCCATCTGGTCTTACTACTACTCTTTTTTCTCTACCTTCAAAAAACATATAGCCGTCAGTATCTATCATAAATATGTCCCCTGTATTTATCCAAACTCTTCCGTCTTTATCAGTATACATTATTTTATCTGTAGCTTCTTGATTGTTATTGTAACCTGCTGTTCTTGACATTGAGTATATGAAAGCGGTCCCTTTTTCTCCATAATGCAATTCTTCACTATCAATATCGTATCTTTTTTCTGGATCATTTAATCTTGGTAATACTTTAACTATATTTTTTGAAAGTGGTATACCAACACTTCCTAACTTATTTTTAGCATCTGTTTTAGTAAAACTGCCACAAGAAGCTATCTCTGTCATTCCCCAGCCTTTTAATACTTTTGCATTACTTCCATGCTCTTTAAAGAACTCTATAGCTTTCTTTTCTATTTCTTTATCTAAGTGATCTCCACCTATTATTATACCTTTTAAAAATGATAAGTCCTTTTTATAGTTCATTAATATTAATAGAAAATTAGGTACTCCCATAATGTAATTAGGGTGGTACTTATCTATTAGTTTTCCTAGTAGTTTTGGTGCTTTATCTAATGTAAATGTTGGTATCATTAATAAATGCTGGCCTTGACAAAGCATATCATGCATACCTATTACTAAACCATATGCAATGAATGGTGGCATTATCAATAAAAACTTATCACCAACTTCGTTTTTTAATGATTGCTTTTGAAAATAACTTAAGGCATTAAATGCTTCATTAGTTAATTTTACTCCTTTTGGTTTTCCTGATGTTCCACTGGTATACTCTATAACCGCTAAATCATTTGGTGTGAATTCTGCTACTGGCACATCTTCTTTACCTTCTGCCTCATTTATAAAATCGTTCCATTTGGTGTATATACTTTTTCTTTTATTACTGATTTTTCTTAATAGGCTGCTTTTTACTGAATTAGCTGCTGGTACTGTTACTACATCTTTAACATTTGTATCTTTTATAATGGTGGCTATTTTTTCTTCGGCTTTATCTATTACTACTGCAAAGGTTGATTTAGAATCTAACATATATTCTTTAATTAACTCTTTATTAATTCTAGGATCAATAACATTTACTACTGCACCTATTTTGTTTAAAGCATATATTGCAAATACTGTTTCTGGTGTATATGGCATACAAACTGATACAACATCGCCTCTTTTTATACCACGATTGCTAAATGCAATAGCTGCTTTATCAATATTTTTAATAAGTTCAGCATAAGTTATTTTATTATT
>OGMF01003357.1_pt1 | contig 12143 bp, 10 predicted proteins | sample 1572921 | NCBI WGS metagenome assembly OGMF01 (sample SAMEA2581919, study PRJEB24529) | metagenome | biome: Human gut stool | place: China | collected 2011
CGCATCGCGCCCACGCAGGTCGTCATCGTGCCCATCGCCGCACACAAGAATCCCGAGGTGCTCGAGACCGCGAAGAATGTGATGGCGCAGCTCATCGCCGCCGACGTTCGCGTCAAGCTGGATGACAGTGATCAGTCCATGGGCTGGAAGTGCGCCGAGTACGAGATGCGCGGCGTGCCCATCCGCCTCGAGCTCGGCCCCCGCGACCTCGCCGAAGGCAACTGCTGCCTCGTCCGCCGCGACAACGGCGAAAAGGTCACGGCGAAGATCGAGGGCATCGTCGACGAGGTCAAGGCGCTTCTCGACGCCATCCACGACAATATGTACGCCGTAGCGGAAAAGAACCTTGAGGACAACACCTTCGACCTAAAGACCGTCGACGAGGTGAAGGAGATGGCCTCCGGCCGCGGCGGTTTTGCCCGCACGAAGTGGTGCGGCAGCCTTGAGTGCGAGCTCAAGATGAAGGAGGTCGCGGGCGTTTCTTCCCGCTGTATGCCTCTCAAGCAGAGCGGCACGACCGGCAAGTGCGTTTGCTGCGGCAAGGAGTGCACCACCGATATCTATTGGGGCGTCGCCTATTAAGGAAAAATCGATAAAAGAAGCACCGGAAAGCCAGTTGGCTTTCCGGTGCCTTTTTTCTGTCAATGCTTTTTTCTGCGGCTTTGGTAAACGATGCCGAAGCGGTCGATGGCAAGGTCGTAGACAAAAAAGAGCAGCAGCCCCATCGCGGCGGTGGCGATGAGCAGCCACGGCGCGGTGCCTGAAAATTCCTGCACGACGGCGGGCAGCTTGAAAACAAAGATGATGAGCGCATACATGAACCCCATTGTAACGGTGCAGAGCCCCAGCTTTGCCAAAAAGCGCAGCGCGCGGGATGCGATCGCGTCAAATTTCGGCTTCAGCAGGGGATAATAGCCGAGGAAGCAGAACACGAGCGCCGCTTCCTTGTCCGCGCAGAGGAGCAGCCCCAAAATTGCGGCGGCGGCGAAGCAGCTCCACGCGTAGCTCGCCCGGCATTCCTCTCGTGCAGGCAGCAGCGCTGCAGAGGCGAGAATGGGCCAGATGTAAGTGGAGAGCGGCAGAACGCCGCTGAGCCACAGAAACGCGACAGCGAGCGCGCAGAGCACGCCGCAGAGCGCGAGTTCATGCGTTTTCTTTGCCATGCTTACAGATATTCGGGCTCCATCGCATCGTGGAGCACGGTGGTGATGGCGTCGGAGAAGATCTGGTCGGCGTGACCGTGCAGGGCGTTGAGGGTTTCCGGCACGGCGGCGACCTTCACCTTCGCGGTGGAGTAGACGTCCTGGTCGAGAATGAAGCGGACCTCCTTTTCCTGCACGCGCTGGACCTGACCGCCATTCCGGATGTTGCGCTGCACAAAGCCGGGGCCGGCGTGCAGCTTGAGCGCAGACTGCGCGTCCAGACGGCGCTCCACGTCCACCGAGCACTTGCTCACGCTGCCTTCGTCGATGTCGTCCTCGTCGAGCACGCCGAGATACGACGGCTGCAAAAGGTCGTTCCAGCGGCGGCCGACAAGATCGAGCTGCTCGCGCGAAAAGGCGTTCACATAGCGCAGGCCCACGCGGTCGAAGCACGCGGGGCGGTAAATTTTGATGAACTGGCCAAGCGGCTCGTCGAGCTTGGCGGCAAAGTCCTCCCAGTGCGAGTAGCGCATCGTGGAGAGGGCGATAAAGTCCTTTGTCAGGCTCAGCTTGTAGCCGCCGTCCTCGGAGAGGAACGTGTGGTTGTTGACGGGCTTGGGGGGCGCGCCGTTCACAGCGGGACCCTGCTCGACCTGGCACTGGTAGCGCGGAAACGCGGCGCGGATCGTCTCCTGAAAGTCTGCGGGCTCGCGCGTGTCGATCGACAGAATGGTCGGGAAGCGAAGCTGGCAGATGACTTCAATGAGCTGACCCTTGCCATAGCGGTAATGGCGGTTATCGGAAGAGATCATGTCGTATACCTCCGTTTGATTCAAATTTGATTATAAATTATAGTGGAAATAAAATCGATTGTCAAATCGCGTGCGATGAGCAAAACTTACCAGCAAAAAGCGCGCATATGTGAGCGAATGCGAGTCAAACTACCCTTGCGATACCCAAACCGCACAAAAGCGAACAACAAGTGTGTAACAAAACAAGAAGGAGAAATCATCATGTCTGCTAAGAACAATAACAAGCTCAACATCCCCGAGGCCAAGGCCGCTATGAACAAGTTCAAAATGGAAGCCGCTGCTGAAATGGGGATCAATCTCAAGGACGGCTATAACGGTGATCTGACCTCCCGCGAGGCCGGCTCCGTCGGCGGCCAGATGGTCAAGAAGATGATCGAGAGCTACGAGAAGAATCTGTAAAAAAGATACTCTCGCAAAGCGAAAAAGGGGCGCAGCCAACAGGCTGCGCCCCTTTCCTGCCGGTAAAAAATCTTTACAGCGGGGGAATTTTGCGGTATGCTGATGAAGAAGAAAAGAGCGGCCGCCGGATGGGGAAGCCCATTTCGGCGGCTTTTTGCTGCAAAAAAGAGAAAAGGAAGAATGCATATGATCGGTGTTATCGCCAATGTAATGGCCGTCGTGATCGGCGGCATTTTGGGAACGGTGTTCGGCAAGAAGTTCTCTACACGCTTTGCGACGGAGCTCAACAAGGTCTTCGGTGTGTGCGCGATGGGCATGGGGATCTCCTCCGTCCCGCTGATGGAGAATATGCCCGCTGTCATTTTGGCGCTGGTGGCGGGGACCGCGCTGGGCCTTGCCTGCCACCTGGGTGAGCGTATCAGCCGCGGCGGTGCGCTGATGGAAAAGCCTATCAGCAAACTCCTTGGCGAACGGGACGACGAGGACAGGATGCCGCGCGAGGAGTACCTCTCGCTGCTCGTGACGGCTATCGTGCTCTTCTGTGCGAGCGGCACGGGCATTTACGGCTGTCTTGACGCGGGTATGACGGGCAACGCGACGGTGCTACTGAGCAAATCCGTGCTGGACCTCTTCACGGCAATGGTCTTCGCCTGCAATCTGGGCGCGGTGACGTCGCTCGTGGCCGTGCCGCAGGCGGTCATCTTCTTTTTGCTGTTTTTTGCGGCCAAGGCGGTCTTCCCGCTCACGACGCCTGCGATGATCGGCGATTTCAAGGCCTGCGGCGGATTCCTGCTCATTGCGACGGGCTTTCGCATCGCGAAGATCGAAAGCTTTCCTGTGGCGGATATGATCCCCGCGATGGTGCTCGTGATGCCTTTGAGCGCCCTGTGGACGAATTTTATCGCGCCGCTTTTGTAAAAAGGGGACAGAAAAACAGAAAAGTGGGTGCGGCGGACGAGAAAAAACGTCCGCTGCACCCTTGTTTCTTAATACAAATCATACTTTGGTATGATTTACAACAGGAAAAAGACATGATATGCTAAAAAAATAAAGAAACCCCTTGGCGCAGCCGAAAAACCGGGGAGGGATGCGGGATGCCGGAGAATATTGTGGTCAGGCCCTCGATCAGAGCGGCGTTTGAACAGGTGATGGAGCAAGGCAGAGTGCTGTTTTTTTCCGCGCCCTGCGGCTTTGGCAAAAGCGTGGTGGCCGAGGAGCTGCTGAAGGGGAAAAAGCGCGTTTGCCGCCTGGCGGCGAGCGAGCCCGGCTTTGCGCTCCCGGCGGCGGACGGAAGCTGGGATATTCTGCTCATTGACGACCTGCAGCATTTGCAGAGCGAGGAAGACCGCCGGGCGCTCTGCACCCTGATCCGCAGCGATCCCGAGCGGCGCTACGTGCTGCTTTCGCGCGGTGTGCCGCCGGGCTGCCTGATGGCGTTTCAATACGCGGGACTGATGACGGTGCTGGACGCCGACGCGCTGCTCTTCGACCGCGACGATATCCGCGCGCTTTTTGACAAGGCGGGCGTCGCTGTGACGGACAGCGAGCTCAGCGGTATCCTGAAGGAATCGATCGGACATCCGCTGGGGGTCGCCGTCACGGTGCGGTGCATGGCCGGCGGAAAGCGCTTTGGCCCTGAGCTCGTGACGCAGGCCTTCCGCGAGGTGTTCCTGTACTTTGAAACGGCCATCTATCGCCGCTTCGACCTGCCGGTGCGACAGTTTTTGCTGGAGCTTGCGTCGTTTGACAGCTTTGACCTTGAAATGGTGCGCGTGGTCAGCGGCTCGCCGCGCGCGGCGGAGATGCTCGACTGGCTCCAGCGCAACACCAGTATGCTGCGCTACGATGGGATCAGCACGTTCCATTTCTGGCCGCAGTTCAAGGCGTTTCTCATCTGGGAGATGGAGCGGGAGTATACAGAGGAGAAGCAGCGCGCTATTTTCAGCCGCGGCGGGCTCTACTATGAGCTCAAGGAGGACTATCCCCACGCGCTGGACTGCTACAGCAAGAGCGGCGACCACTCGAAGGTCTCGGAGCTGCTGACCCGCAATGCGGAGCTCCATCCCGGCATGGGCCATTACAGCGAGATGGAGCCCTACTATCGCAGCCTGCAGGAGAGTGAGATCGAGGCTTCTCCGTCACTGATGCAGAGCATGAGTATGCTCTGCTCGCTGTCGATGGACTACGAGGGGGCGGAGAAGTGGTACGAGGCGCTCCGGGCCTTTGCCGCGCGCTGCGGGCGAGGGAAAGTAGCCCGATATCTATATTCTTTTTCACACCTATTATTATATTCAGGCGCGCCGCCGGCTTGCATGGCTGGATATTTCTCTGCCGCAGCGGAGCACGGCGGGGATGATCGATACGTTTCAGGCGGTGTTTCGCCTGCTGCTCGATAAAGAGGTGACACTGCCGCCCTTTTCCGTGACGAGCGCGCTGCCGAGCGTTATGAACGGCGGCAAGGATTTCTCCGATTGGAGCAAGCGCGACGACCTGTTCTACCGCACGCTGCGCATACCGGTGGAAACGGTGCTGGGACGCGACGGCGTGGGCCTTGCCGACTGTGCCATCGCCGAGAGCAAGTTTGAAAAGGGAGAGGATATCTCCACCCGTGTGCTCTCGCTCGTGTCCCGCATCGGCGATATCCGGCGCAGCGGAACGCCGGATATGGAATTTGCCGTGGTGGGACTGCTTGCGCGCAGTCAACTTGCCGCTGGCCAGGCGGCAGATGCGCGGCGCTCGGTCAGCTCTCTGCGCGACCGCTATGCGGAGGAGGGGCAGACGCGTTTCCTGCCGAATATGAACGCGCTGCTCTGCCGCATCGACCTGCATCTGGGCGATACGGACCGCGTGGAGGCGTGGTATCGCGAGTCGGCGCCGCGTGATCCGCTGCACCTGAATGTGATGAAGCGCTACCAATATCTGACGCAGGCGATGACCGAGCTGGCCGAGGGACGGCCCGAGGCCGCGCTTTTGACGCTCTCGCCGCTCGAGCCCTACATCGCCGCCTGCGCACGGCATATTGACGGCATCCACCTCCGTGCGGTGTGTGCCATTGCACGCTACCGGATGAAGGACAGCGCGTGGCGCGCCGATCTGACAGCGGCGCTCGACGAGGCGGCGGAGTATCGCTTTATCCGCACGCTCAGCGATTACGGCGCGGCGATCCTGCCGCTGTTTGAAGGACTTCCGTGGGAGGGGGACAAAAGGTGGTATAAGAGCCTGCTGACCGATGTGCGGGCGCAGGCGGCATTCTATCCGCTCTTTTTACAGCCGCCGATGACGCCGGGCGAGGCGCTGACGGCGACGGAGCTGCAGGTCCTGCGCCTTTTGTGCGCGGATAAGAGCAATGCCGAGATCGGCCGCATCATGGACATCAAGCTCCCCACCGTGAAGACGCACGTAAGTCACGTCCTGGCTAAGCTCGGCGTGAGCCGCCGCAGCGAGGCGAAAACGGCTGCGCAGAGGCTTCGCCTGCTTCCGCGTGAGCAATGAGACCAAAAGGGAACAACTGCCGAAAAAGAACAAGCCGGCGGCCGATTCGGTCGCCGGCTTGTTGTCATTTGACAAATTCATGTCAAATCTGTCATGTTTGGCTTGTGTTCAGACGTCCGGTGCGGTATAATCATCGAAGAAAAGCCTGTATATTATTCAAAAAAACGATATGTTTTGCCGCGTAGGATGAGAAAGGAAGCCTCATGTCTGATTTGGAAGATATCCGCCTGTCGGTCGAGCGATTCGTCACGGCGGTGAGCAACTCGATGCGCCTGGAGGTCGCCGTGTTCGACAGCGACAGTCAGCTCTTTTACTGCACGCCGACCTATGTGAAGAAAAAGGGCCGCACCGTGCACACGCCCTCGCTGCGCGAGGTCATGGAGAATGGCAGCGTGCTGGTCAACAAGCCCGGCGAAATGGCCTCGTGCATCGGCTGCCGCTTCAAGACGCACTGCCCCTCGACCATCGAGATCCTCTGCTGCATCCGCGCGGACACGCGGATCGCGGGCGTGCTCGCCTTTACGTCCTTCACCAAGGAGGGGCAGAAGCGCATCACGGAGAACACTTCTGTCTACCTGAACGCCATTACCGAGCTTGCAAACATGATCGGCAGCCTGCTGCTTTCGCGCGACGGCGGGGCGAGCCCGGTCAATCTGGATGCAAACCTGCTGGCGTCGATGGAGCTGTGCAACCAGCCGATGCTGCTCACCGACGCGCACGGCGTCATTTTGCAGTACAACCAGCTCGCGGCGAATCTCTTCCGCGTGTGCGATATTTCGACGACCTCTCTCTGGCAGCTCTTCCCGCACTCGGTCGTCAAGCGCATCATGGAGGGCAACAACTTATATGAGAAGAGCGTCAGCATCGGCGACTCGACCACGAAGATATCCACCCGCGCCATCGTGGTCGACGATCAGGTGACGGGCTTTTTCATCCGTCTGTCCGATAACCTCTACAAGCCCTCGAAGGACACAAGCTATTTCGAGGGCATCATCGGCTCCAGTCCGGCCATCACCCGTGTGCAGAAGGTCATCAAGCGCATCGCCGACAGCCCTACGCCCGTGCTCATCACAGGCGAGACCGGCACCGGTAAGGAGCTCATCGCGCGTGCCATCCACGAGCAGAGCGGCCGCAACAAGTATCCCTTTGTCGCCATCAACTGCTCCAGCATCCCCGATAATCTCTTCGAGAGCGAGCTCTTCGGCTATGAGGAGGGCTCCTTCACGGGCGCGAAGAAGGGCGGCAAGATCGGCAAGATCGAAATGGCGCAGGGCGGCACGCTCTTTTTGGATGAGATCGGCGAAATGCCGCTCTTTGCCCAGCCAAAGCTCCTGCGCATCCTGCAGGAATACGAGCTTGAGCGCATCGGCTCGAGCAAGAAGATCCACCTTGACATCCGCATCATCGCCGCGACGAACCGCGACCTTGCCGACATGGTCGACGAGGGCAAGTTCCGCAGCGACCTCTACTACCGTATCAACGTCATCAATCTTGAGCTGCCGCCGCTGCGCGCCCGCAGGGACGATATCATTCCGCTGGCGGAGAATTACCTTAAAAAGATCAAGGCGAAGATGAATACGCCGCTGACGTCCATCTCGCAGGAGGCGAACGAGGTGCTGCTGGATTACGACTGGCCCGGCAACATCCGTCAGCTCCAAAATGTCATCGAATATGCGGCGAATCTCTGTGAGTCCGACACGCTGATGCCCTCCGACCTGCCCGCATCCGTCCGCGAACGGGAGGTGCTGCCGGGACGTCCGGAAGCAAAGCTGAGCGCGGGCGACTCGCGTGACTCGGATATTCTGGCAATGCTCGAAAAATACGGCTACACGCTCGAAGGAAAAAAGAAGATCGCCGAGGAGCTCGGCATCAGCCTGCGCACGCTCTACCGGCGCATCAGTCATTTGCAGGATGGCGCGGGGCACGAATAATTTGTCGTTATTTGTCATGAAATGGCACGGCTTTATGCAGCCGTGCCATTTTTGCCATTTGGATGGCAACCAAATGCGAGTTTTGCTGCCAACCAATCGGCGCGAAAAAACGGACAAATGAAAAAAATTAAACGTAAAAAGGATGCTTTTTCCCTATGAAGCGGCAAGAAAAGGCACACTTTTTCAATATAGACAAAAAAGTTTGAAATCGCTCCCGATTTTTGGCACATAATTTGCTTTACTGTAGTGCAGAAAGCCTTGATGACCCGTTGCCATGATTTTTGGGAAATGCCGGTTAGACCCTTTGACGTGCGGCGGGGAAAAGGACAAATTAGGAGGATAAAAAATGGACGTTAACTATGGCCTACTGGCTCTGATCCCGCCTGTTGTCGCGATCACGCTGTGCTTCGTGACCAAGCAGGTACTTGTCTCCATGTTCGCCGGTCTTTTCGCCGGTGCGCTGGTCATCTGCGGTTGGAATCCGCTCAGTGCTGTTGCGTACTCGCTGCAGACGCTCGCCGATAATATGGCGGATAACGTAATCTTGCTGATGTTCACTCTGTTCATGGGCGTCGGCATCTCCTTTATCTGGAAGCTCGGCGGCAGCTTTGCGCTGGCAGAGGCGGCCAAGAGAAGATTCAAGAAGAGACGCTCCGTGTGCCTGGGTACCTGGGGCCTCGGTATGCTGTGCTCCGTGAACGACTGCCTGGTCGCCGCGGTCGACGGCAACGTGTTCCGTGATATCTGCAAGGATTACCGCATCTCTTCCGAGAAGTTCTCCTACGTGCTCGACTCCACCGCGGCTCCCGCGGCTGCGCTGTTCATCTCCGACTGGATCGCCTACCAGATCAGCATGATCGGCCAGGGCCTTGACGCCGCCGGCATTGAGGGCGTCTCCGCCGTCAGCGCATATGTCAACGGCCTTCCCTTCAATATGTACTCCATCCTGACGCTCATCTTCGTCGGCATGATGATGTACACCGGCCGCGACTACGGCCCGATGCTCAAGGCTGAGGTCCGTGCGCTCACCAAGGGCGAGTTCGTCGCTCCCACCGCCAAGCCCATGCTGGATGTCGGCTCCGAGCTCGGCGAGGCCAAGAAGACCAAGCCCATGATCCGCAGCTTCGTTCTCCCCATCGCCGTTGCCTTCATTATCATCATTGGCGGTATCCTTTACACCGGTATCACCAACCCCGACCGCAGCGGCTCCGGCCTGATGGCCATTCTCGACGCCTGCGACGCGCAGCTCGCGCTGTATTGGGGCGCGTTCGGCATGGCAATGACCGGCGTTGTTGTCGCTCTCGTTTCCAAAATCATGTCCTTTGAAGAGACCATGACGACCATCGTGGACGGCTTCAAGCTCATGAGCATGACCGGCGCGATCCTTGTTCTCGCGTGGTCCCTCGGCTCCGTCACCAAGAGCATGGGCCTCGGCAACTTCGTTGCGACCTATGTTGGCGGCAACATCCCCACCGGCCTTCTCCCGCTGCTGGTCCTGGTCTGCTCCGCGATCGTTGCGTTTGCGACCGGCACCTCCTGGGGCACCATGGCCATCATGACCCCGCTCGCCATCCAGCTCGGCTATGCCGTCACCGGCGACGTGCTCTTCTCCACCGGTATGACCGGCGCCGTCCTTTCCGGCGCGATCTTCGGCGACCACTGCTCCCCCGTGTCCGACACCACGGTCATGGCCTCCATCTTCTCCGGCGCCGACCACATCGACCACGTCGGTACGCAGGTGCCCTATGCCATTACCGTGATCTCCGTGATCGCAGTGCTGTACGTGATCTTCGGCTTCACGGAGCTCTCCCCGTTCATCCTGCTGCTCATCGGTGTCGTCACGCTGTATGTCCTGCAGATCGTTCTGCACAAGTTCTCCATGAAGAAGTACGGCATTGACCCGAACTACACCAAGTTTATGACGGAGGATCACAAGAAGGCGTAAGCCGCCCTGTGTCCCCCCGAGCGTTGACCGGAACGTTATTTCAAAAGGACCGCTGAGTTTTCAGCGGTCCTTTTTTGCGCCCTGTGGGTTGGAAAGGAATGAGAAAAGGGGCCTCCAAAACGGCGTTTTGCGTCAGGACGGGCAGGGGAGAATGCGAAAAAAGAGCAAAAATCATACTTTGAGATGATTTAATACTTGCAACATAGGTAATTCCCTGTTACAATTTTATTCCAACAAAGTTTTTGGAGGGATATCGTGAAAAGAGGACCTTATTCCAAAGGAATTTTGATGAAGCGGAAGATTTTGAGCGCCTCGGCCAAGGTCTTCCTGGAGCGCGGTTACGCGGGCACGTCGAGCAAAATGGTCGCGGACCTTGTGGGCGTGTCGAACGGCTCGCCGTTCTTCCATTACGGCAACAAGGAGGGCGTGCTGCTCGAATTTGTCAAGCGGATGTTCTCCGGCCAGTTCCGCATTGCGGAGCGGCTTGCCGGCACGGTGACCGATCCACTGATGCTCTATGGGCTGGAAACGGCGCTGCAAATGCACATCGTCGAGCTCTCCGAGCCGCTGCGCGAGCTGTATGTCACGGCGTACACGCTGCCAAGCACCTCGGCCTTCATCAATGAGGGCATGGAGAAGAAGCTTGCCGCTATCTTTGGCGAATATCTGCCGCAGGCGACGGAACAGGACTGGTTTGAACTTGAGCTGGCGAGCTCCGGCATCATGCGCAGCTTTATGCTTCGCCCCTGTACGCAGGAGCGCCCCATGGCGGCCAAGCTGCGCAATTACCTCTCCTGCTGCTATAAGCTCTTCGACGTGCCGCGCGAGCGCTATGAGCCTGTTGTCGAGCAGATCGTGCGCATTGACCTGACGAAGACCGCACAGGATATCATCGACGAGACCGTTCGCCAGGTGGACGCGGGCTACGAGGCTGCCATGGCCGGGATAGATGGGCCGGACGAGCCGGACGCCGTCGCTTTGTAGATCGGCAAGATGAGAAACGGGGACCGGATATCCGGCCCCGTTTTGTCGCATAAGGCTGCGGCCGACAAAAAGCAGTCTGCCGTGCGGCGGACTGCTTTCCTGCGGAAGAGAACAGGCACGCTCGCTGCGCGCGGCGCAGCTTGACAGGCTCCGCCGCGCGCAGGAGACAAAAGGGCAGGGGAAATGCCGCCCTTACGGGCAGTATGCGCAGAAATTCCTTGAAAATACATGATTGATTTTTCGTATTATTGCGATATAATCCTTTATAGTGTGCGCCCGCGCTGTAAAGCGGCGGGCGTATCTCTGTGAGCACGGGGAGGGAAGCCTATGCGCGCCTGGGCGCATTTCAAGACCATCACGCATCACCGCCATCTGGTGCGCGAGCACTGCTTCCGGCTGGGGCTCTACCGGCAGGGACTGACGCATGATCTGAGCAAATACAGCCCACAGGAATTCTGGCGCGGCGTGAAATACTATCAGGGTGACCGCAGCCCGAACGATGCCGAGCGCCGCGAAAACGGCGTGAGCCTTGCCTGGCTGCATCACAAGGGCCGCAACCGCCACCACTTTGAGTACTGGATCGACTACTGCATCGACCCGGACGGCAAGGTCTACATGGGCGGATGCAAAATGCCGCTCAAATACGTTGCCGAAATGTTCTGCGACCGCATTGCTGCCTGCAAGGTCTACCAGGGCGAGAAGTATACCGACGCCTCGGCCTACGACTACTATGTGCGCTCGCAGAAGCATATTCTCATCCACCCCGAGACCGGTGCGCTCATCGAAAAAATGCTGCTCGTGCTGAAGGAAGAGGGCGAGGATGCGGCTTTTGCCTATGTGCGCTCCCTTCTTGCACAGGAACGAAAAGCAAACGCGAGGTAGAAAAGCATCCCTTTTCACTTGCAATTTCTTACTTTTGCGAGTAAAATATTCTTTATCATTTTCATTATTCTTTACAGAGGACGGACAAGTATCAATGATTCATCCCTACAAGACGCGCGAGGGCGGCGCGACCGTGACGGTCTTCGTACCGTACGACTGCCGTAATCATTGCCCCTTCTGCGTGAACAAACAGGAGTATGCCCATGCCGAGGGCTTCAGTGTGGAGGCGATCCTGAAGAGCATCGCCGTGATGGACGAGATCACGCCATACTGCGATTTTGTTTTCACCGGCGGCGAGCCGTTTGCGGAGCTGGATTCCTTGCAGCGGATGCTCGACGCGGTACCCAAAACCCATAAGGTGTATATCAACACGACCTTCCCCGTGCAGCCGGGGTGCAGCGCGGAGGAGATGATCGCCTTCACCGAGCGCAACCGTGACAAGATCACCTGCATCAATGTCTCACGCCACCTGACGAAGTATGTCGAGGAGTCGCCCGATGAGGTCGTGGCGAAGATCGCCACGAAAAAGCGCGTGAACTGCGTGTTGTATATGGAC
>OGMF01003358.1_pt1 | contig 12143 bp, 16 predicted proteins | sample 1572921 | NCBI WGS metagenome assembly OGMF01 (sample SAMEA2581919, study PRJEB24529) | metagenome | biome: Human gut stool | place: China | collected 2011
TGCCCGGCGACGAGAAGCCGATGAAGGTCAAGTTCCGCGAAGCTTGTGGCGCGCCTGAGTGCCCCGCCAACATTGACCTCATGCAGGGCGAGTGCAACATCTCCAAGGAAACCTATACCGATGTTGTGACCGGCGAGGTCAAGGCTGTTCCTGTTTTGTGGGTGTCCAACTTTACCATGAGCAAGGAAGCTTACCGCGACACCAGCATGGACAAGTATTTCTGATACACCAAGACCAACAGAAAAGGGAGCCTAAGAGATTAGGCTCCCTTTCTTATCAACAAGGAGGACTATGCGATGGCAAAACATGACGAAGCTGCGAGGTTACGCCGACAAATAAAGGCGCTGCAAAAGCGTGGGTACATGTTCCCAAAAGGTTACACACCTACGCCCGGCGCAAACCTGTACGAAGCAGCGTATTACATTGACCAATCTACGCCAACTCCTCACGCAATTACAGGTGTAGAACGCCGCGCACAAGAGCGTAGCATAGCAGCACGAAAAGCAGCAGAAACAAGGCGCAAAAGAGCACTAATCACAGAGCCAGAAACTACTCAAGGCTTGCCCACCGATTTAGGCAAAGTCCTAACAGAGATTCAGCGCAAAATTGATGAATGGCAGCCCCTCACGGAATGGGTAAACCCTAACACCAAAGGTGAGACATACGAGAACAGCGCGTTCACCAAAGTAAAGACACGAGATAAGAACAAACTGAAAGCTATGCTCGACATGGCTATTTCTCAAGAAGGTGCGCAAACAGTAGCTGCACGGCTTGAAGCAAATGCAGAGATGGCAAACACGCTTGCTACTCAAATCCTGTACGGCGGTTCTGGCGACCGGACAGACTTCAACTATATGCAAGGCGAACTTGCCGGATTCGCTCAAATATTATTAGGCAGAAACCTCTCCACACATGAGAGCATAGACCTTGAGCAACAAATCGAAAGCTTCATGTCAGCCTAAACACTATGAAGAAACGCACTAACCGAGTATTTGTAGGAGACTTTGAAACAACAGTATACAAAGGCCAAGTGAATACGGAGGTTTGGGCGTCTGCTTGTGTAGAAATAGGCACCGAAGATGTACAAATCTTCCATAGCATTCACGAGCAATTTGAATACTTTGTCTCCCTTGATTGTAACATTCTATGCTATTATCACAACCTAAAGTTCGATGGCTCTTTCTGGCTTTCATACCTATTGCTTGACCGCAAATTTACTCAATCAACTGAGAAGCTTGCAGACGATTCAGTTAAAATGCATCAAGCAAAAGATATGCGCAACGGAGAAATAGCCTATGCAATATCAGCTATGGGACAATGGTATCGCATTCTTATCAAAACACATGACCACATCATAGAAATAAGAGATAGTCTTAAACTTCTCCCCTTTAGTGTAAAACGAATAGGTGAAAGCTTTGGCACAAAACATAAGAAACTTGACATGGAATATAAAGGTCTACGTTATGCAGGGTGTCCGATCACGCCAGAAGAACAGCAGTATATAGCAAATGACGTTCTCGTAGTCAAAGAAGCACTTGAAATTATGTTCGCAGAAGGGCATGATAAGTTAACCATAGGTAGCTGCTGCCTTTCAGAATATAAGAAGTCCGTAGGCACAAAAACCTATAAGGGAATGTTCCCGAATCTATATGAAATTCCAATCGACAAAGAGCTATATGGTTCACCGACAGCAGGAGACTACATCAAGCACTCTTATCACGGCGGCTGGTGCTACCTTGTGAAGGGCAAAGAGAAGCAAATCAAACATAACGGCACCACGGCAGATGTGAACAGTCTATATCCATCAATGATGAGCAGCGAAAGCGGAAATTGGTATCCGTTCAAAGAGCCAACATTTTGGAAAGGTGATTATATACCAGTTGAAGCGATGGAGATGGGCAAGTATTACTTTGTTCGCTTTACCACACGCTTTTATATTAGGCCAAACAAATTACCTTTCATTCAAATCAAAAACACTTTCAGATATCGAGCTACTGAAATGCTTGAGACGAGCGATGTACTCAACGAAGAAACCGGAGAATACTGCAAGGAAATAATCAATATCAATCACGAAGTTGTGCCGACCACCGTCACCCTCACAATGACCATGACAGACTTCAAACTTTTCAAAGAGCACTATGAGCTGGTAGACTTTGAAATCCTTGATGGGTGTTACTTCAACGCAGCGTTTGGAATATTTGATGACTACATCAACAAGTACAAGGAAATTAAACTACGCTCAAAAGGAGCACAGCGAGAACTTGCAAAGCTATTCCTCAACAATCTATACGGTAAGATGGCTTCGTCCACATCTTCCAGCTTCAAGGTAGCATACGATAAAGGCGATGGTGTACTCGGATTTTATACGCAACCAGAGAACGATAAACTTCCCGGCTTTATCGCAGTTGGCTCTGCAATCACGTCATACGCTCGCAACTTTACCATTCGCGCAGCTCAAGCCAATTACTATGGTGCAGACAAACCCGGCTTCATTTACGCTGACACCGACAGCATACACTGTGACTTGCCGCCAGAAGAAATCAAGGGGATAACTGTGCACCCTAAAAATTTCTGTTGCTGGAAATTGGAAAGCTGCTGGGACACCGGCTGGTTTGTCCGACAAAAGACATACATTGAGCATGTAACCCATGAGGACTGCGAGCCGATAGACACGCCATATTATAACGTCCGTTGTGCTGGCATGCCTGAAAGCTGCAAGAAGCTGTTTCTTAAATCTATTGAGGGGTGGTGTGAGGATGAAAAGGAAACAATGACAGAACCAGAGAAGCAGTTTCTATATGAGGATGATAAATACACAAAGCCAATTAGGAGAACGATTGAAGATTTTACAATCGGTCTTAGTGTTCCCGGAAAATTACTACCGAAGCGCATACCCGGAGGTGTGTTGCTAATAGATACAGATTATAAAATGAGGTGATGAAATGAAAGAAATCGAGTATAAGCGCAGGAAAGGAAACGGGCAAACGTGGTGTAAATTATGTGAGAAAAAAGGAAGGTGGGGTTTGAATTGGGATTCTATGATGTACGATGTTTTAGGGATGGAATTTCCAATTTGTTATCAGTGCTTAAAGGAAATAAATGAGGTAATGAAATGACGAGAGACAGAGCAATAATTATGTTGCAAAGCTTGAAGCGCTACATAGCTGAAACGCCTATTGACCGCTGCACTTACTGCACTGGCTGTTCGCAGACAAGACCACCAGACGAAGAATGTGAGCGGTGCATAGACGCTGGCTTACGAGCGCTTGATTTAGCAATAGAAAAAATAAAGGAGGCCAAGTGATGAAACCTATTCCCTTTGATAAGCGTGTATGTGTCTGCGGAGGAACAAGATTCCACATGATGCCCAAGACGTTTATCAACGCCCAAACAGCTGTTGGATTGTACTGTTCTGAGTGTGGGCAGTGGCAGAAGTGGATGAACAAGAAAGACCGTAGTAGATTTGAAGCTCTACAATACAAGGAGGTAGAATGATGAACACTGTTAATTTCATTAAAGAAAAAGAGAGAATGTGCAAGACATGTGGTTCTTGTCTCTTGTGCCCAGCGTGGCTGGATGGTGGGTGTATTTTTAGTGTGCGAAGTAATTTTGCGCCTGAACAACAAGTAAATACAGTTAAGGTGTGGGCAGAGCAGCACCCCCGCTAAAACACGACAATATGCCAAAACGAATATCTCACAGGTATTTGCCCCTTTTCCGGTGACTGCTTCACATGCCCGGAGCCTGACTGTGCAGCTAACAGCGGGTTAGCTTACAGAATAAACATCTTGCCAGCAGATATTGAGATGGGCAACGCACTAAAAGGTGGAAAGTAAAATGAAAGACCGATAGGATAACCTATCGGTCTTTCTCTATCTGTAACTGTTGATACTACAAAGCGGTAAGCTGTCCGACTGCACAACCGGCGGTCTATTCCACCCGTGCTTCCCGGTGTACACAATGTAGTTGACAACAGCAGATAGCGTCAATAAGATAACGCTTTGAGGATTGCTTCCTTGCACTTCAAATCCTTGAACCTAAAGCAGCCCTTCTCAAAATAGTACCTCATGCTATCAAGGAACCAGCTGTTCCTTTTCAGCATAACATAGTTGATGTCGTGGTCTTCCGTGGTTACTGTGATTCTACTCGGATATGAGCTGTCCGGCCTATCATCACAGTAAATCACACCAGCTTCCGCATACTGCCTAACAGCATAGTCAGTATTCTTGTACCTGATGGTTGCAAGATATTCACCAGAACCTTTAGGCTTTTCTATGAACGCTTTGTTATCATTCAGATACACACATTCACTTGAGTAAGCCATGTACTCATTCTTAGCGAACGCCTGATTGAATCCGCTTTCCTTTTGTGCGCGGCTTGCACTATCCACATAGCCTTGTTCCATTACGAACCCAACGCCGCGAAGAAACTTAGTGTCATCACGCAGCCTTGACGAAATGCCCATTTCCGTATAATACGGATTGATGATACTCACCGGGTTACTCAGCATAAACACTGGCACATACCTTGTCTGTTCTCCCTGCCCTCTGGCAATACTGGTGTGCACAGACAGGAACTTTCGTATCTCGTCAGGACAGTAGTGATTTGTTTCACTCTGGAACTCGTCAAACAGTATGCGTTTAACGTCACTAAAGATGTGGCTGTACTTCTTAATCTGGTCAGCGCTATTCAGCGCAAGTGCATACCCGCACCCTTCGCCATCCAGATACAGCTCATGGAAAATTCCACCGGCTTTAGATTTACTCGTCATTTCCATATCAGGAAAGAACAGCGTTCTAATGTCTTTGAAGAACTTCTCAGCACAATCATCCATCTCATACTTATACCGGTACAGCAGTGCGAATTTTTCGTGTTTATCCTTCCACCTATTCACGCAAAGTCTGCCAAAGTATGTGGTTTTACCGCCTGTTCTGTTGGTCGTGCAAATGTAAATTTCTGGCTTGTTTCCGTTGATGTCCATTAGGGACAACAGTTTAGTTCCGTCATAATATTGAGGTTTCATAAAAATTCCCTCCCACTAAATTTTACCACACCTCTTGACAAATGTCAAGTTTTATGATATATTTATTATAGAAAATTTCGGAAAGGAGATTGCTATGGACGCTAACACTATCACCACCTTAATCACCTCTGTGGGCTTCCCCATTGTCGTCTGTTTGATTTGCTTTTGGTACATCAATAAGATGCAGGAAACGCACAAGGCTGAGACGCACGAACTGTCCGAAGCTTTGAACAACAACACCGTCGTAATGCAGAAGCTGGTGGACAAACTGGACAAAGGAGAGCTGTAAAAATGAAAATCATTAAACCCCGCTATGTGTGGAACGGAGCACTCTCTAAACGAACGCAGCCCATTTATCGCATCATCCTGCACCACGCAGCAGCTTCACATTGTTCCGCTGTTCAGGTACACAGCTGGCACAAAGCTCGTGGCTGGGTAGGCATCGGATATCACTTCTTTATCACAAAAGATGGTGACATTTACCGTGGCCGACCCATCGACTGCATAGGCGCTCATGCTGGTGGTTACAACTACGACAGCATTGGCATTTGTTTCGAAGGTAACTTCGAAAATGAAGTGATGCAGAACGCGCAGGAAGAAGCTGGCCGCGCACTGGTAAAGAGCTTGACAGCTCAGTACAAAACCATCAAGCTCATTCAGAGACATTCTGACGTAAACGCAACGGCTTGTCCGGGAAAGAATTTCCCGTTCGACTATATTGCACATGGCATTGTGCCGGATAGTGACCCGAAGGAGGAAGCTGTGTACGGTATCGACGTAGCTGAGATTGCACGAGGGGCAACAGGCACGGATGTACTGATTTTGCAGAAAATGCTTATCGGCAACGGGTTCTCTTGTGGTCGCACCAAAGCTGACGGTCAGTTCGGAGCCAACACGGAACAGGCAGTTAAATACTTCCAGAAGTCCCGTAGTATTTTAGTCGATGGCATAGCTGGCAAGCAAACGTGGTACAAACTATTCTTGAAGGAGGACACTCATGGCAGTTAAGAAAATTGATGAAATCATGGCGGCTGTGCGTGCCCGCATTGGAGAGGACACTTCTGATGAAGCCCTTTCTTTCGTGGAAGATATCCACGACACCCTGAACTCTCTGTCTTCTCCTGAAAATGAAGATTGGAAGAAGAAGTACGAGCAGAACGACGCAGAGTGGCGGGCAAAGTACAAGGAAAGATTTTTCAATCCTGATAAGCCTGCTGACCCTGACCCGGAGCCGCAGCCTGAACCGGCTGAAAAGCTCACATTTGACAAACTTTTTGAACAAGGAGGAAATTAACAATGGCAAAACGTATTGCAGTTTCTACGCTGAACGCCAGCACGATTGATATTCTGAATACCATTCGTGCCAACGCCAGCGCAGAGTATCAGGATAGTGTGCCTGCTATCACTAAGGCAACTGACATCCCCAAGGTGGGCGAGGTGCTGTATGGCTATCCCGCTCTGGCTAACCAGTTCCTTTCTTCTCTGGTTAACCGTATCGCTCTGGTGCGCATCAAGAGCGCCGTATTCAACAACGCCTATTCCCAGCTGAAAAAGGGCTATCTGGAATTTGGCGAGACTGTTGAGGAAGTGTTCGTCAACATCTGCAAGGCTCGTGAGTTCTCTGCTGAGAAGGCTGAGAGCCGCGAACTGAAGCGCTCGCTCCCCGATGTGCGCACCGCTTTCCACGCTATGAACTATCGCGTACAGTACCCCATCACCGTTCAGGACGAAGACCTGCGCATGGCTTTCATGTCCGCCGAGGGCGTGACCGACCTGATTGCCCGTATCGTGGACAGCGTGTTCACCGCCGCCGAGTACGACGAGTATTTGCTGTTCAAGTACCTGCTTATCAAGGCTATCTCCCACGGTAAGATTTACCCCAAGGCGTTTGACGCTGCCGACATGAAGAACGCTGCCAAGGCGTTCCGCGGCATGAGCAACAAGCTGACCTTTATGAGCACTGAGTACAACAACTCCGGTGTTCATACCACCACTCCCCGCGATGACCAGTTCATTTTCATGGACAGCGAGTTCAATGCGGCCTATGACGTTGACGTTCTGGCTGCTGCGTTCAACATGGATAGAGCGACTTTCACCGGCCATCTCATTCTGGTTGACGATTGGACTACCTTCGACAATGACCGGTTCTCCGTCATTGTTGATGCCAGCGACCAGCTGGAAGCTGTTACTCCCGGCGAACTGGCTCTGATGGCGAACGTCAAGGCTGTTATCGCTGACCGCGAGTGGTTCCAGGTCTATGACAATCAGTCCAAGATGACCGAAAAGTACATTGCTTCCGGCGAGTATTGGAACTACTTCTACAACGTGTGGAAGACTGTTTCCAGTTCTCCCTTCTCCAACGCTGTCGTGTTCGTCGATGACGCCGTTGCTATCGCGGCTCCCGCTTCCATCACCTGTGAGGTCACTGATGTGTCTCTGGCCGAGGAAGCTACTGTCGTCACTCTGGTTCCTCAGTTTGACAACGCAGCTATCAACAACTATGCTTACAAGTTTGTGCAGACTGAGGACTGCGTCAAGCAGAGCATTGCTGTTCACCCCTACGGTGCTATCATTTATCCTGCCAATGCTGTGGCTCAGAAGCTCAGTATTGAGATGGCTGGTAACACCTATACGACCGCAGCAGCGTTCGATTACACCACTGCCAAGGTTGGTGCTACGGTGACGTTCGCTAAGGCGTAAGTTAACAGGGAGAGGGGTAACACCCTCTCCCTCTCCAAGGAGGAAAAGATATGAAGGTGTTTCCTGACGGCAAACTGTATATAATAAGCGGTTGCCCCTGTGACCCTGACTATGAACACACCCTTTACTGGCCTAATAAGGAAGGGCAGCACGCCTATTTCCTCACAAAGGCTAAGTACCGTGTGGACAACATGAGTTACCAAAGGGCAAAGCGTGGGCGGGTACGTGTTCAGTACAAGGTTGAAGACCTGTATGACTGTAACTATATTGCATTTCAGAATAGCTCGTTTGGCAACAAATGGTTCTATGCTTTCATTGATGATGTTACCTATGTGAATAACATCACCAGTGAGATTAGCTACACCATTGATGTTATCCAGACGTGGATGACTGAGATGTATTTGCAACAGTGCTTTGTTGAACGCGAACACAGCGTAACAGACGCAATAGGCGACAACATAGTGGGAGAAAACCTCCCGACGGGTGAATACATAGGAAGCGGCCTTGAGCCAATTAAAGCAGGAACAGACACCTACCCAGCGTTCAGAGATTGGCTGATTGTAGTAGCCACGGCGGTAGACGAATCAGGCTTAACGAATCCCGGCGGTTTTTACGGGCGTTTGTATTCGCAGGCTGAGTTCAAAACTTTTCCAGCGACAGCCGAGGGCGTCACTCAACTGGCAGAGTATTGGAACAAAATTGATTTGCTCAACAGAAGTAACATCATTTTGAACTGTTTTATGATGCCAGCTGGAATGATAGCCACGAAAACGTCAGCTCCCTCTGGCACATACTATTCAAACAATTTCTGGATTCCGAAGGTTGCCGCTCTAAAAAGAACAGATGGAAGCGCACCAAAAAACAATAAATTGATGACATACCCTTATACATATCTTGAGGTTACTAACCTTCAAGGGACTGTTAAAGAATACGCTTATGAACTGTTCACAACTGATGCACAGCTTCCTAACACCATAGTTTTCCATGGCTTTGTGGACACCTCTGCTAATCCTACTTTTGTATTCATGCCAAAGAATTACAAGGGTAACACAAATCCTAACCCTGACGAGCGTATAACTCTAAACAACTTCCCAGTTTGCGCGTGGGGTGTCGGAGACTTCCTGAATAAATCCGCGCAGCTAATCACAAGCACTGCATTGATTGGTCTTACAGCTGGAATAGCTGGCTCACCCGGAACACCGGGTCACTTCACAGCCACTACACCGCCCATAAATGTAGGTGCTGGTAGCTCCCCGCAGCTTGCGAACACCTCTTTAATGGTTAGGCCGCCAGAGTACACGTCTCCGATAGGTGTTGCAGAGGGCACACCGCCAAACCCCGGTATACCACCGGTTCTGTCGAATAGCCAAGCGGTAGTTGCACAAATGATGCTAAACAACGTGATGCACATGGGCGCTTCCCGTGTTTCCGGCGGTTCTGACGCGATGTTCAACGCCGGGTGGTTTAGCATTTGCCACCAGCAGAAAATGATTAGACCTGAATATGTTGATATGATTGACGATTATTTCAGCAGATATGGGTACGCTACTCGACGTTTGAAAACACCAAACATTTCTTCTCGCCCTCAATGGAATTATGTACAGACAGTTGGCTGTAAAATTGGCGGTTCTATTCCGTGTCAGGATGAAAAGCTTATTTGCTCAATTTTTGACCACGGCATAACCTTCTGGAAACACCCCGAAAATGTCTGTAACTATTCCCTCGACAATAGTCCGACATAAGGAGGACAACATGGCAAGACGTAAAACAAATTTTTGGGAAAGCGCTGTGATGAACAACGCGACTTATATTCAATACTATAATCGCCTTATAGAACTCTCAATCGCTATGTTCGATTGGACAGGGCTTCCTGACACAATTGACCCTCGTTTCCTTGAACTAACCTTATTCAAGTACGGTCAGGCTGTGTTCTTTGAAGACGAGGTGATGGGCTATCTTGCTCTCACCAATGCTGTTAAGGGTGGCTTCGACGTGTATGGATACCCGGTTGCGTCCCGCGCTTATTCCCCGTACAACAACTATCAGAAAAACCTCACCCTCGATGACAGCGTCATCATTTACAACAACTACCTTCGCACACCTTCTTCTCTTGACGTTGAAGTTTTCGCAAAGCGTCTGTACAACCTCGACCGGGTGATTGACGTAAACGCCAATGCGCAGAAAACCCCTGTACTCATTAAATGCGCAGAGACACAGCGTCTCACCATGAAGAATTTGTACAAAGAATTTGACGGTAACAGTCCGGTTATCTTCGGTGACAACGGTCTGAATGACGCGAACTTCACTGTTCTCTCCACGGAAGCTCCGTATGTGGCTGACAGAATCTATCAGTTGAAGACGCAGATTTGGAACGAAGCTCTCACCTATTTGGGCATATCCAACATCAACGTGCAGAAGAAGGAACGGCTCATTACGGATGAAGTCTCCCGCAACATGGGCGGCGTGATTGCTTCCCGGTATTCTCGCCTGAACGCTCGCCAAAACGCTTGTGAGAAAATCAACAAAATGTTCGGCCTAAACGTGTGGTGCGAATACCGTGATGACTACCGCGAGTTGGATGAACTGGAAGACGTAACTGATGACGATGAACAGAAACCGGAGGTAAAGGAAAATGAGTAAATACACAACCGAAGTTCGCTTTATCTGCGAAAACGCTGCCGGGCTTATTGAAAGTTTGGGTGAAGGTGCTATCGAAGATATCATCACGAAAGCGGCTCCAAAGGTGTTTAACTTCGACTTCCCTATCTTCGATGAAAGTTACCGGCTGACGCTTGAAAAACAGATACTCCGCGCCTACTACACAAGAGAGATTGGTGAGGAAACTGTTGGGCTGTGGAAGCTGCGGCTAAATTCTCGTCTCAATCTCATTATGCCAAAGTACAATCAGCTTTATGAAAGTGCACGTTTGCAGTTCAATCCCATGTATGACGTGGACTACAAGCGATTTGGCACCAATAGTGGGCAGGGGCAGAGCAGCGGGTCGTCTCAGGCTCAGAATATGCACAGTGATACACCGCAGAATGGTTTGACTTCGGTGCTGTCCGGTGAATATTTGACTGATGCTGACGTGTCCGATAACAACAGCAATAGCCAGTCCTCAAATAGCGGGCAGTTTGAGGAAACGATACAGGGCAAAACTGCCGGGAGTTCGTATTCCCGTCTGTTGAAAGAATATCGACAGACGTTTTTGAATATTGACAACATGGTGGTAAGCGAGTTGAATGACCTTTTCATGGGTCTGTGGTAAGGAGGTACTATGGCTGAATACAACCCTAAATATTGGCCGTGGTCGCAAAAGGTCTTACCCCTGACGTATGATGAAAGTCTCAGCTACTACGAGGTTTTGTGTAAGCTGAGAGACTACATAAACGAAATGGGTAAGCGGCTGGACGACTACGGTGAGCAGGTGCTTGCTGCAAGCAAAGCATACACCGACGGTGAAATTGCAAAGAGTGTGCAGCAGTACAATCAGGCTTTGCAGCAGCTGACAAACGACTACAACGAGTTTGCTGACAACGTTACAGGCGCATTGAGGGGTTTCCAGAATCAGATGGACAGCAACTTCCAGCGACAAGACAATGAGATTGCCGGTGGTAGAGCTTACACTGATACGAGAATTTCGCAAAACAATGAATGGCTGCTTGAGCAGATTAGCAAGCAGCTTATCAGCGTGACAGTGCTAAACCCGTTTACAGGCGAGCGCGTGAGCATTCAGGATATGATTGACTATCTGTCCAGCCTGCACATGACGGAAGCCATTACCATTGCCGGTATCGGTGCAGCACAGAGAACTGTCAACAAGGTTATCTCTTACAATGCCACCTGTACACAGCTGGTTAACAACGGTAAGAATATCTTTGCTCAGGCATAAGGAGGATAGGTTATGTATGTCGATGAATGGCTGACAACCGTTAACGAGATTGAGTTCGTTGGTGCAAGTTTGGAAAGCTGCAATCAGCTTATCAACTATTGCCAGCAGAACCAAATTCCGTATACAGCGCAGTTGGAGTATAACGACAACGGGTTGAAGTATACCCTGACTGCTAGGGCTAACAATGAAGTCGCTTATGTCATGATAAGAGACTACAAAAATCGTGGAGGTAACTAAGTATGAAAACTACATCTAATTATGGGTACAAGCAGTATGAAGGTAGCGATATCTTTAACCCGCTGACTGTTGAAGCGCAGAACATCCAGAGCATTGATGCCAACATGGGCAAGAACCGGGACGCTGCTGTGCAGTTGGCCACGGAGGTCAAGAGCGGCACTGTCCACGCTATCACACGGAATACCCCGAGTGCATCTGTCATTCGGTTCGTGGCTACCAGCGACTGGACACAGGGCGATACGTGCACCGTGGACGGCGTTCAGGTGTCTACTCTGCTGCCGACCGGCGAGA